>Ga0180429_10000019_pt1 | contig 160665 bp, 134 predicted proteins | sample SS_ome_FD_132428 | JGI IMG/M metagenome (GOLD analysis project Ga0180429, IMG submission 132428) | Hypersaline lake sediment archaeal communities from the Salton Sea, California, USA - SS_1_S_1 metaG | ecosystem: Environmental > Aquatic > Non-marine Saline and Alkaline > Hypersaline >... | reverse complement strand
TCGCGTCTCGGGATCAGCTACAAGACGCTGCTCCAGAAGATCCGCGACTGCGAGGTCGAGGTCCGGGGATAGACGGATCCTCGTCGTGGACCCCGCCTAGCGTTCCCGTTCGAGGGTCGCTTCCAGGAAGGTGGCCATTCGTCGGGCGAGATCGTCCCGGATGAAGCCCTCGTCGACCCAGTGGCGGCCGGCTCGTGCCCGCGTGCGCGCCTCCTCCGGCGCGTCCATCACGCGTTCGATGGCGGCGACCATCTGGTCCGGGACCTCCGGGTCGATCACGAGAGCGCCCTGGGCCTCTTCCATCATGCGGCGAATCTCGCCCTTGGCAGCGAGGACCACGGGCCGCTCCTGCGCCAGGAACTCGAAGATCTTCGAGGGGATGACCGTCTCGAAGACCGGCAGGTCGCGGAGCATCACCAGCAGCAGGTCGATCGAGGCGATCCATTCGGGCATCGCCTCCCGTGGCTGTAGACCGAGCATCACGACGTTGTCGAGGCCTCGGCGGACAATCTCGTCCTCGAGCTTAGCGCGGTCCGCGCCGTCCCCGATCAGGACGAAGCGCAGCGCGGGCCGATCCTTCATGCGGTCGGCGACGTCGATCAGCAGGGTGAGTCCGTGCGCGAGTCCCAGGGTCCCGACGTAGGCCACGGTGAAGTGACCGTCGAGATCGTGCTTCGCGAGCAGCTCGTGGTTCGGCGGTCGCGGCCGGAAGAGCGTCGGGTCGATCCCGTTGTAGATGAGCTCGATCCGCTCGTCGGGAACACCCCGTTCGCGGATGTGTCCGCGGAAGGTTCGCGTGTTGACGACGACGCCCGCGGCGCTCCGGTAGAGCCATCTTTCGAGAGACTCGAGCGTTCGGAGGATCGGCCCGGGGCCCAGCTGGCCGAGCTCGACGACCGACTTGGGCCAGAGGTCCCGGATCTCGAGGACGAAGGGCCGGCGCTTCAGCTTCGAGACGACCGCGCCGGCGACGCCGACGAAGAACTGAGGGCTGGTGGCGACGACGAGATCCGGGCGTTCGGCGCGGAAGGAGGCCAGGATCGCGGTCACCATGAAGCCCAGGTAGTTGACGACCCGCTTCGCGAATCCGGAGTTGGGCGTCAGGTACATCCAGGTCCGGAGGACGCGGATCCCGTCGATCGTCTCCTCCTGGAGCAGGCGGTTTCGGTACCCCTCGAAGATCACGCCGCGGGGGTGGTTCGGGACCCCGGTGAGGACCGTGACTTCGTGTCCGTCCTCGACCCATCGGCGGCAGTGCTCGTGGGTCCGGTTCGCCGGAGCGTTCACCTCCGGCGGGAAGTAGTGCGTGATGAAGAGGATCTTCATTCGGTGCGCGCTAGTTCGGGACGAAGTCGTCGAGCAGCGGCGTCACGACGCCCGCGAACTCCTCGAAGACGGCTTCCGCCGCCTCTTCGTTCCCGTTCGCGATCGGGATGGTGAAGCGAACGAGGGAACCGTCGGTTCGGCCCTCGCGGGCCCGATCGAGGAACATGTAGAGGATCTTGTGGTGCCCCTGCGCGATCACCCGGCCGCGCGAGTGGTACCAGAAGTAGACGAGCGCCCGCTGATTGCCCTTCGCGATCACGAAGCGCTTCGCCTCGCCCGAGACCCCGTCCGTGACGCCGTTCCGGGAGAGGGACATCGGGACCACCTTCGAGTCGATAACGTCCCAACCCGACCCGGGCAAGCAATGCTCGGGAGGGTGGATCGCGCTAGCTCGGCCGGACTCGCGGTCTCGAGTCTGTCGCTCGTGGTAGCCGATGTAGAGGTGGGTCGAGGCGGCCTTCGACGCGTTCACGAAGTTGCAGGAGATGTAGTCCGTGACCATCAGGGTACCGAGCGTCTTCTCGTCGATCGTTTCTCGATCGCCGCACTTCCATTCGTCGATACTATTCGGAAAGAGCGAGAACTCGGCGCGCGGCGGGATGACTTCGGCGCTCCCGAGGTACCAGTAGACGTAGCCGTTCAGAGCCAGGAAGAGGATGGCGGCGGCGAGCTTGGCAGTCATGCCGGGGCGTCTCCGGAATCGTTCGGCGCATCTCGATCGCGTTCGCGCAGGCCGACGAGGAAGTCGATCAGCCGACCTTCGCCCAGCAGAACGAGGAATGCGAGACCGAAGGTGAATACGCCCTGGAGGTCGTGGATCGTCCCCGAGGCGAGGCTCTCGTCGTGGTGGGCGAGGTAGCCCGTGAGCGCGACCCGGAAGGCGTTCACGAAGATCGCGATCGGGATCGTGGAGGCGACCAGCACGAGCTGGATCCAGAGAACCCCCGGCTTGAAGAAGTAGGCGAACACGACGCCGAGGGTGATCAGCGCCATCAGGCTGCGCAGGCCGCTGCAGGCTTCGTGGACGAAGAGCTCGGTGTGGGCGAGGTGGATGATGTTGCCCTCGACGAGGGCGGGGATCCCGATCTCCTGGAGAGTCAGCACCGCGGACTTGGCGGCGATCAGCTGGAGGGGGAAGGCGACGGTATTCACGAGCGACTGCGGGAGCGGGACCATCAGGAAAAGGAAGAAGAGCGGGAACGCGAGGATCCGGAAGACTTCCTTGCCCAACAAGAGGAGGACCAGGCCGATCAGCGTGAAGAGGAATCCGCTGCGCATCGTCATCAGCTCGGTGCCGAGCCGGCCGATCGAGAGGCTCATGACACCGATGACGAGCGGGATGAGGCCGAGCCAGGATCCGGCGATCTTCGCGTCCTCGAGCTCCCACCGTTTCTGGTAGGCGAAGTAGGCCGCGAGCGGAGCGATGATGAACCCGTGCTGATAGTCCTCGACCACGCTCCAGTGGTGGACCATGTTGCGCAGGATCGGGAAGTAGATGCCGAACAGGGCGGCGATCGTGCCGCAGGTGATGTAGACGGCCTTCCGGCTCTCGACCTCGGCCGTGCCCAGCTCACTTGTCATTCCGGTCGTGTCCGCCATGGAGGGCTCGGTCCCGATCAATCGTTGCGCGCCGCAAGCACGTCGCGTTCAAGGATGTCGACGATTCGAACCGCGGCCTTGCCGTCCCAGAGTGCCGGGGTCCTGCCTTCGCGCGGAGGGCCGCTCCGCAGCCGCTGGATCGCGGCTTCGATGTCGCTCGGATTCGTGCCGACGATCTCGTTGGTTCCTTCGGTGATCGTCACCGGACGCTCGGTGCTCTCGCGGAGTGTAAGGCATGGGACACCTAACGCCGTGGTTTCCTCCTGGATTCCTCCGGAATCCGTGAGCACCATCCGAGCCTCCGTCAGCAGGCGCAGGAAGTCGAGGTAGCCCAGCGGATCGGTCAGACGGAGCTCGGGTGTCACTCCCCCGAGGTTGTCCGCCACGGCCTTCGCGGTCCGCGGATGGATCGGGAAGACGACGGGGATCTCGCGATTCAGGCGGCCGAGGACCTCGAAGAGCCGGGCCAGCTGCTCCGCGTGGTCGACGTTGCTGGGGCGGTGCAGCGTCAGGACGGCATATCCGCCCGGTTCGAGCCCCAACCGGTCCAACGTGTCGAGCTCCCGGGCGCGCGCCTTGTGCGCGAGGAGCGTGTCGATCATGACGTTGCCGACGAAATGGATCTTTTCGGCGGGGATGCCCTCGCGTGCCAGGTTCTCATCAGCGGAGGGCTCCGTCGTGAAGAGCCAGTGGGAGACCGAGTCCGTCAGGACGCGGTTGATCTCCTCGGGCATGGCGCGGTCGCCGGATCGCAGGCCCGCTTCGACATGGGCCACCGGGATGTGCAACTTCACCGCCGCCAGGGTCGCCGCGATCGTGGAGTTCACGTCGCCGACGACGAGCACGACGTCGGGCTCCCGCTCGATCAGCAGGTCCTCGATCTTCATCAGGACCTGCGCCGTCTGGTATCCGTGCGTGCCCGAGCCGACGCCCAGGTTGACGTCCGGCTCGGGGATCCCGAGATCCTTGAAGAACGAATCCGACATCGCCTTGTCGTAGTGCTGGCCCGTGTGGACCAGGATCGGCTCGAAGCGGTCCGCACGCCGGGCGAACTCGTGCATCAGCGGCGCGATCTTCATGAAGTTCGGGCGCGCGCCGGCGACGCAGAGGACGCGGATCTTCTCGTTCGGCGGGGGCGGGGCGGCAGTCATGCTCTCTTCCTGGGAACCGTCAGAGGGTAAGGGAGGCCGACCTGGTTCGGTGGGCGACGCCCTCGACCGACCTGTCCTCCTCCGGGGGAGTTCGGGATTCGCGAGCCCCTTCTTTAGCACCCACCCGACATCGGGGTGAGCGAGCCGCCTGCATTGTTCCCTGGGGGGCATGCGCAAGAAGGGGGCAACCTCCCGAAATCAGGGGGGTTCCCGGCGGAATTGATCCAAAGGTTCCCCGGGCGCCCGCCGATGGAGGGAAAGAGGTTTCCCACCGGGACGCCGAGTATCCATTTCTGGAATTCTTTTCCACATTGTGACGAAAAGACTGTCCACCTGTGGCTACTTTCGGGCCACTACCCGGAGAGCGATCCACCCATCTCTGTATCCGAACAGGGTTTTGCTGAAGTGTGTATTCCCGCCTCGGGAAGCTCGGGAAAGAAGTGTGGCGAAAACGATTCGATGGTCGTCTTCGCACCGGGAGTTCCAGCCCGAAGATGAGTGAACGGACCACGGTTCTCGTGATCGACGACGATCCCGGGATCCGCGAATACCTGGAGACGCTGGCAGCGCGTCAAGGCTACGGCGTGTATTCCGCCGAGGACGGCGAGAGTGCGCTCGCCGAGCTGGACCAGGTGCGTCCCGACATCATCACGCTCGACGCGGTGCTCCCCGGAATCGACGGTCTCGAGACCCTGCGCCGGCTGAAACAGCGCGCGCCGGAGATCCCCGTCATCATGCTCTCCGGCCACGGGCAGGCGCGCACGATCGTCGAGGCGATGCGCCTCGGGGCAGCGGACTTCCTGCGCAAGCCCTTCGAGGTCGAAGAGCTCGAGCTCGCCTTCTCCCGGGCGCTCGAGAACCGCGCGCTCGAAGAAGAGGTGCGAAGCCTGCGCGGCCGCGTCCGCAGCGACGTCGACGGCCTGCTGATGGGCGGCGACAGCCCGAAGATGCGCGAGGTCAAGGAGATCATCGAGCAGGTCGCGGACACCGACATCACCGTGCTCGTGCGTGGGGAGAGCGGGACCGGCAAGGAGGTCGTCGCGCGCGCGCTCTTCCAGCTCGGCAACCGTCGCAGTCGGCCCTTCGTGAAGGTCAACTGCGCGGCGCTCCCTTCGGAGCTCCTCGAGAGCGAGCTCTTCGGGTTCGAGAAGGGCGCCTTTACCGGCGCGCAGAAGCGCAAGCTCGGCAAGTTCGAGTACGCGAACCAGGGCACGATCTTCCTGGACGAGATCAGCGAGATGGCGCCCGGCCTCCAGGCGAAGCTGCTGCAGGTCCTCCAGGACGGTGAGTTCTCGCGCCTCGGGGGGGAGAGCGACGTGCGAGTCGATGCCCGGATCATCGCGGCGACGAACCGGAACCTCGAGGAGGCGGTCCGAAAGGGCGAGTTCCGCGAGGACCTCTACTACCGCCTGAACGTCGTCACCATCCACATCCCCCCGCTCCGGGACCGGGTCGACGCGGTCCCGCTGCTCGTCGAGCACTTCCTGCGTATGTACAACGAGCAGTACAACAAGAGCGTCGAGAAGCTCTCGGACGAGACCATGCAGGTCCTGATGGACTATCACTGGCCCGGCAACGTCCGCGAGCTGGAGAACATGATCAAGCGGATGGTGGTTCTCGGAAACGAGTCGACCGTCCTCCAGGAGATCGCACAGCGCGAGCCGATGTCGGGCCCGGCATCCGGTGCGGCGGGCGACGACGACGAGCTCGATCTCGCCGCCCTGGGCGCGGAATTTGCCCACGGCAGCGGGCTCGACCTCAAGGCCATCTCGAAGCGCGCTTCGCAGATCGCCGAGAAGAAGGTGATCGAGCGGGTGCTCGCGCAGACCCGGTGGAACCGCAAGGAAGCCGCCGAACGACTGCAGATCAGCTACAAGGCCCTCCTCTACAAGATGAAGGAAAACGGCCTGAGCGAAGGGCGTTAGGCGGTTCGCGGGAGCGATCCGGCCGATTCGGAGAACGATGATGATTCGCGTTGACCACATGACTCGATTCGCCCTCGTGGCACTGACTGTTCTGGTGGTGGGCTGCACGGGTGTCGGCCAGGCACCGCCGCCCGAGGCCGAACTCGGAGCTCGCGAGGAGTACGTGATCGGAATCCCGGACGTGCTGAGGATCGTCGTCTGGCGGAACGACGAGCTCTCGGTGCTGGTCCCCGTTCGGCGCGATGGGAAGATCTCAGTTCCGCTGGTCGATGACGTCCAGGCCGCCGGCCTGACGCCGCACGAGCTCAAGGAGGTGCTGACGGAGGCCCTCGCCGAGTACGTGACCGCGCCGGACGTGACCGTCATCGTCCAGGAGACGAACAGCCATACCGTCACCGTGGTCGGCGGAGTCCTCCGCTCGGGCCAGCTCCCGCTCACGCGCGACATGCGCGTCATCGAGGCGATCGCCACGATGGGCGGATTCAGCGCCTGGGCGAAGAAGGATCGCATCAAAGTGATCCGCAAGATCGACGGGGAGACCGTGGAATACGGCTTCAACTACGGCGCGTATACGTCGGGGAAGGCCCCCGACTCGAATCTGCTGCTGATGCCCGGTGACACGGTCGTCGTACCGGATTAGCAGGGGCGCCGAATGGCTCGCGCGCACGTCTGCGCATCACTATTGGGGTTGGGTCTGATGCTGGCCGCAAGCTCGACAGACGCACGGGAACTCGAGTTCTTCGTCGAGAATCGTCTCGGTGGGGATTCGAACGTGTTTCGGCGTACGGAAGAGTCGACCGGCAACCTTCGCCCGAAGAGGGGGGGAGTCTGGGAGATTTCTCCCCGCATCACGCTTCGCGATTCGCGGGACGAGCTCGAGTATGACTTCCGCTACCAGCCGACCTATGAGCGGTTCTTCGCGGTCGAGGATGGCGAAGACGAAGACGATTTCAGCGGCTTCGACCACACGGCTTCGGCGATGTATCTCTGGCGGGTCAGTCCTTCGACCTCCGTCGGCGCTGATGGACGATTCACCAGGCAGAGGCGTCTGCGGGAGGGGTTTCTCGACCTCGGGCTGGTTCCGGACCCTACCCTCGAGCAGACGGACAACGAGTACATACAGCGCGGGACGGGCAACGTTTCCGTAAGCCACGCGCTCTCACCCCGGTTCTCCGTACAGGGGACGTACGCGTTCGACGATCTGGACGTCAGCGAGCAGGATCAATCCGATACTCGTGCCCATACGTTCTCGACAGGCTTTTCCTATATGGTCGGGGCTCACACTCAGCTCGGTGTCACCGGCTCCTTTCGGCAGAGAGCTACGAGGGCGTCGGTCGATCCGGATGGCGATCCGACGACCGGACCGCCCGCCGACCCGACCCTGGGGCTCCGCGAGTTTCGCTCCGAGACCGACACATACGACGTGTCCTTCTCGATCTCCCAGCAGGTGACGCCGCATTTTTCAGTCGGCGTCGCGGTGGGGCCCTCGTTCTTCGAGACCCGAGATGAAGACTCACTGGGAAACGTCTCTTTCAGCAGCGACGACTCGTTCTTCGCCGCGATCAGCGCGACGAAGGAATGGCGCTTCGGGGAGGTCGAAGCTCGGTACACCCGCTCCGAGGGAGGTGGAGGCGGAGCGGCAGCAGCTTCCTCGATTCTCGACCAGGTCTCGCTAGCGGTGAAGTGGACCCCACGCCGAAACTGGGTCCTGCGCCTCCGCGGCGCCTACGCCCACCGTGAGAGCGTTGCTTCGGATGCCTTCTTCGGGCGGGATACCCGTAACGACTTCTACAACGCCAGCGCGAGCGCGCAGCGTCGCCTTACCCAGAATCTTTCGGTTCTCGTGAGCCTCCGGTACAGCCGCTCGGAGCTGGACGAATACACGCCCTTCATTCCCGTGAGTGGTGGCTTTCTCGTCGACGTCTCCACGCGAGCGACGACTGAAGTCGTCCAAGGCTTCCTTTCTCTCCGGTACACCTTCGATCCCTACGTCTTTTAGGACGACGCACCATGAATATCGAACAAGGCAACACAAATCAGGTCATCGACCTCCTCGGATTCCTGCGGCGACGCGGGAAGTTCGTCGCGATCGTCGCGGGCGGGATCATCCTGCTGACGTTCTGGCTCGCGATGGCTCTCCCGAACTTATACACCTCGTCGGCCACGATCCTCGTCGAGCCCCAGAGTGTGGATGAAGACCTGGTCAACTCCGGCGTGCGCGAGAGCGACCTGAACGAGCGTCTCGGTCTCATGACGGCTGAGATTCTCAGCCGGATTCGTCTCTCGAAGATCATCGACGACATGAACCTCTACGAGGACGAGAGCAAAGACCTGCAGCGAATCGAAGTCGTCGAGCTGATGCGCTCCTACATCAGTGTGGTCCCGGTTCTGTCGGAGCTCGAGGAGGGCCAGCGGGGCCGGGACGTGAAGTTCAACACGTTCCGAATCATCTTCCAGCACGAAGATCCACGAATCGCCGCGACCGTCACACAGCGGATCGCGAACGACTTCATCAACGCGAACATCGATGTGCGTACGGACGTCACGCGCAAGAGCCTCGAATTCATGGAAGACGAGATCGAGTCGTTGACGACCGAGCTCGCCGGCGTCGAGAGGCAGATCGCCGAGGTCAAGGCCGAGTCTCCCGGCCGGCTGCCGGAGGATTTCGACTCGAATCAGCGGATGCTTCAATATGCAATGGGCGACCTGCGCGATGCCCAACGCGTTCTCTCTGCGGCCCAGAGCGACGCGGCGTACTGGAAGAATCAGGCACTCACCGCCTCCTCGATGGCCGGCGGCGGGGATCCGGCGAGTCCTGTGAATCGCAAGAGGCTCCTTGAGATCGAGCGCGGTTCTCTTCTCGCGATGGGCTACACAGCGCGGCACCCCGACGTCGTTCGCGTCGAGGCAGAGATCTCGCTCCTGTCGGACCAGATTGCCGCAGCGGGCGCCGCCTCCGCAGCTGGGACGGAACCGCCGCAGTCGATCGGAGAGCAGAACGCTCGCGCCGAGCAGGGGCGCGCCGAGCTCCGCGCTGCAGCGGCTGCGGAAGACATCGAGCGACTGCGGGAGCAGATCGCGGACCTGGAGGCGCGACTTGCCGAAACGCCCGTGGTGGCCGAGAGGCTCGACGCCCTGAATCGCCAGTACGAAGGCCTCTACCGAAGCTACCAGGATTTCAGCTCTCGTCTTCAGCAGGCCAGTGTCCAAGCAGATCTCGAACGTCGTCAACTCGGCGAGAAGTTCCGCATCCTCGAGTCTGCTGAGCCTGCGCCCACGCCCTCTTCGCCCAACCGCATTCTGATCCTGATTCTGGGGGCCGTTCTCGGGCTGGGCATCGCCACGGGTGCCGGCCTGATCGTCGAGCTCGCCGACTCCTCGGTGCACACCTCGGACGAGCTCCAGCAGGGCCTCGGCATTCCGGTGCTCGTCTCGGTCCCGCGGATCATGCTCGAGTCCGACCGGGCGGCGCGTTCGAGGCGGATCCTGCGAGAGTCGCTCGCCGCGGTCGCCGTGGTCCTCTTCGTGCTGATCGGTGGAGGCGTCACGTATTACTACGTCAACATGAGCGGGCAGAGCCGGCCCGAGGATGCGAACGCCGAATTCACGACCGAGGAGGCGCGTCTGCCCCTCGGTGTGATCGACCTCGGATAGCGGATAGGGAAGACGATGTACACCGAGTACTACGGGCTCGTTCGTTCGCCCTTCGAGATGACGCCGGATCCCTCGTTCCTGTACCTGGGGGAAGCGCATCGCGAGGGATTGGCGACGCTCGTCTACGCGGTCAATTCGGGGAAGGGCTTCGTCATGCTGACCGGCGAGGTCGGCACGGGGAAGACCACGCTCCTGCACGCGTTGCTCGGTCAGCTCGACTCGAACACCAACTCGGCCTTCATCTTCAACCCGCGCCTCGATCCGATGGGGTTCTTCCGTGTCCTGTTCGAAGAGCTGGACATCGGTCCGCCCTGCGAGACCAAGGCCGAGTACCTCCTGACGCTCAATCAGTATCTGATCGACAAGCTCGCGGCGAACGAACGCGTGCTGCTGATCGTCGACGAGGCGCAGAACCTGTCGGCGGAGATGCTCGAGGAGATCCGGCTGCTGTCGAACCTCGAGACGCCGACCTCCAAGCTGATCCAGATCATGCTCGTCGGGCAGCCCGAGCTGCAGGAGCTCGTGGACAGGCCGGAGCTCCGCCAGCTGCGGCAGCGCATCGCGCTTCGACATCACCTTCGTCCCTTCGACCAGCACGAGGTCGTCGAGTACGTGCAGGAGCGGCTGGCCAAGGCCGGCTACACGGGCCGCGGGCTCTTCAAGAAGAAGGCGCTCAAGGAGCTCTTCGAGATCACCGGGGGAACGCCCCGCATGATCAACAACCTCTGCGACGGAGCGCTCCTGCTCGGCTACGCCCGCCAGGAGAGCACGATCGGTCCGGAGCACATTCGCGAGGTCGCCCACGACCTCGGCCTCGTCGGCAAGGACGCCGTCGAGCATCAGGATTCCTCTCGGGGTGCGGACAAGCCCCCGAAGCGGCGTCGTCGACGCCTGCTCCGGTTCCGACGCTAGTCGCGACCGGGTTCGTTAGGAGAGAAGAGAAATGCCCAAGCACTACGAAGCACTGCAGCGTGCCGAGGAGGAGCGCCGCCGGAAGGCCACCGGCGTCGATTCCGCCGCGCCCGCCGCGGTCCCCTTCGAGAGCGCCGCGCCGCCGGCGGCTCCGCCCACCGCGAAGCCGCCGGGGCTGTTGTCGCGCCTCTTCAAGGGGCGTGGTGGTGCCGTGGCGGAGGAGCCCGGGGAAGCGAACAAGCGCCGCATCGCGCTGCTCCAGCCCGATTCCTACGTCGCGGAGCAGTACCGCAGCCTCCGCGGACGAATCGATTCCCTCGCCTCCCAGCGCCCGCTGAAGACGCTCGCCGTCACGAGTGCGAACTCGGGCGAGGGCAAGTCGACCTGCTCGGTCAATCTGGCGACGGTGACTGCGATGAGCGTCGGTCGGAGCGTGCTGCTCATCGACTGCGATCTCCGTCGCCCGAAGGTCCACTGGACTCTCGGACTGCGGCCGCAGGTCGGGCTCGCCGAAGTGCTGCTCAATCAGGCGACCCTCGAGGAGGCGATTCTCAAGCTGGACGGAGTGAACCTCGACGTGCTGCCGGTCCGATCCGTTCCGTCCAACCCTTCGGAGCTCCTCGCTTCGCCCGAGATGAGGAAGCTGACGGAGGAGGTCGCGGGCCGCTACGACCGGGTGATCCTCGATACCCCGGCCTGTCTCGGCTTGCCGGACGCCAAGAGCGTCTCGGAGATCTGCGACGGACTCGTGATGGTCGTTCGCGCCGGGGTCACGCCGAAGGAAGACGTGCGCGCGGCCCTCGACATCCTCGATCGTCGGAAGGTCGTCGGGATGGTCTTGAACGGCTCCGAGGCGACCCGCGAACAGTACGGATACTACTAGGCGCCCACGACGCCCGCGTCGCCTAGTCGGAAGCTCCCGTGAACACCCTCCATGCCATCGCGATCGTCGCGGCCTCGTCGGCGATCGCCTTCGCCTCGACGCCCTTCGTGATCCGCTTCGCGGGCGCGATCGGCGCGGTCGATCGGCCGAACGAGCGGAAGGTCAGCAAGCGGGCGGCGATGCCGCTGCTCGGCGGGCTCGCCGTCGCCCTGGGGTGCGCCGGCGGGATGACCACGGCCCTCGCGCTTTGCAGCGTCACCGATCTCGCCCGCGGCATCGTGGGCTTCGGGGGCGGCTCCGTCGCCTTGATCGCGGTCGGCATCTACGACGACCGCTTCGACGTGCGACCGTACGTCAAGCTGCTGGTCCAGATCCTGGCCGCCGGGATCGCGATCGAGGCGGGCTTCCGGGTCGACTTCTTCACGAGCCCGTTCTCCGGGGACACGCATCCGGTCCCCCTCGCGATCGCCTGGCCGATCTCCCTGCTGTGGATCGTGGGCGTCACCAATGCGCTCAACCTGATCGACGGACTCGACGGGCTCTCGGCGGGCGTGGGCGGGATCATCGCCGGCACCCTCATGATCATCTGCTGGCAGGCAGAACAGTGGCTCGGCGTCGTCGTCGGGCTCGCGCTCTTCGGCGCGCTGCTGGGCTATCTGCCGTACAACTTTCCTCCGGCCCGGATCTTTCTCGGCGACACCGGCTCGCTCGTCATCGGGTTCGGGCTCGCGGTCCTCGCCCTCCAGGGCTATCGGAAGACCGCGCTGCTCGCGTTCCTCGTCCCGCTCCTCGCGCTCGCGATCCCGCTGCTCGACACCGTGCTCTCGATCATTCGCAGAGTGCGCAGCGGGCGGGGCGTCTTCTCGCCGGATCGGCTCCACATACACCACCGCCTGCTCCAGCGGGAGGGGTCCCACCGGAGCGCGGTGTTGATGCTCTACTTCCTCACGGCGTGCTTCTGCATGATCGCCGTGTCCTTCTCGCAGATCGACGGCTGGATCGCCTTTCTCTACCTCGCGGCGGTCGTCGCCGTGACGATCCGGCTCCTTCGGAATCTGGACGCCTTCTCGCTCGACATCCTGGGGGATCCGCCCCGGTCCGGCGAAGGCGACATGGGGTCCGACCTGGATCGGACCCCGGACACCGGGCCTGCCCCGGAAGACTCGTGAATGGCGGAGGTCGGCGCGGATCCGCGTGGCCTCGGTCGGATAAGGAAATCGACACAATGAACATCGCAGTGATCGGAACGGGCTACGTGGGTCTCGTGACCGGGACGTGTTTCTCGGAGTTCGGGCTGAACGTGACCTGCGTCGACGTCGACGAGGCGAAGATCGCGTCGCTCGAGGCGGGGGAGATCCCGATCTATGAGCCCGGGCTGCAGGACATGGTCACGCGCAACGTCGCCGACGGCCGGCTCTCGTTCACGACCGACGTGGACAACGCGATCTCCCAGTCCCTCGTCCTCTTCATCGCGGTCGGGACGCCGCCCAACGAGGACGGGAGCACCGACCTGTCCCTGGTCGAGAGCGTCGCGCGTCGCATCGGCCGCGAGATGGACGGCTACAAGGTCGTCGTCACGAAGAGCACGGTCCCGGTCGGGACCTCGAAGTTCGTCCGACAGTGCATCGACGAAGAGCTCGCCCAACGCGGCGAGTCGGTTCGCTACAGCCTCGCCTCGAACCCGGAGTTCCTGCGCGAAGGCGCCGCGATCGGCGACTTCATGCGGCCGGATCGCGTCGTGATCGGGACCGACGGAGACGACGAGCAGGCCCTCGCGATCATGAAGGACCTCTATCGCCCCCTCTATCTGAACGAGACACCCTTCATCGAGACCACGATCGAGACGGCCGAGCTCTCGAAGTACGCGGCCAACGCCTTCCTGGCGACGAAGATCTCCTTCATCAACGAGATGAGCGTCCTGTGCGACGACGTCGGCGGCGACGTGCAGGCCATCGCGCGGATCATGGGACTCGACGGCCGCATCGGGAAGAAGTTCCTGCACGCCGGGCCGGGGTTCGGGGGCTCCTGCTTCCCCAAGGACACCCGTGCCGCGGTCCACTTCGCACGGGAGCTCGGCCACGAGCTCGGGATCATCGAAGCGTCGATCCGCGCCAACGATCGCCAGCGTTTGCGGATGATCGACAAGGTGGTCGCGGCCCTCGATGGCGAAGTCCAGGGGCGCGTGGTGGCGGTTCTCGGTCTCTCGTTCAAGCCGGAGACCGACGACCTGCGTGATGCGCCGGCGATCGACATCGTCCGCGAGCTCCAGGCGCGAGGCGCCACGGTGCGTGCGTACGACCCGGCGGCACTCGAGCAGGCGGGGCGGCTGCTTCCCGGGATGATCTGCTGCGGCGATGCCTACGAGGCCCTCGAAGGCGCCGACGTGGCCGCGATCGTGACCGAGTGGAACCAGTTCAGGATGCTCGACCACGAGCGGATGAAGGAGCGCATGGCCCGACCCGTCCTGGTCGACATGCGCAACATCTACGATGGCGACACGCTGCGGGGACTCGGTTTCTCGTATACCGGCGTGGGGGTCTGAGGAACGAATTCCCGCGGGGCGGGCGGGTGCCGCTCAGCGGGGTTCTTTCGTCACGATGTCCCTGATTCTGTGACGGCGGTCACTAAGCCAAGGCGGGGTTGGGACGTACGTTCCCGGGTGCGGCGAGCGAGACGCCGCCGATCCGCGGGTGCCGGAGGGCGCTCGGATCGGATCCCCACCGCGACGAGGTTCGAGATGCAAACGACTGGCACCGTCCGCAAGGACGTCATCGATTCCCTGCGTGCGATCCCGCTCTTCGGTCGGGTCTCCGAGGCCGACCTCGAGGAGCTGGCGACGCACCTGATCGAGCGCCGATTCCCCAAGAACGCGACCGTCGTGGAGGAGGGCCTGCCGGGCGACTACATGTACGTGATCCGTCAGGGCAGGGCGAAGGTCACCAAGGCCTCCGAAGACGGGCGCGAGAAGATCATGAACTTCCTCGAGGCGGGCTCGTTCTTCGGGGACATGGCGCTTCTCGGGGACGAGACGCGTTCCGCCAGCGTGAAGACCCTCGAGGACTCGGTGCTCCTCGCGCTCTCGCGACGCGATTTCATCGACCTGCTGCGCCAGAGCCCGGATCTGTCTCTCGCGGTGATCGAGGAGCTCGCGAACCGGCTGCGGGAGACCAACGAGCAGGCCCGCTCCCTGTCGTTCCAGGGGGTCGAGGAGCGGACGCGAAACCTCTTCGAGCGAATCGCCCGGGTCGACGAGACCACGGGGGGGCAGCGGATGACCCCGGCGCTCACCCACCAGCAGATCGCCGACATGGTCGGGACCTCCCGGGAGACGGTCACCCGCGCCATCAAGCAGCTGAAGAGCTCGGGCTGGCTCGCGCAGGAAGGCAAGCGCTACGTGATCCCGGCCGACGGGGACTGATCTCGCGGATGCGCCGCGCCCCCTCGGCGGCGCGGCTTCCCGCCCCCGTTTCCTGCCCGCGCCGCCCTCGATGCGCCCCTGCGCGCAAGCGGGCGCTCCTTTCTGCCGATAGGCCTCGGTGCGTCCCGCTCCGGGGCCTCGCGCGTTTTTGCGTGGCATGGGGCGATGGCGCACTCTCTCGCCTCCCGATTTTCCCTCGGGTCCGGCTCGATGCCGGCGCATTCGCCCCTGGGACGGGAAGAAGGAAACCGCGTCATGTCTTCCGGCCTCGTTCTCCGTTCGCGATCTCTCGGGACCGTGCCTGCTCGTTCCCGATCGCCGCGCGCGTCCTCGCTCGGACGATGGGCGCTCGCGGGGGTCGTCGCGCTCTTCGCGGCGGGCTGCGCGGACGACGAGCAGCGGATCGCCGAGTTCCTCGAACGCGGCGCGCAGTACATCGACGACGGCGCGGACCCGGAAGCGATCATCGAGTTCAAGAACGTCCTTCAGCTCGATCCCGAGAACGCGGACGCGCACGAGGCGCTCTCGCTCGCCTTCCTCCGGGTGGACAAGCCGCGTGAGGCCTACTGGGAGATGTCGGAGACGGTCCGCGTGGACCCGAGCAACATCGACGCCCGGCTCCGCTACGGGACCCTCTCCGCGGCGATCGGCGATTTCGATCTGTCGAACGAGCAGGCCGAAGCGGTGCTCGCGCTCGAGCCCAACAACGCCCGCGGTCTCACCCTGCGTGGGCAGGCACGCGAGAACCGCGAAGACCTCGAGGGGGCGGAAGCGGACTACCGGGCCGCAGTCGCGGCGAGCCCCGACGCGGCGGCCTTCCGATTCCTGCTCGGGAACTTCCTCGAGCGGAATGGGAAGGGGAAAGAGGCCGAGGCCGTCTATCGAGAGCTGCTCGAGGTGGAGACGAGCTATCTCGCCGCGGTCACGCTCACGCGCGTCGTCCTTCGCGACACGGACCGGGCCGAGGAAGCCGACGCCCTGCTCGAAGCGCTGATCCGGATCGCGAAGGAAGCGCCCACCGAGCCGCGCGTCGTCGATCCTGCAGCTGAGGACCAGGGCAACACGTCCCTCGTCTTCAACGTGCTGCGCGAGGAGGCGATCGTCGGCGCCTACAGCTTGAAGGCGCTCGTCCAGCGCAGCCGCGGGGACCTCGACGGCGCGATCGCGACGCTCGAAGAGGGCGTCGCACAGAGCGAGGGGAAGACCGAGCTGATCTATCAGATGGCGCAGTTCTATCGCGCCGCGGGCCGCACGGAGGACGAGGATCGGATGATCCGCCGTGCCACCGAGGTGGCGCCGAACGACGTCGGGGCCCAGCTCTTCCTGTCCACCTACCTCGGGACCCAGGGCGACTCGGACGGGGCCCTCGCTGCCGCCCGCGCAGCGGTCGAGGCCGCACCCGACAACGATGCGGCGAACCTCCGCGTGGCCGAGCTGCTGATCGACATCGGGTTCCGCGACGGCGACGACGCGCTGATCCAGGAGGGACGCACGATCGTCGATGCCGTCATCGAGGGGCGCCCCGACAGCCCCGAAGCCAACTTCGTCAAGGCGAAGATCGAGCTCGCGGAGAACGACATCGAGGCGGCGAAGGCGAGCCTCGAGACGACTCTCCAGGCCCGGCCCGATTGGGCCCAGGCCCGCTTCGTGCTGGGCTCGAGCCTCGCCGCCAGCGGCGAGATCTCCCGCGCGCGCGTGGAGCTCGAGGCGGCGCTCGAAGCCCAGCCGGGACTGCTCGATGCGCGGAAGCTCCTGACGAACGTCTACGCGACGCTCGGCGAGCACGAGTTCGTGATCGAGAACGGGCGGGCCTACCTCCAGGATCGGCCGGACGACATGCCGGTCCGGATCGCGGTCGGTCAGAGCCTGATCCGGGTCGGTCGCACGGAAGAGGCCTACCAGGAGATCGCCTCGGTGCCCGAGGAGAAGTGGGACGCTGCGGCGTTCTTCGCGCTGGGTCGGATCGACGTCGCCTACGGGCGTCTCGAGGAGGGCAAGCGCAAGCTCACCCAGGCGGACGAGATGGCGCCGGGGAACCCGCAGGTGCTCCGGACCCTGATCGCGCTCGATCGCAACGACGGTCGAATGGACCGGGCCCTGGAGCGCATCGCGGCCGCGATCGCCGCGAAGCCCGATGACAGCGATCTCCACGAGCTGCGGGCCGACGTGCTGCTGGTCGAGGGGGACGTCGAGGGCGGGCGTGCCGCGCTCACCAAGGCGGTGGAGCTCGAGCCGCGGAACGTGTCGGCGCACGTCTCCCTGGCGGACGTCGAGGCCCGGACGGGGAACGCTGAGGCGATGCTCACGGTTCTCGAGCGCGCCGTCGGCGCGGTGCCCGAGTCGGCGGAGCTCCAGTATCGCCTGGCCCAGGCCTACGATCGGGTCGGGAAGACCGACCAGGCCCTCGCGACGTACGACAAGACCATCGCGCTCAACCCCGAGCTCGCGATGGCCAAGAACAACCTCGCGTACCTCCTGGCGGAGCACGGCGGCGATCTCGATCGCGCGCTCGAGCTCGCGCAGCAGGCGAAGGAGGCGATGCCGGACGACGGCAACGCGGCCGATACCCTCGGCTGGGTGCTGCTCAAGCGTGGACTGCCGTCCGCGGCGATCGGCTACCTCGAAGAGGCGACCGAGCGCTTCCCGGATACGGCGTACGAGATCCAGGGCCTCGTCCACAACCACCTGGCGGAGGCCTACGAGGCCAACCAGGACAAGGACAAGGCGATCGAGGCCAGTCGCGCGACGGTCGACTACTTCGACCGGCTCGCGAAGGCAGCGAGCGAGCGCGGCCTGACGGCCAACACCCCCGTCTGGGTCGACGAGGCCAAGACCCGGATCGCGCGTCTCGAGAGCGCCTCCTAGCAGCGGCCGCCCACCTGGCGGGCGATTCCGCCACCCTCGTAAAGCCGCGGGTCACGGCACGCGCCGGACCGTCGTCGGGGCGCGAATCCGTGTCGCCGCTCACGGAATCGGCTCGCACCGGCGCCTCCCGAGTGGGGCGGATGCCCCCCGCCCCTGCCTCTCGCGCAGGGAACCGGGCGCCGATGGCGCCCCGGTTCAAGAGTTCCTCCCCGTGGACCGATACACACGCCGGAGGGGAACGTGTGTCCGTGGACGGACCCGCGTCCTCCGGTCCCGGTCGCCGAGGCGACCCCCGGTCCGGTCCATGGAGGAACACATGAGGAAAAGCCTTCTCTTTTCCGTATCGCTGATGGCTTCGATCTTCGCGGGCGAAGTCCTCGCGGAGGCGGCCATCGACGCCCCGGTCGCGCCCGCCGAAGACGTCGCCGTGCAGGCGCCGGCGGAAGCCGGCCCCGAGGCGGCTGCAGACGAAACGCTCGGGTGGGATCAGTTCGACGATCCCACATTCGATCCGGCCACGACGCCGGAGGCGACCGACGTCGCCGAGTCGGGCGAGTCGCTCGGCGAGACGCCGGCGCAGGGCATCGACGAGATCGCGTCGAGCGAAGAGGCCGCTCCGGGTGTCGTGCTCGAAGCCGACGGAGGGGCCGCCCCGACGACGGTCGCGGGTGTCGTGCTCGGCCCGGTCGGTTTCGACGACCAGGGTCGCAAGGGGCGACTGCATACCGTCGCGAAGGGCGACACGCTGTGGGATCTCTCGGCGGCCTACCTCGGTACGCCGTGGGTCTGGCCGTCGGTCTGGATCGACAACGACGACATCGCGAACCCGCACCTCATCCTGCCGGGCGACAAGATCTGGATCACCGCCGACGAGATGCGCGTCGTGACCGACGCGGAGGCGGAAGCCTTCCTCGAGGCGCCGGTCGCCGTCGCGGAGGAAGTCGTGGACGAGGACCCGGACTTCGTGCCGGAGCCCGCCGAGGAAATCCAACCCGTCGCTGCGACGGAGCCGATCGAGGACGAGGCGTCGGACCTCGACGCGTTCCCGGTCGAGCTTCCGACGGAGGCGGCACCGGTCACGACGCCCGGCCGCATGATCACGATCGCCCGGCGCGATTCGTACGGCTTCGTCACCGCCGACGCGCTCGCGGGTGCTTCGTCGGTCGTCGAGAGCCCGTCGATCCGCACCTTCCTCGCCGAGGGCGACTCCGTGTTCGTCGGGGTGGGCGAAGGTGATACGGAGGTCGGCGACCAGTTCATGATCTTCGAAGTGATCGACGAGGTGCGGGACGTCGAGACGAATCGTCTCCTCGGGCACCACGTCGAGAACCTCGGCTGGCTCGAGATCAGGGAGCTGACCGGCGACACGTCGATCGGCGAGATCCGACAGTCCTACGCGGAGATCCAGCGCGGTGCTCGCGTGATGCTCCGGGAGAAGCTCCCGCGTCGCGTCGCCCTGCGCTCCACGCCGGACGCGATCGACGGGCAGGTGGTCTTCCTGCCCTCCGATCGCACGCTCGCGGCGGACGGCGAGTACGTCTACCTGAATCGAGGCGAGTTCCACGGTCTCGAGATCGGCACCGAGCTCGAGGTCTTCGATTCGGGCGCGATCATGAACGAGCGGGAACGTCGGATCGACGTGCGCACGCCGGATACGCCGGTCGCGACCCTCGTGGTGGTGACCGTCGATGCGGAGAGTGCGGTCGCGTTCGTGCTGTCGGCCGACCGCGAGATCGCCGTCGGCGACGCGGTTCGGCCGGTCGTGGATCGTTCGCTCGCGCAGCGCTGACGACGTGCGCCGGGCTCCGGCCCGGGGACGGAAATGGACGAGCCCGCGTCTCCGGACGCGGGCTCGTTTCGTTCGGGGGCGCCCGATCGAGTCCGCGGGGCCACGCGGGTGTGAACCGCAGCTCCTCCCGAGCGACGAAGGGCGGGCTGCGCTTTCCTGTCGACGTTCGCCCCAGCCGTGGTCCCGGCGAGGTGGGTCATCGTCCCCTCTGATTCGAACGCGCTCGCCGCGCCGCCGGCGCCCGGTGTCGGCGGGCTCCCGCCGAGCGGGGCCCTCGCCTGGCTCGCGCTCCAACGCCGTCTCGCCTTCGTGCCGGAGCGGATCCGGGATCGGCTCGAGGTCGGAGAGGGGGCCGACTCGATCTTGCGGACCCCGCCCGAGCTTCCGCCCGGGCTGCTGCGTGCGCGCGCCGTCGCGCCGGATCGGGATGCGCGCACGCTCGAGCGGCTCGAGGCTCGGGTCGTTCCCTTCGGTCACGCGGACTACCCGGCCCGGCTGGCGGCGCTCGCGGATGCGCCGCCGGTGTTGCTGGTGCGTGGCGATCCCCGGGTGCTGTCGACCGGGGCCGTCGCGATCGTGGGCGCCCGGGCAGCGACCCGGAGCGCGCGAAGCCAGGCGCGCCGCTTCGCCCGCGCCCTCGCCGCGCGGGGGCTCACGATCGTTTCCGGGCTCGCCCGGGGAATCGACGCGGAGGCCCACCACGGGGCCCTCGAGGCGGGGGGACGGTCCGTCGGGGTGCTCGCCTGTGGCCTCGACCGGATCTACCCGCCGGAACACCGTGCCCTCGCCGAGGCGCTCGCGGTCGAGGGCGCCGTCATCTCGGAGGTTCCCCTCGGAACGTCCCCGCGAAGAGAGCTCTTCCCGCTTCGCAACCGGATCATCAGCGGACTCTGCCGCGGCGTGATCGTCGTCGAGGCCCGCCGTCGAAGCGGCTCCCTGATCACGGTCCGCCACGCCCTCGACCAGGGGCGCGACGTGTTCGTGCTGCCGGGCCCGACGGAAGGGCCGTTCGCGGAGGGAAGCAATCGGCTCCTCCGGGACGGGGCGATCGCGGTCACCGACCCGGAGGACGTCCTCGAGGACCTCGGGATCGGGACGGACGGGGAGTGCAGCCCGACCGAGCGCCATCCCGATCCCGACGGGCTTCCGTCTCCGCCGGCGCCCGATGGACTCGCCGGTCGCGTCCTTGCGGTCCTCGCCACGGGTCCCCGGTCCCGGGAGACGCTCCTGGTCGAGCTCTCGGTCGGAGCCGGCGGCCTTGCCGAGACCCTGCTCGATCTCGAGCTGGCGGGTCTCGTCCGTGAGGAGCGGGACGGGCGGCTCCACCGGATCGGTGGCTGAGATCTTCCGCCGTGCCGTGCGCCCGCAGTCGGTTCGCCGCTTCGCTACGCTCCTCTCCAGAGGCGCCTGGGCGAGGTCCCGGCGTTCGGTCCCGTTCGCGTCCGCGAGCGGGGCATCCCCCCACCGACATCATCGGATCCGCGTCGTCCTCGAGAGGCGAGGTGGATCCGTTCGAATCCTCCACGACGCGGTGGTCGGCCTTCCCGGCCGGGCGGCCGTCTCAGGGCAGCCCGGCTCGGGGTCGGGGCGTGGTGTTGGGGTCGCTTCGAGCGGCGAGGTGCGAGCGACGGTGAGCGAGTCGAAGAGCAGGACGGCGGTGAGCGTGATCGGAGCGGGGCTCGCCGGCAGCGAGGCCGCGTGGCAGCTCGCCGAACGCGGGGTTCCGGTCCGTCTCTTCGACATGAAGCCGGAGCGGCTCTCGCCGGCCCACGCTTCGGAGGACTTCGCGGAGCTCGTCTGCAGCAACTCGCTGCGAGCGAATACGCTGGGGAACGCCGTCGGTCTCCTCAAGGAAGAGATGCGTCGCCTCGGTTCGCTCGTGCTGCGCGCCGCGGAGGCGACGGCGGTGCCGGCCGGCAAGGCGCTCGCCGTCGATCGCGTGCGCTTCTCGCGCACGATCACCGAAGCGATCGAGGGGCATCCGCTGATCGAGGTCGTCCGCGAGCGCGTCGTGAAGATCCCGGACGAGCGCCCCGTGATCCTGGCGACGGGACCGCTGACGGACGGGGACCTCGCCGCGGATCTCGGGCGCGTCCTCGGCGAGGAGTACCTCTACTTCTACGACGCGATCAGTCCGACGATCTACAAGGATTCGATCGACGAATCGATCGTGTTCCGAGCTTCCCGATACGACACCGGAGACGAAGAAGAGGGCGACTACCTGAACGTGCCGCTGTCGCGGGACGAGTACGAGGCCCTCGTGGACGCGCTGCTCGAGGCGGAGACGGTGCCGCTGCATCCCTTCGAGGCCGCGATGTACTTCGAGGGCTGCCTCCCGATCGAGGAGATGGCGCGGCGGGGTCGCGAGACGCTGGCCTACGGGCCGATGAAGCCCGTGGGACTCGAAGACCCGCGAACCGGCAAGCGCCCCCACGCGGTCGTCCAGCTGCGGCAGGAGGACCGCGCGGGCACGCTCTGGAACCTCGTCGGCTGCCAGACGAAGCTTCGGGTCGGGGAGCAGAAGCGCATCTTTCGAATGCTGCCCGGGCTCGGCGAGGCGGTCTTCGCCCGCTTCGGCTCTATCCACCGCAATACGTACGTCAACGCCCCGATCCAGCTCGACGATCGGCTCCAGCTGAAGGCGCTGCCCGGGGTCCATCTCGCCGGCCAGATGGCCGGCGTCGAGGGCTACGTCGAGTCGGCGGCGCTCGGCTACCTGGTCGGCGTCGACGTCGCGCGCGAGCGACTCGGGCTGCCGCGGGTCGTGCCGCCGGCCGAGACCGCCCACGGCGCGCTGCTGCGACATCTGCAGAACGCCGACGCGAAGCACTTCCAGCCGATGAACGTGAACTACGGACTCTTCCCCGCGCTCCCGCGCGAGGTGTTGCGGCCGCCGAAGCCCGGGGGCGGGCGCGGCAAGAAGCTCCCGAAGCGGGAGAAGAACCAGAAGCTCGCGGAGCGCGCGCTCGATCGCCTCGCTGACTTCGCTTCGACGGTGTCTGCCGGAACGGGGGGCGCCGCATGAACTGGAGCCAGGCGGTCGACGGCTTCGGGCGTCACCTCGGCATCGAGCGGGGGCTCTCGCCAAACACGCGCCGCGCGTACGAGTCCGACGTGCGCCAGCTGACGGTGCACACCGGTTCCGGGGTGCCGCCGGCGAAGGTCGATGCCGATCACGTGCGGGCCTGGCTCGCGAGTCTCCATCGCCGCCGGAGCCCGGCCACGATGGGGCGGAAGCTCGCGTCCGTCCGCTGCTTCTTCCGCTGGCTGGTCCGCGAGGGGGTCCGCAGCGACGACCCGACGGCGGGGCTGCCGATGCCGAAGCTCGAGAAGCGACTCCCGCGCCCGCTCTCGATCGACGACTGCGAGCAGCTGATCACGAAGGACGAGCGTGCCGTGAACCAGCCGGTCCCGGAAGGCGGCGATCGGGCGCGGCGCCAAGCGTGGATGAAGCTGCGGGACCGCGCGCTGGTCGAGCTGCTCTACGGAACCGGCATTCGCGTGGGGGAGCTCGTGGCCCTCGACGTGCGCGACCTCGAGCTCCGGGCCCGGGAGATCCGCGTCATGGGCAAGGGAGGCAAGGAACGGGTGGTGCCGATCCCGGAGCAGGCGCGCCTGGCGCTCTCCGCCTGGCTCGACGTCCGGCGCCATCCCGGCTCGATGAGCGAGCCGCTCTTCATCTCTTTGCGCGCCCGCCGCGAGGAGAAGCCGCGAAGGCTGGCCGCCCGCGAGGCGCGCAGGATCCTGCGCGAGCGCGGGCTCCGCGCGGATCTGGGCGAGCACGTCCATCCCCACCGCCTGCGCCACAGCTACGCGACCCATCTCCTCGACATGGGCGCGGATCTGCGGGAGATCCAGGAGCTGCTCGGCCACGCGAGTCTCTCGACGACCCAGAAATACACGGCCGTTTCGGTCGAGCACCTGCGCGACGTCTATGATCGGGCCCACCCGCGATCCCGGCGGGCGGGCGCGGCTGGCGTGCACGCGGACGCCCCGACGAAGCGAAGGACGAAGACGAAGAGATGAACGCGACGCAGAAGGCACGTTCGACGACCGTGGTCGCCGTCCTGCGAAACGGCAAGATCGCGCTCGCCGCGGACGGACAGGTGACCCTCGGTGAAACCGTGATGAAGCAGGGCGCGGACAAGGTCCGCCGGGTCGGGAAGGGCAGGGCGCTCGTGGGCTTCGCCGGCGGCGTGGCCGATGCCCTGACCCTCCTCGAGCGGCTCGAGGGCAAGTTCGAGACGCATCCGGGAAACGTGCGCCGGGCCGCCGTCGAGCTCGCGCGAGATTGGCGAACGGACCGGGTGCTCCGGAAGCTCGAGGCGATGATCCTGCTCGGGGATCCGGAGACGCTGCTCATGGTGTCCGGGAACGGGGACGTGATCGAGCCGGACGACGGGGTGGCGGCGATCGGGTCGGGGGGCTCCTATGCCCTCGCGGCGGCGCGCGCGTTGATGCGCCATACCGAGCTCGACGCCGAGGCGATCGCGCGGGCGTCCCTCGAGGTCGCCGCGGAGATCTGCATCTACACGAACGCGAACCTCTCGCTGGAGACGCTGCCGTGAGTGCTGCGGACGCCACCGTGAGCGAAGGACGGACGTTCACGCCGCGCGAGATCGTCTCGGAGCTCGACCGCTACGTGATCGGCCAGCGCGAGGCCAAGCGCGCCGTGGCGGTCGCGCTGCGGAATCGCTGGCGCCGGCGTCAGGTCCCCGAGGCCCTGCGCGACGAGATCGCCCCGAAGAACATCATCATGATCGGCGCGACTGGCGTCGGCAAGACGGAGATCGCCCGCCGACTCGCCAAGCTCGCGCAGGCCCCCTTCATCAAGGTCGAAGCCTCGAAGTTCACCGAGGTCGGCTACGTCGGGCGCGACGTCGAGTCGATCATCCGCGACCTGACGGAGCTCTCGATCCAGCTCGTCCAGGCCGAGGAGCAGCAGGCGGTGCGCGCGAAGGCCGAGGAACGCGCCGAAGAGCGACTGCTCGATGCGCTCCTGCCTCCGTCCCGGCCGGCGGCGGTCGGGACCGCCGGGTTCCACGTCGGTGCCGACGAAGCCGATCCGTCCGCTTCCGAGACGCGGGAGAAGCTCCGCAAGCTGCTGCGCCTCGGCGAGCTCGAAGAGCGGGAGGTCGAGCTCGAGCTCTCCGAGGAGAGCGGTGGGCCCTCCCTCTCGATCATGACGCCGCAGGGCGTCGAAGAGATGGGCGTCCAGTTCAAGGATCTGCTCTCGGGCATGATGCCGAAGCAGACGTCGCGACGGCGGCTCAAGATCGCTGATGCGCGCGAGGCGCTGATCGACGAGGAGGCGCGCGAGCTCGTCGACGCGGAGCGCGTGAAGGAGCTGGCGATTCGGCGCGTCGAGGAATCGGGGATCGTGTTCGTCGACGAGATCGACAAGGTCGCCGTCGGAAGCGGTGGGCGGCAGGGGCCCGACGTGTCGCGCGAGGGCGTGCAGCGGGATCTGCTTCCGATCGTCGAGGGCTCGACCGTCCAGACGAAGCACGGCCCGGTCGCCACCGATCACATCCTCTTCGTGGCGGCGGGGGCCTTCCACCTGGCGAAGCCGTCGGATCTGATCCCGGAGCTCCAGGGGCGTTTTCCGATCCGGGTCGAGCTCCAGAGCCTCGGCCGCGACGAGCTGGTGCGCATCCTGACCGAACCGGACAACTCGCTCGTCCGGCAGTACGCGGCGCTGCTCGCGACCGAGGGGATCGAGCTCGTCTTCGAGGAGGACGGGATCGCGGCGATCGCCGACGTCGCCGCGACGGTCAACGAGCGCTCGGCCGACATCGGGGCGCGAAGACTGCATACGGTGATGGAGCGCCTCCTCGAGGCGCTCTCCTTCGAAGCGCCGGATCTCGGGGCGCGGACGGTGACCGTCGACCGGGCGATGGTGGAGGAACGACTGGGCGACCTGCTGGACGACCAGGATCTTTCGCAGTTCATTCTGTGAGTCGCGAGGGACCGGCCCCGGTGCAGCCGCGCCGGTACGGTCGCGTCCGCGCGGATGGGGGGGCATATGGGTGACAGGCCGGATGGGGCGACGCGCGAATCGCGCAATCGCGTCCTGATCGTCGACGACGAAGTCTTCTTCCTCGAGGCGATCGACGAGATCCTGACCGAGGGCGGCTTCGACACGGCGCGCGCCGAAGACGGGGAGTCGGCGCTCGAGCTCGCAGCGGATCCGGCCATCGGGGTCGTCGTACTCGACGTGCGACTGCCCGACATGGACGGCATCCAGGTCCTGGCCTGCATCCGCGAGATGCGGCCGGAGCTCTCGGTGATCATGCTGTCGGCGTCGACGGACCAGGAAATCGTGCTCGAGGCGCTGCGTCTCGGAGCGGCCGATTACCTGGCGAAGCCGCTCCACGACGAAGAGCTCGTGCTCGCCGTCGGTCGCGCGCTCGAGGGATTCGAAGCGAACGCGGCCCGTCGTCGGCTGCGTCAGCGGATCGATCGCCTCGTCGAGGGAATGGAGCGGCTCTCGCAGATCGTGCGACTCGCGGCGCCCGAGGAGCGCGTCGACGTGCTGCGGCAGGGGATCGTGGATTCCGCGAGCGTCGTGCTGCAGGCAAGTCGCGCCTCCTTGATGCTGGCGGACGCCGATCGCGAATGGCTCTCGGTCGTGGCGAGCCGCGGCGTCGACGTCGACCCGACGACGATGTCGGCGCGCAAGGTCGGGGAGGGCGCGTCCGGGACGTGCTTCGCCGAGGGCTCGGTGCTCTGCGTGCCCGACGTCGAATCGGACACGCGCTTCTCCGGGCGCGGCGCCGGCAACTACGAGAAGCCGGACTTCGCCTGCGTGCCCCTCGTCTGCCTGGGCGTGCCGGTCGGCGTCCTGTGCCTCACCGAAGGCGAGGATGCGGACAGCCTCTCGCTCGAAGAGACGAACGTGCTGCGCCTGCTCGGCATGCAGATCTCCGAATTCCTCGCGGCGGATCCCGAGGTGGAACGGCTGCTCGCGAGTGCGCAGGTCGCGGAGGTGGAAGGGGTCGCACTCGATGGGATCGGGACCCTCGATCTGCTCGACACGGTCGACGGGGACGCCGAGATCGCGCAGGCGATCTGCGAGGCCGTCGCGGCCGAGGTCGAGCCGGAGCGTGTGCTCGGCGCGGCGCTCGGCGCCGTCGCGACCCGGTTGCGCGCGGCGCCCGTGGCCCTCCACCTGACGGATCCCGAGGGAACGGCGTTGGTCCTCGAGGCGCAGGTCGACGGCGGCCTGGCCGTCGACCGCGGGCGACTGCCGGTCGACCGGGGGCTGTCGGGGGCGGTCCTCCAGACGGGGCAGCTGGTCGCCGCGCCGGCGCCCGAGCAGGATCCACGATTCGACGCCGGGGTGGACACGGCGGAAGACGGGCTGGTGCGGCCCCTGCTCTGCGTGCCGCTCCGTCTGCGGGAGAAGGTCGTGGGCGTCGTTCGCGTCTTCCTCGAGGCAGGCGCGCCCGCCTCGCCCCGGACCGCGGAAGTGCTCGGCGCCGCCTTTTCGGCGGCCGTTCGCAACGTCCTTCTGTACCGTTCGCTGCTTCAGAGCATCGAGGAGGTCGCCGAAGCGCGGAAGAACGCCCGCGCCTGAGCGGCTCCACCCGGGCGCACGCGCGCGGACGCAGCCGGAACGGAATCATGAAGCAGCTGGTCGACAAAGCGAAGGTCCTGATGGAGGCGCTGCCCTACATGCAGCGTCTGATGGGCAAGACCATCGTGATCAAGTACGGCGGCCACGCGATGACGGACGAGGCGCTCCGGGCCTCTTTCGCCGCAGACGTCGTGCTGCTGAAGCACATCGGCGTCCGACCCGTGATCGTCCACGGCGGCGGCCCGCAGATCGCCGAGACCCTCGAGGCGATGGGCAGGCAGTCGACCTTCGTCGAAGGGCGACGGGTCACGGACGACGACACGATGACGGTCGTCGAGATGGTCCTCGGCGGAAAGATCAACCGCGAGATCGTGCAGCTGGTCCAGCAGGCGGGCGGCTCCGGGGTCGGCTTCACGGGCAGCGACGGCGGCCTCATGCGGGTGGAGAAGAAGCTGATCAACGGCCAGGACCTCGGCCGCGTCGGCGATCCGAAGCACGTCGACCCCTACGTGGTGATGGCGGCGATGGACGCGGGGATGGTGCCGGTCGTCGCGCCGATCGGGTTCGATTCCGCGGGGCTCTCCTACAACGTGAACGCGGACGAGGCGGCGGGCGCGATCGCGTCGGCACTGGGCGCGGAGAAGCTCATCCTGCTGACCGACGTCGACGGGGTGCTCGACGCGCAGGGAAGCCTGATCAGCGAGCTCACGACCGAGAAGTGTCGCGCGCTGATCGAGGACGGCACGATCAAGGGCGGGATGATCCCCAAGATGGAGTGCTGCATGTCGGCGCTCCGCGGGGGCGTCTCGCGTACGCACGTCGTCGACGGACGGGTCCAGCACGCGGTGCTGCTGGAGATCTTCAGCGACGACGCGGGCGTCGGGACCGTTCTGGTCTCCTGACGCCTCGGACCCCGAGCCGGCCCGCGAGTCCGATCGCGGCCGAAACGCGTCCTTCCCGGCGAGGGTGGGACAGGCGGGCGGACGTCACGACACGTGGCGCGGAACCGCGATTCGAGTGAGAACGACGATGCCGAAGGATTTTCTGAGCGTGGCGGACTTCTCCGCCGACGACCTGTGGTCGATGGCGGACAGAGCAGCGAGCCTGCGGGCCGCGCACCGCGAGGGCAAGCACGAGCGCACGCTCGAGGGGCGCACGCTCGCGATGTATTTCGAGAAGCCTTCGCTGCGCACGCACGTGACCTTCGAAGCCGGGATCGCGCAGCTCGGGGGGCACGGGATCCTGCTCAAGCCCGAGCAGATCGGGATCGGGTCGAGGGAGTCCGCTTCGGACGTCGCGAGAGCGCTCTCGCGATGGGTCGACGTGCTGATGGCCCGGACCTTCAGCCACGCCCTCGTCGAGGAGCTCGCCGCGGAAGCGACGATCCCCGTGATCAACGGGCTGACGGACCTCCTCCATCCCTGCCAGGCGATGGCGGATCTCGTGACGATCGCGCAGTACCGGAAGCCCCAGGACGCGGCGATCGCGTACGTGGGGGACGGGAACAACGTCGTCAACTCGCTGATCCTGCTCGCTTCCGTGCTGGGGTTGCGCCTCCACGTGGCCACGCCGCCGAGCCATCGTCCGACCGCGGAGATCCTCGAGCGGGCGAAGCCGCTCGCGCGCGAGAGCGGCGCCGAGATCGAGCTCGGCGAGGACCCGGCCGAAGCCGTCCGCGGTGTCGACTTCGTCTACACCGATACCTGGACCAGCATGGGGCAGGAGGCCGAGGCTGCGGAGCGTCGCGAGATCTTCCGCGACTACCAGGTGAACGATTCGCTCCTCGCCCATGCGAACGACGCGAGGGTCATGCACTGCCTGCCGGCCCACCGGGGGGAGGAGGTGACCGCCGAGGTCCTCGACGGGCCCCGAAGCATCGTCTTCGACCAGGCCGAGAACCGCCTCCACGCCCAGAACGCGATTCTCGAGCATCTGCTCGCCCGCTAGGGCGCCCTCGCGCCGGGACCGGCAGGCGCTGGCATGCTCGGGGCAGGAGTTCGCCCGCCCCTTCCCCTGGGGGTATTCGTCGTTCCGCAGGGAGGCCCCGAAAGTCCCGCCAAAACAAGCCCTTTGCTCATTGTTCCCCGCTCGTCGGCCGAAAAGAGTCCAGTGGAGGAGCGCCCACCCCGGGCCTTCGGACCACGGAGCAATGGAGTCGGGTCTTGGCACAGGTCCCGGAGCAGAACGATTGGGTCCTCGCACTCGCGCCCGGGTGCGATGCGGAGCAGCTCGTCCGGAGCGCCGCGGAGGGATACCTGTTCTCGCGGATCGACGGCCTCACGCCCTGGCGACTCCTGCGCGAGATCGGGGGCATCCCGGCGGAGCAGGTCGACGCGTGCCTCGAGCGGTGGCTCGACGACGGGGCCCTCGATGTCGTGGGTGGACGGGCCACGACCAGCGGCGCCTCCTCCGGCGCGAAAGCCGAAGCGGACGCCCCGTCCGTCGATGCGGCGGAGGCGCCGTCGAACGCATCCGTCGCGATCGACGAGGGGGCGCTCGACGACCGACTCGACATCGGCCTCGACGTTCAGCGCCGCATCCTCGAGTACGAGGCCTCACTCGGCCGCCCGTACCACGAGCTGCTCGGCGTCCAGCCGGGTGCTTCGCCGAAGGACGTGAAGAAGGCCTACTTCAAGCTCTCGAAGGAGTTCCATCCGGACCGCTATTTCCGCAAGGAGATCGGGCGCTACGGCGAACGCCTCGGCCGCATCTTCAAGAAGGTCCTCGAAGCGCACGAGATCCTCTCGGATCCCGAGCTCTGCCAGGTGGAGAACCAGCCCGCCGCCGCGCCGGTCGAGGCGGCTCCGCCCGTCGATGCGGCGACGGTCCCCGAATCGTCGCCGACGAAATCGGAAGAGAGCGCCGAGCGTACGAAGCCTGCGAAGCCTCGGCCGCTCACCAAGCTCGAGCGCCTGAAGCAGCGCATGCCCTTCAAGATCAACCACGCGGCCCTCAACGCGCGGCGCCAGCAGGCGGACGAGATCTTCCGTGCGGCGCAGGCCTCGCAGCAGGCGGGACGCCTCCAGGAAGCCGAAGCGAGCATCCGCATCGCGATCACCTTCGATCCGGCCCGCGCCGAGTTCAAGGAAGCGCTCGGCAGCCTGAAGATCGCCGCGGCGGGCGCCCGGGCCGCGAATCTGCTCGCGAAGCCGTCGGAGCGCATGAGCGACAGCGAGCTCTTCGAGGCTCTCCGGCTGATCGAAGACGTCCTGCCCTATCGCCCCCACGACCCCGAGCTCAACGAGCGGGCGGGCCGTATCTGTCTGCGCCTCGAGAAGTACGACGACGCCCGGGAGTACATCGAGACGCTCCTGATCCGGCAGCCGGAGTCCGCGCCGGCGCACACGATGCTCGGCAGGATCCACAAGGCACTGGGCGATCTCGACGCGGCGGTCCGCGCCTTCGAGACCGCGCTCAAGTTCGATGAAGACGATTTGGAGGCACGACGGTCGCTGGCCGCCGTGCGCATTGGAGCGCGCGATGCAGCGCGCGGAGGGAGCACCTCATGAGCCGTGTGATCGGAATCGATCTCGGAACGACGAACTCGTGCGTGTCGGTGGTCGAGAACGGCCAGTCGACCGTGATTCCGAACTCGGGCGGGTACAAGACGACCCCCTCGATGTTCGGCATCTCGCAGGACGGCAAGCGACTCGTCGGTCACCTGGCGAAGCGCCACGCGATCACGAACGCACGCAACACGATCTTCGCCGCGAAGCGGCTGATCGGACGTCGCTTCGACGATCCGGAAGTCCAGAAGTCGATCGACCTCTGCCCCTACGAGATCGTGCGCGGTCCGAACGACGATCCGCGGATCAAGATCGGCGGCAAGACGTTCACGTGCCCCGAGATCAGCGGGATCATCCTGCGCGAGATGAAGCGCGTCGCGGAGGAGTATCTGTCGGAGACGGTGCAGGAGGCGGTGATCACCGTCCCGGCCTACTTCAACGACACCCAGCGCCAGTGCACCAAGGACGCCGGCAAGATCGCCGGACTCGAGGTGCTCCGCATCATCAACGAGCCCACGGCCGCCGCGCTCTCCTACGGAATGAACCGCCAGGGCGACGAGAAGATCGCGGTCTACGACCTCGGTGGCGGGACCTTCGACATCTCGATCCTCGAGATGAGCGACGGCGTGATCGAGGTGCTCGCGACCTCGGGCAACACGTTCCTGGGCGGCGAGGACTTCGACCGGCGGATCGTCCAGCACCTCGTCGAGTGGTTCGAAGAGACCGAGGGCATGGACCTCCGTGGCGACACGATGGCGCTCCAGCGCCTGAAGGACGCGTCGGAGAAGGCCAAGTGCGATCTCTCGATGCGCGACGTCGTCGAGATCAACCTGCCCTTCATCGCGAGCGACGCCGAGGGCCCGCGGCATCTCAACTACGAGCTGACGCGCGAGAATCTCGAGAATCTCGTCCACGACGTGGTCGAGGGGACGCTCAAGAGCGTCGAGCAGTGCTGCGTCGATGCCGGCGTGCAGGCGCAGGACATCGACCAGGTCGTCCTCGTCGGCGGCCAGACCCGAATGCCCCTCGTTCAGAAGCGCGTCACCGAGTACTTCGGGAAGCGGCCGCACAAGGGCGTGAACCCCGACGAGGTCGTCGGTCTCGGTGCGGCAGTCCAGGCCGCGGCGCTACTCGACAGCGACAACGACATGCTGCTGCTCGACGTGACGCCGCTCTCGCTGGGGATCGGCACCTACGGTGGCCACTTCGCGCGGCTCATCGAGCGGAACACCACCGTTCCGGTCAGCAAGGGGCACATCTTCACGACCACGCGCGACGACCAGTCGGCGGTGAAGATCCGGGTGCTCCAGGGCGAGAGCGACATGGCGGCGGAGAACGATCTGCTCGGTGAGTTCGTGCTCTCGGGCATCCGGCCCGCGCCGAAGGGAGAGCCCGAGATCGAGGTCAGCTTCGACATCGACGCCAACGGCATCGTCTCCGTGTCCGCCCGGGATCTGTCCACCGGCAAGGAACAGTCGATCACCGTCAGCTCGACCGGCACGCTCAGCGACGCCGAGATCGACGAGATCATCGAAGAGCACGATCTCTACGAGGTCCAGCTCAAGGACTGAGCCGGTCCTTCGGAGATCCGCTTCCAACGCCTACGAGCCAGGGACGGCCGATGACGCAGAACAACGAAGACAGGGTGGCGAGCCTGCTCCAGCAGGGCCTCGAGAGCTACGGCACTGGCGACGTCGCCCGGGCCTTCCTGCTCTGGAACGAGGTGCTCGAGCTCGATCCGGGCAACGAGGAAGCCCTCGACTACATGCGCGATGCCGACCGGCGCTCGAAGCCACGAGGCGACGCGGGCGGCGGTGCCGTCGCGATCGTCGAGGACGCCCGTCGACTCGCGCACAGCGAGAACGAAGAGGCGGCGCTCGAGCTGCTGACGAGCATGCCTTCCGGCGGCGCGCTCGAGGCCGAGGCGATGGTCGAGCTGCTCCGCGCTCGGCTCTTCCGGCGCTACGGCAGCGAGCTCGGCGATCTGAGCCAGATTCCGCGGGTGGCCGGCGACGGGGGCGATCTCCAGGGGCGGAACCTGCCGCCCTCCGCGGGCTTCCTCCTCTCGATGGTCGACGGCATGACGCCGCTCAGCGATCTGATGAGCGTTTCGGGGATGGACCGCTTCGAGGCCCTCCGCTCGATCCACCGCATGCACGAAGCCGGCATCCTGGAGTGGGACTGACATGGGCGCCGAAGAAATCTCGCTGCTCGGCCATCTCGACGCACCGATCCTCGTGGGGGATCCGGAAGGCTGCGTGGTCTACGCGAATCCCTCGTTCCGTGAGCGTTTCTGCCAGATGTCCGGCGACCCGGTCGGGGAGCCGCTGGCGCTGGTCTTCGGCGGCGGGGCCCGGGAGGTCGTCCTGACGGCGACGGCCCAGGTGCTCCAGCGAGGGCAGCCCTCGCGGCTCCAGATCCGCGAAGGCGGTCACGCCTACACCGGATTGTGTTCTCCGATCGAGGCCGAGGACGATCGCGTGGGCGTGGTCATGGTCATGCTCGAGGAGCACTCGAACGAGGAGCACCTCACGAGTCTCGCGGACGAGCTCGGAGAGCCCCTCTCGGACGCGCTCCAGGCGATGAGCACGCTCAACGAGGAGCTCGACGGACGCCTCAACGCCCGGCAGCAGCAGCTCATGACCACGGGGCTCCACCAGATCGAGACGGCGCAGAAATGGCTGCGGGAGCTCGGCGTGGCGCTTCGGGGCGGCAAGACCCAGCAGGGTCGCTTCGACGTCGCGAGCTCGGTCCTGCGGGTGTCGGAGCGGATCTCCCAGGAGATCCCCTCGAGCGTGGACCTCGAGGTGCTCATGCCGCCCAACCTGCCGCGGGTCTCCGGAGCGACGGTCGTGTTCGAGCGCCTGCTCTCGCAGCTCGTGCGTCAGCGCGTCGACGAGTCCCGACCCGATCAGCCGATCACGATCCTGGCGCGGGCCCTGGGCGGGGACCGCCCGAGCGGGGTGATCGTCTCGGTCGTCGACGTGCCCGAGCCCGATCGTCGCGGCCCGACCGGCCATCCGCCGGAGGGCGTCCAGCAGGGGCTGGCGCAGATGGGCGGCGAAGCCGTCTGCGTCGAGGACGGCGGTCTCGGGCGGGTGACGTCGATGCGTCTGGCGGTCGCGAGCGCCTAGCGGCGCATCCGCGCTCCGGCACTATCCTCCCACGCGATGCAGACGTCGCGTTCGAAGCCGCTTCGCGTCCCGCTTCTCCGCGGACTCGGGTGGATCGTGTTCGGGGTCTGGGCGGCCGCCTGCGTCGGCGAGGACGAGGTCACGGCACCCGGCGAACCGCCGATCTGGCCGACCGGAGAGCTCGTGGCGGTCGCCGCGCCGACGCCCGATCGGGTCGTCGTGGTCGCCCGGGACGGGCGGATCCTGCGCAGCCTCGATCGGGGCGAGACCTGGTCGCGTGCGCGCACCCCGGTCGCGAAGACGCTCTCGGACCTGGTGATGGCCGACGCCGCGCGGGGCTGGGCCGTCGGGGCGGGTACGATCCTGTCGACGGATGACGGGGGGGCGCACTGGGAGCGGCAGCGGCTTCCTGGTCGCGCTTCCGACTGGGACCTCGTCGCTATCGCGGCGCTCGACGAGACGCGCGCGGTCGCGGTTGCCTCGGACGGGCGGTGGCTCACGACGACCGACGGCGGCGGCCATTGGCGTGGACCGCAGGAAGGGACTGCCGAGATCTCGGCCGCGCCGACCCGTCTCGTGGACGTCGCCTGTCGTCCTACGCCGCGGGCGCTCTGCTGGGCCGTCGGGAACCGGGTCGTCGCGATCGATCCCGAGCGGGAAGCTTCGCACGGGCGCGAGATCGGCGACGCCGCCGGGCTGCCGACCTTCCGATTCCGCTTTGGCGCCGTCGAGCTCGCGGAGGAGGACGTGCGCCGGCTTCGAACCGTTGCCGGAGGGCTGGCACGCCGCAAGGTCGATTGGCAGGTCGAAGCGTTCGTGACTCGGGAAGAACGCCGGCGCTACGCGGAGGACCAGGACCCGAGCGCGCTCTTCGACCGGATCGAGGCGCGCGCTGGCGAGATCGTCGGACATCTCGAGGCCGTGGGGATCGGGCGTGACCGGATCGCCGTCGTCGGCGGTCCGCCCTGGGGCTACGAGGAGCACCTCGACGACGACCCGGGCTTCCTCGATCGCTACTGGGCCGCGCGCCTGGCCCCGGCCCCCTCGGCGTCGGTCCGGGCGGCGGAGGAAGTCGACCTCCGGGCGGTGCTCGTGAGCGGGGCGGGTCTCGTGGCCGCGGACGGCGAAGGGCGCGTCTTCCACGGCGACGGGGAGGAAGCGCCCCTGGTTTTCGCCGAGCGGGTGGCCCCGCACGGCCTGCTGGCCCTGGCCGCCACGGGACCCCGGATCGTCGTGGTCGGCCGGCAGGGCGGGATCTTCGTCCTTCGAAGGGGGCGTCCGGGGGTCGAAGTCGCGCCGGCGAGCGTCGGACCGGGCGGGGCGCTCTTCGAGACGCTCCGGGCCGTCGTCTTCGCGCCGGAAAGTGACGTCGGCTGGGCCGTGGGGGATGCGGGGCGAATCGCCGTCACGGGTGACGGCGGCCACGGGTGGAGGCTCCTCGAGGCGCCGAAGGCGTCCCAGGCGCCGTCGCGCGACCGGGTTCGGGCGACTGGGCAGCCCGTTTCTCAAGCCGATCGGAATCTCTTCCGATAATTCGGTAATCCTTGGATTTCCGCGGGAAGTTGCCGGCCCGTTGCCGGCGCCGATGCGGTCCTTCGATGGGGAGGGTCCCCGCATGCCCGAGCTCGCATCCGATCCGCAGCCGCCGATCCCCGTCCTGCTGGTGGGGGAGGGCGCGGAATCGGTCGCTTCGACGCTCGTGGCCGGTCTCGGGGCCGGAGGGCAGGCTCACCGCTTCTCTTGTGCTCCGTTTCCGACGCCGGAATCGGCGGCCGACGCGTCGCGTGGGGCCCCTTACCTGGTCCTGGTCGGGCTCGGAGACGACGTCGACGCGATCCTCGAGCACCCGGTCTGGGCCGAGTGGCATCGTCCCGGGGCCGCGATGGCGCGGATCGCGATGTCCGATGACGTTGGCTCGGCGGATACGGGCGAGACGCCGCCGCCGGCCCGAGAAGGCGAGCTGGAGACCTATCGGCTCCCGAAGGCCCAGGCCGAGGCGCTCCCGATGGCCACGATCGTCGTGGCCCAGCTCCTCGAGGCGGAGCGTTCCCGGGCCGAGCTCCACGCCCAGCTCGCGACCGAGCGCGCCTGCGAGCCCCTCGCCCAGTGCCTCGAGCCGGGCAAGATCTACCCGATGGCGCTCGAGCTGCTGCTGGAGCGACTCGGTTGTCGACGGGGCATCGCGTTCTTCTCGCCGAGTCCGGCGCCGCAGGGGACCGGGGTCGCCGCACGCGGCTTCGACGATGAGACCCGCGACCGGCTCTCGCGCCTGCTGATCGAGGAGAAGAGCCTCGAGTCGACGATGGGGCGGGGCGACGTCGGGGTCGTGCCGTGGGGGCCGCTGAACCATGCCCTCGGTCAGGTCGGGCTCGAATCGCCCGGTGCGCTCCTCTCCGTTCCGCTCCGTGGCGACGACCAGGAGGCGGGCCACGCCTGGGTGCTCTCCGAGGGGCGCCGTTTCGACGAGCGCGATCTCGATACCGCCCGGACGATCGCTCGGCGGGCGAGTGCCGCCCTGGCGACCGCGGAGCGCTACCACCATGCCAAGGAGCGCGCCTTCATCGACGACGTGACGGGCGTCTACAACGCGCGCTACCTGCTCGCGACCGTCGACAACGAGCTCCAGCGGGCCGAGCGCTACGGCAACCCGCTCTCCGTCCTGTTCCTCGACCTCGACCGCTTCAAGCTCGTGAACGACCGGTACGGGCACCTGATCGGCTCCGACACGCTGCGAACGCTGGCCACGCTCCTTCGGGACTGCGTGCGTCAGGTGGATACGCTCGCGCGCTACGGCGGCGACGAATTCACGATCCTGCTGGTCGACACGCCCCACGACATCGCGCTCCGGGTCGCCGAGCGGATCCGCGCGGCGGTCGAGTCGCATCTCTTCGAAGCGGGCACCCAGGGCACGCTGCGGCTCACGATCTCGATCGGCGTGGCGACGTGTCCGAACCACGGCGAGACGCGCGAGCCGCTCCTCGATGCGGCGGACAAGGCGATGTACCGCGCCAAGAGCGAGGGGCGGAACAAGGTCGCCTCGGCGGACGAGCTCCCGGGCTGAGCCGCCCGGCGCCCAGCCCGCTCCCGGGCTCGGCAAGACGCGCCCCGCGCGTTTGACAGCGATCGGCCCTGTTGCTATCCAACCCGCCGATTTCGCGACGTTTTCCGGCCTCGGAGCCCCCCCTCCGGCCCCGTCCTCCAGCCCGCCCCCTGCCGTGCCCCGGTCGTCTCCCCAGGAGTCGCTCGGAGGCCGCTCGGACGCGATCTGCGGACGAGCCCGGCGCGGGCATCGCTTCCGGCAAGGCGTCCCCCACCACCCGATGATCCGCGCCTTCCGGCACCGGCCCCGCCTGGGTCCGCGGTCCGCTCGGGCGCGGGCCAGCCAACCGCCTCGACCAGAGACTCCGGGAGCCGAGATGAGCACGCAGAGCGTCGAGCTCGATGGAATGGGATCGCTCCGGCGCACGCACAAGTGCGGCGAGCTCGCGAGCGACGTGATCGAGGCGTCCGTCGGCGACGAAGTCGTCCTCTGCGGCTGGGTCAACGTCCGCCGGGACCACGGCGGCGTGATCTTCATCGACCTTCGGGACAAGACCGGGATCGTCCAGGTCGTCTTCCGCCCGGAATCGGCGCCGGAAGCCCACGAGCGCGCCCACCGCCTGCGCAACGAGTGGGTGCTGATGGTGCGCGGCGAGATCGAGGAGCGCTCCGAGGAGACGATCAACCCGAACATGCCGACCGGCACGATCGAGGTGAACGTCCGGGAGCTCCGCATCCTCAACGCGGCCACGGTGCCCCCCTTTCCGATCGACGAGCAGGTCGACGTCGACGAGCAGGTCCGGCTCAAGAACCGGCTGCACGACCTGCGCCGCCCTCCGCTCCAGCGGGCTCTCCAGGCGCGACACGATCTCTCCCAGGCCGTGCGGGCGTCCCTGAACGAACAGGATTTCATGGAGATCGAGACGCCGATGCTCGCCCGCGCGACGCCGGAAGGCGCTCGCGACTTCCTGGTCCCGTCGCGTCTCCAGCCCGGCGACTTCTACGCGTTGCCCCAGTCGCCGCAGATCATGAAGCAGCTCTTCATGATCGGCGGCTGTGATCGCTACTACCAGATCGCCCGCTGCTTCCGGGACGAGGACCAGCGCGCGGACCGCCAGCTCGAGTTCACCCAGGTCGATCTCGAGCTCTCGTTCGTCGGCGTCGAGGAGATCCTCGCGGTCCTCGAGAAGACGACCGTCGACGGTTCGCGCGCCTGTGGCGTGGAGCTCGAAGCCCCGTTCAAGCGGATCACCTATCAGGAGGCGATGGACCGCTACGGATCCGATCGGCCGGACACGCGGATCCTGCTCGAGCTCGTCGACCTGACCGACGTCTTCGCGACCAGCGAGTTCAAGGCCTTCAAGGGCGTCGTGGAGGACGGCGGCATCGTCAAGGCACTGCCGATCGCCGACGCCAAGGAGCTCACCCGCGGCGAGATCGATCGCCTCGAGAAGATGGTGCGCAAGGAGCTCGGCGCGAAGGGCCTCGGCTGGATCCGGGTCGAGGACGACGGCGAGTGGAAGTCGCCGATCACGAAGTTCCTCGGCGAGCCGGAGCTCGCGGCGATCCAGGAGCGCTGCGCCGCCGCCCCGGGCATGGTGATCTTCTTCCAGGCGGACGCGAAGGACCGCGCGAACACCATCCTGTCCCGACTCCGCGAGGATCTCGGGGTTCGGCTCGGGCGCATCGACGGCCGGGACTGGGATCCGTTGCTCGTGGTCGACTTCCCGCTGCTCGAGCCCGACGAGAACGGAAAGCTCGGCTACGTCCACCAGCCCTTCGTGGCGCCGGTCGAGGAGGACATCCCGCTCCTCGACACGGAGCCCGAGAAGGTCCGGGGTACCCACTACGACGTGGTGCTGAACGGAACCGAGCTCGGCTCCGGCTCCCTGCGCAACCACCGCGCGGACATCCAGCGCCAGATCCTCGAGATCATGGGCTACGGCGAAGACGAGATGGAGAAGAGCTTCGGCTTCATGCTCGAGGCGCTCGAGACCGGAGCCCCCCCGCACGGCGGCTTCGCCTTTGGTTTCGACCGCTGGGTGATGAAGCTGATCGGCGCGGACAACCTCCGCGACGTGATCGCCTTTCCCAAGACCCAGCGCGGCCAGGACCTCCTGATGGAGGCGCCGTCGGGCGTCGACGCGGATCAGCTCGACGAGCTGTCGCTGCGGGTTAGGTTGCAGGCGAAGAAGGACTGACGCGGCCCCGACGAGGCGAGCCGCACAGCGCGTTTTCCCAAACGAGACGGTCGGGGCGTTCTCCTCGGCCACCCAACAGAAAGAAACCTGGAGAGGGGACGAATGGCGAAGCCGAAGATCGCATTGATCGGGGGTGGCAACATCGGTGGTGTGCTCGCGGAGCAGGCCGCCTACCGCGAGCTCGGAGACGTGATGATCTTCGACGTCGTCGAGGGCATGCCGCAGGGCAAGGCGCTCGACATGGCCGAGGGCGCACCGCTCGTCGGCAGCGACGCGAAGATCGAGGGCTGCAACGACTACGCCGGGATCGCCGGCGCCGACGTCGTGATCATCACCGCCGGCCTGGCGCGCAAGCCCGGCATGAGCCGCGACGACCTGCTCAAGACCAACCTGTCGATCATGAAGCAGGTCGCCGAGGGTGTCCGCGACAACGCGCCGGACGCCTTCGTGATCGTGATCTCGAATCCCCTCGATGCCATGGTCTACACGTTCAAGGAGGTCTCCGGCTTCCCGAAGAACCGGGTGATCGGCATGGCCGGTGTCCTCGACTCGACCCGCTTCCGCAGCTTCATCGCCTGGGAACTCGGCGTGTCCGTGAAGGACGTGACGGCGCTGGTCCTCGGCGGCCACGGCGACACGATGGTCCCGCTGGTCCGCTACACGACGGTCGCGGGCATTCCCGTCGAGAAGCTGATCTCGAAGGAGAAGATCGACGCGATGGTCGAGCGCACGAAGGGCGCCGGTGGCGAGGTCGTCGGCCTCCTGAAGACCGGCTCCGCCTTCGTCTCGCCCGCACTGTCGGCGATCGAGATGGCCGAGTCCTACCTGCGCGACAAGAAGCGCGTCCTCGCCTGCGCGTGCCTCTGCGAGGGCGAGTACGGCGTGAACGGTCTCTACGTCGGCGTCCCCTGCGTCATCGGCGCTGATGGCCTGGAGCGCATCATCGAGCTCGACCTCAACGACGAAGAGCAGAAGGCGTTCGACGAATCGGTCGCTCACGTCCAGAAGCTCGTCGACGAGATCGAAATTTAGGAGCGGGTCCGGGCGCGGATAGCACGCCGCCTTCGAGAGCTTCTCCCTCCGCCATCCTCGACGACCGGGAGGTCCAGCGGTGGCTCCGGTCCGAGGCTCTCGAATTCGACGCACTCTCCACGCCCTCGGCCGTATCAGAGCTTTTTCGAGCCGCGGTGGATCCTGAACGCGAACCGCGGAGTTAGGAAGAATAGATATGAACGTTCATGAGTATCAGGCGAAGGAGCTCTTTCGGGAGTTCGGCGTGGCGGTGCCGGAAGGCGAGCTGGCCACGACGCCGGAAGAGGCGGAACGCGCCGCGAAGAACCTCGGGACGCCCGTGGTCGTCGTGAAGGCGCAGGTGCACGCGGGCGGCCGCGGCAAGGCCGGTGGCGTCAAGGTCGTGAAGAGCCCCGCCGAGGCGAAGACGGCCGCGAGCGAGATCCTCGGGATGACGCTCCACACGCCGCAGACCCCGCCGGAGGGCAAGCTGGTCCGCAAGGTCTACGTCGAGGCCGGCAGCAACATCAAGGACGAGCTCTACCTGGCGATCCTCTTCGATCGCGCCGCGGAAAAGTTCGCGATCGTCGCCTCGACCGAGGGCGGCATGGAGATCGAGGAGGTCGCGGAGCGAACCCCCGAGAAGATCCTGACCGTGCTGGTCGATCCGAACGTCGGTCTTCGCGACTACCAGACCCGTGCGCTCGGTTTCCAGCTGGGCTTCGACAAGCCGCTGGTCGACAAGCTCGTGCCCTTCGTCCGTGGGCTCTTCGATCTCTTCATGGAGAAGGACTGCTCGCAGGTCGAGATCAATCCGCTGATCGTGACGGAAGAGGGCGACCTCTTCGCGATCGACGGCAAGGTCAACTTCGACTCGAACGCGCTCTACCGGCACCCCGAAATCGCGGCGCTCCGCGATCCCGAGGAAGAGGATCCGCGCGAGCGGGCGGCGGCGGAGATCGACCTCGCGTACGTCGGCCTCGACGGCTCGATCGGCTGCATGGTGAACGGTGCGGGCCTCGCGATGGCGACGCTCGACATGATCCACCACTGCGGCGGGACCCCGGCGAACTTCCTGGACGCCGGCGGCGGTGCCGACAAGGAGAAGGTGAAGGAAGCCTTCAAGCTGATCCTCCGCGACGAGAACGTGAAGGCGATCCTCGTGAACATCTTCGGCGGCATCGTCCGCTGCGACCTGATCGCCGAAGGCGTCGTGGCCGCGGCCGACGAGCTCGGCGTCGAGGTCCCGCTGGTCGTGCGACTGCAGGGCACGATGGCGACGGAAGGGCGCGAGATCCTCGCCCAGTCGAACCTCAACATCACGCCGGCCGAGACGCTCAAGGAAGCGGGCGAGCTCGCCGTCGCCGCCGTGAAGGGAGCCTGAGAAGATGGCGATCCTCTGCGACAAGAACACCAAGCTCATCATCCAGGGCATGGGCAACATGGGCACGTTCCATGCCGGCCTCTCCCGCGAGTACCACACGCAGGTCGTCGGCGGCGTGCATCCCGGCAAGGGCGGCACCGAGAAGGACGGGATCCCGATCTTCGACACCGTCGCCGAAGCGAAGGCCGCCACCGGTGCCACCGCGAGCTGCATCTTCGTGCCGCCGCCCGGCGCCGCGGACGCGATCCTCGAGGCCGCCGAGAACGAGCTCGATCTCGCCGTGTGCATCACGGAAGGCATCCCGGTCATCGACATGGCCCGCGCCAAGGCAGCCCTCCGCGGTAGCAAGACCCGGCTCCTCGGGCCGAACTGCCCCGGCGTCGTGACGCCCGAGCAGTGCCGGATCGGCATCATGCCCGCCGCGATCACGCGCCCCGGCCCGGTCGGCGTCGTGTCCCGCTCGGGCACGCTGACCTACGAGGCGGTCGACCAGCTCTCGCGGCTGGGGATCGGTCAGTCGACCTGCGTCGGCATCGGCGGCGACCCGGTCATCGGCACGAACTTCATCGACGCCCTCACGCTCTTCCAGGCGGACCCGGAGACCAAGGCGGTCGTCATGATCGGCGAGATCGGCGGCTCGGCGGAGGAAGAAGCCGCCGAGTTCGTGAAGTCGAACATGGACAAGCCGGTCGCCGCGTTCATCGCGGGCCAGAACGCTCCGCCCGGCAAGCGCATGGGCCACGCGGGCGCGATCATCGCCGGCGGCAAGGGCAAGGCCAGCGACAAGATGGCCGCGCTCGAGGCGAATGGCGTTGCCGTGTCGCCGTCTCCCGCGGAGATCGGCGAGACCCTCGCCCAGCACGCGCCGGGACTCACCGGCTAGACCGGACGCCCCGCGTCGCGCGACGCTCCCATGAAACGCCCGGCTCGATCCGATCGAGTCGGGCGTTTTCGCTTCGAGCGGGGGGCGGGCGGCGTCGCGCGCGCTCAGTCGAGGGCGTGGAGTCGGTCGAGCCCGACGTGCCCGAAGGCCGCGAAGGCGATCAACGCGGCGCCGTACGCGCCGACGACGAGGGGGAGGCCGACGAGGTCGCCCAGGACGCCGCCGAACTGCGCGCCGAAGGCCATCGAAAGGATGATCGCCATCAGCTGGAGCGACGTCACGCGTCCGCGATAGGCGTCGGGAACGTGGCTCTGGATCGCCATCGTGACCGAGATGTTCACGAGGACGTGGGCTACGCCGGTGATGGCGAAGCCGACGAGGGCGACCGGAAAATCCGAGGTCGCGGCGACGACGAAGAGCCCGCCCCCGTAGAGGACGAGTCCGCTACGGACGAGGATCGAGCCCCGGAAGACCTCGCCGAGAAAGGCGAGGGCGACGCTCGTGACGACGGCGAAGACCCCGATCGAGGCGACGAGCATCCCGAGCCCCGCGTCGTCGACGCCGAAGACCCGCTCGGTGAGCCCCTTGCCGAGCTGCTGGACGCTCATGCCGAAGGCGGAGCTGATCGCGATCGTGATCAGGGACATCCGCAGGGCGGGAATGTCCCAGGTGACGCGGGCAGCGGAGAGGATCTCGCCGAAGACGTGGGTCGTCTCGGCGCGCTGGACCGAGCGGGGCCGGATCGCCAGGAGCGTGAGGACGAGGGGCAGGTGGGCGAGGGCGTTCAGCAGGAACGCCATCGGCGCGCCCCAGGTGGCGAGGACCCAGCCGGCAACGGCGGGACCGATCGCACGGGACGCGTTGAACTGGATCGCGTTCAGCCGGTAGGCCGGGCGGACGGCGCGGATGGGCACGATGTCCGCGACGAGCGCCTGATAGGCCGAGAGGCTGATGGAGGAGGCGAGCCCGTTGGCGGTGGTCAAGGCCAGCAGCCAGGGGATCGTGAGGTCGGGGCGGAGGCTCGACCGGTAGAGGGCGAAGGCGAGTCCGATCTGCAAGACCAGCGCAGCGAGCTGGACGAAGCGTTTCGAGTACCGATCGGCCCAGACGCCGCCGAGCGGTGAGCCGACGAACGCGGGGAGGTTGGCGGCGGCCGCCGCCGTGCCGACGAGGGTCACCGATTCGCTCAGGTTCCAGACGAGCACGGGAACCGAGAGCGAGAGCATCCAGTTGGCGGAGGACGAGATGGCTCCCGTGGTCCAGCACGCCAGGAACGAGCGTGTGCGGAACGGCGTGAGCGGGCCGACGGGATGAGGGTCGGGTGCGCTCGCGGCTAGACCTGCCAGGTGTCGCCCGAGTGGAGCAGCGCCTTGAGGTCGCCCTTGCCCCGCTCTTCGATCGCGTCGTCGACCTGACGCTGGAGCATGTCCTCGTAGGTCGGCTTCTCGACGGCGCGGAGCACGCCGACCGGGAGCGGAAAGTCCGGGCGCTGGAGCGTCGCGAGCACGCCCGCGTAGGACGCGGCCGGGGCCTGCTCGTCGTGCACGACCACGCCCCTGGCGACCGGATCGTCGTCGTCCGCGAGGTCGATCACGCTCGGGATGCCGCTGTTGAAGACGATGCCCTTCTTCTCGCCGGGCGGGCCGAAGACGAGGGGCTCGCCGTGCTCGAGGACCAGCGCCGACTGGGCGCGGGTCTTCCGGTCCTGGAGCTCGTCCCAGATGCCGTCGTTGAAGACCGGGCAGTTCTGCAGGATCTCGACGAAGGCGGTGCCCTCGTGCTCGTGGGCCCGCTTCAACACCTGCTGCATGTGCTTCGCGTCGACGTCGATCGTCCGCGCGACGAAGGTCGCGCCACAGCCGAGGGCGAAGCTGATCGGGTCGATCGGGTGGTCGATCGCGCCCTGGGGCGTCGACTTGGTCTTGGTCCCGACGTCGGAGGTCGGGGAGTACTGGCCCTTCGTCAGACCGTAGATCTTGTTGTTGAAGAGCAGGACCTGCGTGTTCACGTTCCGGCGAATGGTGTGGAGCAGGTGGTTGCCGCCGATCGAGAGCCCGTCGCCATCGCCGGTCACGATCCAGACGGACAGCTCGGGATTGCTGATCTTGATGCCCGTCGCGAAGGCAGGCGCCCGTCCGTGGATCGTGTGGAAGCCGTAGGTGTTCATGTAGTACGGGAAGCGGCTGGAGCAGCCGATCCCCGAGACGAACACCACGTTCTCACGCGGGACCCCGAGCTCGGGCATCACGCGCTGGACGTTGGCGAGAATGGAGTAGTCGCCGCATCCCGGACACCAGCGGACGTCCTGGTCCGAAACGAAATCCTTGCGGGAAACCTTGACCGCGGCATCGGCTGCCATATCGAAATCTCCTGACGCCCGAAGCGTCTCTCGGTCGGTCTGCGCCGTGAAGGCACGGAAAAGCGCGGGAGCGCGACCTGGAAGGCGCGCGCTCAGCGGTTGTGCAGTTCGGTGATCGCTTCCATGAGCTCGGAGATCTTGAAGGGCTGGCCTTCGATCTTGTTGAGCATCTGGATGTCGACCAGGTACTTGCTGCGGAGCAGCATCGCGAGGTGGCCGTCGGAGAGCTCCGGCAGCAGCACCTTCTCGAAGCGGCCGAGCACCTCGCCGAGGTTGCTCGGGAAGGGGTTCAGGTGGCGCAGGTGGATCTGCGACACCGACATGCCCTGCTCCCGGGCGTTCTCGCACGCCGCGGTGATCGATCCCTTGGTTCCGCCCCAGCCGACGACCAGCAGCTCTCCGCTGTCCGGTCCTTCGACCTCGATCGGCGGGAGATCGTTGGCGATCCCCTCGATCTTGTCCTTGCGGAGCTGGATCATCCGGCCGTGGTTGTCGGCCTCGTAGCTGACGTTGCCCGAGCCGTCGGCCTTCGTCAGGCCGCCGATGCGGTGCTCGAGGCCCGGCGTTCCCGGGATGGCCCAGGGGCGCGCGCCGGTCTCCGGATCCCGCGCGTAGGGCAGGAATTCGCCGATGTCGATCGGGTTGGCGAACTCGATCTGCGTCCGCTCGAGGGCGTCGACGTCCGGGATGAGCCACGGCTCCGCGGAGTTCGCGATGTACCCGTCCGACAGCACGACGACCGGGGTCATGTACTTGACCGCGATCCGGAAGGCCTCGAGGGCGGTATGGAAGCAATCGCCCGGCGTCGAGGCCGCGATGATCGGCAGCGGGCTCTGGGAGTGGCGGCCGAAGAGCGCGGCGAGGAGATCGCCCTGCTCGGTCTTGGTCGGCGAGCCCGTCGAAGGACCGGCCCGCTGGACGTTGATCGCGACCAGGGGCAGCTCGGTCATGACCGCGAGGCCGAGGGCCTCCTGCTTGAGGATGAAGCCGGGGCCGCTCGAGACGGTCACGGCGAGATTGCCCGTGAAGGCAGCGCCGATCGTCGAGGAGACGGCCGCGATCTCGTCCTCGGCCTGGAAGGTCTTCACGCCGAAGTGGCGGAAGCGCGCGACCTCGTGGAGCACGTCGCTGGCGGGGGTGATCGGATACGCGCCGAGGAAGACCTCGCGATCCATCTGCACGCCGGCGGCCACGAGGCCCCAGGCCAGCGCCTGATTGCCCGTGATGTTGCGATACGTCCCGCTCTCGATCTTCGCCGAGGGGACGACGAACGACGTCGGGAAGAGCTCCGTGGTCTCGCCGAAGGCGTAGCCCGCGCGCAACGTGCGGACGTTGCCCTCGAGGACGTCGCCCTTGAACTTGCCGCCGAGCCAGCGCTCGGTCGCGTCCATCGGCCGGCCGTAGAGCCAGCAGAGCACGCCGAGGGCGAAGAAGTTCTTGCAGCGATCGATCTCCCGCGAGGAGAGATCGAGCCCCTGCAGTGCTTCGCGGTTCAGCGTGGTGAACGGGATCTCGACGAGGTTGAAGCGCTCGCGGAGGTCGGGAAGCGGATCGCCGTCGTAGCCTGCGCGGGTCAACGCCTTCTCGTTGAACGAGTCGATGTTGATGATCACGGTTCCGCCCGGCCGGACGTCCTCGACGTTGGCGCGGAGCGCTGCCGGGTTGAACGCGATCAGGACGTCCGGGCGGTCCGCCGGCGTGTGGATGTCGCGGCTCGAGAAGTGGATCTGGAAGCCCGACACGCCGGCCATGGTTCCGGCGGGCGCGCGGATCTCGGCGGGGAAGTCCGGGAACGTCGAAAGGTCGTTTCCGGCGAGGGCCGTCTCGTCGGTGAACTTCGTTCCGGTCAGCTGCATGCCGTCGCCGGAATCCCCGGCGAATCGGATCGCGACGCTCTCGATCTGTTCAGAGTTCTTGTGGGACGTGGAGTCGGTTGCAGTCACGCTGGGCAGTCTCGCCGTCTCCGGGTCGTCTCGGACCGGAGGCGTGGGCTGGGGAGCGGGGCGATGCGGGAGCCGCGCTCGTCGGTGGATCGTCGTGCAGCCCGCCGGCGGCACACATCGTGGGATTTTCTCTCCGAGAAGCGGGGCGAATGCCTTACTCGCGCCGGCGGTCTCGAGTCGAATGTGGAGGTTCGCGCACAGGAAGACCATTCCAACGGGAATGTCCGTCCCGCGGATGGCGACGCTGCTGCGCCCGTGAGGACACGGCCTGTGGGGAGTGTATCCCGCTGAACCGTGCGCGAAAGGTCCCAGTTCAAGGCTCAGCCACCTTTGAGCGATCGGAAAACGGCTTTTGGGACCGAGGGGTTCCGGGGCTTCGCTGCCACCCCGTGACCCTCAAGAATCCCGCCGTCGGGCCGATGCAGAAGGCATGTTCCGACGTCTTTCCGAGCCGCTGCCTCTCAGCGAGGCAAGCCTGCTGGCGTTGCGTCCGGCGCTCAACGCACCGGTCCTCAACGTCGGCTTCCTGCCCGTGGGCCCGGCCCGGGCCGCGATCGTCGCGTTCGGTGAGGAATGGGGCGGAATCGGGCTCGCTTTCGGGATCCGCTCGAACGAGTCGGGCCAGGTCGCGGTGTTCCGGAACCAGGAGTCGATCGAGCCGGATGTGCCCGTCGCCACCGCGCTCGAGCCGATCCTGGCCGAAGCGGAGCGGATGGGATTCCTCTTCGACGAGGACATGGTCGCCGGCGTGGACGACGGGACGGGACGGTTCCAGGCGATGGCGCTCTGGGGGCGTCTGATGGGCGAGCTCGAGCTGCCGCCCGCCCCGCGCGTGGTCCCCGCCGAGCCGGCTGCACGCGAGTCGGTCCGTCTCTCGGAGGAGCGGCCCTCTGCGAATCCGCTGCCGCCCGCCCGGCCGACCACGCCCTCGTCTCCGCCGCCGAACGCTCCGCAGCCGAGCCTGTCGACCGCTGCGGCCGAGTCGGCGGAGCCGTCTGAGGCCCCGGCGGCCGCCGAGGAGCTGGTGCTCGAAGAGCGACTTCCCGAGCTCGATCTGGGCATCGAGGGGGTCGTCGTCGCGGGCACGGACGCGCGGGCCGCGACAGCGCCTTCGCCGGACGTCTCCCGGCAGACCGAGCCCGTGGTCCCGTCCGATGCCCCGCCCGTCGTCCTGCCGGAGCAGGCTGCGACCGCTTCGGGCGATGGGGAGTCCACGCCGGTGGCGCCGCCGCAGCAGAAGCTGTCGAAGTTCCGCCACGCCGACGCGGCCATGGATGAAGAGAACGAATCGACGAACGGGGGCAATCAGCTCGGCCGGATCCCGCTCGTGCGGGTTCGTCGCGAACGCGACGGTTCGAAGAAGCCGTCGACCCTGGCTCGTCTGCTCGCGAGCTTCTGAGCCTGCCGGAGCGCGGTCGGACCGCGCCCGGGAGAGAGGAATGGATCATGCAGGACCGAACTCCTTCGATGTCGTGGGTCGCGCGCCGTGCGGCGCTGCTGGTACTGGGCTGCCTCGCGGTCGCGGTGACGACCGGCTGCGTCACGACGACGCCCGACGCCACCCCGGATCCCTTCGAGGTGACGGAAGCCGAGGCGAAGCGCGATCTCGGCGTGGACTATCTCTCGACGTTCCGGACCGGGATGGCGATCCGGGAGCTCACCCACTCCCTCGAGCTCGATGACGGCGATCCGAAGACCCATCTGTGGCTGGGCGAGGCCTTCCGACGGAAGGGCCAGACGGAGATCGCGGAGAACTACCTGCGCGACGCGATCAAGCTGTCGACGCGCCGCGAGGACGACGAGACCAAGCAGCAGGCGCAGCTGAATCTCTCCGCGCTGCTCTCGCAGCTCGGCCGCTACGAGGAGTCGCTGGAGTTCTGCGAGGCCCTCGCGGCCGATCCGACGATCTCGACGCCCTGGCGCCCGCTCTCGAATTGCGGCTGGGCGCTGATGAAGCTCGGGCGCCTCGACGAGGCGCGCGCCCGGTTCGACGAGGCGCTCACGTTCTTTCCGCGCTTCGGTCCGGCCCTGCTGAACCTGGGCATCCTCGAAGCGAAGCAGGGCCACGCCGTGAAGGCGATCCGGTCGCTCCAGAAGGCCCTGGACTCGGGACGGCTCTCGGCGTCGGGACACGCCGAGGCGAACTATCGGCTGGGCGAGCTCTTCGTGGGGCTCGGTCGGCGGGACCGCGCCGTCGATCACTTCAAGGCGGCGGCGAAGATCGCCCCGGACGACGACTGGGGCTCGCAGTCGCAGGCCTATCTCGATCTCCTTCGCTGACCAGCGACTCCCGACGTGCGCCCGCTGCTACGCTCGCGCGTGGTAGGCGGGGCATGATCGATCAAGAGACGCAGCAGACGGGACGAGTCGCAGCGCGAGGGGGACCTCCGCCGCGCCACGACGCCGTGGTCCGCGAGGCGCAGGAGCCCGAGGGACCTTCCGTCGCCGTGGCAGGGACCTTCGAGGACGTGCCGATCAGCGAGTACCTCCGTCGCCAGCGCATCCTGCGCGACGTGAGCCTCGACGAGCTGGCCTCGATGACGCGCATTCCGCTGCGTTCCCTCGAGCGACTCGAACGCGGGGAGTTCGACGGCGAGTCCGACGGCTTCGTGCGGGGCTTCGTTCGGACCGTGGCCATCGCGCTCGGGCTCGACGTCGACGATGCGGTCGCGCGCATGCTCCAGGAGCCCGCCGTCGGCGTCTGGGAGCGGCACGCGAGCGGGCGGCGCGCGAAGCAGGCCGTCGCGATCGGCGCGCTCGCTGCGTTCCTGATCGTCTCGCTGCTCGTATTGCAGGCGGGTTGGCGAATGCTGGTCGGGGCGAGCGCGGACGATCCCTCCCGTGCCGTGGTCGTCTGGCGCGATCCGGTCCGGTCGCTGGCGGAGGCGGTCGGGGCGGAAGTGGATCCGGCCGGAGAGATCGACCCTTCGCGCGGTTCGCGGGTCGACCCGCCGCCGTCCGCCGGTCGCTGAGGGGGCCATGCCGGCGATCCGGTGCGAGGCGATCCTGTTGCGCGCCGTGGACTACGGCGAGAGCGATCGGATCGTCCATCTCCTGACCGAGTCCGGGGGGCGCCTCACAGCGATCGCGAAGGCGGCCCGCCGCAGCCATCGGCGGTTTCCCGGGACCCTCGACGTCTTCAACCACCTACGGATCGAAGGGCGACAGAAGCCGCGCGCGTCGATGGCGTTCCTCGAGAAGGCGACGCTCGTCGACCCGTATCTCGGCCTCCGGCGGGAGCCCGCACGCTATGCCCTCGCGAGCTTCCTCGTCGAGATGCTCGACCGGCTCGCGCCCGAGGGGCTGGTCGGAGAGGATGCGGAGCGTCTCTTCGAGTACGCGGTCGGGAGTCTGCGTCTGGTGGAGCGGGTGGCGCCCTCGCCGTCGCTGCGCGTCCTGCTGGAGCTGCGCGGACTCGACGCCCTGGGGCTTCGGCCGGAGCTCGGCCGCTGCGTGCGCTGCGGCCGGGTCGCCGGCGACGAGATCGCCCACGACCACCGTGTCCACTTTCACGTGGCGGACGGGGGCATCGTCTGCACCGCCTGCAGCCTGCGTCTCGACGGCCTGGTTCCCGTCGAGCTCGGGACGCTTCGGAGCCTCGCTGCGGGACTCGCTTCGCCGGTCGAGCAGGTGGACCGCATCACGCTGTCGCCGCGCATGCTCGCGCAGGCCGCGCGGCTGGTCTTCCGCTTCCAGCGATTCCACGTCGGCGTGGAGCTGCGAAGCGAACGCTTCCTGGACGAGGTCCTCCCCGTCGCTCCGAGTGGCGTGCCGGCGGTGGCGTCCTGACCCGGCGCGTCGCGCGATGCCTTCACGACCGGCGCGGGGGGCGAAGGCGTCCCGTTCAGGCGGCGCCGGCGGCCACGTAGAGGAAGTAGAGGCCGACCGTGCCGAAGACGGCGGCGATTGCGCCGCCGACCGCGACCACCGAGCCGAGCGACGCGTCGCCGAGCGCGGGCTGGATCGCGCGGACGCAGCGGTAGGCCGTCGCGAGCGCGAGCCCGGCGAGGAGCAGCGCGCCCAGCAGGGTCAGCTCCCCCGTCTGTGCGTCCTGGAAATAAGCCCACAGGGCGCCGGTGTGGTCGCCGAGCTGCTGGAAGAACTCCATGGGTGGCGTCGCCTCTCTGCCTGTCCGCGCTTCGGCGGCTCCGCCGCGCGAGGGCGCCTAGGCTACCCGAGCGCGCCTTCCGGCGCAGCGCAGCACTCAGGCAGCTTCTCCACACGGTGTTTCATTCCGGGAATCGCCCATTCGGCGCCGCGCGGCAGGCCGGCAGCAGTTCGCGGCCGGGCCGAACGAGCTTCTCGACCGTCCCCCCGGAATAGGGGATACTCCGGTGCCCCGGTTGCCGGGGGCCCCGATCGAGCCCGTTCGGGAACCCACTCGAGACCGGCCGTGCCCGGGCGGTGCACGCCCATCCAGGACAGACGCCTTAAGCGTCGCTTCCTGCAGCCTCGACAACCCCAGGACAGACACTTTCAGCGTCGCTTCCTGCAGCCTCGACAACCCCAGGACAGACACTTTCAGCGTCGCTTCCTGCAGCCTCGACAACCCCAGGACAGACCCCCACCAGCGTCTGCGCCCACAGGATCCTCCACCCACCATGTCCGATACATCTTCCGACGCCGCGACCGAAGAGGAGCGCGAGCGCCACCCCCTCGCGATGGAGACCCTCGTCTCCCTCTGCGCAGCCCGCGGCTTCATCTATCCCGCGAGCGAGATCTACGGCGGCATTGCCGGCTTCTGGGACTACGGTCCGCTCGGCGTCGAGCTCAAGAACAACCTGAAGGCCTTCTGGTGGCGCCGCATGGTGCGCGAGCGTGAGGACGTGGTCGGGATCGACAGCGCCATCATCTCGCATCCGCGGACCTGGGAAGCGTCGGGGCACGTGGAGAACTTCAGCGACCCGATGGTCGACTGCCGGACCTGCAAGCGGCGCTTCCGGTCCGATCAGATCGAGGGCGAACGCTGCCCCGAGGCGCCGAAGAAGCGCGCGGTGACGGATTGCGACCTGACCGAGGCGCGGGACTTCAACCTGATGCTCTCCACGCAGATCGGCGCGTCGGTGGAGGAATCGTCGACGGCGTTCCTGCGCCCCGAGACCTGCCAGCCGATCTTCTCCGGCTTCAAGCGCGTCCGCGAGTCCGCCCGCCAGAAGGTCCCCTTCGGCATCGCCCAGATCGGCAAGGCCTTCCGCAACGAGATCACCCCCCGGAACTTCACCTTCCGTTCGCGCGAGTTCGAGCAGGCGGAGATGGAGTTCTTCTGTCACCCCTCCGAACGCCAGAAGTGGTTCGAACACTGGCGCGAGTTCCGTTACCAGTTCCATCGCGATCTCGGCTTCGACGAGTCGCTCCTGCGCATGCGGCCGCACGCCGACGACGAGCTGGCGCACTACGCGAACGCCGCGGAGGACATCGAATTCCTCTTCCCGTTCGGCTGGCAGGAGATCGAGGGCATCCACGATCGTGGGGACTGGGACCTCTCCCGCCACACCGAGTACTCCGGCAAGGAGCTCGCCATCACGGACGAGCAGACCAAGGAGCGCTACACGCCGATGTGCATCGAGACGTCCGTTGGCGTCGACCGCACGTCGCTCGCGCTGCTCGTCGCGGCCTACACGGAAGAGGAGCTCGAAGACGGCGAGACGCGGACGGTCATGAAGTTCCATCCCGCGCTGGCGCCGATCAAGGCGGCGGTCCTGCCGCTCTCGAAGAAGCTGGCCGAGCCCGCCAAGGCCCTGAACGCGAAGCTCTGCGGCCAGTTCAACACCTTCTACGACGACGCCGGCAACATCGGGCGTCGCTACCGCCGTCAGGACGAGGTCGGGACGCCTTTCTGCGTCACCTACGACTTCGATTCCGAGGAGGACGGCTGCGTGACCGTGCGAGAGCGCGACACGATGAACCAGGAGCGCGTTCCGATCGACACGCTCGTCCATACCCTGCGCGATCGTCTGGAGGAGGGGCTGTGAGCGCTCGCAAGGCCACGAAGAAGAAGGCTGCCAAGAAGAAGGTGGCCCGCAAGAAGACCGCGAAGAAGTCCGCGCGCAAGCAGGCCTCGAAGAAGACAGCCGGCAAGAAGTCGACGTCTAAGAAGAAGGCGGCAGACAAGAAGGCAGCCGCCGCGCGCAAGAGCGCGAAGGCGGCGGCGGCGAAGGCCGCGAGTCAGCGCAAGGTCTTCTCCTTCGGCGGGGGCAAGGCCGACGGCCACGCCGCGATGAAGGAGATCCTGGGCGGGAAGGGCGCGAACCTCGCCGAGATGACCTCGCTCGGGATCCCGGTGCCCCCGGGCTTCACCATCTCCACCGAGGTCTGCGCCGAGTTCAACCGCCGCGGCGGCAGGCTCCCGTCCGACGTGAAGGCGGACGTCCTCACGGCGCTCGCCAACGTCGAGCAGCTGATGGAGATGCGCTTCGGCGACCCGGAGCGTCCGCTCCTCGTCTCGATCCGGTCCGGGGCGCGCGCCTCGATGCCCGGCATGATGGACACGGTCCTGAATCTGGGGCTCAACGACGCGACCGTGCTGGGGCTCGCCAAGCTCGCCGACGAGCGGTTCGCCTACGACAGCTACCGCCGCTTCATCCAGATGTACGGCGACGTGGTGCTGGGTGTCCCGCACGATCGCTTCGAGCAGCGCCTCGACGCGGCCAAGGAGGAGCGGGGCGTCGACAACGACACCGAGTTGACCGCCTCGGACCTGCGACGGGTGGTTGCGGACTACCTGCAGATCGTCGAGGAGACGACCCGGGCCCCGTTCCCGCAGGACCCGCTCGAGCAGCTGTGGGGCGCGATCGGCGCGGTCTTCGGCTCCTGGGAGAACGCCCGGGCGATCGCCTACCGGCGCCTGAACGACATCCCGGACGAGTGGGGGACCGCGGTCAACGTCCAGTCCATGGTCTTCGGGAACATGGGGGACAACTGCGCGACCGGCGTGGCCTTCACCCGGAATCCTTCGACCGGGGAGAAGAACTTCTACGGCGAGTACCTGAAGAACGCGCAGGGCGAGGACGTCGTCGCGGGTATCCGGACGCCGCAGCCGATCAACGAGGCGAGCCGGGCCGAGGACACGAAGTACCTGCCGACGCTCGAGGCCGAGATGCCGAAGGCGTACAAGCAGCTCGTGGCGATCTACAAGCGCCTCGAGAAGCACTACCGGGACATGCAGGACATCGAGTTCACCATCCAGGACGGCACGCTCTGGATGCTGCAGACCCGCGCCGGCAAACGGACGACGGGCGCCGCCGTCCAGATCGCCGTGGACATGGCCAAGGAGCGCCTGATCACGAAGGAGGAGGCGATCTCGAGGATCGAGCCCAACTCCCTCGACCAGCTCCTGCATCCGACGATCGACAAGGAGAAGGCGCCCGAAGTCGTCGCTCGCGGGCTGCCGGCGTCGCCCGGTGCGGCGGTCGGCCAGGTCGTGTTCTCGGCGGAAGACGCCGAGGCGAAGGCGAAGGGCGGAGCGAAGGTGATCCTCGTCCGGACGGAGACGTCGCCCGAGGACATCGTGGGCATGAACGCCTCCGAAGGCATCCTCACCGCCAAGGGCGGCATGACCTCGCACGCCGCCGTCGTCGCACGCGGCATGGGCAAGTGCTGCGTGGCCGGCTGCGGCCAGCTCGTGATCGACTACGAGCGGGGCACGATGCGGATCGGCGAGATCGTCGTGAACGTCGGGGACTGGATCTCGCTCAACGGCTCGACCGGTGAGGTCATGCTGGGGCAGGCGGCGACGGTCATGCCCGAGCTCGGGGGCGCGTTCTCCGAGCTGATGAGGTGGACGGACAAGATCCGCCAGCTCAAGGTCCGCACGAACGCCGACACGCCGCAGGATGCGGAGGTCGCCCGCTCGTTCGGCGCCGAGGGCATCGGCCTCTGCCGGACGGAGCACATGTTCTTCGAGCCGGGCCGGATCCTCGCGGTGCGTCAGATGATCCTGGCGTCGAACGTGCCGGATCGCGAGGACGCCCTCGGGAAGCTGCTGCCCATGCAGCGGGGCGACTTCGAGGGAATCTTCCGGGCGATGGACGGCCTGCCGGTCACGGTCCGGCTGCTCGACCCGCCGCTCCACGAGTTCCTGCCGCAGACCGAGGAGGACATCCAGGCGGTCGCGGATTCGCTCGGCCGCTCGATCGGCGACGTCCGCCACGCGCTCGAGTCGCTCCACGAGTTCAATCCCATGCTCGGCCATCGCGGCTGCCGCCTCGGGATCACGTTCCCCGAGATCTACGCCATGCAGGTGCGAGCGATCACGGAAGCCGCGGTCGCCGTCTCGGCGGACGGCGTTCGCGTGAAGCCCGAGATCATGATCCCGCTCGTGGCCCACGAGAAGGAGCTGCAGAAGCTGCGGAAGCTCGCCGAGGACGTGATCGCCGAGGTGAAGCGGGAGAACCCGGGGACGCGGGTCAAGCCGATCATCGGGACGATGATCGAGGTTCCGCGCGCGGCGCTCACCGCCGACCGGATCGCGGACCATGCGGACTTCTTCTCGTTCGGAACGAACGATCTGACGCAGATGGCGTACGCGTTGTCCCGGGACGACGCAGGCAACTTCCTGCCGGACTACGTCGACGGCGGGCTGATCGACGCGGATCCCTTCGTCTCGATCGACGCGGACGGGATCGGGCAGCTGGTGCGGCTCGGGGCCGAGCGCGGGCGCTCGACGCGGCCGAACCTGAAGCTGGGCGTCTGCGGCGAGCACGGCGGCGATCCCGCCAGCGTGCGCTTCTTCGCCGACGTCGGACTCGACTACGTCTCCTGCTCGCCCTACCGGGTGCCGCTGGCCCGCCTCGCGGCGGCGCAGGCGGCGGTCGGCCGGGCGGAGAGTCTCGCGTGAACGCTCCCGGGGCTCGCGGGCGTGGCGGCGCGCACGCGAGCGGCCCCGGCGCGCGTCGGGGCGTGTTGGCGCGCCTTCGCGCCCTGAGCGCGGGGCTGCTCTTCTCCGTCGCCCTGGCCTGCGTCACGCCGCCGGGCGGGGCGGGGACGCCCGACTGGACGGCGGAGCTGACCGACACGGAGCGCGCCGCGGTGGCAGCCGCGCTGCCGCCCGAGGCGATCGAAGAGCTCTTGCCGCTGTCGAGTCTCTTCTACGAGCGCATCACGAGCCGGCGGTTCAACTCCCGCGCCACCTTCGAGGATCCGAGCGTCCGGCAGTTCTTCCCGACGCTGGCCGCGTATTCCGACTACTACGCGGCCCTCGTCGACGACCTCGATCGCGCGAACATCGAGTTCAATCGGCCGACGCGGATCGATCTGCTCGGCGTGGAGGTCGGGCCCGGGGGCAACCTCTTCCTCTCGCTCCGTTTCACGGGCCGAAACGACCTGCCGCTGCGGTGGTGGCACGCGACCCTCGAGCGCTCGGACGAGTGGACCTGGCGCCAGGGGCGCTGGTACGTGGTGCCCGGGAAGGTCTGACGCCCGGCCGCCGAAGGGGCCGAGTGGAAGAGTTCTCGTCTCGAACGGTAGGAAAGTACCCACACAACCCTCCGCTACGCAGCTTTCTGCGGGTCGTGATCTGGATCACAACCCTTTGAAAACAGGTACTTACGGGATCGTCGAGAAAACGCTTGCTCTGGCACAGCGCTTGCTCTTAGACTGACCCGAGCCCGAGAGATCGGGCCGACTTTCGAAAAGCCAATAGAAGCTCGACGAGTTCGAGCGGGCACCCGGTTCGGTTTTTCGCGACCAGCCGACAGGAGTTCAGGGACCTGTCGGATCCACTGGAAGCGAGTCAGGGAGATCGAACCCGTCTCTTTCCTTCGCCGGCCCTCCGGTTCATCCGGGCGGTCATTCGAGGGGTAGGGGACGGCCCGCGCGGATCCTCGTCGGGATCGAGGAACGACACCGTGGCGGATACTTCTACCCGACAGCGCACGACGAAAGCGTGGGACAGCGACCAGGAGCTCGTGGAGCAGATCCTGGCCGGCAGCCGAGAGCACTTCGACCTGCTCTACGAGACCTACTTCCCCCGCGTCTACCGCTTCGCGCTCAAGCGCCTCGGCGATCCGGGCGAGGCCGAGGACGTCGCCCAGGAAGTCTTCATGACCCTGATGACGGCGCTGGCCTCCTACAAGGGGGAGTCCGCCCTGCTCGTCTGGATCTTCGGCGTGACCCGGAACAAGGTGAATCGGCGCTTCCGCAAGCCGCGCCCGCGGCTCGAGCCGCTGGAAGAGGGCGGGGCGCTCGACGTCCAGGCCTTCGAGCCGCCGGCGGACGAGGCCGTCGATGCGCGCCGGGTCCTCGGCCGCTGCGAGCACGTCATCGCCCACGATCTCACACCGCTCCAGCGGCGGATCTTCCACCTGAAGCACCTGCGCCAGCAGCCGATCCGCTCGATCGCCAACGCCCTCGGAAAGAGCGAGGACGCCGTCAAGGCGAACCTCTACCGCATGCGCCGCGCCATCGCGGAGGGCACGCCCGGTCTCAAGGGCCTGCTCCGCTCGTAGGCGCGAACCCTTCCCGCGATCCCCACCCGGAGCCCGCCGCGTCCTTCCCCGCTTCCCCGCACGCGACGCTCCATCGCCCCGGCCGCCTCGCCGGCCCATCGCAGCCGCCTCGAATGCTGCGATGGGCCGGGGCCGGGCGACGATCGCGCTTCATTGACACCCGTCAGTGACTTGCGTACCCGTTGCGCATGAACGGACCCACCTCCACCACGCCGGGAAGCGCCCTCGGCGGGCGCACCGGGGAAGGGGAGGCCGCCCCGCCCTCGTTGAGCGCGCGGGCACGCAAGCGCGCGGAGACCCGGGAGCGGGTCTTCGAGATGGCGCTTCGCGAGTTTCGGGAGGTCGGGGTCGCGGCCGCCCAGATCGACCGGATCGCGAGAGCTGCCGGCGTCGCGCGGGGCACGTTCTACTTCCACTTCGCGTCCAAGGACGACGTGCTCGTCGAGCTTGCCCGACGGATCAACGGGCGGGTCGCGCGGCGCGTCGCCGTCCTCGGGGCGACCGAGCCGAGCCTCCGCGAGCTCCTGCTGCGGGTGAACGACGCCATCATGGACGAGCACAGCCGCGTCGGTGAGGCCGATCTCCTGGCCGACATGCTGGCCCTGTACGTCCGCCGACCGATGGACGTCCACGACCCGAGCCACAACGTGCCCTCCCTGGCCGAGGAGCTGGCCCGCCACCTCGCTGCGGCCGTCGAGCGGGGCGAGATGAAGACGACGCTGCCGCCCGAGCAGGTCGCAATCGTCTTCATGAGCAGCCTGTTCGGGATCTATACGCGGGTAGCCCCGGGCGAGGCGCTTCGCGACGCCTGCGCCCACCTGATCGAGATCCTGGTCGAGGGCCTCGCGCCGGGGCAGTCGACCGCCGAGTAACCTTCCAGGCATTCCCCGGAGGGGTGCGCGTGCCCGCAGGTCGTCGGAGCGGACGAAAAAAAGCGTCTCCTCTCTGACACATGCGTATGGGGGTCACCACTGTGAAATGACGTCAGCGGAACCAAATCCCCCACGCGGGGAGCCGGTGACGGACGAGCGTGGCCCGGCTCCGAGATCGGAAGTCGAGGGCGGGAGGAGATCGACAGGTGGCGCGCGGCAGAGTCTGGCAGGGGATTCGGGACTGGCTCCGACCGGTCGAGCGCGCGCACGGATCCGTGCCCCCCCGCGACCCTTCGGCCGAGGTCCGGACGGACCGTGGCCGGATCCACGACCGCGCAGCGACCCGCGCCCGCATCGACGCCGAGGGCGGGGCAGAAGTGATCCCGTTTCCGGGCGGTCGTGCGGGCGAAGCGGTGCTCGACCCCAGTGCCCCGGGCTTCGGGACGGGCCCGGAAGTGGACGCGGAGCTGCTCGAGTTCCTCGCGGCCGACGTCGACCCGGTCCCGGCAGATCCCGCGTTCCGCGAACGCCTGCGCGTCGAGCTCTGGGACATGATCGTCGACGAGCAGGGCGGTCCGCTGGGCGCAGACGAGGACGTCTGAGGCCGAGAGGGCGGGGCGGCGCGCTGCCCGGTGCGTTGCCCGGGACGCGCGCGCTGATTAGCCTCCGCGCATGCGGAACCCGATCCGCCTCAAGAACCTGAGCGCGCGCTATCTGCCCCTCTATCTCGTCGGCGTGGCGGTGCTCCTCCTCCACGTGCCCGACCGGCGGGCGCTCCTCGCGGCGCTCCCGTTGATCGTGGCCGGGCTCGTCGTTCGGGGCTGGGGCGCCGGACACCTCGTGAAGAACGACGCGCTCACGACGACCGGGCCCTACGCCCACCTCCGCCATCCCCTCTATCTCGGCACGCTGCTGATCGGAACGGGCTTCGCGGTCGCCGTCGGTGGCCTCTTCTCAGTGGTCGTGCTCGCCGTGCTCTGGCCCTGGTTCGCGCTTCGCTACTTCCCGCGCAAGGAGCGGGTCGAGAGCGGACGCCTCGAAGCGCGGTACGGGCCGCGCTTCGCGCGCTATCGGGCGTCGGTGCCCGCGCTCTGGCCGGCGTGGCGGCCGTGGCGCGACGACGTTGCGGCTGGCGGCGGCGGCGACTGGGAGCTCGAGCGCTACTCCGACAACAACGAGCTCGGCACGTTCCTCGCGGTCGTCTTCGGATGGCTCGCCTTCTGGTTCCGCGCCGGGGGGCTCGGGTGAGGGAGGCGCTGCCCGAGGTGCTCTCGCGCGACGCGTTGGCCGGGCGTGTGCGTTCCGTCCTCCACGCCGGCGGAACCGGCAATCCCGACGTCCTGCTCGTCGAAGGGGAGCATCCTGGCGATCCGCCCCTCGTGATCAAGGACTATGCGCCGCGCTCTCGCTGGGTCCGTCGGCTCCTCGCACCGGCCCTGCTGCGCCGGGAGGCGCGCGCCTATCGGCGGCTCGAGGGGATCGCGGCCGTCCCGCGGCTGCTCGGGCGGGTCGACGATCTCGCGCTCGTCTTCGAGTACCGGCCGGGAGAGCTGCTGTCTCGATCGCTGCGCGGGAAGCTGCCGACGGCCTTCCTGCCCGAGCTCGAGGCCGCGGTCGGCGAGATGCACCGCCGTGGGGTGGTCCACCTCGATCTCCGGCACCGAAGCAACATCCTGGCGGGAGAAGACGGTCATCCCGTACTGCTCGATTTCGCCTCGGCCCTCCGGTTCGACGCCTCGAAGCCGTGGGGCCGGGCGGCCTGCGCGGCGCTGGCGACCTTCGATCGGCGGGCCCTCGAGAAGTGGCGGATGCGTCTGATCTAGCCCGGCACTCGTCAGCCGGGGACGCGCGCCGGCAGGCAGGGGCTCAGCCGTCGCTCGGCAGCTCGGCCGGTTCGCGGGGCGAGAGACGGCCGATGTAGTGCCGGAAACACTCCAGCGTGAGGCGCGCGTCTTCGAGGGCGCGATGGGCGACGCCGCCTTCACCGAGCAGGCCGGCGGTCGTCGCGGCCTGTCGAAGAGAGATCGCGCGCGCGGGCTCTCCGGCGACCAGCGACCACGAGTAGAAGAGGGTCGCCAGATCGATCACGTGGTAGTCGAAGGGGTAGGGGATCTCGCACTTCTTGAAGGCGCGCTCGAGGAAGATCACGTCCATTCGGACGTTCTGCCCGGCCGGGATCACCTTGCGGTCCTTGGGCAGCATCTCGACGATCTCGGTCAGCACCTGCCGGACGCCGGGCGCCTCGGCCCAGAGCGCCTCGTCGTAGCCGAAGATCTCCGCCGCCTGCGGCGAGATGCGCTCCGGCCGCGCGCGGACGCGCCACTGGGCCTCCGCGTACTCGTTCAGGCGCGCGTCGGTCAGGATGATCCCGACCTCCGTCAGGTCGTGGATCTCGACGTCCAGCCCGCCGAACTCGCAATCCAGAAACGCAAACGCAAACTCGGCACTCAACGGGTCGTTCCAATCGATCGGGGGCGAGGCGGAAGAGTAGGGGGCCGACTCGGCGGGCCGCCGGCACGCGTGCCCGGTCCGGGCCCGTCGAATCCGCTGGCGCAGCCTGGACGGGCGCCTGCGGCTCGCGAGGCGCAGGACGCCCCCTGGAGGGCGTCCGCGCCACGCGAAAAAAGTGGCGCTCCCAACGGGACTCGAACCCGTGTTTCAGCCTTGAGAGGGCCGCGTCCTAGGCCACTAGACGATGGGAGCGCAAGCGGAAGGCGGCCGAGACTAGCCGCCGGTTCTGCTTCCTGTCAACCCGAGGGGCCTCCGGCCCGGGACGGGCTCCGGATCGCTCCTTGGATTCCTCCGGGTAGGGCTGCTCGGAAAGCCCGGGTGTGCCGTGGGGCGTCGGCGGGTGCCGCGGATCGTCACTCTGTGCGCGCCCTCACAGGATCGGTCGGGAGTGTGACCGGCGTTTCGTTGCCCGGATCCCGTCCGCCCGCCTCAAGGCTGCGCCGACTCTTGCCGATCAGAGAGGCGTCGCGTGCGCTCTGGCACGCGGGTTGCTCTCCCCTGGATGGGTGGGCGTGGGATCCCTTTCGCAGCGAAGCGGACGGCCCCACAGGGAGAATCGCATGGATCGCACGGACCTGAACCGGACCCGAGGCTTCACGCTCGTCGAGCTCATGATCGTCGTGGCGATCATCGGCGTCCTCGCCTCGGTCGCCATTCCGTCCTATCTGAACTACCAGCTGACCGCGAAGCGCACCGAGGCGTACTCGAACCTGGCTTCTCTGGGGAAGGCCCAGAAGGCGTACTTCGCGGAGTTCAACGACTACGTCGCCGTGGCCGCGGAGCCGAGCTTCACCCTCGGTCAGGTCCCGACGACCGTCGTGCGCGACAGCAGCCCGGTGAACGCCGCCTTCGCGACGGTCGGCTGGGTGCCGGAAGGCGACGTCTTCTTCGACTACGACACGGCGACGCCGGCGGATCCCCTGACGGGGGCGTGCACCTGCACGGAGTCCTGCTTCACGGCGACGGCCTACGGCAATCTCGACGGGGACGCTTCGCTCTCCGTGATGCTCTACACGCATCCCGATCGACTCGGCGGCTTCTGCGAGACCGGCCAGGGCGGAAATCAGACGCCTCCCTTCGAGAGCGGGGCACGGATGTTCGATCAGGTCGCCCGGGTCCTCGTCGCGGACGACTTCTAGATCTCCATTCGAAGAGGGAGCGTGGCCCGGTCGCGGCCAGGCCTCCTTCCCACCGCCAAGGGAGACCTGAGGGGTGTCCTCCAAAGCCCTGCAGATCCTCGCCACGGTAGGCTTCGTGTTGCTCACGGGGTGGGCGCACGCCCGCGTCCCGATCGAGTCGCGAGCGGACCTCGGGGAGGACTTCGTGCCGGCGCCCTCGGCGGTAGACGCGGCGAGCCTGGGCTTCGATGCGGTGTTGGCCGACTACTACTGGCTTCAGGCGGTCCAGGTCGCGGGCTCACAGGTCGTGATCGACGAACGCATCGCCGGACACCTCGGTCGGCTCGTCGACGTCGTCACCACGCTGAACCCGCACGTCTCCCACCCCTATCGCTTCGCCGCGGTCTGGATGACGCATTCCCGCCAGCAGGTGCTCGAAGCGAATCGTCTCCTCGAGCGCGCGATCGACCACCACCCGGAAGACTGGCGCAATCACTTCTATCTCGGCTTCAACCACTTCTACTACCTCGGTCACTATCCGGAGGCCGCCGCCGCCCTGGAAGCGGCGATGGCCCTGGAAGGCGCGCCGGGCTACCTGCCGCGTCTCGTCGCGCGTCTCAAGAGCGAGACGGGGGACATCGAGGTCGCCGAGGTCTTCCTCCGCCAGCTCCTCGCCGGGACCGAAGACGAGGCGGAGCGCGCGAAGTACGAAACCGGGCTCGACGAGATCGAGATCGAGCAGAAGGCCCGCTTCCTCGACCGGGCGCGCGCCGCGTATCGGGCACTCAGCGGTCGGGACATCGAGCGGATCGAGGATCTCGTCGGCGGTCCCTTCCGGGTGATCGAGCAGCTGCCCGATCCCGAGCCGGAGGCGATCCCGGAATCGCTTCGTCGAGGCTCGGTCTGGCAGATCCGAGGCGATCGCATCGTCTCGAGCTACGTCGGCAGCCGCTACGAGGTCCACTACTCGCACTATGGTGGACACGAAGGGGCGCTCTTCGACGAAGCGTCTGCGGCGGGGCAGCGCGCCGAGGACGCCGAACCCGACCGAACCGGAGGAGAGGGAGCGTGACGGATCGCGGAAACGAGATCGTTCGCGTGCAGGGCATCGTGAAGGATTTCCGGCCGGGCTTCGGTCTGCGCCGGAAGCGCGTGCTGCACGGCGTGACGTTCGACGTCCAGGAGAACGAGATCTTCGGCTTCGTCGGGCCCAACGGTGCCGGCAAGACGACGACGCTCAAGATCCTGATGGGGCTGATCCGCCCGACCGAGGGCCGCGCCCGGATCCTCGGGAGCGACGTGCTCGAGTCGGAGTTCCGCCACCAGATCGGCTTCCTTCCCGAGAACCCCTACTTCTATCCCTTCCTGACCGCTCGGGAGATCCTCGACTTCTACGCGCGGCTCTCCGGCGTCTCCGCTTCCGATCGCGCCCGGCGCGTCGATCGACTGCTCGGGATCGTCAATCTTGGCCACGCCATGGATGCGCGCCTGCGCACCTTCTCGAAGGGCATGCTCCAGCGCGTCGGCATCGCCCAGGCGCTGATCCACGACCCGAAGGTCGTCTTCCTCGACGAGCCGATGAGCGGCCTGGATCCGCTCGGACGGATGGAGATCCGCGATCTCATCCTGTCGCTGCGCGCCGAAGGCAAGACCGTCTTCATGAACACGCACATCCTGTCCGACGTCGAATCGATCTGCGACCGGGTCGCGATCATCGTGAAGGGTCGCATCCGCCACCAGGGACAGATCGAAGACTTCCTGCCGACGGAACGGCGCGAGACCGACCTGCTGATCTCGAGCCTGCCGCCGGAGACCGCGGACGATCTCGGAGAGCGCTTCGAGCTCGAGATGCGCGGGCTCGGTGAGCGGCTCGAACTCCGGGTCGCCGAGAAGGACGTGAACGCCGTGCTCGACGCGGTGATGCGTGTCGGTGCGGAGGTCGTCTCCGTCACGCCGCGCCGGAGCTCCCTCGAGGACGTCTTCCTCGATGCCGTGCGCGCTGGGGACGAGACGACGAGCACTCCGGGAGGAAGCCGCTGATGGGTTCGCTGCTCCGCATCCACGCGCTCGCGACGAACACCTTCCGCGAGGCCATCCGAAACAAGCTGCTCTACACGCTCCTCGGCTTCAGCTTCCTGATGATCGCGTCGGGGGTGCTCCTGGCGACGCTCTCCTACGTCGAGGTCGAGGAGATCCTTCAGGACATGGGCATGTCGGCGATCCGCTTCTTCAGCGCCGGCATCGCGATCTTCGTGGGCATCGGCTTGATCCACAACGAGGTCGACCGTCGGACGATCTTCACGATCCTCTCGAAGCCCGTCTCGCGCAGCGAGTTCCTGATCGGAAAGTGGGCCGGACTCACCTTCACCGTCTGGCTGCAGCTCGCCCTGATGGGCCTCGCCTTCGCCATCGTGTCCGCGCTCGCCGGCGCGCCGCTCCGCCCCGAGCACTCTCTGGCCATCACCCTGATCGGTCTCGAGTTGATGGTGCTCGTGGCCGTCGCCACACTCTTCTCTGCGTTCACGACGCCGATGCTCGCCGCGCTCTTCACGATCGGTCTCTGGATGATCGGGCATCTCACGCGGGATCTTCACGCGCTCTCGCAGCAGTCGGACGTCGAGAGCGTCGCGGCCGCCGGGAGCTGGCTGTTTCAGCTGCTTCCAGACTTCGAGGTCTTCAACAAGACGCTCGAGGCGGTGCACGGTCTCCCGATCGACCGAGGCGAGGTCTGGCTCGCGGTGGCGTATGCGGTCGGATACACGGGCTGCACGCTGCTGGTCGGCTCGATGATCTTCAGTCGCCGGGACTTCAAGTAGACGCGAGTCGGCGGGCGTCCCGATGCGGGTCGCTCTAGCATTCGCGCACACGGATCGGCCGGGACGGGTCGGATGAGGGGAACATGACGATCGAGATCGCGCCTGAGGCGCTCCTGCCGGTCGCCCTCGTCTTCGGGCTGCTCGTCGGCTCCTTCCTGAACGTGGTGATCCACCGCGTCCCCGAAGGCCTCTCGATCGTGTCGCCGCCGTCGCACTGTCCCGCCTGCGAGACCCCGATCAAGCCCTGGGACAACGTTCCGGTCCTCTCCTGGCTCCTGCTTCGGGGGCGGTGCCGGTCCTGCCGGACGCCCATCTCGCTGCGCTACCCGGCGATCGAAGCCGTGACGGGACTGCTCTTCACGGCGATCGCCTGGCGTTTCGGTCCCACCGCCTGGACGGCCCTCTACTGCCTCTTTGGCGCCGCGCTGATCGCGGCCGCGATGATCGACCACGACCACCAGATCATTCCCGACTCGATCTCGCTCGGAGGACTCGGCGCGGCCCTCGTGCTCGTGCCCGCGGTCACCGCGTGGACCGGTGGCGACTGGGCGAACGCGCTCGCCCGCTCCGCGCTCGGCGCGGCGATCGGCGCCGGTGTGCTCTGGACCGTCGCGTTCGCGCACGCCCGGATCTCCGTCGCGATGGGGCGGACCTTCGAGCACTGGCCGGGGGAGGGCGAGGCGCTGCCCACGCCTGGCGAGGCCGACTACTGGCTCTGGTTTCCCGGGCTCGGCCTCGGCGACGTGAAGCTGCTCGCGATGATCGGCGCCGTCGTCGGCCCTCTCGGCGTGCTCGACACGATTCTCGCTTCGTCGTTGATCGGTCTGGTGCTGGGCTGCGCCCAGGCGCTCTCGCGCGGCGCGCTCGGAAGGCCTTTCGGGTTCGCGCCGGCGATCGCCGTCGGAACGGTCGCGATCCTCTTCCTGCCGAGGATGTGGCTCCTGCAGGTGCTCTAGGCCGGGCTCAGCCCTCGGCCACCCGCGCCTTGATCAAGTCGACGCCCGCGCGCAGCCGCGCGACCGTGCGCGCCTGCCCCACGACCTCGAGCGTCTCGTAGATCCCGGGCGAGGCCCCGGTTCCCGTAACGGAGACGCGCACGGGCTGCGCCAGCTTTCCGAGCTTGAGATCGCCCAGCGCCTTACAGGTGGCTTCGAACGCGGGCTCGAGGGTCGCCTCGCTCCATTCGTCGAGCGCCTCGAGGTTCGGGATCAGCGCTTCGAGCGGCTCGAGCGCGACCGGCCGGAGGTGCTTCTTCGCAGCGCCGGCGTCGATCTCGAGGTCGTCGCACAGTACGAAGCGGGCCTTCTCGGCCATCTCGGCCAGCGTGTTGCTCCGCTCACGAAGGAGGTCGAGGGTTCGATCGAGGTTCGCGTCCCGCTCGACGCTTCGGCCTGCGACGGTGTCGAGGAAGGGCTTCGCCGCCTCGAAGAGCGCTTCAGACGGACACGCCTTGATGTAGTGCTGGCTCAGCCATTCGAGCTTCGCGAGGTCTGCCTGGGCGCCGGCGCGGCCCACGTGGTCCAGGCCGAAGTGTTCGACGATCTCGTCCCGGGAGAAGATCTCCTGATCGCCGTGACTCCAGCCGAGTCGGACGAGCCAGTTGACCATCGCGTCCGGCAGGAATCCGTCGGCCTTGAACTGCTGGATCGAGACCGGGTCCTTGCGCTTCGAGAGCTTGCGCCCGCTCTCGGCGACGATCAGCGGCACGTGCCCGAAGACGGGCGGCTCTGCGCCGAGGGCCCGGTAGAGCGCGAGCTGGAAGGGCGTGTTGCTGTGGTGGTCGGCGCCGCGGATCACGTGGGTGATCTTCATGTCGAGATCGTCGACCACGACGGCGAGGTGGTAGAGCGGCGTACCGTCGCTGCGGCGGATGATGCCGTCGCCGATCTCGCTCGCGTCCTGTCCGCTCGGTCCGAAGACGAGGTCGTCCCAGCGGAGGGAAGCGTCCGGGTCGACGCGCAGCCGGACGGTATGGGTCCCGCAGTCGGGACCGTGGTCGGCGTGGCGACACCGACCGTCGTAGATGCCCTTGCCGCCGGCGTCGATGTCGGCCTGCCGGCGCTCCTCGAGCTCCTCCTTCGTGCAGAGGCAGCGGTAGGCCTTGCCCTCTTCGAGCAGCTGCTCGACGACCGCCTTGTGGCGGTCCGCGCCGTCGGTCTGGCGCAGGGGCCCCTCGTCCCAGTCGATGCCCAGCCAGCGCAGCCCGTCGAGGACGGCCTCCTCGGATTCCCGGGTCGAGCGCTCGAGGTCGGTGTCCTCGATGCGCAGGATGAAGGCGCCGCCCTGTTGGCGGGTGAGGGCCCAGTTGAAGAGGGCGGTGCGGGCACCGCCGATGTGCAGGAACCCCGTGGGGCTGGGGGCGAATCGAGTGCGGATGGGGCTCATGGATCGCGGAGCATATCGCAGCTCTCAGGGGGTTCCGTGGCGTTTCAGCGCCTTCTCTTGATCGGGCCGGGGCGTCTCTGCTATCCCCCGGCGCGCGTCGCGAAAACCCCCGCGCCGATACCCCAAATCCCTGAATTTCCGAGCTTTTCGCTCCTCCTCTACGGAGCCGTCCGGCCTTCCGCCATGCCCGATTTCCGCATCCAGATCGAGCGACTCACCGACCGGCCGACCTCCTTCGAGTTCGAGGTCGCGCCCGCGTGGTGGCGCGTGCGGGACGAGCCGATCGACGGCGATGCGGTCGTCGTCGAGGCGCCGTTCCAGTTCCGGCTGCAGGCCTCTCGCGTTTCGGACGACGTCGTGATCGACGGGGCGTTCTCCGGCGAAGTGGGTCTCGAGTGCAGTCGGTGCGGCAAGCGCTATCCTCATGCGCTTCGCGAGTCCTACCGCCTGGTGCTCCAACCGCTCGGCGGTCGGGCGCCCGATCCCGAAGGGGAGAAGGGGCTCGCGGAGAACGGGGTGTGTCTCGGAGAGGATCTCGAGGCCGGCTCGTATCGCGGGGCCGTCGTCGGCCTCGATGATTTCTTCGGAGAGGTGATCGCGCTGGCGATGCCGCTCCAACCCCTCTGTGATGAAGATTGTCCGGGGCTCTGTGCGCACTGCGGTGCGGCGCAGGACGCTGGCTGTGACTGTGAAGACGAGAAGATCGAGTCGCCCTTCTCCGCTCTGGCGGGGCTGAAGGCCCAGCTGGCGTCGAAAGCGTCGGAAGAGCAGTAGGCGACGCCGGGCCCGGGGCCCGATCGATCGAGACGGAACGAATCGAACCGACCGGCGCACCGCCGGCGACAGAAGGAAACGGATCCGATGGCCGTACCGAAGCGAAAGACCTCGAAGGCGCGCCGCGACAAGCGACGCGCACACGACGCGCTCAACACGCCCGCGACGAGCGTCTGCCCGCAGTGTGGTGCGCCCAAGGCGCCGCACCGGGTTTGCGGGAGCTGTGGCACCTACAAGGGACGCACGATCCTCGAGATCGACGACGACTAGTCGGCTCCTTCGGCCGTCGGACGCTCCATGACGCTCGCTCTACTCTTTCCGGGCCAGGCTTCCCAGGAAGTCGGCATGGGCAAGGACGTGTACGACACGTCCGCCGCCGCGCGTGCCGTATTCGACGCCGCTGATGTGGCGCTCGAGCCCGTGCTGGGTTCGAAGCTGTCGACCCTCTGCTTCGAGGGGCCCGAGGACGAGCTCCGCCGGACCGAGGTCCAGCAGCCTGCGATCCTCACGACGAGCGTGGCGCTCCTGCGCGCTCTCGAGGAGGCCGTCGGCCCGCTCGCACCGTCGTTCGTCGGGGGACACAGTCTCGGGGAGTACAGCGCGCTCGTCGCGGCGGGCGCGCTCGACTTCGAGGACGCGGTCCGGACGGTGAACCTGCGCGGTCGCCTCATGCAGGAGGCGGTCGCCGAAGGAATGGGCGCGATGGCGGCGGTGATGGGCCTCGCGCCGGAAGGTGTCGCCGAGGCCTGTGCTGCCGCGGCGGAGGCCACGGGCCTCGTCGTGACCCCGGCCAACTACAACTCGCCGCAGCAGACCGTGATCGCGGGTGACGCCGCCGGGGTCGAGGCCGCGTGCGAGAAGGCCAAGGAGCTCGGCGCCAAGAAGACCGTGGGGCTCCCGGTTTCCGCGCCCTTCCACTGCGCCTTGATGGAACCCGCCGCCCGGAAGCTGGCCCCCGAACTCGGCGGGCTCGTCTTCCGGGACGCGAATCCGCCGGTGATCACGAACGTGGAGGCGAGTCCGAATGCGGACGCCGCGCGAATCCCTGGACTGCTCGAGGAGCAGGTCACGGCCCCGGTCCGCTTCAGCGACATGATCGCGACGATGAAGGCCGAGGGCGTCGACGCCTTCCTCGAGGTCGGCCCCGGTCGGGTCCTCTCGGGGCTCATCGCGCGCATCGAGCGCCGCGCCCGCAGGGCGAACTTCTCTTCTATCGCGGAGCTCGAAGAAGTCCGCGAATTCCTTCAGGGAAACGCGTCCTAGCCACGCGAGGAGCGTTCCCGGACCCCGCCTGAGGTCCGCCGGCATGCCGTACGGGGGGTACGGCGCTAGCCTTTTCCACCCATTCAGGACGAATTCTGTTGGAGGTCCTCGAACATGTCTCTCGAAGCACGCGTCACCGATCTGATCGTCGAACAGCTGGGCGTCTCCAAGGAGGAAGCGACCGCCAACGCTTCGTTCATTGACGACCTCGGCGCGGATTCCCTCGACATCGTCGAGCTCGTGATGACCCTCGAAGAGACCTTCGACATCGAGATCCCCGACGACGACGCCGAGAAGATGCAGACCATCTCCGACGCCATCGGCTACCTGAAGGAGCGCGTCGAGGAGTAGGCGCTCGCCGCCCTCCGACACGCCCGAGCGCGCTTCGATGTCGACGACCCCTGTTCCGGGCGCGCCGACGCGGCGCGTGGTCGTGACGGGCCTCGGCTGCGTCACGCCGAACGGGCCCGACGTCGACTCGACCTGGGAGGCCGTGCTCCGCGCGGAGTCCGGCGCCGCGGCGATCTCCCGCTTCGACACGAGCGAGCTGCCGGTCGGGATCGCCTGCGAGGTCAAGGACGAGCCGCCGCTCGCGGAGGTGTCCGCCAAGGAGGCGCGGCGCCTCGATCGGGTGTTGCGTTTCGCGCTCCACGCGGCGCAGCAGGCGGTGGCCGACGCGGCGCTCGATTTCGAGCGGACCGACCGGTCGCGGGTCATGGTCGCGATCGGCTCCGGGGTCGGGGGCGTCGAGACGCTCTTCGCCAACCAGCGCATCCTCGAGACGAGGGGCGCGCGAAGGGTCTCTCCCTTCGTCGTCCCGTACTCGATCGTGAACATGCCGAGCGGTCTCGTCGGGGTGCACTACGGCCTAGGGGGGCCGAACCTCTCCCACTCGACCGCGTGTGCGACGAGCAGCCACGCCATCGGGGAGTCGGTGGAGACGATCGCGCGGGGGGCCGCGGACGTCGCCCTCGCCGGCGGGGCCGAGGCCCCGATCGTGCCGCTCTCGATCGCCGGCTTCGCGGCGATGCGCGCGCTCTCGACGAATCCGGACGCGGCACGGGCGAGTCGGCCCTTCGACGCGGATCGGGACGGCTTCGTGCTCGGGGAAGGGGCCGCGGTCCTCGTGCTCGAGGCCGAGGAGCACGCGCGGGCCCGCGGTGCCGAGATCCTGGCGGTCGTCGAAGGCTACGGCGCCTCGTCGGACGGATTCCATCTGAGTGCGCCGGACGAGGAGGGGCGCGGCGCCGTGCGCGCGATGCGGGCGGCCCTCGAGCGGGCATGCCTCGATCCCGCGGCGATCGACGCGGTGAACGCCCACGCGACCGCGACGCCGGCGGGCGACCCCGTCGAAGCGCATGCGCTGCGGACCGTTTTCGGATCGCCGCCGCCGGTCTCGGCGACCAAGTCGACGACCGGTCATCTGCTGGGCGCCGCGGGCGCCCTCGAGGCGATCCTGTCGATCCGCTCGATCCGGGAGCAGCGCCTGCCGCCGACGGCAAACCTCGACCGGGTGGCAGAGGGCTGCGCGCTCGATCACGTCGTCGGCGAGGCCCGCCCGGCCCGCGTGCGCCGGGTCCTGTCGAACTCCTTCGGGTTCGGCGGGACCAACGGCTGCCTGATCCTTGCCGATCCGGAGGCCGGAAACGGCTGAAAACACTGATTTCCCGGGATCTTGCCGCTATTCTCCGGCCGGATCCGCGCCCCCCCAGACGCCCCGCTTGTCACTCCCTCCGCTTCGCCTGCCGAGCCCCGGTTCGACCCGGGCGCTCCCCGCAAGCGAGGCCCAGCGCAAGGGTTCCGAAATGTCGCAGTCCGTCACCCCCCATCTCGATCAGACCGACCCGGATGTCGCCCGCTTCGTCCGCCGCGAGGGACGCCGTCAGGGCCTCTCGATCGAGCTGATCGCGAGCGAGAACTTCGTCTCCGAAGCTGTGCTCGAAGCGGTCGGCTCGGTCCTCACGAACAAGTACGCGGAGGGGTATCCCGGTCGCCGCTACTACGGAGGCTGCGAAGAGGTCGACGAGATCGAAGAGATCGCGATCGAGCGCGCCAAGGAGCTGTTCGGCGCCGATCACGCGAACGTCCAGCCCCATTCCGGCAGCCAGGCGAACGCCGCGGTCTACGAAGCCGTGCTGAAGCGCGGCGACACGGTCCTCGCCATGAATCTCGACCACGGGGGACACCTGACCCACGGCAGCCCCGTGAACTTCTCGGGCAAGCACTTCACGATCGTGCCCTACGGCGTCTCGGAGGAGGACGAGCGGATCGACATGGATCAGGTCCGCGCGCTCGCGAAGGAGCACCGTCCGCAGATGATCCAGTGCGGCGCCACCGCCTACTCCCGCACGATCGATTTCGACGCGTTCCGTTCGATCGCCGACGAGGTCGGCGCCGTCCTCTTCGCGGACATCGCCCACATCTCCGGGCTGGTGGCGGCCGGCGTCCACCCGAGCCCCGTCGGCAAGGCGCACATCGTCACGACGACCACGCACAAGACCCTGCGCGGGCCGCGCGGCGGCCTGATCCTCTGCGACGAGGACTGGAAGAAGAAGCTGAACAGCGCCGTCTTTCCCGGGCTCCAGGGCGGGCCGCTCATGCACGTCGTGGCGGGCAAGGCCGTCGCCTTCAAGGAGGCGCTCTCCCCGGACTTCCGCGCCTACGCCGAGCAGATCGTCGCCAACTCGAAGGCGCTGAGCGATGCGGTGCTCGGACGCGACTTCAAGGTCGTGTCCGGGGGAACGGACAACCACCTGATCCTGCTGTCCCTCGTCGGCCGTGAAGTGACCGGCAAGGCAGCCCAGATCGCGCTCGACGAAGCCGGGATCACCGCGAACAAGAACATGATCCCCTTCGACCCGCGCAAGCCCGCGGTCACGTCGGGCGTCCGGATCGGCACGCCTGCGGTCACGACGCGCGGCATGCGGGAAGGCGAGATGGTCCGGATCGGCGACTTCCTGGCGCGGGTCCTCGAAGACCACGAGAACGTGGAGCTGATCAACAGCGTGCGCGACGAGGTCGCCGATCTGTGCCGCCAGTTCCCGCTCTATCCGACGCGCTGGAACGAGACGGACTGAGGGAAGGCGGGCCGACCCGTGCAGTGCCCCTTCTGTTCCGACGAAGGCAACCGGGTGATCGACTCGCGCCTCGCGCGCGACGGCTCCGAGATCCGTCGGCGTCGCGAGTGCGACGAGTGCGGTCGACGCTTCACGACCCGGGAGCGGATCGAAGAGATCCTGCCGCGGGTGATCAAGCGGGACGAGCGCCGGGAAGAATACGACCGGCACAAGCTGCTGCGCGGCGTCGAGCACGCCTGCGTGAAGCGCCCCGTCTCGACCGAAGCCGTCGAGCGTATCGTCGATCGCGTCGAGCGGTCGTTGCAGGAGAGCGGGGAGCGCGAGGTCACGAGCGACCACATCGGACGGCGCGTCCTCGAAGAGCTGTCCGCGATCGACGTGCTCGCTGCGGTCCGCTGGGCCTCGGTCTTCCACAACTTCTCGAGTCCGCGGGACTACGAGGCGTTCTTCGAGGAGATCGAGGCGGACAAGGGCGATCAGGGGGAAGGCGCTGCGCGCGATGGGGACCGCGCGCTCCGGGACGGGCGGTGAGTCCGGCTTCCGCTTCGAAGGAGCGAGCGGCGAAGCGGGACGAGCGGATGCTGCGGGCGGCGCTCGCGGCGGCGCGCCGTGGCGATGGCCGCGTCTTCCCGAACCCGAGCGTAGGGGCCGTGATCTATCGCGGGGACCGCGTCCTCGGGCGCGGGACGACGCAGCCCCCGGGCGGCCGGCACGCCGAGATCATGGCGATCGAGTCCGTGCGACGGCGCCACGGCGATCGGGCGCTCCGCGGCGCTTCGATCGCGACGACCCTCGAGCCCTGCAGCTTCACCGGTCGGACGGGCCCCTGCGCCGACGCGATCGTGGCGGCCGGGCTCGGCCGGGTCGTGTCGGGCTGCCAGGATCCGCATCCGCGCGTCGGTGGACGCGGCTACCGGACGCTCCGCGCCGCCGGCATCGAAGTGGTGACGGGCCTGCTCGAGGCGGAGTGCCGCTACCAGCATCGCGGCTTCCTGTCCGCCATCGAACGCAGCCGGCCCTGGGTCACGCTCAAGCTCGCGACGACCCTGGACGGACGGATCGCGACCGCGCGAGGGGAGTCCCGCTGGATCACTGGTCCCGAGAGCCGCGCCTTCGTCCATCGCCTGCGTGATGCCTCCGACGGGATCATGGTCGGCTCCGAGACGGCGCTGGCCGACGATCCCCGGCTCGACGTGCGTCGCGGCGCGAAGCACGTGCGCACGCCCGTCCGTGTGCTGCTCGACGGTCGGCTCCGCGTTTCCCCGGCGTCGAAGCTGCTCTCGGACCGCGACGCTGATCGGACCTGGGTGCTGTGTGGCGAACGGGCACGGGGGATCGGTGCGGTGCGGCAGGCGGCGGGTCGCGTCCTGCCGATCCGCCGCAACCCGGCGGGGCGGGTCGATCTCGCGCGGGCGATGAGGACGCTCGCGAAGGAAGGGCTCACGACGGTCCTGGTCGAGGGCGGGGGCGGCCTCGCCGCCGCGCTCCTGCGGGCGCGACTCGTCGACGAGGTACACTGGATGCTCGCGCCGAAGCTGATCGGCAGCGACGGGCGCCCGGGACTCGGGCCGCTCGCGCTGCGACGGCTGCGGGACGCGGTCACGCTCTCGCCCGAGCGGGTGAGCCGGCGTGGTGAGGATCTGCACGTGCACGCGCTGCTCGAAGAAGGCCGTCGTGCGCTCGAACGGAAGGGGAGACGAAGATGAAGGTCATCGAGCCTTCGGTCGACGCGGCCGGCCTGCGGATCGCGCTCGTGGTCTCCCGATTCAACCACCTGATCTCGATCCGATTGATCGACGGCGCGCGCGAAGCTCTGGTCGCGCATGGCGCCGACGACGGCGACCTGACGCTCCATTGGGTCGCTGGCGCCTTCGAGATTCCCCAGGTCGCGCGTCGCCTGGCCGAGACCGGCGAGTTCGATGCGATCGTGACCCTCGGCTCCGTGATCCGCGGCGGCACGCCTCACTTCGACTACGTCTGCGAGGGCGTGACGGACGGGCTGAGGCAGGTGATGCAGGCGAGCGACGTGCCCGTCGGCTTCGGTGTCCTGACGACGGACACGATCGACCAGGCGCTCGCCCGCGCGGGGGGCAGCGACGGCAACAAGGGCGGGGAGGTCGCGCTCGCGGCGGTCGAGCAGGCGCGCTTGATGAAGTCGATCGCGAGGGGGGGGGCGGCATGAGCGTCGCGGAATCCGGGGAAGGACGGCACGCGGGACGCGAGGTCGCGCTCCAGGTGCTCTACGCCATCGACCTCGGGGAGACCGGGCCGCGCGACGCGGCCCACGCTCGGGCCGTGAAGGCGGCGGAGGAGGCGGCGGCGCCGCCCCGCGCGCCGCGGGCGATGCGAACGGAGCCGACGAAGCGGTCGACGGCGGTCGAGGTGGATGCCGAGGCGGTCGGGGAGGGCGCCGTGGTCGACCTCGACCCGGTCGAGGCGAGCGGCGTGGCCTTCGACCGGATCGTCGAGCACTTCGACGTGCCGAAGGTCGCGATGGAGTTCGCGCGGAGGCTGGTCGCCGGGGTCGCGTCGCGGGCGTCGGAGCTCGACGAGCTCGTCGGACAGCACGCGCGCAACTGGCGGGTCGAGCGGATGGCGGCGGTCGATCGGAACGTGTTGCGGCTCGGTGCTTTCGAGCTCCGGGAGACCGACACGCCCGTTCCGGTCGTGATCGACGAGGCCGTCGATCTCGCCCGGCGGTTCGGGAGCGATACGTCGCCCTCGTTCGTGAACGGCGTGCTCGACGCGATCGCCCGGGAGCTGCGCGCGGCATGAGCGAAGCCGTCCCCACGATCGACCTCGTGTTGACGGCGCTCCCCCTCGAGCGGGTCGAGAGCGACGTCGCGGTGGCCGGCTTCTTCACCGACGAACGGCCGCTGCGGGGCGGGGCCGCACGCGCGGACTGGCGCCTCTGCGGCGGACTCTCCCGCCGGATCGAGAGCGGCGATCTCTCGGGCAAGAGCGGTGAGGCAATGCTGATCGCCTGTGGACGCGCGCTCTTCGCTCCTCGGCTGATGCTGCTCGGGCTCGGCGAGCGGGGCCGCTACGACCGCCTGCGCGTGAGCGACGAGACCCGGCAGGCCCTCGAACGCTGCCGGAAGCTGCGCGTGCCGCACGTGGCCCTCGCGCCGCTCGGGATCGCCGCCGACGACGTTCCCCGGCACGCGCCCGCCGTCGTGGCGGGCATCATGGGCGCCTGGTCGAAGGTCCCGGATCCGATGACGCTCACTCTCTGCGTGCCGCGCGCCGAGGTGGCCGGCGTCTACCGGGCCTTCGAGAGTGCCTGCGATGCGGCCGGCGAGACGGGGATTCGTCTCGCGACGGACGATTCCAGCCTGGACCCACGCTAGGTCGAAGCGGCTTCGAGGCGGGGCGTCGGGGCGCAGGCCGACGGCAACGGGCGTGCAGCTCGCGTCGGGGACCGTGTCGTCTCGGGCCGACGGTGCGCCTTCGGGCTTCCTCTTCGCGCGAGCCGCGGAGTCCGGGTCAAGTCCCACCCACGCCGGCCGATTCAGAGAGCGGGCGAAGCGGTGCGCTCGTGCAGCGAGCCGTCCTTCCGCCTGCGTGGAGGGCCCGTGCGCCCCACGCGATTCGCGGACGTCGTCGTTCCGGGTGCAGGGGAAGTCATGAGTCTGGTCGGAAATCTCGAGGATCTGAGCCTCGGCGACATTCTGCAGATCATCAGCCTGTCCCAGAAGTCGGGGGTCCTCGCCCTGTCGAGCGACCTGGGATCCGGTCGCATCGTCTTCCGCAACGGCCTGGTCCAGGCCGCCTGCTTGAAGGGGCATCCGAACGATCTGCGCGAGCTGCTCGTCGGCGAGGCCGTGATCGACCCCGCCGGATACGACGGGGTGCTGTCTCGTGCCCGGGAACAGGGCAGCGCCGTCGAGGACATGCTCTCGAGCGAGGCCGGCATCGATCGCGGGGCGATCGACGAGCTGATCACGAAAGCGGCGGAGGCCGCGATCCTCGAGATGTTCTCCTGGCCCTCGGGCGACTTCAGCTTCGACGTTCGAACCGAGCTCGATCCCGAGGATCCGCATCTGATCCTTCCGACGGGGATCAACGCGCAGTACCTCGCGATGGAAGGCCTGCGCATCCGCGACGAACGGGGCCGCGATGGCGACGCGCTCGCCGATCCCGATGCGGAGACGAATCCGCACGTCAGCGCGGCGGAGGATCCGCTCTTCGGGTCCGATGCGCTGGAGGTCGATGCGGCCGGTGCCGACGACCTGCCGGTGCTGGAGGTCGAGGCGCTCGCCCCGGAAGAGGTCGCGCTCGAAGTGCCCGTGACGGCCGCGGACGTGCTCGTCGAAGGCGTGCTGGAACGCGCAGACGAGGCCAGCGAGCTGAGTCTCGACGAGATCGCGAAGGCGATGCCGCTGCCCGGGGACGGAGATCCGGTCGCGAACGCGATGCCCTCTCCGGGGGACGGAGATCCGGTCGCGAAGGCGATGCCGCTGCCCGGGGACGGAGACTCGATCGGGACCGGCGGGGCGGCCGTCGACGCCGGACCCGCGTCGGCGCCCATCGACGCGGAGGCTGCGCCGCTCGTTCTCGAGGACGCGATCGAGCCCCCGCCGTCGTCGGAGCCGGAGGTCACCTCCGCTCCGCCGCCTGACGACACGCCCGAGCCGGCTTCGGCCATCGACGTACGTCGTATGCCCGTCGTATTGATCGATCCCGACGTCGGCGTCCTCGAGTGGGTGAAGGCCGCGATCGAAGACGACTTCGCGCGCGTCCACATGTTCCAGAAGGCCGATCAAGGGCTCACGCGCATCCGCCAGTACCTGATTCGCGGCACGACGCCCCTCGTCCTCGTTTCGCCCGAGACGCCGATCGATCCGCTCTCCGGCATCCACGGCCTCGCCGATTTCGTGAAGCGCCTGAAGGCCCAGTCGCCGCGAATCGTCGTGCTCGGCATGCGTGAAGACGACGAGCGCTCGACGGCGCCGATGCCCGGCAATCTCAACGGCGTCCTCGTGCGGCCGCCGCGTCGGTTGCTGGCGGACAAGCTCTCTCCGGCCGGCGCGACGTCGAGCCAGACGCTCTGTCGGGCCCTCTTCACGCTGCTCTCCGAGCAAGGGGAAGGCCGCTCGAAGGTCGCGAATGAGCGGGAGAGCCTTCGCGGGCTGCGCGACGCCACGGCGAAGCTCCAGGAGGCTTCTTCCCGGGGCGAGATCCTGCCGGTCGTCCTCGACTTTGCCGCGGAGCGCTTCGCCCGCGTGGCGATCCTCGTCGTCCGGGACGACGAGATCTTCGCCGTCGCCGGACGCGGCATCGCGAACCTCGAGGTCGATCCGCTCGGGAGTGCAGAGCCGGTGACGATGGCGATGCCGGGGAGCGGCTGGATCCGGCGGGTCCTGGACGGCGGCGAGCCGGTCACGGCGCCCGCGGCGGACCCTGCGGACCACCTCCTCCTCGAGAAGCTCGGCGCCGATACGCCCGAGCAGTCCTACCTCGGTCCGATCGAGAGCGGCGGCGCGGTGATCGCGCTGCTCTACGCGGACCAGGCGGCGACCGGAGCGCCGATGCCCGATCCCCACGCGCTGGAGGTCGTCCTCCAGCACGCCGGACTGGCCCTCGACCGCGCCGCCCTCGAGCGGGCGCTCTGGGAAGCGGACGCCGAGACGCGCTGAGGCGCCCCGCGACCGGGGTCGCAACGCCGCCTGCGCGCAGGCCGAAGGGGAAAACCCTCGGTTCACGCTTTCCCGAAAGCGTCGCGTTTCCGGGGAATTCCGGGATTCCGGTGCGCCGGCGTGTCCTCAAGAGTGCGTCTCCGTTGCCGATACGAGTAGGCAAATCCGTCCGCGCGTGGACCCGCGTCCGGGAGACGACTTTTGCAGCGGATTCTGATCGTAGAGGACTCGGCGACGATGCGATCGCTCCTGGCCTCGAGCCTCGAGGACCTTCCCACCCCGACGAAGATCGTGGAGGCGGAGAGCGGTTTCGAAGCCCTGCGGTTCCTGCCGCGGGAGGACTTCGACCTCGTCGTCACCGACATCAACATGCCCGACATCAACGGGCTCGAGCTGGTGTCGTTCATCAAGAACAACGAGAAGTACGCCTCGATTCCCCTGGTCATCGTTTCGACCGAGGGCAGCGAGCGGGATCGCGAGAAGGGGCTCGGCCTCGGCGCGAACGCCTATCTCGTGAAGCCCTTCGACCCGGACGATCTTCGCCAGGTCGTGACCGATCTGCTCGCCGCGAGCGGATCCGAGGGGTAGGCCGGATTGGCTGCACGCCGTTCGAGCAGAAAGGGGGCGAAGGCCTCCGGGACCGACGGAAAGTCGGCGGCCGATCCGGTCGAAGGCGCTGCCGACGAAGCGGCGGCGTCGAAGGACCACCACGAGTTCGTCGCGGAGGCCGAAGAGATTCTCGAGCGCATGTTCGAGGACCTCGCGGAGCTCCACGACCAGCGACACGGGGAGGCAGGCGAAGTCGAGCCCGATCTGGTCAATCAGATCTTCCGCTCGGCCCACTCGCTGAAGGGGCTCGCCGGGATGTTCGGTCTCGACGCGATCAGCGAGCTGTCCCATCGCCTCGAGGACATCCTCGACGGACTGCGGCTCGGCAAGGTCGCCTTCGATTCGCCCGCGGTCGACCTCCTCGACGATGGGGTCTCGCTGCTGGCGACCCTGATGACGCGACTCGAGCGCGGCGAGGCGAACGGGGACGAGGAAGCCGAGATGGCGCGGACCTTCGTCGCCCAGATCGACGGGGCGATCGCCTCTCCGGCGCCCGAATCCACGGACGAGCTCGACGCGCTCGATCTCGATCCATCGCTGCTCCGCGCGCTCACGGAATACGAAGAACACCGCTTGAAGGAGAACCTGCGACGGGGCCGGCATCTCGCCCTCGTGGACTCCACCTTCGAGATCATCGCGTTCGAAGAAGGGCTCTCCGAGCTCTCGTCCGCGGTGCGCGAAGTCGGCGAGGTCGTCTCGACGCTGCCTTCGCCGGGCGATGCGCCCGAGAGCCAGATCCGGTTCTCGCTCCTCGTCGCGACGGAAATCGACGTCCAGCACCTCGCGGCCCGCCTCGACGATCCCACGATCGAGGTCCAGTCCGTGAAGGAGGGGCGAGCTCCGGAAACGGCCCCCGCCGAGCCCGTGACGTCCGGACCGACGGTCGATCCGGAGTCCGACTCGGCACCCGATTCGACGCCGGGCGCTCCGGAACCGACCGCGGCGGATCCGCTTCCGCCCGCCGGCGCAGGGGGCGGCGACGCGCCCGAGATCGATTCGCTGCGTTCGATCAGCGACACGGTCCGCGTCGACATCCGCAAGCTCGACGAGCTGATGAACCTCGTCGGCGAGCTCGTGATCCAGCGCAACGCGATCGGCACCGTGGCCCAGCGCCTGACCGAGGACGCCGCGACGGCGCGGATCGGTGCCGAGCTGCTGAAGACCCACAAGACCCTCGATCGCAAGCTCAAGGAGCTGCAGACCGGCGTCCTCGACGTTCGCATGGTCCCGCTTCGACAGATCTTCGAGAAGCTCTCCCGTGTCGTCCGCCGCCTGCGGCGCGACCTGGGCAAGGATGTCGATCTCGAGTTCAACGGCGCCGACACCGAGCTCGACAAGCTGATCGTCGATCCGCTCGTCCACATCGTCCGCAACGCCTTCGACCACGCGCTCGAAGCGCCGGAGGAACGGACCGCGGCGGGCAAGTCCGCGCGCGGCCGCATCGCCGTCTCCGCCTTCCAGCGTGGCAATCACGTCGTGATCGAGGTCGAGGACGATGGTCGAGGGATGGATGCCGAGGCGATCCGTGAGAAGGCGATCGCCCGTGGGCTGATCAGCGCCGCGGACACGCTCTCCGAGAAGGACGTCCTCAACCTCGTCTTCGAGGCGGGGCTCTCGACGGCCGAGCAGGTCTCCGCGACGAGCGGCCGCGGCGTCGGGATGGACGTGGTCCGCAACAACCTCGCCGACATGGGTGGCATGGTCGATCTGGCCTCCACGCCGGGGCGGGGCACGACCGTCACGATCACGCTGCCGATCACGCTCGCCATCATCCAGGCGCTGATCGTCGGGGTCCGCGAGGAGCGCTTCGCGATTCCGCTGAACTCGGTGCTCGAGACCATGATCGTCGAGCCGGAGCAGATCGGACGCAGCGAAGGACGCGAGGTGTTGAACCTGCGCGGAGAGCCGCTGCTCCTGCGTCGGCTCGGCGAGGAGTTCGAGATTCCCTGTGCCGGACCGGAGGAGCGGCAGTTCGTCGTCGTTCTGGGAATGGGGGAGCAGCGGCTCGGCCTGCTGGTCGACCGCCTCGAGGGACAGCAGGACACGGTGATCAAGCCGATCAAGGGGCCCCTCCAGCAGATCCGGGGGATCGCCGGGGCCACCGAGCTCGGGGACCGCGGCGCGATCCTGGTGATCGACGTTTCCGCGATCGTCGGCGACATCATCCGTCGAAGGGAGGCCGCATGAGCGAGTCCACGACGACGGGGGCGATGGGCGGAGCCGACTGGGAGAGCCTCGCCCGCGGCGCGGCGAACGAATTCGGGAACGATCTCGAAGGCACGGTCCAGGTCTTGCGGGAGCTGCTCGTCTTCGGTCTCGACGGGGCCGCCTACGCCGTTCCGGTCGAGCGGGTCCGCGAGATCGTGCGGATGCGCGAGCTCACGACGATTCCGCGGGCGCCGGGATGGCTCCTGGGGGTGGTCGCGCTGCGCGGCGAAGTCGTCGAGGTCGTCGATCTGCGTCGGCGGCTCGGCCTCGGGGCCTCCACGCCCGACCGTTCGAACCGCATCATCGTCCTGCACGGCGACGCCGACCGCGTGACCGGGCTGCTCGTCGATTCCGTGAGCGAGGTCTACCGGATCATCGACGACGAAGTGCTTCCCGCGCAGGGGCTCGACGTGACGAGCGTTTCCGAAGTCTGTCCGCGCGGCGAGGAGTTCGTGTCGATCCTCGACGTGGAGCGAGTGCTGGGGGTGAGCGATGGCTGACCATCCGGAGAGCCGCGGGGAGGACACCGATGTCTAGCGCGGCGCTGCACGTCCACGACGGGTCGACGGTGAATCTGGCCTGCTTCGAGGTCAAGGAGCAGATCTACGCGCTCGAGGTCGCGGCGGTCCGGGAGATCGTGCGGATCCAGGAGATCACGCCGCTGCCGAACGCGCCGGCTCTGATCGAGGGCGTGATCGACCTTCGCGGAGCGGTGGTCCCCGTGATCGATCTGGCGAAGCTGCTCGGCCGCGGCACGGCCGACGCAGGCATGCTCGCGCGGATCGTCGTGCTCGAGACCGACGGTCTCGTGCTCGGTCTCCAGGTCGACGCCGCCACCGACGTGCTGACGATCGATGCTGCCCGCCTGGAGGACGTGCCCGAGCTGGCGGCGCAAGCGGGCTACGACGCCGTCCGCCACGTCGTGCGGCGCGCAGGCGAGTCCCCGGTCATGGTCCTTTCCCTCGAGACGCTCATCGAGAGCGTGTACCGCTCCGCGCTGCCTTCGCAGGCGGACCAAGGAGAGCTGCGGTGAGCGCCCCTGTGAACGAAGACCTCGCGCCGGGCATCCTCGCCGTCGACCCGAGCGAACGACGGCGCAATCGGATCCTGGATCTGCTCAGCCCGTTGCCGGTGGCGGTGGTCACGGCGAGCGGTCTCGCGCTCCTCTTCTCGGCCGACGTCGTCGAGCTCGCGCTGATGGTGCTCGGCTACGCGCTGCCTCCCGCGATCGGCTGCCTGACGGTCCATCGCACGTTGGACCTTCGTCGACCCCACACCATTCCCGGTCGGGTCCATCGCATGGTCCTGACGGCGGGCTTCGCCTCGATCGTCCTCGTGCCCGGACTCCTGTCCCTCGTCGGATCGGAGGGCTGGCTCGCTCCGTCCGTGCTCCGGAGCCTCGCGCTCTGCGCGGTCGTGAACGCGACGGCCATCGCGCAAGTCTGCTTCTATCGAGCGAGACGAAGGCTCGGCCGCATGCGCCGCGAGGCCGCATCGGATTCCTCGTCGTCCGGCGACGAGCGTCGTCCGCGGATGGCCAGCCGACTTCAGCTCGCCATCGTGCTGCCCGCCGCCATGGGCATGCTCGTCGTGCTGGACGTGGTCGGGCATCTCGCCCTGCGCGACGTCGGATCCGAGCGACTGGCCCTCGCCGAAGCGGTCGCGGAGGCCATGGGGCGGGCCGAGGGAAGCGTCACCGAGCGGGCCGAAGCGGTCCTCCCGTCTGAAGCGTTCCTGCCTGGCGTCGTCGTCGCGTTGCCCCTCGCGGCCGAGGGCCTCGGGGAGGCTGCGGTCGATCGCGTTCCGGCGGCCTTCGTCCATGCGGTGGACGCCGCCCTGGCGGGCGGTGAGACCACGGGCGAGATCCGGCTGCGAGACGGGAGTGGCGTCGGACGCTTCGCGACGGACGCGGAAGGACGTGCGTTCGCGGTCTTCGTCGGGGGCGATCACCCGACCTCGGCGATGGCCAGCGGCATCTGGCTGGTCCTGGTCGCAGGCGTTCTGTTCCTCCTCTTCGGGGGGCGCGTGGGCGCCGACCTGGATCGTTCCATCGACAACGTGCGCGCACATGCGGATCGGTTGGCCTCGGGCGACCTCCGTAGCGAGAGCGTCAGCGTCATGGATGACGAGCTCGGCGCCCTCGAGGCCGCGCTGGTCCGCGCCGGCGAGAACTTCCGTTCGACCCTCGGCGCCGCGCGCAGCGCTGCCGAGAGCGTCGAGGCGATCATCGCCGAGCTCGACGCCGCCGTCGGCGGCATCGTCGAAGCCAGCAGCGCGCAGGCGCATCAGGTCGACGAGGTGCATGCCCTCGTGCGTTCGATCAGCGAGCGGGTCGGGGAGGCCCGCGGGAGCGCGTCCAATCTGACGACGGCGATCGACGCGTCGAGCAACTCGGTCCTGGAGCTCGGCGCCGGGGGCGACGAACTCAACGAGACGGCCTCGGTGCTGACCGCCAAGGTGGATGCGGTTTCCGATTCCCTCGAGCAGATGGTGCGGAGCGTGAAGGAGGTCGGCGCGACGACCGACCGCCTCGCGGACGCCTCCGAGGAGACCTCGTCGAGCATGGAGGAGATGGCCAGCGCGATGCGGGCCGTCGACACCGCCGCCGAGACGACGGCGAGCCTCTCGCGGGACGTGGTCGAGAAGGCGGAGCTCGGCCAGGCGAAGGTCGTACAGACGATCGCGGGCATGGAGGCGATCCGTGATGCGACGGACGCGGCGGAGCGCGTGATCCGCGGACTCGGCGCCCGTACGAACGAGATCGGCGGGATTCTCGACGTGATCGAAGACGTCGCGGACGAGACCAATCTGCTCGCGCTCAACGCCGCGATCATTGCCGCGCAGGCCGGCGAGCAGGGCAAGGCCTTCTCGGTCGTCGCGGACGAGATCAAGGAGCTGGCCGATCGGGTGCTCGCGAGCACCAAGGAGATCGGGGGCCTGATCCGTGCGGTCCAGGAAGAGAGCGAGAACGCCATCGGGGCCATCGAGGCGGGGTCCGCCAGTGTGATGGGCGGCGTCGATCTCTCCGCCGAGGCGGGCAAGACCCTCGAGGAGATCACGGAAGCCAGCCGCGAGGCGGGCAACCGGATCAGTGAGATCGTGAACTCGGTGCGCGAGCAGACCAGGGCGGCGTCCCACGTAGTCGCGCTGATGGAGAAGGTCCGCGAGTCCGCGGACCAGATCGGCGAGGCCAGCAACGAGCAGGATCGGGGCAACGAGATCGTCTACCGCTCCGCGCTCACGATGCGCGAGGTGGCCCAGCAGGTCCGGCGGACGACCGAGGATCAGGCGGCTGGATTCGGCCGGATCCGCGAGAACGTCCGCGGCGTCCGCGGCGGCGTCGAGCAGATCACGGGGTCGCTCGGAGATCAGGCAGAGGCCTGCGAGCGGGTCACGGCCGTGCTCGACGGCGTGGCGGACGGGAGCCGGTCGAACGAAGAGGCCGCCCGGCGGGTCAGCGAGGCGATGCAGGCGCTGGTCGATCGGGCCCATGAATTGCGCGGGAACGTCGAACGCTTCCGCTGTTAGGCACGAGCCCGGGCGACGATTCCGGGAGCGAGGGAGAACGAAGATGGTTGCTGGATGTCCGAAGTGTAGTGCGCGTTACCGCGTCGACGCCGATCGGATCGGGCCCGACGGGGCGAAGCTGCGGTGCACCAAGTGCTCGGCGGTCTTCCTCGTGCGGGCGCCGAAGGTCGCCGCACCGGCCCCCGTGGCTCCCCCGGAGCCCCTCGCCGCGGAGCCTCCGACGCCGGCCGTCGCGTCCAGCACTCAGGCGAAAGCCCCGCCGGAAGCTACGGCGGCTCCCGAGCCCGAGGTCGAGATCGACCGGGAGCGACTGGTGCTGATCGCCGATCCGGATGCGGCGCGCGGCAAGGCGAGCGCGGAGGCGGTCGAGGGCTGGGGTCTCCAGCCGCATCTCGTCGAAGACGGCGTCGAGGCCATGCTGGCGATCCAGCGCCTGCTGCCGCGGGCCGTCGTCCTCGACGCCGCGTTGCCCAAGATGTTCGGCTTCCAGGTCTGCGAGGTCGTGAAGCGGAACGAGAGTCTGTGCGACACCGTGGTCGTCCTCGTCGGTGCGATCCACCATCAGTCCCGCTACCGCCGCGACCCTTCGGATCTGTACGGGGCCGACGTCTACATCGAGCAGCCCGATCTTCCGGACGGTCTCCACGCGATCCTGCGCGAAGGGGGCCTTCCCATGCAGGGAGACGTCGATTCCCCGGCGCCGCCCGCACCGGAACCGAGCTTCGAAGAGCCGGCCGCGCCGCCCGCGCCGGAACCGAGCTTCGAGGAGTCGCCCGCGCCGCCCGCGCCGGAACCGAGCTTCGAGGAGTCGCCCGCGCCGACGCCGAGCTTCGAGGCGCCGGCCACGCCGCCCGCGCCGGAACCGAGCTTCGAGTCCGATGCGGACGAGCCGGATTTCGACTTCGTGACGGAGCCGCCCACCGCGCCCGAGCCGATCGTCGACGAAGCGCCTGCGGCCCCGGTCGCCGACGAAGCGCCTGCGCCCGTCGCGGACGACGACCCCGAGAAGGCCGAGGAGCGCGAACGGGCTCAACGCCTCGCCCGCATCGCCGTCTCGGAGATGCTCCTCTACCAGCCGGACAAGTTCGAGCAGGCGGCCCGAGAGGGGAACCTCGAGCAGGTCCTCGATCTCGAGATCCAGGAAGCGCGGGCGCTGCTCCGCCAGCGGATCCGCGAGGACGTGCGCGAAGAGACGGACTTCATCATGGAAGAGCTGAATCGCGTCGCCGCGGAGAGGAGCGGGCAGGGGTGACCCGGGGTGTGACCGAGGAAGAGCGAGCGGCCATCCTCGAAGGGCTCGCGAGCACCGACGAAGAGGTGCGCCGTCTCTCGGTGGAGCAGCTGCTGCTGCTGCTGCCGACGGACGAGGCGGCTGCGCGACTCGGCGAGTGCCTCGGGGATCCCGGCTGGCGTGTCCGGAAGGCGGCGGTCGAACGTCTCGTCACGTGCCGTCACGACGCGACCGTGCAGGAGATGCTCGTCCAGTCCCTAGCGGATGGCGACAACCCGGGCCGGCGGAACGCCGCCTTCGAAGCCCTGGTCGCGTGCGGAAACGGCGTGACGGCGCGACTCGTCGACGAGCTCTCGAGCGACGACGTCGACGTGCGGAAGCTCGTCGTCGACGCCCTCGCGGCGATCGGGGATCCCGAGACGCGCGCGCCACTGCGGGCGGCGCTCGCGGACGCGGATCCGAACGTCCGCGCTGCGGCTGCGGAGGCACTCGGTGTCGTGGGCGGCGTCGAGGAGATCACGTATCTGCTCGCCCTCGCGACCGAGGGCGAGGAAGATGTCCTCGTTCGACTCTCGGCGCTGCGGGCGCTATCGCGGATGGAGGCCAGCGTCGGGGTGGCCAGCCTCGGAGAAACGCTCGAACAATCGCTGCTTCGGCCGGCAGCCTTCGAGCTGCTCGGATTCTCGGCGGATCCCGAGGCGTCCGAGGCGCTGATCAAGGGGCTCTCGAGCGGGAGCCGATCGAGTCGGGAAGGGGCGATGGGGGCGCTGCTCCGAACGCTCTCGCGGCTCGACGCAGAAGATCACGACCGGCTGATCGAGCGCCTGCGCGCCGCGGCCGCGTCCAACGAGCGACTGGTCGAGCTCGGCTGCGAACGGCTCGTCCACGCGGATCTCGGGAGTCGGATGGTGCTGATCCAGTTCCTCGGGCTGCTCGCGGATCCGCGTGCCATCGTGCCGATCCTCGAGTCGGGGCGCGACGAAGCGGTCGAGGAGCTCGCGGATCGTACGCTGGAAGCCTTCGGGAAGGCGTTGCCGGAAGCGCTCGAGTCGAGCTGGGCCTCGCTGCCGGTAGACCTCAAGCCCCGTGCCTGCACGGTCCTCGGTCGTGTCCGGGGCGAAACGGCAGAGCAGTTGCTGGCCGATGCGCTCGGCGCGGGTGATCCGGCGCTTCGCTGCGTCGCGGCGACGGCGCTGGGGCAGGGCGGATTCTTCGATCGGATGCCCGACCTCGTTCGACGTCTCGAGACGGCCGCCCGGGAAGCGGACCTCGACGGGGAGGAGGAGGTCGACCTCGTAGTCGCCGCGATCGTCGCCCTCGCGGAACATCCTGACGCGACGACCGCCGGGGTCGACATCCAGCTGGTCGGCATGCTCTCGAGTCGCCTCGCCGGCGCTCCGGAGCCCGTCCGTCTCGCGATCGCGCGGGTTCTGGCCCGGGTCGGTCGCGAGGAGGACGAGGAGATCATCGGCTTCCTGCTGAAGGACGCGGCGCCGACGGTTCGCCGGGCCGCCGTGCAGGCGCTCGGTCGATTCGACCTCGAACGCGCCCGGGATGCGCTTCGTCTCGCTCTCGGCGACGAGTCGAGCGCGGTCCGGATCGCGGCCGCCACCGTGCTGGGACGGTCCGACCGGGAAGAGGCCGCGGAAGACCTGGCCGCCCAGATGGGAGACGAGGATCCCCGCGTCGTCGCGGTCGCGCTTCGCTCCGTGGGACGACTGCATCGTGGGCGAGGTCTGGCCGCCGGTGGCCTCGAGGACCTGATCCGCCCCGCGCTCGATCGCGAGCCGCTGGTCGCGCTGGCGGCGCTCGAAGCCCTGATGGAGGTCGGCGGCGAATCCTCCGGTCGCCTGGCGCTCGGAGCGACGTCCCGAGCCGAGCCGGACGTCGTTCGCGCCGCCGTCGCCTGCGTGGGAGCGCACGGGGACGAACGCTCCCTGGCCGAGATCTTGCCGGCCGCGGCCCACGAGGACTGGGCGGTCCGCGCGGAGGTCGTGCAGATGATCTCCGATCGCGCCTACCGCAAGGGGTTGCCGGCGCTGCTGCGGCGACTCGAGGTGGAGGACGACGCGTTCGTTCGCGAGGCGATCCTCCGGGCCGTCGGAAGGCTCGAGGAGTAGGCGGCCACGATGCTGGACGACGCCACGAGTCTCACGCTCTCGGACGCCGAGTTCCGCATGTTCGCGGATCTCATCCGTCGCCGTTGTGGTCTCCACTTCGACGAGGACACGCGCTTCCTGGTCGAGAAGCGTCTGGCGCGTCGTCTCGAGGAGGCCGACGTCGGAAGCTTCGCGTCCTACCTCTATCAGCTTCGTCACGGGGGCAACGCGGAGGCCGAGTTCTCCGCGCTCGTCGATCTGCTGACGACGAACGAGACCTACTTCTTTCGCGAGCGAGCGCAGCTGAGCGCGCTGGTTCACGAGATCATCCCGGAGATGCTCGCACGCCAGCCGGAACCGAAGCGGCCGGTGGCGATCTGGTCGGCGGGCTGTTCGAGCGGGGAAGAGCCCTACTCGATCGTGATGATGGCCCTCGAGGCGAACCTCCGGCCGGGCGTCGACTTCCGGGTCTACGCGTCGGACATCTCGAAGGCGGTGCTCGCGAAGGCGCGCCGTGGGATCTATCGCGAGGCGTCCTTCCGAGAGACGGATGCCGCGATGCGCATGCACTACTTCGCGGAGAAGGACGGGCTCGTCCGGATCTCCGACGAGGTGAAGCGGCACGTCGACTTCGTGCACATGAACCTGCTGGATCCGAGCAAGACGAATCTCCTCGGCACGATGGACGTGATCCTCTGCCGGAACGTGATCATCTACTTCGACCTCGATACCAAGAAGCAGGTGATGACGACCTTCCACGACAAGCTGAGACCCGGGGGCTACCTGCTGCTCGGCCACGCCGAGTCGCTCATCAACGTGACCTCCGACTTCGAGCTCAAGCATCTGAGCCGGGACCTGGTCTATCGCCGGCCCGTGCCCGGCGAGGAGAAGGAGGACGCCTGGCAGGCGCTGGCGAGGGTGGGCATCGCCGAGGGCGAAGCCGGCGGGCCGGAGCTCTAGGTGCAGCAGCGCGGTCCGATCAGGATTCTCGTCATCGATGATTCGGCCTTCTCGCGCCAGACGATCACCCGGATGCTCGAGACGTCCCCCCTGGTCGAAGTCGTGGGCGCCGCGCGCGACGGCGAAGACGCGCTCCGCAAGACCCTCGAGCTCGAGCCCGACCTGATCACCCTCGACCTCGAGATGCCCCGCATGGACGGCTTCACGTTCCTGCGGCTGGTGATGGCCCGACGTCCGACGCCGGTCATCGTCGTCTCGGGCCGGGCGGGGGAGGAGGATGTCTTCAAGGCGCTCGATCTGGGCGCGGTCGACTTCATCGCGAAGCCCACGGCCCACGCCACCCTCGAGCTCCAGACGATCCAGGACGCGCTCATCCGCAAGGTCCACGCGACCCGCGACCTGCGGATCGAGAAGGTCTCCGAACGGATCCAGTCGGCGCCCCCGGTCCTCGCCGATCGGGCCGATCGCGCCCTGCCGGCGCGACCGGACGCGGGGCTGCCGATCGTCGTGATCGGTTCCTCGACGGGCGGGCCCGCGGCCCTCATGCAGACCTTCGGGGCGTTCACCGACGTTCCGCCCTGCGCCTTCTTCGTTGCGCAACACATGCCGGCGGGCTTCACGCGGGGCTTCGCGGAACGCCTCGACCGCCTGACGCCGTTCCGGGTCCGGGAGGCCGTGGGGGGCGAGTCGCCCGAGCCGGGCTCCGTCTTGATCGCCCCCGGCGGCCGGCACATGGAGCTCGAGGCCCGCGGGAAGCGCGTCGTGACGGTGCTCCACGACGACGACGGGCGGGATGAATACACCCCATCCGTAGATCGCCTCTTCATCTCTGCAGCCAAGGTGTACGGGGACCGCCTCGTCGCCGTCGTCCTCACGGGAATGGGGGACGATGGACGGGAAGGCGCCTGTCAAGTCAAGGCCGCCGGAGGACGAGTCATAGCGGAGTCCGAGGAGACGGCGGTCATCTACGGGATGCCGAAGCAGGTGGTCAACGCGGGGGTGGCCGACGCCGTCTTGCCGCTCTCCGGGGTGCCGGCTGCGGTCGGACGAGGAGTGGGCGAGATCCGCTCCGATCGGACGGGAGATCGAGGTCGCGTATGAGCGAGAACGACGAGAGCCAGGGGAACGATCGCGGTGAAGCCGTGCTCGCGATCTTCCAGCGAGGCGCCGAGTTCACCAAGCAGATCCTGGACGAGAACTCGCGCCTGCGGCGGGAGCTCTCGGAGGTGCAGCTGCGCCACGGTCAGGCTGCCCAGAGCGATGCCGAGTGGGACAAGCTGCGCGGCGAGCTGATCTCGAAGATCGAAGAGCTCGAGAACCAGAACGAGCACATCCTCGAACAGCTCCGCTCCGTCGAAGGCGAGAACCTGCAGTTCGCCGAGCGCTACGTGGAAGTCGAGGAGGAGAACAACAACCTCGCGAACCTGTACGTCGCGAGCTACCAGCTCCACTCGACCCTCGATCCGAGCGAAGTCGTGAAGGTCATCCTCGAGATCGTGATCAACCTGATCGGCGCGGAGGTGTTCGCCGTCTACGTCTCCGAGGAAGGCAACGACGAGCTGCGCCCCGTCGCTGCCGAGGGCGAGATCGTGGCGAACTTCCCGACGTTCCGGGTGGGCGAAGGACTCGTCGGCCGGAGCGTCGCCGAAGGCGAGGTCCAGCTCGGGGACCCGGGTGTCTCGAGCGGCGCGCCGAGCCGGGGCGGAGAGCCGGTCGTCTCGATCCCGCTCCGGGTGGACGACGAGCCGGTCGGTGCCATCGTGATCTACAAGCTGCTCCAGCAGAAGGACGGCTTCTCGGCGCTCGACAACGAGCTCTTCACACTGCTGGCCGGACACGCCGCGACCGCGATCTTCGCGTCCCGGCTCTATGCACAATCCGAGCGGAAGCTGAGCACCATCCAGGGGTTCATCGATCTGCTGACGAAGTGACGCGCCCGGTGGACGGTCGAGTGCGACGACGAATTGCGAGTGAGGTGTAGGACATGGCGGGTCAGCGAATCCTGATCGTCGAAGACAGTCCCACGATGCGGCAGCTGCTGGTCTTCGCGCTGAAGCGGATGAAGGGCGTCGACATCGTCGAGGCCCAGGACGGCATGGACGGTCTGCGAAAGGTCACGAGCGACCATTTCGATCTCGCGTTCGTGGACATCAACATGCCCGTCATGGACGGGCTCAAGCTGATCAGCCTGATCCGTGGAGAGCAGAACCTCGCGGACATGCCGATCTGCGTGATCACGACGGAGGGCGCGAAGGAGGATCGCGAGCGCGCGATCGGCCTCGGCGCCAACGAGTATCTGACGAAGCCGATCCAGGCGAACAAGGTCCTGGCGGTCGCGAAGGCCCTGCTCAAGCTCGACGGCTAGGCCGAACTCCCACGAGCGCGGCGTACCCCGCGCCCTCGTCCGCCCCGCATGCTATCCGTCTCGCATGCCGCGCTCCGGGCGTTCCCAGCTCTTTCTCGCGATGATCGTCGCCGCGGTCGTGTCGCTCACGTCGATGACGGCGGGCTGCGGCTACCGGAGCCTCGGTGCTTCGTCTCCGACCGGCCGGGACGGCGAAGCGCAGGCCACCGTTTCGGTGCTCGCGCTCGAGAACGATTCCCCGGAGCCCTGGCTCGACCGCGTCGTGACCGACGCGCTCCGGCGCGAGCTCGGGATGCGCGGGGCCCTGCGCCTGGAACCCGATCCGAGGCGGGCGGACTACGTCCTGCGCGGTCGGGTGCTGCCGCTCGACCTGCGCAGCAACAGCTTCTCTAGCTTCGTGGTCGCCCTCGAGTACCAGGTCACGCTGGCGCTCGAGCTCGAGCTGCTGCGCAGGGAAGGGGACGTGATCCGATTGCCGGCGCGCGCGCTCTCGGAGAGCGACGTCTACCTGGCGAGCCCCGACGTGGAGGTCACGCGAACGAATCGGCTCGAGGCGCTGCGGCATCTGTCGGACGTGCTCGCGACCCGCGTCGTCGATCGCGTCGAGTGGATTTCGGCGCCGCGCGCCGGGGCGACGTCCACCCCCTCGGGTGGGGGAGGCGCGGGCGGGTGAGCGTCGCGAAGGTCCTCGGAGAGCTCGCGAAGGGGAAGGTCCGTCCCGCCTATCTGCTCGCGGGCAGCGAACCCCTCCTGCGGGACGACGCGTTGGCGGCGATCGAGGAGACGGTGCTCGGGAGCGGGCCCCGCGACTTCAATCTGGATCGCCTCGAGGTCGGCCCGGCGACGCCCGGTCGCCTCGAGGAGGCGCTTGCGACGCTGCCCGTCATGGCCGAACGCCGACTCGTCGTGGTCCGCGAGACCGAGGGGCGCGGCGCGAAGCTCGACGCGAACTGGGGGGCGGTGATCGCCGATTTCGTCGCGTCCGCGGGAGCGGACTCGCCCAGCGTCCTCGTGGTCGTCTGCAGCAAGGCGGACAAGCGGAGCAAGTGGGTCAAGGCGTTCGCGGACCCGGCCGTCCTCGTCGAGTGCGAGGCGCCGAAGAAGGCGCGAGAGCTCGCGGGCTTCCTGGCAGCGGAGGCCAGGGGACAGGGCGTCGACCTCGATCCCGAGGCCGCGGCGCTGCTGGCGGATCGCGTCGGGCCGCAGCTGCTCCTGCTGCGCCAGGAGATCGAGAAGGCCAGCCTGCTCGCCGGACCCGGGGAGACCGTGACGCGCAAGCACGTCGAGGCGACCGTCGCCGCGGTCGCCGAGGAGCCGATCTGGGACCTGACCGACGCGATCGGCCAGGGAAGGACGGCAGACGCGGTCGACCTGCTGTCGCGGCTGATCGCGCAGGGGGCAGCGCCGCCGGCGATCCTGGGCGCGCTCGCCTCCCATTTCCGCCGGCTCGTCCGCGTGGGCCACGGCGAGTCCGTGGCCGGGCCGCCCTTCGTCGTGAAGAAGCTGACCGCGCAGGCGCGTCGCTATCCCGCGCGGCGGCTCGTCACCTGCCTGCGCGCGATCCACCGCGCCGACGTCGAGCTCAAAGGCGCGAGCGTCATGCGATCCGAGCGGGCGCTCGAACAGCTCGTTCTGGGATTGGCGAGTTAGGCGAGGGCGACCGGGAGGGTCGCTCGGGCGCCGACGCGCGTGGACACACGGGCGTCGACGGCCGGACGGGGGCGCGAGGACCGCACCCGCCGTCGAGCTAGGCGCTGCCGACGGCGTTCAGGCGCTTGGCCAGGCGGCCGACGCTGCGGTCGGCGCGCTTCTTCGGGATGACGCCCTTCGTAGCGGCGCGTCGGATCGAGCGCTCGGCATCGGCGAAGGCGGCGGCGGCCTTCTCGGCATCGCCGGACTCCAGGGCCTCGCGGCAGCGCTTCACGACCGTCCGCATCTGGGTACGGATGTGCTGGTTGCGCTTGCGGCGTCGTTCGGACTGGCGGATTCGCTTGAGAGCGGACTTGTGGTTGGCCAAGGCGGCCTCTCCTTGCTTGTGGGCGCGGCATCATAGGCGCGGTCGTGGCCGGCGTCGAGGGTGCCCGTTTCGATGGGGAATCCCTTCGGAATGGACGTGGCGGGTCCCCGCGAGGGGGCGGCCCGCGCGCGAGGGCAGGGGGAGGGCCTCGCGGCGGGCGCGAAGGGCGGTCGAGCCTTCAGCCGAGGGCCTGGGGGGCCGATGTTCCAGACCGAATCCATCCGTTCGGAGGGGGCTTCGGTTGTCCAGTCGCCGGTCTACTGCATGTTGGCTCATCGGGCTCACGGGCCTGTTCCTCGCTCTGGCCGCGGGAGGGACGGTGTCGGCTGACGAGACCGTCACGGGTCCCGCCGCTGCGGCGAACTCGGCCGAGGTCGTGCTCCCGGTCGATCCCGCGGACGATCCGTGGCTGACCGATCAGGCGCCGGTCGTCGCGAAACCCGTCGAGGTCGCGTCGGAGCGCGTCGCCGCTGCCTGGGGCGCCGCGCCGGAGACGGCGCACGCGCGCGCCGCCGCCCTGCGACGCGCCCGTCTCGAGTTCGGGCTCGGAGATCTGGTCGGTCCGGCTCGCGTGATCGGGGGCGAGGCCACCGACGACGAGCCCCACGTCCATGCCGGCCTCGCCCGGGATCTCGCTCCCGGCGTCCCGGCCCTGCAGCTCGATCACGCGATCGCGCTCTTCCGATCGGGAGACACCGGAGCGGCGACGCTGGCCGTAGGGGAAGCCGCCCTCGCGGTGGCCTCGAACCTGCTCGCTCAGCTCTGGTGGATCGAGAACGCGGCCTTCGTGCTGCTCGTCTGTCTTCTGAGCGCGTCCTGCGCGCTCTTCGTGCTCTCGGCGGTGCTCGTCTGGAGTCATGCGGCCCACGACCTCGGGGACGTGCTCAGCCCGCATACGCCCCTCTTCGCCCGGCACGCCGCCCTCGCGGCCCTCGTCCTCGCGCCCTTCGCGCTGGGCGAGGGCGTGCTCGGCCTCGCGGCCGCCTTGTTCGCCGTCGGCTTCTGGTACGGCACCGGCGGGCAGCGCAACGCGCTCGTCATGGCCGCCATCCTCTTCGTCGTCGCGGTGCACCCGGTCGCGCAGCTTTCGACGATGGCCCGTGCCCTCGTGGAGGGGGATCCGATCGTCGCCAGCACGCTTCGGGTCCTCGCGGACCAGTCGACCGTCGCCGACCTGGAGGGACTCGAGGCGGCGGCGGCAGAGGATCCCGTCGCGGCCCACGCGCTCGCCTATCGGGATCGGCGCTACGGCCTGATGGAGTCGAGTCGGGAGCGTCTGCTGGCGATCGTCGACGCCCATCCGAGTGACCACGTCGCCCTGGCGAACCTGGGCAATCTCGAGCACCGGCGCGGGAACCTGGCCGGCGCCATCGACTACTACGAGCGGGCCGCGGAGGTCGAGTACGATCCGACGCTGCTCTTCGATCTGAGCCAGGCCTACGCCGGCGCGTTCCGGATGGAGGAATACGAGGCCACGCTCCAGCGAGCCCAGAGCGTGGACGGCGAGGCCGTCGCGGCGCTGTCGAATATCGGCGATCCGTCGCTCGTCGCCGACCTCGCATTCCCCATGTCCCAGCTGCGCGAGCGCTTCGCCGGCACGCTGCTGGCCACGAAGGCCGAGTCGGAGGTGATCGCCTTCCTCGCGCCCGGACGGCTCGCGGGGGCCTGGTACGTGACGGCCGGCGTCTTCGCCGTCGTCGCGTTGCTCGGCGTGCTCTTCGCGGACCGGTGGGATCACGCGAGCCTGTGCGCCCGCTGCGGACACCGGATCTGCAACCGCTGCGAGGAAACGGTGTGGAGCAGCGAGATCTGCGAGGACTGCCACCACCTCTTCCAGTACCCGGAGGCGACCGACCCCTCCCTCCGGATGGCGCGGCTGCAGGCGCTGTCCGAGCGCGAAGCCCTCTTCGACAAGATCTGGCTCGCGCTCTCGATCGCCATTCCGGGGATGGCCGGATTCGCGGCGAAGCGGCCGGATCTCGCGATGGTGGGGCTGCTGCTCTTCTCGTGGGTCGTTGCGACCCTCGTCTGGCCGACGGGGCCCTTCGACGATCCCTGGCTGATGGGCGGAGCGGCGTGGGTGGCCTTCGGACTCACCGGAATCGTCGCCGCCTTCGCGTACGCCGGCGTCGTGCTCCTGGGTCTCATCGTGCGGAAGAGCCGTTAGGCGGCGGAGGAGAACTCGATGTCGGTCGCATTGCACGGCAATCTCACGGACTTCGGCATCGCCGAGGTCTTCCAGCTCATCGGTCAGCAGCGGAAGACCGGCACGCTCGTCGTGGAAGGCGAGGGCGGGCCGATCTTCCTGGCGTTCGACGAAGGTCGCGTCGTCCGCGGCGGTCCGGCCGGCACCCGCGGCGAACGCGATCCGCTCGGTCCGCAGCTCGTCCGATCGGGCTACCTGACCCGGGAGCAGTGGTCGGATCTGAAGAAGGAGAGCGAGCGCTCGGCGCGCCCGCTCCCCGACCTGCTGCTTGCCGCCGGGCTGATCGAGCCCTCGACGCTCGACGACGTCCAGCACCTGCTGACCCGGGAGACGGTCTTCGACGTCATGCGGCGCAGCAGCGGTGACTTCAACTTCGTCGCTGAGTCGGTCTCCCACGACTCGCCGCCCGAGCATCTCCTCGGTGCGGAACAGATCCTGATGGACGGGCTGCGGATGCTCGACGAGTGGCGGACCTTCTCGTCCGCGGTTCCCGGCGAGGACACCGTCTTCAAGCGGGTCGGCCAGCTCGGCGCGGCGCGCCAGGGCAACGTCGAGCGCGTCCTGCAGCTCGTCGACGGCCGGCTCACGGTCCGTCGGATCATCGACCTCTCCCGGATCGGGACCTTCGAGGCGACCCGCGCGCTCGCCGAGCTCCGGCAGGCCGGCGTGATCGACGTCGCCGCGGCGCCCCGCAAGGGACGCGTGCGCGCCACGGCCTCGCGCCCGCGACGGCCGCTGATTCCGCTGCTCCGGGCCGCTCTGGCGACGGCGCTGCCCTTCGCCGCCCTCGCGGCGCTCGGTGTCGTCGGGCTCGATCGGGTCCGGAACGAGGGCGGGCTCCCGGGTACGGCACTCCCCGCGCGGGTCGTCGATCAGCACGGCGACCGCTACGAGCGCGACCGGATCCGCGGGGCCCTCGAGGAGCACCGCTTCGAAGAGGGGCACTACCCGAAACGGCTCGAATCCCTCTCGGAGGCGGTCGGAACGGTTTCGCCCGAGAGGCTCGGCGCCTATTATTACGCCGTCCGGGACGACGAAGTCGTCCTGCTTGCGCCCATGAACGTGAATCTGGACTGATTTCGGCGTCCCCCAGAGCCGAGTCATCCCGCGCAGGACGAGACGCGCACCGACCGAGGGCCCAGCGGGCCGGGTCGGCTCCGGCCTCGCTCGCGAGGGACGGCTCGGTGGACAGAGGGCGGGCGCCAGGAGCTCCCCCCTGGCTCGACAACGCAGCGACGCGCAGACGCCGAACCCTCCTTCGCTTCTCGTCGAGAACGAAGCCGCTTCCACCCCCCTCGCCGCGCCGGTCGGCCCTCCCCACGCCGACGAGATCCGCGAATCCCTCGTCTTCGATGACAACGGGATGGCGGTCGCGCTCTACGGCGACGGGGAACAGACGCTGCGCCTGATCGAGCGCTCGATCGGCGTGGCCATCCACGCCCGGGGCAACGAGCTCAGCGTCGAGGGCGAGGTCGATCGGGTCGCGCTCGCGGTCCGCGTCCTCCAGGAGCTCTACGGGCAGATCGAGCGCGGCCAGCCGGTGCGCAACGCCGACGTGCGCCACGTGATCCGGATGCTGTCCGACGCGCCGGACGTCCAGCTCGACGACGTCTACGAGAACATCCTCCAGCGGGGCTCCCGCCGGGTGATCCGCGCGAAGAACCTGGCCCAGCGTCGCTACGTCGACTCGATCCGGAAGCACGACGTGGCGATCGCCGTCGGGCCGGCGGGCACGGGCAAGACGTATCTCGCGATGGCGATGGCCGTGGCGGCGCTCCACCGCAAGGAGATCTCGCGGATCATCCTGACCCGACCCGCCGTGGAAGCGGGCGAGCGTCTCGGCTTCCTGCCCGGGGATCTGGCCGAGAAGGTCGATCCGTACATGCGGCCGCTCTACGACGCGCTCCGGGACATGATGGACATGGAAAAGGCGCAGCGTCTCATCGAGCGCGGCACGATCGAGGTCGCGCCGCTGGCGTTCATGCGCGGGCGGACGCTGAACGACTCCTTCGTGATCCTCGACGAGGCGCAGAACACGACCGGCGAGCAGATGAAGATGTTCCTGACGCGGCTGGGCGAGAACTCGCAGGCCGTGATCACGGGGGACGTGACCCAGATCGACCTTCCGGCCGGAACCGAGAGCGGCCTGGTCGAAGCGACCCGCGTCCTGCAATCCGTTCGCGGGATCGGCTTCATCCGCTTCGAGCCCCAGGACGTCGTGCGTCACCCGCTCGTCCAGTCGATCATCCAGGCCTACGACCGCGCGCGCGGGTCGAACCCGCGCGGCGGGCGCGGGGACGCCGGCGGTCGGGCCGAGGCGACCGACGAGGCTGCTCCGGAGACCGAAGGCGCCGCATGAGCGTGATGATTGCCGGGCCGCCCGACGCGATCCGGGGATCCCGCGTGGACGTCGCCCGGCTGCGTCGGGTCGCGAACGCGGTCCTCCGCGGCATCGGCCAGTCGAAGTCGGAGCTCTCCGTCGCGCTCGTGGACGATGCGTCGATCGCCGAGCTGAACGGGCAGTACCGCGCGAAGCCACGCCCGACCGACGTGCTCTCGTTCTCGCTGGTCGAAGGGGATTTCGCGGATCATCGTGGCGGAATGCTCGGGGACGTCGTCATCTCGGTCGAGACGGCTGCGGCCCAGGCGGCGGAGCGCCACCGGAGTCTCGACGAGACGGTGGCGCGCCTGCTGGTCCACGGCGTGCTCCACCTGATCGGGCACGACCACGAGCAGGACGACGAAGCGCGCGCGATGCAGGCCGAGGAGCGGAGGCTCCTGAAGGCGCTGCCTCGATGAGCGAGGAGGTCGATCCGCCGGATGCCCCGAGCGCCGATCGCCGCGCGCTCGCGCTCTACGGCGTCCTGACGTTCTTCGCGTTTCCCCACGAGCTGCCCTTCGCGGCGACGCTCGGCACGCCGGCCTTCGACTTCGGTCTCCTCGCGACCTGGCTCGCGCCGGCCGCGCTGGTCCTCGGCATCCGTGGCCTCTCGCCGCGCGGCGCGTTCCGGGCGGCGCTGATCGCCAGCTTCCTCTCGCACGCGGTCTTCTTCTACTGGTTCATGGTCGTGATCGTCGTCTACGCGGGCATGCCCTTCCTGCTGGGGATCCTCGCCCCGCTCGTGCCCGCGCTCTACGTCGCCCCGTTCACGGCGCTCTTCGCCTGGGGCTTCACCCGTTTCGCGCGGGACGGAGCGGCCGGACTTCTCTTCGGGGCGGCGCTCTGGGTCGCGATCGACTGGGCGCGGGGACACTTCCTCGGCGGCTTCCCCTGGGCGACCCTCGGCTACGGCCTCCACCTCGACACGCCCCTCCTGGGCTGGACCCGGCTCGGCGGCGTCTACGTCCTCTCCTTCGTCGCGTGTCTCGTCGGGCTCGCGGCCGCCGAAGTGTGGCGCGACCGGAGCCCGGCGCGTCTCCGGTCCCTCGCGCTCGTGCTCGGCTTCGTGCTGCTGCTCCATCCCGTCGGTTGGTGGCTCGGATCCGACGGAGGCGTCCCGGTCGACACCGTTCGCGTGGCGGCGATCCAGGGCAGCGTCGACCAGGGGGAGAAGTGGGATGCGACTCGCCGCGAGGAGATCCTGTCCCGCTATCTCGCGCTCAGTCGCGACGCTGCTCGTGCGGCGGACTGGATCGTCTGGCCGGAGACCGCCGTGCCGGGACTGGTCGAGCAGGACACGCCGATGCGCGGGCGGATCGCCAGTCTCGCGCGCGAGTCGGGGGCGAGCCTGGTGGTCGGTGGGATGGGCGTCGACGTCGACTGGCAGGCGCGTCGCTTCACGGCCTTCTACGACAGCGCCTTCCTCTTCGATCCCGACGGCAATCTGATGGATCGCTACGACAAGACCCACCTCGTCCCCTTCGGTGAGTTCGTGCCGCTCCGGGGGCTGCTCGGACACTTCTTCCAGGCGTTGGCGAGCGGCCTGTCTTCCAACGACGTGACGCCGGGTGGGCGGCCGCGCAATCTCGGCCTCGTCTGGCCGGGAGAGCCCGAGCGACGGCAGCTCGTCGGTGTGCCGATCTGCTACGAGCTGATCTTCCCGGACCTGGTCCGCCGGATGGGCGGAGAGGGGGCGGGGGCGCTGCTCGCGATCACGAACGATGCCTGGTACGGTCGGACCGGAGCCCCCCACCAGTTCCTGGCGATGACGGCGATGCGCGCGGCGGAGAACGGTCTGCCTGTCGTGCGGGCCGCGAATACCGGCGTATCGGCGCTGATCGACGCACGCGGCCGGGTGACCCGGCAGAGCGCGCTCTTCGAGCAGGCGATCGTCGAGGGGCAGATCGAGATCCCGAGGAATCGCGAGCCGACCTTCTACGCCCGGCACGGAGACGTGTTCGCGGCCGGATGTACGCTCGCGTGGCTCCTCGGGGCGGGCTGGGCACTCGTCCGGGAAAGACGGACCGCGACGCACTGAATCCACCCGGGCGGGATCGAATCGACCGAAGCCCGGGAAGCACGGCGACCCTGCGACGCCGCCGGACGGAAAGAAGAAGGACCTGGAGATGAGTGGGGAGAACGACGCACGTTTCGATGTCGGGGAGCTCGCCGACCGCATCCGCGATCTGCGCGGACGTTTCGACGAGTTCCGGGGGCGTCTTTGACGTAGCGGGTCTGCGCCGCCAGCTCGAGGAGCTGGAAGGGGAGATGGCGCGCCCCGATCTCTGGGACGATCCCGAGGCCGCGCAAGCGGTCGGTCGCAAGAAGAACGCCGTCGAGGCGGAGCTCGGCCTCCACGACCGCCTCGAGTCGGGACTCGACGACGCCGAGGCGAGTCTCGAGCTCGCCGAGGAAGAGAAGGACGGCTCGCTCCTCGCCGAGGGCATCGCCCAGTGCGACGAGCTCGAGGGGGTGCTCGAGCAGGCCGAGGTTCAGCAGCTGCTCGGCGGCGAGTACGACGGCAGCGATGCGCTGCTCTCGATCAATTCGGGGGCCGGCGGGACGGATGCCTGCGACTGGGCCGAGATGCTGTTGCGGATGTATCTGCGCTGGGCCGAGCGGCACGACTTCAAGACCGAGATCCTCGACATCCAGGAGGCCGAGGAAGCCGGCATCCGCGGCGTGACCCTTCGGATCGAGGGCGAGTACGCCTACGGCTACCTGAACACGGAGCAGGGCGTGCACCGGCTCGTGCGCATCTCGCCCTTCGATTCGAATGCGCGTCGCCATACGGCCTTCGCCAGCGTGACCGCCGTGCCCGAGATCGACGATGCGGTCGAGGTCGAGATCGACGAGGGCGACCTCCGGGTCGACACCTATCGCGCGAGCGGCGCCGGTGGCCAGCACGTCAACAAGACCGACTCGGCGGTCCGCCTCACCCACCTCCCGACGGGCATCGTGGCGCAGTGCCAGAACGAGCGGTCCCAGCACAAGAACCGCGCCACGGCGATGAAGATCCTGCGCGCCAAGCTCTTCGAGCTCGAACGCCAGCAACAGCAGGCGAAGGTCGAAGAGCTCACCGGCGAGAAGCGGGAGATCGGCTTCGGGAGCCAGATCCGCTCCTACACGTTGCATCCGCAGCAGCGCGCGAAGGACCATCGCACCGACCTCGAGATCGGCAACGTCGAAGCCGTGCTCGACGGCGACCTCGACGGGTTCATCCGGGCGACGCTGCTCTCGCAGGGCGGCCAGGTGGCACCGGCCGGGGCGAAGGGCTGAACCGCGTGGACGGATTGATCGGGAGCCTCGCCGCCAGTCTCGATGCCGCCGGCGGCAGTCTGGCCGTCGCGTTCATCGTGACCCTCGCCGCGGGCATCCTCGCGATGACTCTCGTCTATCTCGGGTCGGCGCTGCTCGTGCTCGATCGCTTCGCGCGGGTCTCGCAGGGGTGGCTCTCGCCCGTGCTCTCCGCCGTCTTCGTGAGCCTGCTCGTCGCGTTGCTCGCGACCGTCGAAGCATTCCCTGCGGACGCGGTCTACACGCGCGAGGAGTGGCGCGACGTGTTCCGCGACAACCTGCTCGCCGGGGCCGGCTCCTGCGTGTTCTTCGTGGCGCTCGCGAAGGCGCTCCTCCATTTCCTCTCGCAGGGGACCACGAGTCGGCTCGCGACGGGTCTCGCGGCGCTCGGCCTCGGGCTCGCGCTCGGCGCCGCGGGCGAGATTCTGCCTCCCGCGGCCGTGTTCGGCATGGCCGTCCTGGTGGCGGTGGGGGGCGCCGGGGTGCGCCGGCTGCGGGGCGGGGAGGAACGGTCCAATCTCGAAGTGCTGCTCTTCGTCGGCGCGATCGGCCTCCTGCCGGGGGTGATCGTGGCCCTCGAGCCCAGCGGCGCGGCCCTGGCGCCCGCGGCCCAGGGCTCGGCGATCGTGCTCGGGGTGCTCTCGGGGACCATCGTGCTCGGCCTCGTCCCGCTGGCGATCGGGGGCTTCGTCGCGATGCGGCGGAGCGTCGAGTGGTTCATCGCGATCCGCTACCTGGTCGCGAAGCGGCGACAGGTCTTCATCTCCGCGATCACGGCGATCTGCGTCGGGGGGATCGCCGCCGGCGTCTGGCTCATCATCGTCGTCCTGTCCGTGATGAACGGCTTCGAGCAGACCTGGCGCGAGGAGATCCTCGGCAACCGCGCCCACTTCACCGTCCACAGCAGCTTCGGTCCCTTCCCCGACTACGAGGACGTCCTCGCGAAGGTCGTCGCGACTCCCGGTGTCGAAGCGGCGAGCCCCTACATCGACGCCGAGGGCATGGTTCGCGGCAGCCAGGGGCAGATCGCCAGCGTGCGCCTGCGCGGGGTCGATCCGTCCACGGTCGGCGACGTGACCGATCTCGAGAACGACCTCCGGCCGCTCTGGGACGAGGGGCGCCAGGTCCTCGGACTCGAAGGAGAGGATCGCGACAGTCTGGTCGCGCGGTTCGCTTCGCTCGGAGAAGACCCGCGCGCCCCCGGCATCATCGTCGGCGGTCATCTCGCCATGTCGATGGGACTCGCGATCGGCGACACGATGCTCCTGATCTCGCCCTTCGGCGGGCCGCCGACACCGCTGGGCCCCGGTCCCCGCCTGAAGCGCTTCACCGTCGTCGGCGTCTTCGAGTCGAGCTTCTACCAGTACGACGAAGCCTTCACCTACACGACGCTCCAGGCCGCGCGCGACTTCCGCAAGACCGGGGAGGTCGTGGACGGGATCGAGGCGCGGACGACCGATCACTACCGATCCCAGATCGTCGGCGATCAGGTCGTGTCGGCCCTCGACGGCTATCCCTGGTACTCCCGGGACTGGAAGGCGGTCTTCCCCGCCTTCTTCCAGGCGCTCAAGACCGAGCGCGTGATGATGTTCCTGCTGCTGACGATGATCATGGTCGTGGCCGCGTTCGTGATCGTGGCGACCCTGGTGATGATGATCATGGAGAAGTCGAGCGACATCGCGATCCTGAAGGCGATGGGCGCGGAGGACGCGTTGATCGAGCGGATCTTCGCGCTCGAGGGGACGTTGATCGGCCTGGCCGGTACGGCGATCGGCGTCGCGGCCGGCATCGCCGTGACCGGTCAGCTCTCGTGGATCCAGGACATCATCGAGCGCGTGACCGGGATCGATACGCTGCCCGCCAGCGTCTACCAGTTCAGCGAGCTGCCCTCCCGGGTCGACCCGGTCCAGGTCGCCGGCGTCGCGGCGATCGCGATGATCCTGTCGCTCGGGGCGACGCTTCTGCCGAGTCGGCAGGGCGCGCGGATCGATCCTGCAGCGGGGCTTCGACATGAGTGACGCGACGCGCGAGGCGCCGAACGCGGCGGCCGGTACGCCCCTGGTGGAGATCCGGGATCTCGCCCGCTCCTTCGAGACCGGGAGCGGTCGGGTCGACGTGCTCAGTGGTCTCGATCTCGAGATCCAGGAGGGTGATCGCATCGCCATCGTCGGGCAGAGCGGCGTCGGCAAGTCGACCTTCCTCCACATCCTCGGGACGCTCGACCGCCCGAGCTCGGGCACCGTCCGCTTCCGGGGCGAGGACGTCTTCGATCGCTCGCGGGAAGCGCTGTCCGCGCTGCGCGGGCGATTCCTGGGCTTCGTCTTCCAGTTCCATCATCTGCTGCCGGAGTTCAGCGCGGTCGAGAACGTGATGATGCCGGGGCTGATCCAGGGGCTCGGCCCGGACGAGATGCGCGAACGCGCCGAGGCGATGCTCCGGGACGTCGGCCTCGGCCACCGGATCGAGCACGCCGTCGGGAAGCTCTCCGGCGGCGAGCGCCAGCGCGTCGCCGTCGCGCGGGCCCTCGTGCTGGATCCGCCCCTCGTGCTGGCCGACGAGCCGACGGGCAACCTCGATCCCGCGACGGGCGACCAGGTCGCGGAGCTCCTCTTCGAGATGAACCGCACGCGCGGCACGACCCTCGTCGTCGTGACTCACAGCAAGCGCATGGCCGAGCAGCTCGGCCGCGTCCTCGTCCTCAACGAGGGGCGGCTCCACGAAGGCGAGGCGGGAACCGCCGTCGTCTGAGCCGGCGGCGGCGCCCCGTTTGCGGCGGGACACCGCTCGCCGCCCTCCGGTTGCCTGCGCCGAGTCTCGTAACCCCCTGTCGGATCAGCGTTTCCCGGCTGAAATCGGCATTGAAAGCGCCCCTTCGCTCACATACCTTCCGGCTCGCTCCGGGCAGCCGACCGTCGCCAGGGTCGAAGCGGCGCCCGCTCCACTTTCAATCACCTGCCGTCTGACGAGCAACCAGGACGGACCCGCGGGACGGCGGGTTCGGAACGAGGATCGAACGTGCCGGTGACGCTGGGGGGAAGCGCAGGACACGGAGCGCGGCCGGGCGCCGGGCGCCCGCGCGGCGTCCTGCCCTCGTGGCTCGTGCTCGCCGGCTTCGCGCTCGGCCTGTTGATGCCCGCGGTCGCGTCGGCGCAGGCCCGCGCGGAAGGGCCCGTCGAGTACGGGGCGATCGTGTTCCCGGGTGAGGAGACGCGTCGCGCCGGCAAGCAGATCGCCATCCTTCCGTTCCGGTTGAACAGCGAAGGGGCCCTCGGGTTCCTCGCCGACTCCCTCGACGAGCTGCTCGCCCAGCGCGTCGAAGCCGGAGGTGAAGTCGGTGCGGTCGCCGCGCGCAACCTGGACGGCCCTGACGCGCGGGCACTCGAGGGCGAGGACCGGTCGGACACGACCCTCCGAGGACGCGCCGCGGCGCTCGGGCTCGATGCGCTCGTCGCGGGCTCGGTCACGGAGCTCGCCGGTCGGTTCAGCGTGGACGTGCGGGTGGTGCCCGCGGACGCCTCGGCCGGCGCGACGTCCCACGTGCTGACGGCGGGGAGCGACCGGGAGCTGCTCGACCGTCTGGGCGAGCTGGCGGATCAGATCGCCGGCACGATTCGCGGCGGCCTCCCGGAACGGATCGTCGCCGTTCGCTTCGAGGGGGCGGGGCCGATCGAGGAGCCGCTCCGTTCGTTGCTCACGGTTCGCGCGGGTGCCCGGTACGACGCCGCGGCCGTCGAGGCGGATCGGCGGACGCTGTCGGGAGACCCGCGCGTCGCGAACGTCGTCGCGCGAACCCAGCAGCAGGAGGAGGGATTCGTCGTCCTCTTCCAGGTCGTGCGCGCCGACCAGATCCTGGCGGGCGGCTCCGGCCGCAGCTCCGGGACGCCGGTCGCCGAGATCTTGATCCGAGGCAATCGGAGAGTCGAAGAGGATGCGATCCGCGCTCGCCTGCGGACCGTCGAGGGCGCCCCCGCCGACGCCGCGCAGATCGCGCGGGACGTCCGCGCGCTCTTCGCCCAGGGCTTCTTCCGCGACGTGCGTGTCTTCCGCGAGGACACTCCGGGCGGCCTGCGGATCATCTACGAAGTCGACGAGAGCCCCGTCATCCGCGAGATCACGATCTCCGGCAACGACAACATCGACGGCGACGACATCAAGGAGGCGCTGACGCTCACGACCGGTGTGCCCCTCGACTTCCCGCTGCTTCGCGAGAACAAGGAGCGGGTCGCCGCGGTCTACCGGTCCGAGGGGTACTACCTCGCCGAAGTGGCCTACGAGATCGAGGAGATCACCGACGGCTCCGTCGCGATCAACTTCGACGTGGAGGAGGGCGAGGAGCTCAAGCTGCGCGCCGTCCTCTTCGAGGGCAACGAAGCCTTCGACGACGACGAGCTGATGCAGGGCTTCACGACGAAGCTCTGGAATCCCTTCTACTCCTGGGCGACCAGCTGGTACGACCGGAGCGGAAAGTACGCGGAGCCGGTCTTCGTCCGCGATCTCCGGCTGATCGAGCAGCGGTACACGGACAACGGGTACGTCCAGGCGAGGGTCGAGGGCCCGGACGTCGACGCGAACGAAGACGGCATCTTCGTGACGGTCCGGATCACCGAGGGGCCGCAGTTCAACGTCGGTTCGCTGACAGTCCAGGGCGACGACACGATCGATCTCGAGGCCCTCCGGGAGAAGATCCAGCTCGAGGAGGGGGAGGTCTTCAGCCGGTCGGACCTGACCTCCGACGTCGAGATCCTCGAGTCCCACTACACCGATCGCGGCTTCTTCTTCGCGAACGTCAATCCGCTGACCCAGACGAACCAGGAAGAGCTGACCGTCGACGTCGCCTTCACGGTGGAGAAGGGGCCGCTCTACTTCGTGCGCAACGTAGACGTCCGTGGGAACACCCGGACGATCGACTCGGTGATCCGGCGGGAGATCCGGCTGGTCGAAGGCCAGCTCTACTCCGCCCGGGCCCTGCAGGTGAGCAGCACGCGGATTCGTCAGCTGGGCTTCTTCGAAGACGTCGCGTTCGAGCCGAACACGACCGACGACCCGTCCCAGCTCGACCTCGACGTGAACGTGGTCGAGCGTCCTACGGGGGCGTTCAGCTTCGGCGCCGGCTTCTCGAGCGCGGACAACTTCATCTTCACCGCATCGCTCTCCCAGTCGAACCTGTTCGGCCGCGGCTACGGCGCCAACATCTCGGCGGACATCGGCGGCAACTCGAGCCGCTACTTCGTCTCGCTCTCGGATCCCTACTTCCTGGGGTCGAGCTTCAGCTTCAGCGCGACGGCCTTCCTGACCCAGGTCCGCTTCGACGACTTCGAGCAGGACCGTCAGGGCGTCGAGATCGGTGTCGGTCACGCGTTGACCGTCGACAACCGCGCCCGGATCTTCCTCAACTACAGCTTCGCCGAGCAGCGCGTGAAGCAGAACACGAACCTCGACTCCCTCGCGTCGCCGGTCCTTCGGCAGGTGATCCAGGGACGCCAGAGCACGAGTCGGCTCGGCGTCTCGACGGTCATCGACACCCGGAACGATCGCTTCGCCGCGACCAACGGCTACATCGTGAGCGGGAGTCTCGACTACGCCGGGCTCGGGGGATTCAGCCGCTTCGTGACGCTCGAGGCGCGAGCGGGGTACTACTTCGGTGCGCCGGACTGGCTCTTCGACCGCTCGACGTTCGTGATCGCCACGCGGATGGGGCACGCCTTCCCCTTCAACGACATCGGCGACTTCGACCTGGGCGTCCAGGGCTCGACCGTCTGCGACACCCCCTCGAACTGCACGAACGCGGGCAATCTCGATCAGCTCGACGAAGACGTCGAGCTCCCCCTGACCGAGCGCTACTTCCTCGGCGGTCTCGGACGTCAGCAGCTCCGCGGCTACGAGGGGCGCTCGCTCGGCCCGCGACGCGCGCGTCTCCAGTCGACGGCCCTCGCGACGGGGCAGGTCTACCACCCGGTCGGCACAGTGCTCCGGAGCAACCCGGCGACCGGGCAGCTGATCGCCGTCTGCGACGACACGGACCGCGTGTCGCCGTTCAACTTCGGCAACCGGAACGGGGTCTGCAACTCGACGAGCGACAAGGAGTTCGACGACTTCGACGACATCAACGAGGCGCAGGTGATCGGCGGAAGCGCCTTCATCAGCAACAGCTTCGAGTACCGCTTCCCGCTCTCGGAGGAGATCGGCCTGCTGGGCATCGGCTTCATCGACGGCGGCAACGCGTTCCGCGAGGGCGAGATCCTGTTCGACGCGACCGAGTGGCGCTACGGTTACGGCGGCGGCGTGTTGTGGTTTTCTCCCTTCGGTCCGCTGCAGCTCGTGCTCGGCTTCCCGATCGACCCGCGCTCCGACGAGTCGAGTCCGATCTTCGAGTTCTCGGTCGGCGGACTCGGCATCTGACCGGTCGTCGGGAATCCGGTCGCGGTCCTTCGGTGTCCTCCCTTGCGATGTCCCGTCCGTTCGGGGAAGTCGCTCGAACATGATCGGCCCCCCGACAGATCCAACTGCGAGCCAGAGCGGCTCGTCCCGACGAAGAGACCCGACCGTTCAGGTCGAGAAAGAGAGCGCGCCGACGATGGCGGCGCGGCTCGGGAGACGACGAGAGATGAGATTCGAACGCGCGGCTTTGCTGCTCGCCCTCGGCTTGATGCTCGGCTGGGGCATCGGTGCCACCGACGAGCCCACCAAGATCGGTTTCGTCGACGCGCAGCAGGTCATCGCGACCGTGAAGGAAGGCAAGAGCGCCCGCGAGGAGCTCGAGCGAAAGCTGCGCGAGGCGGAGAACAAGATCGCGCCGCTCATGCAGGAATACGAGACCAAGAAGCAGGAGTTCGAGGCGCGGCGCATGGCGCTCTCCGAGGACGCCCTCAAGGAGAAGGTGCTCGACCTGCAGTCCCTCGAGAACCGGATCAAGGGCGTGAACGCCGAGGAGCAGGGCAAGATCGAGATCGACCAGCAGCGCCTATTCGGCCCCCTCCATGAGAAGTTCATCGAGGTCGTGCGCGAGGTCGGCCAGGAGAACGGGTTCTCCGCGATCATGCTCTCCGACGCGCCGGGACTGATCTATCGGCGGGAAGCGCTCGACTTGACGGACCTCGTGATCAAGACCTTCGACAAGAAGAGCTAGTCGAGGACGGCGCCGATGTCCTCGACGAGTGAAGATCCCCGGAACGACGGCGACGACGACGCGGTGGTCGTCCATCCGACGGCCTGCGTCGAGGACGGCGCAGTGCTCGGACCGGGCGTCGTGATCGGGGCCTTCGCGTTCGTCGGTCGGAAGGTCGAGCTCGGGCCCCGGGTCGAGGTCGCCCAGCATGCGACCCTGATCGGATCTACCCGCGTCGGCGCGGACAGCCGGATCTTCCCCCACGCCGTGCTCGGCGGAGAGCCGCAGGACACCGAGTTCGCCGGAGAGTCGACGCGACTCGAGATCGGCGCCCGCACGGTCCTGCGAGAGCACGTCACCGTCAACATCGGCACCGCCCGGGGCGGCGGCTGCACCCGTCTCGGCGAGGACAACTATCTGATGAACGGGGCCCACGTCGGTCACGATTGTCAGATCGGCGACCATACGATCATCAGCCCGTTCTGCGGTCTCGGCGGCCATTCGGCGGTCGAGGACTACGCGGTGCTCGGGGCGTACACGGGACTCCACCAGCACGCCCGCGTCGGTGAATCCGTGATGGTGGCGGGCGGGGCGAAGGTCTCCCGGGACGCACCGCCCTTCACGATGGTCGCCGGCGATCGGGCGAAGATCGTCGGTCTCAACTCCGTCGGCCTCCGCCGGCGCGGTTTCTCGACGAAGACCCGTTCGGAGATCAAGCACGCCTTCCACCTGATCTTCCAGTCGAAGCTCCCGCTGGAGGAGGCCCTCGCCCGGGTGGACGAGGAGATCGGAGCCGTTCCCGAGGTCGAGCGGCTCGTCACGTTCCTGCGCAAGACCCAGCGCGGCTTCTGTCGGTAGCGTTCCGTCACGAATCCGCCTCGCGAGGGAAGGGGTCGGGCGCGGGACCCGGAGGGCCACCGTTGACAGAGGGCAGGGTCGGTCTGATCGCCGGGGGTGGGGCGCTGCCCGGAGAGGCGATGCGTCGCCTCCGCGAGGCGGGCGTGGACGTGACGCTCGTCGGCTTCGAGGGGATCAGCGAGCCCGGGCTCGTCGCCTCGGAGGACCGGCTGGTGCTCGGGCAGATCGACCGCCTCCTCGATCGGATGCGCGCCCGTCGCGTGCAGTCGCTCCTGATCGTCGGGCGATTCGATCCGAGCCTCGTCGCTGCGCCTTCTTCCCTCTTCGAGCCGGACGAGACCGCGCGGCGCCTCTTCGAGGGCGCCCCGCCGGAGGCTCACGTCGCGTGGATGTCGACGGTGGCCGACTTCCTCGAGGCCGAGGGACTCCCGCTCGCTCGTCAGGACCGCCTGCTCGCGCCGCTGCTCGCGAAGCCCGGGCCGATCGGGCGCCTTTCGCCAACGCCCGCGCAACGGGCCGACGCCGCGGCCGGACGGGCCCTGCTCGCCGGACAGCCCCCGCACGCGCTCGGACAGGCCGTCGCCGTGAAGGACGGAGTGCTGGTGGCCCGTGAGACGACGGCCGGGACCGATGCCCTGATCCGCTCCGCCGGGCAGGAGTCCGGACCCGGGGTCACGATCGTCAAGGCGGCCCGTCCCGGGCAGGATCCGCGTCTCGACCTGCCCGCGATCGGTCCCGAGACGGTCGACGTGCTCGCGCAGGTCGAGGGGGCCGCCCTCGCGATCGAGGCAGGCGCGACGATCGTGATCGAGGCAGAGGAGGTGGCGCGCCTGGCCGATGCACGGGGCCTCGTCGTCTGGGCGTTCGACGCGGACGAGGACGAGGGGGGCGCCTAGCGTGCTGCGGATCGCGGTGGTCGGGGCGGGGCCGATGGGCAGGCTCCACGCGCGCGCGGTGTCGCGTCGCGTGCGTGCCGCGGGCGACTGCGTGCTGGTCGGCGTCGTGGATCGACACGCGGCGCGCAGCGAGCGCGTCGCCCGGGAGTTCGGTGCCCCCGCGCTGTCCCTCGAGCAGACGGTCGCGACGGCCGACGCGGCGATCGTGGCGGTGCCGACCGCCGAGCACGCCGGAATCGCGACGGCGCTCCTCTCGAGGGGACTCGATCTCCTGGTCGAGAAACCGATGACCGGGACCGCGAGCGGGGCGCGCCGACTGCTCGACCTGGCGCGGCGAAGCGAACGGACGCTCGCGGTGGGGCACGTCGAGTGGTGGAACCCGGTCTGGTCGCAGGTCCTGGAAGCCGCCGGGGCACCGGCAAGGATCCGCATCCACCGCCTCCAGCCGCCCACCGACCGGGGGCTCGACATCGACGTCGTCCAGGATTTCATGCTCCACGACCTCGACGCCGTCCGTCGCCGGTTGGGTCCGGCGTCCACCCTCGTCGAAGCCTCGGGACGCTGTGTCGCGAACGAGCGCCTCGACGAAGCGCGCGTCGTGCTCGCCTTCGAGGGCGGGACGCAGGTCGAGCTCGTCGCGAGTCGCGTTCATTCGGAGCGATGCCGGACGATCGAGATCGAGGGCGCACGCGGATCGGTCTCGGGGGATCTGGACTCGGGGACGCTCGTCGGGCCGGATGGACGCTCCGTCCCCGCCTCGTCGGAGACCTCGGGCCTCCACGAGCCCCTCGACCTGCAGCTGGCGGACTTCGTCCGGGCCTGCGCGGACCGAAGCCGCCCGGTCAACGACGGGGAGGAAGGCGTCGCGACCCTCGAGCTCGTGGATCGTGTCCGCGCGGCGATCGGGGAGGGCGCCTGACGTGGCGACGGTCTGGGTCTCGGCGGGCGACGTCTCCGGCGATGCGATCGCGGCGGACCTGATCCGCGCGCTCGGCGCGGCGCGACCGGAGACGCGTTTCGTCGGAATCGGCGGGCCGGAGATGGCCGCCGCGGGCCTCGAACGCGTCGCGGACCAGGAGGCCCTCGCGGTCGGGGGGCTCCTCGAATGGATCCCGAGTCTGGGGCGGATCGCGGGCCTCTGGCGCCGGGTGATCCGGGGCCTTCGGGCGACCCGCCCGAGCCTCGTCGTCGTCGTCGACTCAGGCGGCTTCCACCTGCCCTTCATGCGGGTCGCACGATTCTTCTGCGACGCGCCGATCCTCTACTACGTGGCCCCGCAGGTCTGGGTCTGGCGGGCCGGGCGGGTCCGCCGGATCGCTGCTCGAGCAGATCGGATCGCCGTCGTCTGGCCCTTCGAGCCCGACTTCTGGGCCGAGCGCGGCGTCGCCACCGACTTCGTCGGTCACCCGATCCTCGACCGGCAGGTTGCGCAGCCTCCGTCCGCGGACGCGCATCGCGACGCGCGGGCGGCCCTGGGCCTCGAGCCGGAGCGTCCGCTCGTCGGACTCTTTCCCGGCAGCCGCCGCAACGAGCTCCTGCGTCACCTCCCGCCGATGGTCGCGGCCCTCGCGGTGCTGCGTGAGGCGCGCCCGGAGCTCGACGCCGTGATCGTCCGGGCCCCCTCCGTCGATCCGGACCGACTCGACCGGCTGCTCGCCGAGGCGGGGGCGGGATCCGCGGTGCGCGTCGTCCCGGCAGCGCCCGCATGGCTCGACGCCCTCGACGTGGGGCTGTCGAAGCCCGGGACGATCACCCTCGAGCTGTTGCTCCGGGAACGTCCGATGGTGGTCGTCGGGCGGGCTCATCCGCTCTCGGTCGCCCTCGTCGGCCGGAGCTTCGCGGGGACGCGGGTCGCGCTGCCGAACTGGATCGCCGGGGACGACATCGTTCCCGAGCTGCTGCAGGAGGACGCGACGGCGGATCGAATCGCCGCCGCAGTTGGGCCACTCTTGCCGGGAGCCGATGGGCCGTCGCCGGCCGCGGCGGCTCAGGTCGAAGCGTTCCGGAGAGCCCGGGCGCGTCTCGGAGAGCCCGGGGCCTCGGCTCGTGCCGCCCGGATCGCGGAGGACATGCTTGGGCCCGATCGCGCATAGCCTGGCTCTGCTCGCCGCCGCGGGTCTCTCGCCTGCGCTCGCGCTCGCGTGGCTCGTCCGCCCGGGGCTCCGCCCCCATTTCGGAGAACGCCTCGGGCGCCTGCCCGCCGATCTCGAGGCGTCCCTCGGCTCGGCGGCGCCGCCGATCTACGTGCACGCGGCGAGCGTCGGCGAGGCGAAGGCGGCGGTGCGCCTGATCGACCGGCTCGAGGCGGCGGGGCACGGGGTCGTCGCGACCACGTCGACCGTCGGCGGGCGCGAGGTGCTGCGGAACGATCGTCCGCACGGTGATGCCCATCTGTTCCCTCTGGATCACCCCTGGACGGTCGAACGGCTCCTGCGGCGCGTCCGGCCCGCGCTCTCGGTCCTGATCGAGACCGAGCTCTGGCCGAGCTGGATCGCCGGCTGCGCCCGGCATGGCGTGCCGGTCGTCGTCGCTTCCGGTCGGCTCTCGGACCGCTCGTTCCCGCGCTATCGGAAGGTCCGTCGCCTGATCCGACCGACCCTCGAGCGCGTCGAGGCGGTGGGGGCGCGCACGGAGCTCGATGCGGAGCGCTTCGTCGAGCTCGGCGTCCCGGAGGCACGGGTCGCGGTCACGGGGGATCTCAAGCTCGATCCGCCGACGGACCGACCGGCGCTGTCGATCGATCTGATTCGCGCCCTGGCGGATTGCCCGGTGGTGATCGGGGGCAGCACGCACGAGGGTGAAGAGGTCGCGCTCCTGCAGGCGATGGCCGCGGCCGAGAAGGCGGGGCACGGATTCGTGCTCGTCCTCGCGCCGCGGCAGGTCGCGCGCTGCGCGGAGGTGGTCTCGGCGGTGGAGGCGCGGCGGCGGCGCGTGGTTCGACGCAGCGAGCTCGAGGGACGGCATCTCGTGCCGGGAGAGGTGCTCGTCCTCGACACGATGGGCGAGCTGCCGGCGCTCTACGCGACGGCTTCGATCGCCTTCGTCGGCGGGACGCTCGCGCCCGTCGGCGGGCACAACCTGGTCGAGCCCGTGCACGCCGGCTGCCCGGTGCTCTTCGGGCCGAGGGTCGAGAACGTGCGCAAGATCGTCGAGATCCTGGAGCTCGGGGACGCGGGGAGGAAGGTGCCGGATGCCGCGGCGCTCGCGAGCGAGCTCGTGGCTGCCTTCGACGACCTCGAAGCCGTCCGCATCCGGGGCGAGATCGGCCGGGAAACGCTCGAGGCGCATCGCGGCAGCATCGAAGCGACGCGGCGTTTGATCGAAGAGGTGCGCGAGCGACATGCCCTCGCCGATCGCTGACGAAGCGGGTGACCGGCTCGGCCCGGTCGGCCCGGCCGCGCTGCCCGCGCGCGCGGCGTCGCTCGTCTGGTCGGCGGGGGCGCGGTTGCATCGCGCGATCGCGACCCGGGGGCGCTCCCTGCGCGGGCGCCCCGCCTGCGCCGTCGTGAGCGTCGGAGGGTTGACGCTCGGCGGAGCCGGCAAAACGCCCGCCGCGGCGGCCGTCGCGCGGGGGCTGCACGAGACGGGGCTCCGCGTCGTCCTGGCGAGCCGGGGCTACGGAGGCAGCACCCGCGATCCCGTCACCGTCGTCTCCGACGGCCGGCAAGTGCGCGCGAGAGCCGCGCACACGGGCGAGGAGTCGCTCGTCCTCGCCGCGCACGCGCCCGGCGTTCCCGTCCTCGTCGGGCGGGATCGCCTCGTCGTGGGACACCGTGCGGTGTCGGGGTTCGACGCCGATGTCCTCGTCCTCGACGACGGCTTCCAGCATCACGGGCTCGCCCGCGACTTCGATCTGGTGTGTGTCGACGGCGTGGCCGGACTCGGCAACGGTCGGGTCTTCCCCGCCGGCCCGCTGCGCGAGCCCCGGTCGGCGCTGCGCGCAGCGGATGCGCTGCTGATCGTCGACGGGGAGGCCGCGGAGTCGGCCGCGGGGTGCCGGGAACGCCTCGGCCTCGCGAAGATCGTCGGGCCGGAGGTCCCGATCCACCGGGCGCGTCGCATGCCCCGATCCCTGGTGCCCCTCGGCGGGGGCGACGCGGTCGCGCCGGGAAGCCTCGCGGGCCGGGAAGTCGGCCTGCTGGCGGGCATCGCGCGGCCGGACTCCTTCCGCCGGAGCCTCGAGGCGCTGGGGGCGACGATCGTGGAGGAACGTGTCTTCCCCGACCACCACGCCTATACCGAGCGCGACTTCGCGGGTCGGCGGAGCGGGCGAGCGATGTCGTCCGACGTCCACTGGATCACGACGGAGAAGGACGCATACAAGCTGGTGTCCCGGTGGCTCGAGCCGCTTCGGGTCTCCGTGCTCCGGATGGAGCTCGAGATCGACGACGGGCCCGTCCTGACCGAACGGATCCGCGCTGCGATCGGGGAGCGCGTCGAACGAAGGCGCGCCGGATCGGCCTGACGCCCGCGCGCCGGGTCGGCCTAACGCCGGCGCGCCGGATCGGCGTTGCGCCCGCGCGCGGGGGCGGGGCTTCGCCGTGGGCGCGAGAACAGGTCGCGCAGACGCCAGGCGAGCCGGTGGCGGCGGAGCCGCGCGCGCTCGCGCGGGAGCCGGTCGAGCATCGCCCGCCGCAGTCCGCGGTCGCTCCCGCAATAGGCCGCCAGCGCGGCGGCGCGGATCCGCGGGGTGAGGAAGGCGTCGCGTCCGGTGCGATGGAAGGAGCGCTCCAGCCGGATCCACTCGCGCATTCGCGCCGCAGGGCGGAGGGAGGGCCCGCGGCGCGCGCGGTCGAAGTCGATCGCGAGGCAGTCGGGGGCGCCTGCCGCGGAGTCGGGCTCGAGGAGCAGGTTGCGGAGCTGGAGATCACCGTGGGTGACGCCGGCATCGTGCAGTCGCTTCAGCGTGCGGCCGACCGCCCGTGCCGCGGCCCGCCGTTCCTGTGCGGAAGGGCCGCCATCGAGCCAGCCCGCGAGGTCGACCGCCCCTTCCCGTTCGACCGTCGCGACGGCGCATCGCCACCCCCATCCGCTTCGCCAGGCCGCGGCGAAGACGGGCGTCGGCACCGGCAGGGCCTCCGCGGCGAGGGCGACCACGAGGGCGTGCTCCCGGAGGCAAGGCTCTGGGGAGGCGTAGCGATCGCCGAGAAGGGGCCCGAGGAGTCCGCCGCGGCGACCGGGGCGGACGCGGACCTTCGTTCCCCAATCGCGCGCGGGCAGGAGACGGTGGGGACCGCGTCCGCCCGGCACGCGCTCCGCGGGCTCGAGGATCGCGGCGGGATTCCGAGCGACCGCCGCGGCGCCCGGCTGCGCGCGGAAGCGGTCGGCGATCACGACGCGAAGGGTGTCGGCGCTCGTCCCGGCGGTCTCGCGGACGGTGTCGACGTTCACGAGGGGATCCGATCCCGCCCGTGGAGGATCAGGGCGAGGGCCGCGATCGTGGCGATCCCGTTCGGCAGCCAGAGGGCCGTGGCCGGGCCGAGGCGATCGGCGAGCGCGAGGGACTCGGCGGCGGAGCCCAGGCCGTAGTAGGCGAAGGCGGCGAGGAGCCCGAGGAAGAGGCCGAGGTGGCGGCGCCGGTGCTCGCTCGCGAGGGCGATCGGGACCCCGAGGCCGGCGAAGAGGAGGGGGGCGAAGGGCAGGGCGCGGCGGCGGTGGATCTCGAGGGCGTACTCGCGCGGATCCTTCTCGTCGAGCTCGAGCAGCGGATCGCCGCGCTCGGCCCGCGCGAGGACCTGCTCGATCTGCTCGATCGACATCTGCTTCGGGCGCACCGGTCCGAGCTGGCGCGAGAGCAGGTGGTGCAGGTCGATCCGGTACGAGAAGGATTCGAAGCGCATGCGTTCGTAGCGCTCGGGCTCGTCGGGGCGAGGCTCGACGTGGATCTCGCCGTTCTCGAGCTCGATGCGCATCTCGCGCGCCTGCTCGTCGAAGGCCATCTGACCGCGCGCCGCGAAGATCCGCAGCGCGAGCTCGGGGCGGGACTGGTCGTAGATCATCACGCCGCGCAGCGTGCCTTCCTGGTCGCGGTCCTCGACGAAGATGGTCTGCGCTCCGGTGTGTCGGAACTTCCCCGCTTCGACCACGGCCCCGCGTGCCGCCATGCGTTCCACGAGCTCGACGAGATCCCGGCGTGCCCGGTGCTCGACGCTGCCGAGGAGCCAGGCGGACAAGACGGTGGCGAGGAGGCCGAGCAGCAGGAACGAAGAGAGGAACGCGGTGGGGCCGAAACCGCTCGCACGGAGGGCGAGCAGCTCGCCGTCACTCGCCAGTCGGCGGATCGCGAGGAGCATCCCGATCAGCAACGCCAGGGGAATCGCATACGAGAGCGCGATCGGGAGGATGCAGAGCACGGCCGTCCACAGATCGGCCCCGGTCATGCCCGCCGTGACCAGCGTGTCGAGGCGGCGCAGGACGTTCTGCGTGAGCAGGACGAGGGTGATCACCACGAAGGTCAGCCCGCAATAGAGCAGGGTCTCGCGCATCACGTAGACCGAGAGGGTGCGCGCGATTCGCATGCTGCTTATCGTATCGGTCGTGCGGGATCGGCGCCGCTCCGGGGTCGACGGGCGGGGCCGCCTGCGGCGCCCACGTCACGACCGCCGCTCGTATTCCTTCTCGACTTCCGGCCCTCCGCCTCATGCCGAACCCGCCCCCCGCCGACCGCATCCTGATCCTCCGCCTCGGCGCGATGGGCGACGTGATCCGAACGCTGCCGTCGGTCGCGGCGCTGCGCGGCATCTATCCGGGCGCCCACCTCACCTGGCTGGTCGAGCCGGCCAGCGCCGGTGTCGTCGAGGCGTCGGGGCTCGTCGACGAGGTGCTCGTGTTTCCACGGGGCCTGCTGGTCGAGTCCCTTCGCGAAGGGGACCCGATGGAGTTCGCCCGGCGACTCCGCCGCTTCGTGCGGAACCTGCGAGACCGGCGCTTCGAGGTCTCCGTCGACTTCCACGGCCTGCTGAAGAGCGGTTGGCTCGCGTGGCTCTCCGGCGCGCCGATCCGCTTCGGTTACCCGCCGCCGATCGCCCGTGAGATGGCCTCCCTCTTCGCCAACCGGCACTCGGCGCTGCACGATCCGGAAGCCTCGCGCTTCGCGCGCAACGCCTCGCTCGTGGAGGCGGTGCTGCCGGGCGCGCCGGTCCCGGACACGCCGCTCCTCGTCGCGTCGCCGCTCGCGCAAGCGCGTCTCACCGCCCGGTTGCGCGCCGCGGGCCGCGAGCGCGCCCGGGACTTCGTCCTGCTGCATCCCGGCAGCAGCGTGCGGGCTCTCCACAAGCGCTACCCGGCCGCCGGCTGGGCGGCGGTCGCCCGGGGCCTCGCCGCCGAAGGGCGGGAAGTGTGGATCGCGTGCGGTCCGAACCGGCACGAGCGCAGTCTGACGGAGGACATCGTGCAGCGCGCCGCGGGCGCCCTCGTCCTCGCCCCCGAGACGCGCTCCTTCGACGACCTGCTCGCGCTCCAGGCGCGCGCCGCGGTCTTCGTCGCGGCCGACTCCGGACCGCTGCATGCGGCCTCGCTCGCCGGAGTGCCGGTGGTCCAGCTGGTCGGCCCGACGCATCCTCGTCAGAACGCGCCCTGGACCGCCTCGCCCCATCGACGGGTCCACGTTCCGGCGCCGTGCTCCCCCTGTCGGGGCGGATGCGCGCGGCCGGTCTGCATGACCTCGATCGCGCCGGCGTTCGTGGTCTCCGAGGTCCTCGCGCTGCTCGCCGCGACCGAGGAAGCCCGACCCGCCTCCAGCGAGTCGGGGGCGTGACGCCGGACGCGCGCGGGGAGCGGATCGTCGTGCGTTGCCCGAACTGGCTGGGAGACGTGGTCATGTCGACGCCCGCCCTGCGCGCCCTCCGGCGAGCCCGGCCCCGGGCTCGCATCGTCGCGCTCCTGCCCCCGAGTCTCGCTCCGCTCCTCGATGGCAGCGAGCTCGTCGACGAGGTCTGGCCGCTCGCCTCCCGCGGTGGGGGCGGGGTCTCCGGTTGGCGCACCGACCGGGCGCGCCTCGACCAGGCGCGCTTCGATCTCGGGTTGCCGATTCCGGAGTCCGTCTCCTCCGCCTGGCTGCTGCGCGCCGCGCGGGTGCGTCGCGTGGTCGGCTTCGCCCGGGATCCGGTCCGGCGAGCGCTGCTGCACGAGACCCTGCCGGCCCCCGCCGCGTGGGGTCGCCGCCGTCTGGTGTCGCGGGAGCGCTTCGCCCTCGCCGTCGTCGAAGCCGCCGTCCCCGAAGCCCGCTCGGTGGGAGGGCCGGACCTGCGCCTTTCGCTCGGCGTGACGGGCTCGGAGGAGGATCGACTCGAGGCGGCCCTCGCGGCGGTCGGATCTTCGGGGGCGGCGCTCCGCGCCGCGCCGCCGGTCGTGATCGCGCCCGGGGCGAGCTTCGGCGAGGCCAAATGCTGGCCGCCGGAATCGTTCGCGGCGCTCGCCGATCGCGTCTCCGAGCGCGGGCACCCCGTGGTCCTGATCGGGGCGCCGGGGGAGTCGCGCCGGGTGCGCGCCGTCGCGGAGGCGATGAAGGCGGAGGCGACGGTGCTCGACGGCTGTCTCGACCTCGGTGCGCTGAAGGCACTGCTTCGCGACGCCCGGGCGTTGGTCGCGAACGACGCCGGGGCCCGACACGTGGCCGCGGCGTTCGGCGTTCCGAGCGTCGTGTTCTTCGGTCCGACGTCGGTCGCCAAGACGGCCGACAACCTCGATCGGATCGAGGTCCTCGAGACCGCGCACGACTGTCGGCCCTGCTATCGGCGGACGTGTCCGATCGATCATCGCTGCCTGCGATCGATCTCCGTCGATCGGGCGCTCGGGGCGACGGAGCGTGCGCTCCGGGCGGGGGGCGCATGACCGAGCCGATCGTCGACGTCTCGATCGTGATCCCGAGCTACCAGACCGGGGCGCTCCTGGCGCGCTGTCTCGAGGCGGTCGCGCAGTCGGCGCGAGCGTGTCCGGAGGTCGTCGCAGAGGTGATCGTCGTCGACAACGGATCCCGGGACGGGAGCGCGGACTACGCCCGCCGGGCGGGGGCCCGGGTCGTCGCGTTCGCGCGGAACCGCGGCTTCGCGGCGGCGGTGAACGCGGGGCTCCGGCTCGCGCGCGGGCGCCACGCGCTGCTGCTGAACAGCGACGCCCTGCTCACGGCGGAGGCGCTGCGCGGCGGCGTCGCGCTGCTGGATGCGGAGCCGCGGATCGGGATCGTCGGGCCGGCCCTCGCGCATCCGGGCGGTCGGCGCCAGCGCTCGGTCCACGTGCTTCCGGGCCTCGACAGCGAGCTCCTCGGCGAGGCGGCGGCGCGTCGTCTGCGGGGCGTCGAGCGCGACCACGAAGGGCCGCCGATCTCGTGGCGCGAGGTCGAGGCGGTGCGCGGCGCGGTGTTCTTCGTCCGGGGCGCGGTGCTCGAGAAGGTCGGCCCCTTCGACGAAGGGTTCTTCTTCTTCCTGGAGGAGACCGACTACTGCGCCCGGGTGCGAGCGGCGGGACATCGCGTCGCGCTCGCTCCGGACCTCGTCGTGGCGCATGCCCTGGGCGCGAGCAGCAAGGACCGCGCCCCACTGGCGACCCGCATCGAATACCAACGCTCGCTCGATCGGGCGCTGCGTCGCCATCGCGGAGCGCTCGTCGCGGCGCTGGTCCGCTGGATTCGATTCGTCCGTGCGGCGGGGGGCGTCCTGCTCGCGGGGCTCGCCGCGCCCTTCTCCGCGCGGGATCGACGGCGACTGCGAGAGCGGTCGGGACTCGTCCTGTGGCATCTTCGCGGTCGGCCGTCCGAGCCCGAGCTGGCCCGGGCCCTCCTGCAGGCGCCGGAGGCGGACGATCCGGTCGCGACGAAGGGGGAGGGGGCGAGATGAGCGCGATCGAGCCGGTCGAGACCGCCGGCCTCGCGGCCCGGGTCGAGGCCTGGCAGGGACGCCGCGCGCTCGTCGTCGGGGATCTCATGCTCGACGAGTATCGCGAGGGCGAAGTCGAGCGGATGAGCCCCGAAGCGCCCGTGCCGATCGTCCGCGTCTCGTCGCTGCGAACGGCGCCCGGGGGCGCTGCGAACGTGGCCCGCAACGTCGCTTCGCTCGGGGCGCGCTGCGTCCTCGTCGGCGTGGTCGGTCGGGACGGAGAGGGCGAGCGGCTCTTCGCGGATCTGGGTGAGGCCGGAATCGATGCGTCCGGCGTGATCGCGACCGGGTCCCGCCCCACCACGCACAAGCTCCGCATCTCGGCCGGCGATCGGCAGGTCGTCCGCGTCGATCGGGAGGAGGTGGCCCCGCTCGGCGAGAGCGAGACGCGTAGGCTGCGCTCCGCCTGCGCGGAGGCGATGGAGGGCGCCGACGTCGTCGTCCTGCAGGACTACGGCAAGGGGCTGCTCGGCGGAGGACTGGCGGAGTGGATCGTCGCGCTCGCCCGCGAACGGAGCCTGCCCGTCGTCGCCGACCCCAAGCGGGATCTCGCCCGGTTCCGCGGTGCCGATCTCGTGAAGCCGAACGCGATCGAGGCGGAAGCGCTCGGCGTCGCCCTGGGCGCGGGCTCGGGGATCGGGCGCGCGCTGCTCGAGAAGCTCCGGGAGGCGATCGGCGGCGGCGAGATCGTCGTCACGCGTGGGCCCGCGGGCATCACGGCCCTCGACGGCGCAGGCCGCCTGATCGAGGCGCCGACGGAGGCGCGGGAGGTCTTCGACGTCCAGGGGGCCGGGGACACGACGCTCGCCGCGCTGGCTCTCGCGAAGGTGGCCCGTGCGTCCCTGGCCGAGGCTTGTATCGTCGCGAACGCCGCGGCGTCGGTGGCCGTCGCGAAAGTCGGGACGGCGGTCGTCTCCGTCGAGGAGCTGAACGCGCGGCTACCGAGCGTGCTCGAGGCGTTTCGGATCCGGCGGCAGGACGACGCGGTCGCCGCAGCGCGCTCGAGTCGCGCCACCGCACACGAAGAGGACGAGAGAAGGTCGTGATCCACAGCATGACGGGATTCGGGCGGGCGACGCGCGAGGACGGAGGCGTGGGCCTCGACGTCGAGGCGCGGAGCGTGAACCATCGTCACCTCGACGTGCGGATCCGCCTGCCGCGCGCCTTCGCGGACCAGGAGGCGCGCCTCAAGAAGCGCGTGTCCAGCCAGCTCTCTCGCGGTAAGGTCGACGTCACGGTCAACCTGGTGGTGGGGCAGTCCACCTCGCGTCTCGAGATCGACGAGGCGATCGCTGCGCAGTACGTCGAAGCCGCGCAGCGGCTGAGGCAGGCCCACGACCTCGGAGACGGTCTGGACGTATCCTCGCTGCTCACGCTGCCCGGCGTCACGAGTCTCGTCGAGAACGAGGTCGATCCCGAGCGTCTGATCGGTCCCCTCGAGGCGGCCCTCGACGAAGCGGTCGAGGCGATGATCGCGATGCGCGTCGCCGAGGGCGAGAGCCTGGCCTCGGAGTTCGAGGGGCGTCTGCGGACGGTGGCCGGCCTGGCGGAGGCGTTCGAGGCCCGGGCCGGCGAGGTGGTCGAGGTGGCGAAGCAGCGCCTGCGCAAGCGCGCCGAGCAGATCGAGCGCGAGGTCGGGCTGATGGACGAGGCGCGGCTGCACCAGGAGATCGTGATCGCGGCGGACAAGCTCGACATCACCGAGGAGCTCGTCCGTCTGCGCAGCCACGTCGATCAGTTCCGGGAGACCCTCGCGAGCGCCGGTCCCGGGGAGCCGGTCGGGCGTCGGCTCGACTTCCTGCTCCAGGAGCTCGGTCGCGAGACGAACACGGTCGGCTCGAAGGCCAGCGATGCCCCGCTCGCGCAGGACGTCGTCGAGCTGAAGACCGAGCTCGAGCGGATCCGCGAGCAGGTCCAGAATGTCGAGTAGGGTCGCCCGGTGAACGCAGGGAATCCGCCGCCCAAGAGTCGATTCCCGGAGCCGGGGGCGCGGGACCGCCACGTCGCGGCAGCGCCGACGATGGTGAACATCGGCTACGGCAACCTGGTGACCGCGGCCCGCGTGATCGCGATCGTCTCGCCGAGCTCGTCGCCGATGCGACGTCTGCGCGAGGAGGCGGGGCGCAACGGCAAGCTGCTCGACGCGACGGAAGGGCGGCGGACACGCTCGATCGTCGTGACCGACAGCGACCACGTGATCCTCTCGGCGATCACGCCCGAGACGATCGCGACCCGGCTCGCCCCCGACTTCGACGGGGAGTCGAACGAGTGAGCGCAGCCGAGCCGAGGAAGGGGCACGTCTTCGTCGTCGCGGCACCGTCCGGGACCGGCAAGACCACGCTCTGCGCGCGCGTGCTGGAGGACGACCCGGGGCTCACGCTCTCCGTCTCGCATACGACGCGGGCGCCGCGTCCGGGCGAGCAGGACGGCGTCCACTACCACTTCGTCGACGAAGAGGCCTTCCTCGCGCTCGTCCGCGAGGACGGCTTCCTCGAACACGCGGAGTACAACGGACACAACTACGGCACGAGCTGGCGGGCGATCGAAGCGCCGCTCGAGGCGGGACGCGACGTCGTGCTGGAGATCGAGGTGCAGGGCGCGGAGCAGGTTCGCGAGCGCATGCCGGACGCGATCCTGGTCTTCCTGCTGCCCCCGAGTCTCGTCGTCCTCGAGGAACGACTGCGAGGCCGGAAGACCGACAGCGACGCGGTCATCGCAAAGCGACTCGCGCTGGTCGATCGGGAGCTCGCCGCCGCGAAGCACTTCGACTTCGCGATCGTGAACGACGACCTCGAGGTCGCGGTCCGCCAGGTGCTGGACGTGATCGCCGCCGTTCGTGCGGGTGAGCGCGAGGACGCGGCTGCGCAGCACGGCCGCGCCCGGGTGTTGGCGGCGTGGGAGGCGGCGCAGCCCGTTCGCTGACCGGGGCCGATGCGCGCCTCGTTTGCCCGTCCGTGGGGCGATCGTTACCCTCCTGAGGTCTCCACGCCGCAGGGAACGTGCGCTAACCGCCCGGTTCTCCTCGGGAAATCCGTAGGAGGCGCCGGGTCCGGACCCGGCCCCACCGAGGCGACCCCCTCGCATGCTGCGCGTCAACGACATCGTCGATCAGATGCTCGAATACGCTCCGGACACGGACGTCGAGCGGCTCCAGCGCGCCTACGTCTTCACGGCCAAGGTCCACGACGGTCAGGAGCGGCTGTCGGGCGAGCCCTACCTGATCCACCCGCTCGAGGTCGCCGGGATCCTGCTCGACCTGCGGGTCGACGAGGACACGATCATCGCGGGCCTCCTCCACGACACGCTGGAGGACACGCTCACCACGCGCGAGGAGATCGACCGCCTCTTCGGCGAGCGGGTGGCGTTCCTCGTGGAGGGACTCACGAAGATCGCGCGGATCGAGTTCCGGAGCGCGCGAGAGCAGCAGGCGGAGAACTTCCGCAAGATGCTGATCGCGATGTCCGAGGACATCCGCATCCTGATGATCAAGCTCTCCGATCGGCTGCACAACATGCGGACGATCCAGTACATGAAGGAGTCGAGTCGCCGGCGGATCGCGCAGGAGACGATGGACATCTACGTGCCGCTCGCCCACCGGCTCGGCGTGTACTGGATGAAGCAGGAGCTCGAGGATCACGCGTTCCGGTGCCTGGAGCCCGACGCGGCGGCGGAGCTCGAGGCGCAGCTGCACGTCTCCCGGGACGAGCGCGAGACCTACATCGAGAACGTGATCGGGGTGATCTCGGCCAAGCTCGCCGAGGTCGACATCTCGGCCGAGGTCCTCGGCCGCTTGAAGGACATCTCCTCCATCTACGCGAAGATGAAGAGCCAGGATCTCGAGATCGAGCAGATCTACGACGCGATCGGGTTCCGCGTCGTCGTCGATCAGAAGATCGAAGACTGTTATGCGGTGCTCGGGCAGATTCACTCGATGTGGCCGCCGGTGCCGAACCGGTTCAAGGACTACATCGCCCTGCCGAAGCCGAACGGCTACCGCTCCCTCCATACGACCGTGATCGGCGAGTTCGGCGAGCGGATGGAGGTCCAGATCCGGACCCGCGAGATGCATCGCGATGCCGAGATGGGGATCGCGGCGCACTGGAAATACAAGGAGGGCCGGATCGGCCCCGAGAGCGACGACTCGAAGTTCGACTGGCTTCGCCAGCTGATCGAGTGGCAGAAGGAACTCTCGGATCCCCACGAGTTCCTGGATGCCGTGAAGCTCGATCTCTTCCCCAACGAGGTCTTCGTCTTCACGCCCACCGGCGAGGTCATCAACCTGATGGCCGGTGCGACGCCGATCGACTTCGCCTACGCGATCCACAGCGAGATCGGCTCGCAGTGTTCGGGGGCGAAGGTGAACGGCCGGCTCGTTCCGCTCCGGACGCGCCTTCGCGACGGCGACACGGTCGAGATCATGACCCGGTCGAACCAGGTCCCGCGCAAGGACTGGCTCGAGTTCGCGGTCTCGAGCAAGGCCCGCAACCACATCCGGCACTCGATTCGCCAGGCGGGCAAGGAGCGCGCCGTCAATCTCGGGCGCGACATCCTGAGCCGCGAGCTCAAGAAGGCGGATCTCTCGCTCGGCGCGGTGCAGGAGGACGGCTCGCTGGATCGCTACGTCGAGCAGGAGTTCGGAGGGAAGTCGGTCGACGATCTCTTCGCCTCGATCAGCTACGGCAAGGTGGCGGCGAGCGCCCTGGTCCGGAAGCTGGCCGGGCAGGACGGGCCGGAGCCTGTGCCGAGCTCCGCCGCCAACGTGGTCCCCAAGCGCATTCGCCGTCTCTTCCAGCGGGAACGTCGAAAATCGGACTCGGGGGTGCGCGTCTCCGGGACGTCCGACGTCATGGTCCGCTTCGCCGGCTGCTGCGAGCCGCTGCCCGGCGACGAGATCATCGGCTTCGTGACGCGCGGACGCGGCGTGACGGTGCACACGCGCGGCTGCGTGAAGGTCTTCGCGCTCGATCCCGACCGACGGATCGAAGTCGATTGGGACGTGGAGAGCGAGGCCCGGCGGTCGATCGCGATCCGGGTGCTCTGCCGCGACGAGCCCGGGATTCTCGCGAAGATCACGAACACGATCTCGGCCGCGTCGATCAACATCGGCTCCGCGCGGGTCTCGACCGCCGAGACCGACGGAGCGGGCGCCTCGACGGGGGAGGGCGCCGAGCTCACCTTCGAACTCTGGGTCCAGGACGTAGAGACGCTCGCGAAGCTGATGCGCGAGATCCGCCGCGTGCGCGGCGTGCGGAGCGTGGAGCGCGTCCGGGGCTAGCGGGTCCACGCAGGCGAACCCGGATGCGGGCCGTCGGTCGACGCGCGGCGGCGGCGCCGCCTCAGGCGGCCTGGGCGCCGATCAGATCCCGGTAGACGCCGGGCTGGCCGGCGAGCTCGTCGTGGGTGCCGGACTGGACGATGCGACCGTCTTCGAGCACGACGATCCGGTCGGCGCGCCGGATCGTCGAGAGGCGGTGGGCGACGAGGAAGATGGTGCGTTCGCCGCGCAGGGACTCGATCGCCTCCTGGACGGCGGCCTCGGTCTTCGCGTCGAGGGCGCTCGTCGCTTCGTCGAAGATCAGGATCGCGGGGTCGGCGAGGATCGCCCGGGCGATCGTGAGGCGCTGTCGCTGTCCGCCCGACAGGCGCAGCCCGAACTCGCCGACGGTCGTGGCGTAGCCCTCGGGCAGAGCCCGTACGAACTCGTCGGCGGAAGCGGCCCGGGCGGCCGCGCGGATCTCGTCATCGGTCGCGTCGCGGCGTCCGTATCGGATGTTCTCGGCGACGGACACGTCGAACAGGAAGGGCTCCTGGCTCACGACCGCGACGTGGTCGAGGAAGGAGCGGCGCGCGTAGCTCCGGAGGTCGATGCCATCGATCTCGATCGCGCCCCGGGTGGGATCGTGGAAGCGGAGCGCGAGGTCCATCAGCGTGGACTTGCCCGTTCCGGTCCGGCCGACGAACGCGACGACCTCGCCCGGCGCGACCTCGAGGTCGATGCCCCGGAGGACCGGGTCGCCGCCGTAGTCGAAATGGACGTCTCGGAACACGATGCGGTGGCGCAGGCCCTCCATCGGTCGGGCGTCCGGCGCGTCCGGGGGCTCGTCCTCGAGGTCGAGGACCTGGAAGACACGTCGCGCACCGGCGCTCGCTTCGATGATCTTCGGGTAGTGCTGGATGAGCGTCTTGAGCGGCTTGTAGATGATTCCCAGGCAGGCGCCGAACTGGAAGAGCACGCCGAGGGAGAGGCGCTCGTCGAGCACGGCCCAGAGGCCGACGCCGAGCACGAGGCAGGCGATCAGCGGATTCACGAACTCGCCGACGGCCCGGGACGCGACGTTGTTCCAGACGACCTTCATGTGGCGTCGGAAGTACTTCCCGGTCTGGACGGTGTACGCCGACTCCTCCACGGCCTGGCCCTGGAACGCCTTGATCACCTTGATGCCCGAGAGGATCGCGAGGAGTCGTTGGGACAAGTCGCCCTGGGTCTCCTGGCGACGCTGCGACTGGGTCTCGACGCGCTTGCCGAAGTAGGAGAGGACGACGAGGAGGATCGGCATGCCGAGCAGCGTGAGCAGGGTGAGCGGCCAGCTCGTCACCACGAGTGCCACGAAGCCGAGCAGCACGAGCTGCGAGTTGAGGATGACTTCGTTGAAGACGAGGAGGACGGCCTGGCAGGCGAGCTGGGCGTCGGTCAGGGCGCGCGCCAGGAAGTCCCCGCTGGTTCCGCTTCGGTGGGCGCGGAGCGGCGCGGCGAGGAGGCGGCGCGCGATGTCCCGGTCGAGGTCGCGGCGCACGCTCGCGACGATCCACTGGGCCGAGTAGGAGCGGAAGAAGACGGCGAAGGGCTGGATCACGTAGGTGACGGAGTAGACGAGCGCGAGGGTGAGCGCGACGCTCCCGACCTCGCTCGCCTCGACCGTTCCGGTCGAGAAGGGCACGACCACTTCGTCGAGGCTCGGTCGGATCAGCCAGGCCCGCCCGTAGCGGACGCCGGCGACGACCCCGCCGAGAAGGAAGAGCGCCACGATCACGAGCCGATAGGCCCGTGCCCGGCGGAGCAGACGCCAGAGCAGCGCGCCGGTGGACGGCGCGTCCGCCGACCCGGGGTCGGGCTCGGACGGACTCGATTCCTTCGAATCGGTCATCGTCGATCCCTCAGGCGAGCTCGGCGGCGATCGCATCGCCGCCCCGCCAGCCCAGCAGGAGATCGCCCTCGAGGCCCAGACCGCCCGCAGCCGCACGATCGAGGGCGTAGACGGTCGGGCGGGTCGAGCGGCGGAGGTCGATGTCCGCCGGCCAGCCCTGCTCCGGAGAAGCGCACTCGAGCCATCCGTCGTCGCTGTCCCAGGCCGGTCGCTCGAAGTCGATCGAAGCCAGGTCGTCGCCGCAGAAGGGCATCAGAGATCGGAGACGTTCGGCGATGTCGGCGCGGAGTGTCGAGAGTCGGGCTTCGAGCGTTTCCGGCGTCGCGTCCGGAAGGACCGCGCGCGCCACGAGGTCCACGTGCGACGGGTGGGTCTGACAGGGGAAGGCCGTGACCGCGGCGGTCGGCGTGGTCGTTCCGTCCGGGAGGTCGCTGCCCGGGAGGATCACGCGCGCGCCCATGCCTTCGGGCAGAATGCGGGTCGGCACCCGGAAGAGGAAGGCACCGCGATAGGCCCGGGGGCCCGCCCGGTCGAGCACGCTCGGAGCGGGCCTGAGCGGGTCGTCTCCATAGGCGTCGCGCAGGGCCGTCGGGGGGGCGCCCAGGACCAGGCACCGTCCCAACCAGATCTCGCCCGTGCGAGCGACCCGGATGCCGGGCTGGCCCGCGACCTGGACCAGCTCGAAGTCCCCCGACACGATCCGCATGTCGCCGTACAGCGACGTCACGCGTTTGCGGAAGAGATCGACCAGCCAGGGCGGGTCGTCCGCGAAGCCGGCGCCGCCCGCGAGTCCGAGTCCGAGGAGGCGCGCACGGGACTCGGGCGCGACGGTGTCGAGGGCCGCGTTCGACAGGGCTCGGACCTGGGCCGCGATCACGCGGCCCAGTGGCCCTTCCGCGGCCGTGACTTCACCCGGGAGGCCGCGCCGGACCGGACCGCCGTCCGTCGTCTGGGGAACGCCGCCGGGAGGGAGGGTGACGCCGCCGCTCGCTCTGCGCCCGATGCGGACGAAGGGGGACTCGTAGAGGAGGGCGCGCTCCGCTTCGGCGGCCTCGACGAGGCGGCGGATCAGCTGCTGGGCCTCGTCGGGCTTCGCCAGGCCCCACGCGACGAGCTCGTCGACGGTGGCGAGGGGCTGGCCCACGTCGAGACGAACCGGGTCGGCGAGGACCTGATAGGCGAGGCGTTCGTTCCCGATGCGCCTGCGGTCGATCAGCGGCACGGTCAGCGCGCGCAGCGTCGCATCGAGCATCCCCTGATCGCGGAGTCCCGCCAGGAAGAAGGGCTCCTTGAGCGCCGGCGGCAGCGTCGCGCGGGCTTCCTCCTCCACGACGAGCACCCGCTGGCCCGCGGCACTGATGCGCGCGGCGGCCACCAGGGCCGCCAGCCCGCTGCCGAGCACCAGCGCATCCCACCGTCGCGCCCGCGGCGCTTCGCTCGGATCGAGCGTCGGAATCTCGATCATGCCTCGTTCACCTACTCTTCAGCATGCGATCGCAAACAAGCAGCGCCCGCCGGCCAAAACCTAGCTTTCGAGGAATCCCGGGTCGAAGAGGATGGACGGCTCGTCCTCGGCCTTGCGTTCGATGGTGCCGATCCGGTGGCCGCGCTCGCCGAGGCCCCGGAGGCGGTCGAGCACGTCCTCGGCCTGGTCCTCCGGCACGACGACGATCATGCCGATCCCGCAGTTGAAGACGCGGAGGAGCTCGGTCTCGGGCAGCTCGCCTTCCCGGGCGATCCAGTCGTAGACCTCGGGGCGGGGCCAGGCGCGGGTATCGACCCGGGCGCGGACGCCCGCCGGCAGCACGCGGGGGATGTTGCCCTCGAATCCGCCGCCGGTCACGTGGACCATGCCGTGGACGTCGAAGTCGCGGATCAGGTTGAGCAGCGGCTTCACGTAGATCTTCGTCGGCGCGAGCAGCGCGCTCGCCAGGCTCGTCCGCATGCCGTCGGGCTCGGCGAAGAGGTCGAAGCGACCGTCCTCGAGTCCCGCATCGAGCACGGCGCGGACGAGCGAGTAGCCGTTGCTGTGGAAGCCGCTCGAGGCGAGGCCGATCAGCACGTCGCCGTCGGAGATCGTCGATCCGTCGATCACGCTCTCGCGCTCGACGACGCCGACCGAAAACCCGACGATCTCGAGCTCGCCCTTCGGGTAGACCCCCGGCATCGTCGCGGTCTCACCGCCCAGCAGCGCGCAGCCCGCGCGCTTGCATCCTTCCACGACCCCGCGGAGGGCGTCGGAGGCGGTTCCCGTCTCGAGATCGCCCATGGCGATGTAGTCGAGGAAGATCAGGGGCTCGGCCCCCTGGACCACGAGGTCGTTCACGACCATCGCGACACAGTCGATGCCGATCGTGTCGTAGCGACCGATCTGCGCGGCGAGCTTCAGCTTGGTTCCGACGCCGTCGGTCGCCGCGACGAAGATCGGGTTCTGGTACCGCTCGGGGGCCTTGAACATGCCCGCGAAGCCGCCGATCGAAGACAGGACCTCGGGCCGGAACGTGCCCTTGGCGATCTCCTTCACGTCGTCGATGAAGGCCTCGTCGTGGTCGAGATCGACACCGGCGGCCGCATAGGCGGGCGCAGCAGTCTCGCTGAAGGTCTCGTCCGAGGGCGTCTTCGGGTCGTCGGGGGTACGGCTCACGGCGCAGTGATAGGGCAAAGCCCCCCGGCCCGTCAAACAGGAGCCGAGTGGGCTCGGAGGGGCGTGCCCTGCAGGGCCGGGCGGCTTGCTGGAACGGTCCGTTCCCGAGGAGCCGGAGACGGGTCGCCCCTTCCGGGCTAGGCTGCGGACGTGTCGATTTCGGTCGTGATCCCGACCCTCGATGAAGCGGACCAGATCGTCGGGGCGGTGGAGTGTGCGCTCGATCCGGGCGCGGTGACGCGTGGCGACGGGTCGGATCCCGGACCCGGAGCCGGGCAGGGGGACGGGGTCGAGGTCGTCGTGGTCGACGGAGGCAGTCGCGACGCGACCTGCCGCCTCGCGCGAGAGGCCGGAGCACGGGTCCTCGAGCTCGCGGACGGAAGCCCGGACGGACGGGGCGGCCGTTCGCTGCACGGCGGACGCGCCCGCCAGCTCCGGTGGGGAAGCGAAAATACGAGAGGAGAGACGCTGCTCTTCCTGCACGCGGATACCCGGCTTCCCGCCGGGTGGTCGCAGGCGGTGGAGGCAGCGATGGCCGATCCGGCCTGCGCCGGCGGAGCCTTCGCGCTGCGCTTCGCGGAACGGGGCGGCTGGGAGCGCTGGATCGAGTGGTGGGTGGCCCGCCGCGTGGCGATCTTCGGGCTTCCCTATGGAGATCAGGCGCTCTTCGTGCGCCGGAGAGTGTTGGAGCAGATGGGCGGCGTCGCGATCGTGCCGATCATGGAGGACCTGGACCTCGTGCGTGGAATCAAGCGCGCGGGGCGGCTCGCCGTGCTCGCCGGACCGGCGACGACGTCGTCTCGTCGCTATCGCGATCGTGGACCGATCAGGACGGTCTTCTGGCACGCGATGGCGCTGATCGGGTATTTCGTGGAAGCGGATCGGGCGAAGCTCGCGGCGAGGATGGGGCGATGAGCGCTGCGGCGGAAACGGCGACCGTGCCCGCGGTCGAGGGCGAGTCCCCCGTTCGCCATGCCCTGCGCAGGCTCTCCTATTACCTGCGCCGGAACTGGCGCTACTACCTCGGCTGGTTCGTGGCCGTCGTGGCGTACGTCGCGATCTTCGTCTCGGTGCCGATGCTCGTCGGCTGGACCGTCGACGGACTGATCGATCCCGAGGTCGGCGCCGAGACGGTGATCGAACGCTGCGTCCTGCTGCTCGGTCTCGCGATCGTCGGCGGGGTGCTCCGCTTCTTCACGCGTCAGCTCGTCTTCGACGCCGCGCGCGAGGTCGAATACGAGATCCGCAACGACCTCTTCGACCACCTGCAGAAGCAGCCCCAGTCCTTCTACTTCCGGTGGCGGACCGGCGACTTGATGAGTCGCTGCGTGAACGACCTGAACTCGGTCCGTCTGCTGCTCGGCCCGGGACTGCTGTCCGTGGCCCAGAGTCCGATCCTCTTCCTGGGGGCCTTCGTGGCGATGTCGACCTACAGCCTCGAGCTCGCGACGGTGATGGTCGTCCCCTATCCGCTCTTCATCGTCGTGTCGCGGGTGATCGGCGCGCGGCTCTTCCGGAGGAGCCTCGCGGCGCAGGAATCCCTCGCCTCGATGTCGAACCTGGTCCAGGAGAACATCGCGGGGATCGGCGTCGTGAAGGCGTACGCGATGGAGACGGACCAGGCGGCGCGCTTCGAGGAGGCGAATGATCACCTCCGGGCGCGGCAGCTCTCGCTGGTGCGCGCGAGCTCGGCGATGCCCGCGGTCACGGGGCTCCTGCCCGCGGCCGGCCTGGGCATGGTCCTCTTTCTGGGGCTCGACATGATCGCGGCCGGGACGCTCAAGCCGGGCGCGCTCTTCACGTTCACGATCTTCGCGCGGGTCCTGACCTTCCCGACGATGATGCTCGGCTATTCGGTCAGCCTGCTCCAGCGCGGCTCCTCGGCGATGCAGCGGATCGACGAGATCCTCTCGATCGAGCCGGCGATCGCGGATCACGAAGACGCGATCGATCCGGGAGAGCTGGCGGGGGAGGTCGAGCTTCGGGGCCTGTCCTTCGGTTACGGGGACGACGCGCGCGAGAACGCCCTCGAGGACGTCTCGCTCAAGGTGCCGGCGGGGAGCTCCCTCGGCGTGGTCGGACCGGTGGGGTCCGGGAAGTCGACCCTGGCGGCGATGATCCCGCGCATCTACGAAGTCGAGGACGGCCAGGTCTTCATCGACGGGATCGACGTCAACCGGATCTCGCTCTCCCGCCTGCGGCGCTCGATCGCGATGGTGCCCCAGGACTCGTTCCTCTTCTCCCTTCCGATCCACGCGAACATCGCCTACGGGCTCTCCGCGGACTACGGGCGCGAGGACGTGGAGCGGGCCGCCGCGCGCGCCCAGCTCGCCGGCGACATCGCGGACCTGCCCCAGGGCTTCGATACCCTCGTCGGAGAACGGGGCGTGATGCTCTCCGGCGGCCAGCGACAGCGGACGGCGCTCGCTCGCGCGCTCGCCCTCGATCCCCGGATCCTGATCCTCGACGACACGCTCTCCGCGGTGGATGCGGAGACCGAGCGCCGGATCCAGGCCGAGCTCGGTCGGGTCTTCGCCGGTCGGACGGTGGTCGTCGTCGCGAGTCGGATCAATTCGGTTCGCGAGCTCGATCAGATCGTCGTCCTCGACGGCGGGCGCATCGTCGAGCGTGGCAGCCACGCGGAGCTCCTGGCTCGCGGTGGTCTCTACGCGCGTCTCGCGGAAGAGCAGCAAGAAGAGGAGCGACGTCAGACGGTCGCCGGCGGGGAGGTGGCATGAGCGCCGCCGCCGATCTCCCGAGGGACTGCCGATGAGCGCGCCCGATCCCCAGAACGAGGCGTTCGCCGAGGACGAGCTCGGGAAGGCGTACGACACGCGAATCCTGATGCGTCTGTGGCCCTATGTGCAGCCCTACTGGCGGCAGGTCGCGGGGACCCTCGCGCTCTTCGTTCCCCTCTTCGCCCTCGAGCTCGCCCCTGCGTGGATCGTGAAGTCGGGCATCGACCACGTGGTCGAGGTCTACGACCTGGCGCCGGCGGCCGGCGAGGCGATCGAGGGGGCACCTGCGACCGTCGTGTCGACCTTCGCCGAGGGCGTGGACGGCGCCCTGGCGGGGCTGCTCGAAGCGCCCGAGGGCTGGACGCTCGCGGCCTGGCTGGCGTTCGTCTACGTCCTCACGACGCTCACTCTGGGGCTGCTGCAATACGTGTATCAGGTGCTGATGGCCTCGACGGGCCAGTACGCCATGTACGAGCTGCGCCAGCACGTCTTCGAGCACATCCAGAAGCTGCAGATGAGCTACTTCGACGTGATCCCGGTCGGGCGCCTCGTGACCCGCGCGACCAACGACGTCGAGAACGTCGCGGAGATGTTCGCCCAGGGGCTCGTCGCGCTGATCACCGACGTGATCAAGATGTTCGGCTACGCGGCAGTGCTGATCCTGCTCCAGCCCACCCTCGCGCTCTGGTCCTTCGCGATCGTGCCGGTGCTCGCCGTCGCCGCGTTCTTCTTCCGGCTGAAGGTGCGCGAAGCCTTCCGCGAGGTCCGCGTCCGCATCGCCCGGATCAACACCTACATCCAGGAGAGCGTGACCGGGATGAAGGTCGTCCAGCTCTTCAGTCGGGAAGCGCGGAATCTCGAAGAGTTCGACGCCATGAACGCGGACCACCGCAACGCTTGGCACAAGTCGATCCGCTACGACTCGCTCCTCTTTGCGACGGTCGAGGTCGCTGGCAACATCACGATCGCCGTGATCCTCGGGGTCGGGACCGGGATCGCCGAGGTCGGGATCATGTACGTTTTCATCGACTACATGCAGCGCTTCTTCATGCCGCTGCGGGACCTGTCGGCGAAGTATTCGGTCATGCAGTCGGCCATGGCCGGCGCGGAGCGGATCTTCCAGGTCCTCGACACCGAGCCCCGCGTCGCCGACCTCGTGGAAGCCGCGCCCGAGGGCGACCCCTCGAAGCGCGGGCTCGTCGAGTTCGAGCACGTCTGGTTCAGCTACCAGGACACGGACGGGGTGCCCGAGGACGAGGTCGACTGGATCCTGCGGGACGTGAGCTTTACCGTCGACGTCGGCCAGAAGGTGGCCTTCGTCGGGGCGACCGGTGCGGGCAAGACGACGATCATCAAGCTGCTCACGCGACTCTACGACGTCGATCGGGGCACGATCCGCGTCGACGGCATCGATGTGCGGGACCTGCCCCAGCAGGATCTCCGCCGGCGGGTCGCGACGGTCCTCCAGGACGTGTTCCTCTTCAGCGGCAGCGTCGCGCGCAACATCGCCCTGGGGCGCGGGGATCTCGACGAGGAAGCCGTGCTGCGCGCGGCCGGCGCCGTCGAGGCGGACCCCTTCATCCAGCGCCTGCCAGAGGGCTACGGCACCGAGGTCTTCGAGCGCGGCGCCAACTTCTCGACCGGACAGCGCCAGATCCTCTCCTTCGCCAGGGCCCTGGCGCACGACGCGCACATCCTCGTGCTCGACGAGGCCACCAGCGCGATCGACACCGAGACCGAAGCCGCGATCCAGCGCGGCATCCACGTCCTCATGGAAGGCAAGACCGCGATCGCGATCGCCCACCGTCTCTCCACGATCCGCGACGTCGACACGATCCACGTCCTGAAGGACGGCCGTCTCGTCGAGTCCGGCCCCCACGACGTCCTGCTCGCCCAGGACGGTCACTACGCTCGGCTTCACCGCCTGCAGTCCGAGAACCAGAGTGGAGCGGAGACGGATCCGGCCGCCGGTGCCCAGCCCGCCTGAGACGCCACCGCGCTCGGATTCGTTCGATAGAATCGCTTCCCGTATTCCCCGCGAGGTGCAGCTGGCGCCCGCGCCCTGAAGGAGTCCATCGCCATGGCCCTGTTCGCCGAGATCCCCTCCGAAGGCGACGCCCGTCGCTACGACATCAAGAGCCCGGTGACCCTGGAGTCGATCGGTCAGATCGAGTCCGCGACCGCAGCCGACGTGCAGGCCGCCGTCGAACGCGGCCGGAAGGCCCAGCGCGAGTGGGCGACGCGCTCCTTCGACGAACGCGCGAAGGTCCTCTGGTCGATCGTCGACGGGATCGTCGAGCGCCAGGACGAGATCGTCGATCTCGTGATCAAGGAGACCGGCAAGGCGCTCAACGAAGCGATCAGCATGGAGGTGCTCGCGCCCTGCATGCAGATCTCCCACTACGCCAAGCACGGCAAGAAGTACCTCGCGTCGAAGACGAAGCGCCCCTCCGGCGTGATGCGTTTCGCGAAGAAGGTCACGCTCCACTACCAGCCGCTCGGGGTCGTCGGTCTGATCACGCCGTGGAACGGGCCGGTCGCCCTCGCGGCGAACCCGCTCGCCCAGGCGCTCATGGCCGGGAACGCCGTCGTCCACAAGCCGAGCGAGGTCACGCCCTTCTCCGCGGTGCTCCTCCAGGAGATCTGCGAGAAGGCGGGGCTCCCGAAGGATCTCTACCAGGTCGTGCAGGGAGACGGCGCGACGGGGGCGGCGCTGATCGACGCGGGTGTCGACAAGGTCTCGTTCACCGGCAGTGTCGCGACCGGCCGGAAGGTCGGCGAAGCCTGCGGGCGGAACCTCATCCCGTGCACGCTCGAGCTCGGCGGAAAGGACGCGATGATCGTGTGTGCCGACGCGGATCTCGATCGCGCGGCGGACGGGGCGGTGCGCGGCTCCTTCTTCAATACGGGCCACTACTGCTGCGGGACCGAGCGCGTCTACGTGCCCGAGTCGATCTACGAGCCCTTCGTCGAAAAGGTCGTCGCGCTCTCGAAGCCGCTCAAGCAGTCGACGAGCGGCGCGTCCGACATCGGGGCCGTCTTCTGGGACAAGCAGATGGACATCATCGAGGACCACATGAAGGACGCGCGCGAGAAGGGTGCGCAGGTCCTCGTCGGGGGAGAGCGGGATCGCAGCCTGTCCGGCTACTACTTCCCGGCGACGGTCGTGACCGACGTGGACCACACGATGGACCTGATGTGCCGGGAGACCTTCGGTCCGATCGTCGCGATCCAGAAGGTGCGCGACGAAGAGGAGGCGCTCGAGCTCGCCAACGATTCGGCCTACGGCCTGTCCGGCAACGTCTGGACGCAGGACCTCGAGAAGGGCGCGCGGATCGGTGCGCGGATGGTGACCGGCAGCGTCTCGGTGAACGACATCGCCGTCACCTACGGGATCCCCGAAGCGCCCTTCGGCGGGGTGAAGGAGAGCGGCGTCGGCCAGGTGAACGGCGAGGTCGGGATCCGCGGCTACTGCCACGTCCATCCGGTCATCGTGGACACGACGAAGAAGGCCCAGGGCGGCTACCCCTATACCGAGGAGAGCGCCGCGGGGCTCCGCAAGATGGTGCGCACCGTCTTCGGCAACAAGCTCCTCCGGAAGCTCTTCGTCTGATCCCACGTTTCCGCCGCCTGCGGGCGCTCGGCGGGTCTTCTGCTGGAGCTTCGGCCGCGGGCGCTGCGGGCGCTCGGAGGACTGAGGCGTGGGGTAGGGGATTCGCCTCAGACGCGCTGAGGGCCGCGAGAGCGGATTTGCGCGCGAGCTGCGTGCTCCCGGGGTGCTTCGGGACGCGGTGGGTGGGCCGAAACACTCAATCGATTCGCTGGATGGCCGAAACACACTCCGAGGACGTGTCGGTTTCCTCCGGTTCGCGCTGCGCGAATCCTGGGCGCCGACCGGAGGAGCGTGATGGACCGGCAGGCGACGGAAGGGCGGCGAACGAGCGCGGGTCGAAGGATCCGGCGGTCGTCCGGGTTCACCCTGGTCGAGATCGCGATCGTCGTGGCGATCATCGGCATCGTGACCGCGGTCGCGATGCCGAACGTCGACCGCTACTTCGAGGCCGTGAACGGTCGTGCCGCCGCGCGCTCCGTCGCGAACGCGTTCCAGCACGCCCGAGCCCAGGCGATCCGGACCGGCTCCAATCACGTCGTCTTCTTCTCGATCGGGGGGGCCGGAGACACGGCGGGCAACGACCTCGCACGGCCCGACGGGGGACTGGTTCCGATTCTGGTGCTCGACGACGGCGCTCCGGGCTCTGCGAACCAGAACTGCGAGATCGACGCCGGTGAAGACACCGTGACGTTCAATGCGCAGGACGGCGTCGGTTGGGGCTTCAACGGTCCGGGCGCCTCGAATACGCCGCCCGACGAAGAGCTCGCGAACATTCCGGCCGCGGGCTCGAGCCTGCAGCTTCCCACGGGCGCGGTCACCACCTGGGTCCAGTTCCGACCCGACGGCATTCCCGTCGCGATCGATGCCGCCTGCAACGCCGGCCAGCTCGGCTCGGGTGGCGGCACCATCTACCTCTGGACCGCGAATCGCGATTTCGCGATCACGCTCTCGCCCCTCGGCGGCGTTCGCGTGCATACCTGGAACGCGAACGCCGGAGCCTGGACGTCGTGAGGGATCGACGAGGAAAGCGGGGTCTGGACGTCGTGAATCACGAACGGAATCGAAGGTCGAAGGGCCTGACGCTGGTCGAGATGATGGTCGCGATGATCGTGCTGTCGATCGGCCTCCTCGGCGTCGCGGGGCTCCAGGCCCGGGCGATCACCGAAGGCTCCGGCGGACGCCACCTGTCCGAAGCGAGCGCGATGGCCCGCAATCGCATCGAGGAGCTCGGCCGTCTCGCGTGGGACGCGACCGACCTCGACGACTCCGGCGGGGCCTGGGTCGTCGATCCGACGCCGATCGACGGCCTGGACGGAGTCGCCTACACGGTCTCCGACCGGATCGACTGGGACAACGTCGACCCCGCGGTCGTCCAGCTCAAGGCGATCGAAGTTCGCGTGACCTGGAACGACGAGAAACGCCAGAACCGACAGGTGCTGCTCTCCAGCGCTCGTCTCCGGGAGGTCGACGAATGATCCGCGACGACGCGCGCGATCCCGGCGCTCGGCTTCGATCGGGCTTCACCCTGATCGAGTTGATGCTGGTCGTGACGATGCTTTCGGTGGTGATGTACCTGACGCTCGACAGTCTGCGCAGCCAGCAGAAGACGTCGATCGTGACGGAGCAGATCGTCGAGGTCCAGAACAACGTCCGCGCGGTTTCGTCGCTCCTCGAGCGCGAGATCCGCATGGCGGGATTCATGGTGCCCGAAGCGGTCGCGGTCTGCGGCGTCGACCGGACCAACGCCTCCGACGAGATCTTCCTCTCCGAGAACGAGATGATCGTCCCGGACGACGAACGGGCGGGGACGCTCGGGGCGCGGATCTCGTCCGCGGCGAGCTGGAACGCCGCGACGGCGGTGGGCGCCACCGTGACCGCGCTCGCCCTCGACTCCACGACGACGGACCTCGACGGCGACGGATCCTACTTCTACGACAACGACGGCAACGGGACGCCCGAAGCCGATTTCCGCGTCGGCGGCGGCTTCATCCTCGGCGACCTGGCGAACCCGGCCCGGGGGACGGTCTGCGGGACGGTCGGCGCGGCGTCGTCGACGCAGATCACGCTGACGGTGCTCGCGGGCCAGCTCACCGCCCACTCCGCGACCTCGGACGCGCCCGAGGAGATCGTGATCGTGCCGGCCGCACGCTACGCGATCGCGGACGTGCCGACCGGACGCCTCGAGCGCAACGGCGACCTGCTGGTCAAGGACGTCGACGACTTCCAGATCTCGTACTTCTTCGACGACGGCGACGGCGTGATCGAGAACGGCACGGCCGGCGCCGAAGAAGAGCGGGGCGTCGTGACGGCGGGCGGCGTGACGACGACCTACGACCCGAGCGACGAGGACAACTCGGAGCTCGCCGAAGTCCGCTTCTCGATCGTGCTCCGTGCCGCTTCCAACGATCCCAACTTCGACGACGGCGAGTTCCGGAACTTCGAGAATCGCGCGGCCGTCGCGGGCAACGACAATTTCCGCCGACGCGTGCTGATCGGTGCCGTCCGACCGCGCAACGTCGTGATCGATGGGAGCATCTGATGAACGAACGTCGAACGCGCAACAACTCCCGCCGCGAGGAAGGCATCGCCCTGATGCTCTCGGTCCTGCTCCTGATTGCAGTCTCCACGCTGGCGCTGTCGACGATGCAGACCGCGGCCAGCGACGGCACCGTGGCGGGCTTCCAGAACCAGGAGCAGATCGCGTTCTATGCCGCGGAAGCGGGCATCGCCGATGCGCGCGCCGTCGTTCGGAACATGGGCGAACGATCCCAGGTGCCGGACTACCCCGGGGACTTCCCCAATGCGGCGAATCCCGTGGAACTCTCGAACGCGAGCGAATTCGTGTCGGGTGACCAGCCGGTCTACTACGCGGACCCGAACCCGCCGACCGCGGCGCCGATCATGTACGTGGGCGAGGGCGCACCGTGCACCGAGGGCTGCAACATGACGCTCGGCGGTCTCAAGTTCAACCACACCAAGTGGCAGATCAACGTCGTCGGGGAATCGCCTTCCGGCGATCAGAAGCGGCTCGAGGTCGTGGCCACTCGGCTCCTGGCGGTCGGCTACTAGCCGTCGCCCGGAAGAGGAGGGGACACGGTGGACGGATCGATCCTTCGTCGCGCTTCGGCGCGCAGGCTCGTCGCGGGGATCGCGACGACCACGCTCCTCCTCATCGGGTGCGGTGACGCCGACCAGGCCGATCGCGAGCGCGTTCCGACGATGCTCGGGACATCGACGGCCGCTGGCGAGGGCCGGCCGGGCGGGAGCGCGCCCGAGATCGAGGACCTGTCCTGGACGCCGCGGCAGCCGATGCCCGGTCGCATGCTCGAGGCGGAGGCCCGGGTGTCGGATCCCGACGGAGATCCGACCGACGTGACCTATCGATGGCTCTCGTCGGACGGTCGTCCGCTCGGCGAAGGCCGACGATTCGACACGACCGGACTCGAGTCCGGAGACATGCTCGAGCTCGTCGCGGTCGCCAGCGACGGAGCACGCGAGAGCGATCCCTTCTCGGTCGAGATCGAGCTGGGCGAGCAGGCGGCGGCCATCGAGCTGGTCGCGATCGAGGCGCCCGAGGACGCGCGCCCGGGCGCCGTGCTCGAAGCCGTCGTCGAGACGACCGACGAGTCGCAGTCCTTCGAAGTCCTCTACGAGTGGCGAGTCGGCAATGAGGTGGTCGGCGAAGACGACGAGCTCGACACGACGGAGATCGCGCCCGGTCTGCCGATCGTTCTCTCGGCGCGGCTCGAGTTCGAGGATCGCGTGACCCGACCGGTCCGATCGCGGCCGCTCAGCCTGGCCGCCCAGGGCGGTCCGGAGATCGCGAGTTCGCCGCCGCAGGAGCTGAAGGGCGGCCTGTTCCGCTATCAGATGCGCGTGTCGGGCGCGTCGCCCGAAGCGGGCGTTCGCTTCGTCGTCGCGGACGGGCCCGAGGGCATGACGGTCGACGCGGGGAGAGGGCTGGTCGAGTGGCGGCCGACGGCCCAGCAGCGGGGGCGGTTCGAGATCGAGCTGCAGGCCCTCGATCGTTGGGGCAGCGGCGCCGCCCAGCGCTTCTCGATCGAGGTCGACGACCCGGCGCCGCCCGCGCGGATCCGCTGACCTTCCTCGGGCGCCTGCCCGCCCGAGGCCGCGACCCGGAACGTGCCCGAGCGGGCCGTGGACTGCGCGTATCTCCCGTTCCGGCTCCAGCGCGCCCAGCTCCGGATGAGGCATTTCCAAACGTCGTTCTTCGACAGAACGCTTCTGGAAATGTTCCGTTCGCGTGCTTGGCGTGCGCCGTGAGATTGGGGTACCTACTCCGTACCCCCCACTGAGAGACGATTCAGGCCGGCGAGTCAGCCCTCGTCGACCTCGGAGATCCCCGGATCGAGGACGATGTCAGCCCTGTCCCTTCACGCTCCCGAACCCACTCGGAAAAGTGGGACAAGAGCCTGATCTGACAGGGAAAATTCGTTCTCTTGGCCTGGCTGGCTAGACCGGTTCGCGGCGGACACGCCTAGAATCGGGGGTGAAGAACCACTCCTTCTTTCCGTTCGATTCCTGCGGCGACCGTGATCGGTCGAGCAGCGAGCGAGGGAAGGGACGAGGGTCGGGATCGCGGAAAATGGGGGAACACCCCCGAATTGCGTCCTGACCTTCGGTAGACAGTCGATCGATCGAGGGTTCCTTGCGCATCAAGAGTCTCCAGCTCCACGGATTCAAGTCGTTCGTCGACCGCACGGTCTTCAGCTTCGACGACGGCATGACCTGCGTCGTCGGACCGAACGGCTGCGGGAAGTCGAACGTCGTCGACGCCATCAAGTGGGTGATGGGCGAGCAGTCCGCCCGCAAGCTCCGCGGCAAGGGCATGGACGACGTGATCTTCGCGGGGTCCGAGAACCGCCCCCCGATCGGCATGGCCGAGGTCTGCCTGACCTTCGACAACAGCGATGGGCAGGCCCCCGCCGCCTACGCGGCCTACAGCGAGATCGAGGTCTCGCGGCGTCTCTATCGCTCGGGCGAGTCCGAGTACCTGATGAACAAGGCGCCGGCCCGTCTGAAGGACGTCCACGACTTCTTCCGCGACACCGGGATCGGTCTGCGCGGCTACACGATCGTGGAGCAGGGCAAGGTCGCCGAGATCGTGTCGGCCAAGCCCGAGGACCGGCGCGGACTGATCGAGGAAGCCGCGGGCATCGGCAAGTACAAGGCCCGCCGCAAAGAGGCCGAGAGCAAGATGCGCTCGACCGAGCAGAACCTGACGCGCGTGAACGACGTGCTCGGCGAGATCAAGCGGCAGATCTCGTCGCTCGAGCGGCAGGCGAAGAAGGCCGCCCGGTACAAGCGCCTCCAGGAGACCCAGCGCGTCCTCGAGCTGTCGCTCGCGGCGGACGAGCGCCGGGCGCTGCTCGAAGAGGTCGAGCGCGAGTCGGGGGCCCTCGGCACGCTCAAGGACCAGATGACCGCGCTCGAGGCGAACCTCGCAGAGCGCGAGCTCGCCGCCCAGGAGCACCGGATCTCCCTCGCCGAGGCCGAGAAGTCCGTCACGGCGGGCGCGGAGAAGCTCTACGGCCTGCGCAGCGAGATCAAGAACCTCGAAGGGCGGATCGAGCTCGCACGCCGCGAGCGCGACAACCTCGAGGAATCGAGTGCGTCCCGCAAGACCGAGCTCGAGACGCTGACGGAGCAGCTGGCCAACGCCGAGCAGGAGCACCGCACGGCCAAGGAGGAGCTCGAGCAGCTCGAGCGCGGCCTCGCGCAGGAGCAGTCGGCGATCGAGGAGGCCGAGCGGGAGGTCCAGGGCGCGCAGACGGCGCTGCGCGAACGCGAGGCCGAGCGCGACACCAAGAACGCCGCGCACGTCGAGCTCCTGACGGCCGTCGCGCGGACCGAAGACCGGATCTCCGGTCTCGGCGATCGACGGGACTCGATCGACCAGCGCATGCGCGGTGTCGACGCCGACGTCGAGGCCCAGCAGACCCAGGCGCTCGAGGCGGGGCGCGAGCAGACGAACCTCGAGGAAGGACTGCGCAATCTGCTGGCGGATCGGGATCGTCTCCAGGAGCAGCTTCGCGAGGCGATTCGCGGCCACGAAGAAGCCAAGGAGCGCCTGACGGTCGCGAACGAGGCGGCCCAGGAAGCCCTGAAGGCCGCGCAGACGAGTCAGGCCCGGTACGACTCCCTGCGCGAGGTGGTCGAGGGGCGTCAGGACATCGGCGCCGGCGCCCGGCACCTCCTGACGGGCGGCGAGGAAGTGGCCGACCGCTATGGCCTGAAGGGGCTGGTTCGCGAGCTCCTCGAGGCGGATCCCGAGGTCGAGCGCGCCGTCGAGGCGGTACTCGCGGATCGCGCCGAGGCGATCGTGATCGACCAGAGCCGCGGTGCCCTCGAGGCGCTCGAGGCTCTTCGTCGCGACGAGGCGGGGCGAGGCGTCTTCGTGGTCCAGGGGGCGCAGCCCGAGCTGTCCGGCGGCACGGTTCCGCTCGGGGATCCGCTGCTCAAGCGCGTCCGGCCGCGCGCGGGGAGCGAGAACGTCGCCCGCTCGCTGCTCGGCGACGTCTATCTCGTCGATCGCCTGGAGCAGGCCTTCGAACACTTCGGGTCGGGGCGCCTGCCGGCGACCTTCGTGACGCCGCGAGGCGATCTGGCGACACCGGACGGTGTCGTTCAGGGAGGCGGGGACTCCTCGGCGAGCGGCATGCTGACCCGCGCGCGCGAGGTGCGTGAGCTCGAGGTGGAGGTCGCGCGCCTCGACCAGGCCGCCGAAGAGAAGCGGGCCGCGCAGAGTGCAGCCGAGACCCGGCTCGCGAAGGCGAGCGAAGAGCTCGAGAATCTCCGGAATCGCCACCACACGGCCGCCCTCGCGGTCGCGAACCACGAGAAGGATCTCGAACGTTCGACCGAGAAGGTGAAGCGGATCGGGGAGGCCCAGCAGACGCGAACCGCCGAGCGTTCGGACCTGCTCGCGGAGCAGGAAGCGGTGGGGGAGGAGCTCTCGAGCCTCACCCGGCAACTCGAGGAACGTCGCCAGGAGCGCGAGGCCAGCCAGCGGGCGGTCGATGCGATCGGCCTCCAGATCAGCAGCGCAGGCCGGGAGCTCTCGCGCCGGGAGAGTCGCGTGGCGGAGCTGCGAGTCGCCTATCGTGCGCGGGACGAGCAGCGGCTGCGTCTGCGCGAGACGGCGACCCGGGCGGAGCAGTCCGAGCGCGAGACCCGGACGTGGATCGAGCGCCGCAACACGGAGATCGAGAACGCCCGCGTTCGCCGCGAGCGGCTGCTCGAGGAGATCGAGCAGGCGGAGGGCGAGCTCGCGGGTCGTCTCGAAGCGGAAGAGGTCGCGCGGGTCGAGAGCGACACGCTTCGGGAGGCGTTCGAAGCGATCCAGGCGAAGGTGACCGAGATCGACGACAGCGCGCGGGATCTGCGCGGGGATCTCGGAGCAGCGCGGGAGAAGACGAGCCAGGCCGAGCTGAAGCTGTCGGAAGCCCGCATGCGACTCGATCACCAGGCGTCGAGCGTTCGGGAGCGATGGGACGTCGAGATCGGGCACTGGAAGCTGCCGACGATCGAGGATCTCGAAGCCGGGGCCGAGCTGGACACGAGTCCGACCTCCGAGGCCGTCGACGGCGAGGCAGTGGGCGCCGAGGCGACGGAAGGGCAGGGCCCGACGGCCGACATCCAGGACGCCCATGACGCGCGAGGCATGGCCGCCGAGGCGGCGGCGGAATCCGGCGAGGACGACGACGAGACGGCGATGAGTCCGGGGGCCGCGCTTCGAGAGGCCAAGCGGAACGTCGAGCTCGCGATGCTCCCGACCGCCGACAGGAAGCGCGAGGCCGAGAAGGTCCGCAAGTCGCTCCAGTCGCTCGGCGACGTCAACCTGGGCGCGATCGAGGAGCACGAGGAGCTGGCCGAGCGTTTCCGCTTCCTCTCCGAGCAGAAGGAAGACCTCGAGGGCACGATCCACAATCTCCGCGAGGCGATCAATCGGATCAACCGAACGAGTCGCAAGCGCTTCCGCGAGACTTTCGAGCTGGTGAGCAAGCACTTCTCGGAGAACTTCCCCCGGCTCTTCGGGGGCGGGAAGGCGAGCCTGGAGCTGACCGAGACCGATGACATCCTCGAGGCGGGCGTCGACATCATGGCGATGCCGCCCGGCAAGCGGCTCCAGAACGTGAACCTGCTGTCCGGTGGCGAGAAGACGATGACGGCGCTCGCTTTGCTGGTCGCCGTCTTCCAGGTCCGGCCGAGCCCCTTCTTCCTGCTCGACGAGGTCGACGCGGCGCTCGACGACGCGAATGTGGGTCGTTTCAACCAGCTGATCGTCGAGATGGCGCAGCAGAGCCAGTTCCTCGTGATCACGCATAACAAGCGGACCATCGAGGTGGCCGACGTGCTCTACGGCGTGACCATGGAGCAGCGTGGCGTGTCGAAGCTGGTCTCGGTGGTGCTCAGCTAGGCGCGAGGCGTCGTCGACCGCTGCGCCGGCTGGGGCGCGCATGATCAGGGGGCGGGTGCCGGCGACGCCGCCGCGCCGGGCCCCCGGTGACTTCGCCTGGTGACGCCGCAGCGAAGTGGCTGCAGGGCGTGTCGAGCGGGCCGCGAACGCTCGTCGTCGCGGCCCATGGGTTCACAGGGCCTCCGTCGGTGGTAGGCTCCGCGCTCCATGGATCCCAACGCCGCGCTCTATGACCTGACCCTTCTCGTATACGAGCGGCCCGGACTGGTCGTCGCCGTCGCCCTCCTGATCCCGCTCCTGATCGGCGTGATCATCGATCGGGTCGGCAAGCGCCCGACCGGCGTGATCGAACGCCCGGAAGGCGGGGTGTCGCCGCCGGAGCCCGAGGCAGCGGTCGCAGCGCCCGAGGAGACGGTGGCCCCGGAGGCTCCTCCGGAGCCTGTGGAGCCGGCGGCCGAGCCCGTTCCGGAGCCGGAGCCGGAGCCCGCGCCGGCCCCGGAGCCCGAGTCCGTCGAGCCCGAACCGACGCCCGAGCCGGTAAGGGAGGTCGAGCCTCGACCCGAGCCGATGCCGGAGCCCGCGTCGGCCCCGGCCCCTCGCGTGCGTCTCCGGGACCGACTGCTGCGCACGAGCGAGACGCTCGTCGGTCGGCTCGGCGGGGTCTTCGGCGGGGGCGCGGTCGATGGCGCCCTGCTCGACGAGCTGGAGGAGATCCTGTTCACCGCGGATCTCGGGGTCCAGACCGCGGAATCGCTGCTCGAGAGGGTCCGAACGGAAGGGCGCGGCGAGGACGGCGCACGGGTTCGCGAGATCCTGAAGACCGCGATCGGCGAGAAGCTCGCGAACGCCCAGGGGAGCGAAGACCCCTTCGCGCTGGCCGCGAAGCCCCACGTGATCCTGGTGCTCGGCGTGAACGGGGCCGGCAAGACGACCACGATCGGGAAGCTGGCCTCCCAGCATCAGGCGAAGGGACGGAAGGTCCTGCTCGGCGCGGGGGACACGTTCCGCGCAGCGGCGATCGAACAGCTCCAGACCTGGGGCGAACGCGTCGGGTGCGACGTGATCGCCGGAGAGCCGGGGGGCGACCCCGCGAGCGTGGCCTTCGACACGGTCAAGGCGGCCGTCGCACGCGAGGTCGACGTCGCGATCATCGACACGGCGGGTCGCCTGCAGACGAAGAAGCCGTTGATGGAGGAGCTCGGGAAGATCGTGCGGGTGATCGGGCGCGACATCCCCGAGGCCCCCCACGAGATCCTGCTCGTCCTCGATTCGAACACGGGCCAGAACGCGATCTCCCAGGCGAGGCTCTTCACCGAGGTCGCGGACGTGACGGGACTCGTGCTCACGAAGATGGACGGCACTGCGAAGGGCGGCGTGATCGTCGGACTCGCCGACGAGTTCGGGATTCCCGTGCGGTTCGTCGGCGTGGGCGAAGGCATCGAAGACCTGCGGGAGTTCGAGGCGACGGAGTTCGTCGAAGCGCTCTTCGGCGACTAATCTGTCGCCTGCGGGCGCTCGGCGACTAATCTGTCGCCTGCGGGCGCACGGCGACTAATCTGTCGCCTGCGGGCGCTCGGCGACTAATCTGTCGCCTGCGGGCGCACGGCGACTAATCTGTCGCCTGCGGGCGCACGGCGACGAGTCTGTCGCCTGCGGGCGCACGGCGACGAGTCTGTCGCCTGCGGGCGTACGGCGAGTAGAATTTCGCCTGCGGGTGCACGGCGAAGGGGTCTATACGGACGGGCGCCCGGCGATGGATTCGTTGCTCGGGGTGTCGGGCGAAAGAAGGGCTCTCGCCTTCGGGGGCTGGGCCGAGGGGGACACGATTGGCCGGCTATGTGCTCGCGTTGGATCAGGGGACGACGTCGTCCCGGGCGTTGCTCTTCGACGAGGCCGGGACGATCGTCGGCATCGAGCAGTTCGAGTTTCCCCAGTCCTTCCCGAAGCCGGGCTGGGTCGAGCACGATCCCCACGAGATCTGGGACAGCCAGCTGCGCGCGGCCCGCGGTGTCCTCGCGAAGTCCGGCGTCGCGGCGTCCGATCTCGCGGCGGTCGGCATCACCAACCAGCGCGAGACGGCGGTCGTCTGGGACCGGAAGACGGGCGAGCCGATCTACCCGGCCATCGTCTGGCAATCGCGTCAGTCGAGCGGGGTCTGCGACGACCTTCGATCCCGCGGCCTCGAGGAGGAGATTCGCGCGCGGACCGGGCTGCTGATCGACGCCTACTTCTCCGGGACCAAGATCCGCTTCATCCTGGACGCGGTCGACGGAGCGCAGGCCCGCGCCGAGGCGGGTGAGCTCTGCTTCGGGACGATCGACACCTGGCTGATCTGGAAGCTGACGGGCGGCCGCGTCTTCGCGACCGAGCCCTCGAACGCGTCGCGCACGCTGCTCTTCGACATCCACGAGGGAGACTGGGATCCGTTCCTGCTCGATGCGCTCGGGGTGCCCCCCGCGATGCTGCCGGAGGTCCGGGACTCGAGCGGGGTGTTCGGCGAGACGGACCCCGACGTCCTCGGCGCGGCGGTGCCGATCGCCGGCGTCGCCGGCGACCAGCAGTCGGCGCTCTTCGGGCAGGGCTGCGTCGAGCCCGGGCGAGCGAAGAACACGTACGGGACCGGCTGCTTCCTCTTGATGAACACCGCCGGAGAAGCGCCACGCTCGGAGGCCGGGCTGATCACGACCGTGGCCTGGCGGCGGGACGGACGGCTCGAATACGCGCTGGAAGGCTCGATCTTCGTCGCGGGCTCCGCGGTGCAGTGGCTCAGGGACGGACTCGAGTTCTTCCCGCACGCGGCCGAGAGCGAAGCCCTGGCCCGGTCCGTGCCGAGCTCGGACGGTGTCTACGTCGTTCCGGCTTTCGTGGGGCTCGGCGCGCCGTACTGGGACGAGGACGCTCGCGGCACGATCGTCGGCCTCACGCGCGGCACGACCCGCGCGCACGTCACGCGGGCGACGCTCGAGTCGATCGCGTTCCAGACCCGGGACGTGATGGCCGCCATGGGGCAGGACTCGGGCATCTCCGCACGGGTCCTCCGGGTCGACGGAGGGGCCTGCGAGAACGATTTCCTCATGCAGTTCCAGGCGGACATCCTCGGAATCGCCGTCGAGCGCCCCGCCGTTCTGGAAGCGACGGCCATGGGGGCGGCGCGGCTCGCAGGGCTCGGGGTCGGCTTCTGGCGGGACATGGCCGATCTGGATGCGCGGCTGGGCGCACCGACGCTCTTCGAGCCCACGATGTCCGAGGACGAGCGGGAGTCGCGCTATCGCGGCTGGCTGCGGGCCGTCGAGCGCTCGCGGGGCTGGGCCGAAGAATGAGGCACGAGGGAGAGCGGGCGCTCGTGATCGCCCACCGCGGTGCGTCCGGCGACCGGCCGGAGAACACGCTGCCGGCCTTCGAGGAGGCGATCGCTCAGGGCGCGGACATGATCGAGACCGATCTCCACTTGAGTCGGGACGGCGTGGTCGTGATCCATCACGACGCCGGGCTCGAGCGCCTGGGGCAGGAGGGGGAGATTCGAGGACGAACGGCCGCGGAGCTCGCCGGCCTCGATGCGGCCCCGGGACGGGCGGAGACGCTCCGGATTCCGACCCTGCTCGATGTCCTCGAGGGGTTCGGCGAGCGAGTCGACTGGAATCTCGAGCTGAAGGTCGGGCTCGAAGCGCCCTACGAAGGAATCGAGGAGATCGTCCTCGGCGAGGTCGAGCGCCGCGGACTGATCCCGCGGGTGATCTTCTCCTGCTTCGACGACGGTGTGCTCGAGCGGCTGCGGGCGGGCTCGCGGGCCGCCCGGATCGGCGTCCTCGTTTCGCCGCGCGCGGCGGACGACGTCTTCGGGCGAGCGGAGCGGGTGGCCGCTGAGGCGATCCACCCGCACGTGCTGCTCGTCGACGAGGCGCTCGTCTCGGGTGCGCACGAGCGCGGCCTTGCCGTCTACCCTTATACCGCCAACGAGCCCGCTCTGATGCATCACCTGCTCGACCTGGGCGTCGACGGCGTGATCACGAACTTCCCACGGGTGCTCGGCGACCTCTTGGGGGATCGCGAAAGCGCTTCTGGCTAGCGCGCTTGCCGCGCATTGCTGCGGGGGCCGCAGGTTGACTTTCAGGGCGCGGTGGCATAGGGTCGCAAGCTCGAAAAACGTTGGACCCGCAGTAACTTAGCCGCGTGGCAAAGCGACTGGACTCCCGCTCGGCGTCGGCCGGACACCCAGGACACCCCCGTCCTCCGGCCCGTCGAACCCATCCCTCGTGCAGGACGTACGAACCGCACGGGTGATGAGGGAGCCGGAACGCACGAAGCCAGGGCCCGACATCGCGATAGCTCTGACCGAGGCGGACTCGGGTCGGTGTGTTCTTCTCCTTCTGGCCAGACGCCCTCGGGCGCGAGGCGAGAGCGGTGGAGGGGGCACCGCGCGACGCCGAACCCTGCTCCCGAAAGGGTGGGAGCGGCGAGGGGTCCCGTTCGGTCGGGGGGCGGTGGACGACCCGACGTCGGATCGAGTGGCTCCGGGCGCCATCGTGCGGTGAACGCCCCCGCGGCACCGACTCCCCGCGTTCCACGCGAGACGCAGACCGAAAACCCGAGCCAGGAAGGCTGGAACCGCACATGATGCGATACGGACTCCCCCCGAAGCAGGGCCTCTACGATCCCGAACTCGAGCACGATGCCTGCGGCATCGGCTTCGTGGCCGACCTCAAGAAGCCGGCGAGCCACACGATCGTCGAGCAGGCGACCGAGATCCTCTGCCGCCTGACCCATCGCGGCGCCGCGGGCGCGGACGAAGCGACCGGCGACGGCGCGGGCATGCTGATCCAGACGCCCGACAAGTTCCTGCGCAAGGTGGCGGACGCCGCGGGCTTCGGCCTGCCGGAGCAGGGCCGCTACGCCTCGGCGCTCGTCTTCCTCGCCACCGACCCCGACGAGCGCGCCCGCCAGATCGCGATCGTCGAGTCCTGGGTGACCGCCGAAGGCCAGGACTTCCTCGGCTGGCGCGAGGTGCCGACCGACCCGACCACGATCGGTCGGATCGCCCGGGCCGGCATGCCCGAGTTCAAGCAGTTCTTCGTCGGTGCGGCCGAGGGTCTCGACCAGATGGCCTTCGAGCGGAAGCTCTACGTGATCCGCCGCCAGATCGAGAACGAGATCGATGGCCTCGGATCTGCTTTCCACATTCCCAGCCTCTCGTCCAAGACCTTCCTCTTCAAGGGCATGTTCCTGGCGCACCAGACGCCGGAGTTCTTCCCCGACCTGCAGGATCCCGACCTCGAGAGCCGACTGGCCCTCGTCCACCAGCGCTACTCGACGAACACCTTCCCGACCTGGGATCTGGCACAGCCGTTCCGCTACCTCGCGCACAACGGCGAGATCAACACGATCCGCGGTAACCAGAACTGGATGAACGCGCGTGAGGGCACGCTTCGCTCGGAGCTCTTCGGCGACGATCTCCAGAAGCTCTTCCCGGTCATGCGGAACGGAACCTCGGACTCCGCGCGCTTCGACAACGCGCTCGAGTTCCTCCATCTCGCCGGTCGCGATCTCCCGCAGTCGATGCTCATGATGATCCCCGAGGCGTGGGAGAACGATCCGACGATGACGGAGGATCGCCGCGCCTTCTACGAGTACTACTCCTGCATGATGGAGCCCTGGGACGGCCCGGCCTCCATGTGCTTCTCGAACGGCGACGGCGTCGGCGCGGTCCTCGACCGCAACGGCCTGCGCCCCTCGCGCTACGTGCTGACCAAGGACGGCCTGCTGGTGATGGGCTCGGAGGTCGGCACGCTCGCGATCGAGCCGGCGGACGTCGAGGAGAAGGGCCGCCTGGAGCCCGGTCGCATGTTCTACGCGGACCTCGACGAGGGCCGCATCGTTCGCGACGAGGAGCTCAAGGAGCGCTACATCCAGCGCCAGCCGTACAAGACCTGGGTCGAGACCCACCAGCTCGAGCTCGGCGACCTCGGCCAGGTCGAAGCAGTGCACCAGCCGAATCCCGAGATCCGGCTGTCGCTCCAGCAGACCTTCGGATACACCCTCGAGGACATGCGCTTCCTGCTCGCGCCGATGGCGGCGAACGGCAAGGAGGCCCTCGGCTCCATGGGCGAGGACGCGGCGCTCGCTTGTCTCTCGGACAAGCCGAGACTGCTCTTCTCCTACTTCAAGCAGAACTTCGCGCAGGTCACGAACCCGGCGATCGACTCGATCCGCGAGCGACCGGTCATGACCCTCGATTCAACGCTCGGCGAGGAGAAGAACCTCCTCGACGAGACGCCCGAGCACGCGCAGCTGCTCCGCCTCCACCGACCGGTCCTCCGCGACGCCGAGCTCGAGGCGATCCGCCAGATCGACAAGCCAGGCTTCAAGGCCGTCACCCTCTCGACGCTCTACAAGAAGGCGGACGGCGGCGACGGTCTGCGCGCGGCGATCGACCAGCTCTGCAGCGAAGCGGAACAGGCCGTCGAGGGCGGGGCGAACATCCTGATCCTCTCGGATCGAGGGGTCTCGCCCGAGCTCGCGCCGATCCCGTCGCTGCTCGCGACCGGTGCGGTCCATCACCACCTGATCCGCAAGGTCCTGCGCACGCGCTGCGGTCTCATCGTCGAGACCGGTGAAGCGCGCGAGGTCGCGCACATGGCGCTCCTCGTCGGCTACGGCGCGGGTGGCATCAACCCCTACCTCGCCTTCGAGACGATCGGCGAGATCGTCGAGGCCGGCACCTTCGTGCCGGAGGGCCTCGACTATGCGGCTGCCGAAGAGAACTACCTGAAGGCGATCGATCTCGGTCTGCTCAAGATCTTCGCCAAGATGGGCATCTCGACGCTGCAATCCTATCGAGGCGCGCAGATCTTCGAGGCGGTCGGCCTCGGCGAGGAGATCGTCAAGCTCGCCTTCGACGGGACGCACTCCCGGGTCAAGGGCATCGGGCTCGACGTCCTCGCGCGCGAGGTCGAGATGCGCCACGACCAGGGCTTCCCGGAGAACGAGTACGAGTACCCCGAGCTCGACCCGGGCGGTCTCTACCAGTGGCGCCTCCGCGGCGAGCAGCACACGTTCAACCCCGAGAGCGTCTCGAAGCTCCAGCACGCCGTGCGGAACGAGAGCTGGAAGAGCTTCGAGGAATACGCGAAGGCGGCCGACGACGACGCGGTCCGGATGCGGACCCTGCGCGGCCTGCTCGAGTTCAACTTCGATCAGGACCCTGTCCCGCTCGAGGAAGTCGAGCCGGTCGAGGACATCGTCGTGCGCTTCTGCACGGGCGCCATGTCCTACGGCTCGATCTCGGCGGAAGCCCACGAGACGCTGGCGATCGCGATGAACCGGATCGGCGGACGTTCGAACACGGGCGAGGGCGGCGAGGATCCGAAGCGCTGGACGCCGGATCCGAACGGTGACCTCCGACGTTCCAAGATCAAGCAGGTCGCGTCGGGGCGCTTTGGCGTCACGAGCGCGTACCTCGTGAACTCGGACGAGATCCAGATCAAGATCGCGCAGGGCGCGAAGCCCGGTGAGGGCGGCGAGCTGCCTGGTCACAAGGTCGACCAGATCATCGCGGACACGCGGTACTCGACGCCGGGCGTGGGCCTGACGTCGCCGCCGCCGCACCACGACATCTACTCGATCGAGGACCTCTCGCAGCTGATCCACGACCTGAAGAACGCCAACCGCTACGGCAACGTGAGCGTCAAGCTCGTGTCCGAGACCGGCGTCGGCACGATCGCCGCGGGCGTTTCGAAGGGCAAGGCGGACGGCGTGCTCATCTCGGGTCACGACGGCGGCACGGGCGCCTCGGCGCTCACGTCGATCAAGAACGCGGGCTGCCCGTGGGAGATCGGGCTCTCCGAGACCCAGCAGACCCTGGTCCAGAACGACCTCCGCGGCCGGATCAAGCTCCAGGTCGACGGCGGCTTCAAGACGGGCCGCGACGTCGCGATCGGAGCGCTCCTCGGGGCCGACGAGTTCGGCTTCGCGACCGCACCGCTCGTCGCGATGGGCTGCATCCTGATGCGCGTCTGCCACCTGAACACCTGCCCGGTGGGGATCGCGACCCAGCGCCCCGAGCTGCGCGCGCGCTTCGCGGGCGAGCCGGAGCACGTGGTCAAGTTCTTCTTCTTCGTGGCAGAGCAGCTCCGGCAGATCATGGCGGAGCTCGGCTACCGCAAGATGGACGAGATGATCGGCCAGACGCATCGCCTGCAAATGCGGAAGTCGATCAACCACTGGAAGGCCTCGTCGATCGACCTCTCGGACCTGCTGTACCGGCCCGACGTGCCGCACGACATCGTGAACACGGGCAAGCAGGACCACGGGCTCGAGAAGGCACTCGACATGAAGCTCCTCGAGCTGGCCGAGCCGGCGCTCGAGCGGGGCGAGAAGGTCAAGATCGAGCTCCCCATCGAGAACATCAATCGGACGGTCGGGACCATCCTGGGCTCCGAGGTCAGCCGGAAGTACGGACTCGAAGGGCTCCCGGACGGGACGATCGAGATCGAGTTCACGGGATCCGCTGGCCAGAGTGTCGGGGCCTGGCTGCCGAAGGGCATCCAGATCCGGGTGGCCGGCGATGCGAACGACTACTGCGGCAAGGGCCTCTCGGGCGGTCGGGTGATCGTTCGGGCTCCGGCGGGCGTCTCGTACGAGCCGACGGAGAACATCATCGCGGGCAACGTCCTCCTCTACGGAGCGACCGGAGGTGAGGCCTTCTTCCACGGTCTCGCCGGCGAACGCTTCTGCGTGCGCAATTCGGGGGCCCACGCCGTCGTCGAAGGCGTCGGGGACCATGGCTGCGAGTACATGACCGGCGGCCGCGCGGTGATCCTCGGGCCGACGGGGCTCAACTTCGCGGCGGGAATGAGTGGCGGTATCGCCTACGTCCTCGACGAGGCGGGCGACTTCGAGACCCACCTGAACCCGCTCGCGGCCGTCGACCTCGATCCGCTCGGGGAGGACGACGTCGAGTATCTCCAGAACATCCTGCGCAAGCACTTCGACTACACCCGCAGCGGTCGCGCCGAGGAGATCCTTCGCAAGTGGGACACCTACGCGCCGAAGTTCGTGAAGGTGTTCCCGACGGAGTACCGCGAGGCCCTCGAGAAGATGGCGGCGCAGGGGATCACGCCCTCCCGCTAGCCGAACACGAACCGCTGCAGCGCGCCAACGGCGGCCGCGGCGAACCCCCAGGACGAGCCTCCCCCGCGAGAGGGCGGAGGTCGTCGAGAGAGACTCAGATGGCGAAGCCCACCGGATTCCTCGAAAAGAAGCGCGAGAACGTCACCTACCGCGACAAGACGGAGCGGATCGGCGACTTCAAGCAGGTGATGAACCCGATCCCGGTCGAGGAGCTGAAGGAACAGGCGTCGCGCTGCATGGACTGCGGCATCCCGTTCTGCAGCAACCCGAACAGCGGCCGCGGCGGTTGTCCCCTCGGCAACATCATCCCGGACTGGAACGATCTCGTGTACCGGGGGAAGTGGGAGGAGGCGATCAGCCGTCTCCACTCGACGAACAACTTCCCGGAGTTCACCGGCTCGATCTGCCCCGCGCCCTGCGAGGCGGGCTGCGTCCTCGGGATCAACGACGACCCGGTCACGATCAAGAACATCGAGTTCAAGATCGTCAGCGAGGGGTGGGACCGGGGCTACATCAAGCCCGTGGTCCCGGAGAAGCGGACCGGGAAGTCGGTCGCCGTCGTGGGGTCCGGGCCGGCCGGACTGGCCGCCGCTCAGCAGCTGGCGCGTGCGGGCCACACGGTCACGGTCTTCGAGAAGAGCGACCGGATCGGAGGGCTGCTCCGCTACGGCATTCCCGAATTCAAGATGGAGAAGTGGATCATCGATCGGCGGCTCGAGCAGATGAAGGAAGAGGGCGTCTCTTTCCAGACCGGCGTCGAGGTCGGCAAGGATCTCACCGCATCCGACCTGCGCAAGAACTTCGATGCCGTCCTCCTCACGATGGGCGCCGAACAGCCGCGGGACCTCCCGGTCGAGGGGCGTGACCTCGACGGGGTCCACTTCGCGATGGAATTCCTGCCGCAGGCGACCAAGCGGGTGCACGGAGACCAGCTCCCGCCCGAGGACGACATCTTGGCGGGGGGCAAGAACGTGGTCGTCCTGGGCGGCGGCGACACCGGCTCCGACTGTGTGGGGACGAGCCTTCGTCAGGGGGCGACCTCGGTGACCTCGCTCGAGCTGCTCGCGGAGCCGCCGCACGGGACCAACCCGGCGACGCCCTGGCCGATGTGGCCGATGATCGCGCGCGGGTCGAGCTCCCACGACGAGGGCGGCACCCGGAAGTACGCGATGATGACGAAGCGCTTTTCGGGGTCGAATGGCCGCATCGAGAAGCTCCACGGCGTCGAGGTACGCTTCGGCGACCCCGACGAATCCGGGCGCCCGGTCATGGAAGAGGTCGAGGGCAGCGAGTTCGAGCTGGACGCGGACCTCGTCCTGCTCGCTCTGGGCTTCCTCGGGCCGGTCCAGTCCGGTCTCGTCGAGGACCTCGGGCTGAAGCTCGATCCCCGGGGCAACATCGAAGCGAACGTCGACGACTACCGCACGTCAGAGCCGGGGGTTTTCGCCGCCGGGGACTGCCGCCGTGGGCAGAGTCTCGTCGTCTGGGCGCAGTCCGAGGGGCGCGAGGCGGCCCGCGCCGTCGACGCGTACCTCATGGGCCACTCGCGCCTCCAGTCGCGCAACACGGCCGGAAACTTCCCGGGCTGATCCCGCCGTTCCGCGTCGTCCGCGCGCGACGCGGTCGCGGCGGACGGCGGCCCGAGCCGACCCGCCGCGCCCGAGCCCGCACTCGCTGTCCCCTTTCGAGGCGGAGCCGATCACGCTCGCGTTTTGGGGCGTCCCCATACGCCGTGAATCGTGTAGGCTAGGAGACGACGAGCGAGCGATTCCAACGCGAGGACGGGGCGCGAACGTTGGCAAGAGACGGTCTTCAGGCGGATCAGGTTTCCCAGCAGACGACGGACGCTTCGCGTTTCGATTTCGATCGCCTCGAGCGGGCCGTGAGCTTTCTGCTCGAGGAGCACGAGCGCCTCTCGACCGAGAAGGCCGCCCTTCTCGAAGAGCTCGTCGAGCGGGAGTCCAGGATCACGTCCCTCGAAGCGAAGCTCGATCGCGAGCGATCGAAGCGGGCTGCCGCGGTCGAGGGCGTGGACAAGATCCTCGCGCGTCTCGAGCAGCTCCAGGCGAGTGCATCGGCGGCGGCGGAGCCGGCATGAGCGAAGAGACGAAGTCGTCGGTCGTCGCCGTCCGGATCGCCGGCCACGAGTACAAGATCCGGAGCGATGGCGACCCGGACGGCCTTCGCGAGATCGCCGGCTACGTGGATCGCGCGATGGCGCGGGTGCGGGAACGAACCGGGACCGTCGATACCTTCGACGTTGCGGTGCTGACCTGCCTCAACCTCGCGCGCGAGATCCTGACGCTTCGCGAGGCGCGGACGCCGGAAGGTTCGACGGCGATCGAAGACGACAAGCTGAAGTCCTTGATCGAACAGGTCGAGGCGGTGCTCCAGGTCAAGCCGGTCGTCGACGAGGCGCCGCAATCCGGCGACGAACGCGATGCCGGGGTGACCACGCTCGAGCTGCCGAGCGTCGAGAGCCTGCGCGAGGGCGACGATGCGCACGACTCCGAAGGCGCACCGGCCGAGCCGCGCGTCGCGGCGGGCGGCCGCGACCGGGCCTCCTGAATCCCTCCGCTGCGGGCGGCTCGCGTCCCCGGGCGGAGACCTCGAAGGCGGCGCTGCGGCGAAGGATGCGCGCGTGGCTGCGGGGCGTCTCGCTGCGCGATGCCCGCGAAGCGGGGGAAGCGGTCGCACGACGACTCGGCGCCGTTGCAGCTTGGCAGCGGGCCGCCACGGTGGCGCTCTACGCGAGCCTGCCGGGAGAGGTCGCGACGACGACGCTGATCGCGATGGGCTGGGCGGAGGGGCGACGCCTCCTGCTTCCGCGCGTCGTGGGCGGGGGAGACCTCGTCTTCGTCGAGCACCTCCCGGACGTGCCGCTCGTCGGCGGCGCATTCGGTGTCCCCGAGCCTCCGGAGCACGCGCGCATCGTCGACCTCGACGAGGCCGAGCTGATCCTCGTTCCCGGGCTCGCGTTCGACCGGCGCGGGGGGCGCCTCGGTCGCGGGGCAGGCTACTATGACCGCGCTCTTGCGGGCATCGGGCTGCAGGCCGCTCCTCGGGCCACGGCCGGCCGCGACGGAAGCGTGCCGCGGACGATGGGGGTCGCCTTCGATCTTCAGCTCGTCGACGGGGTTCCGATGGACGAGCAGGACGTCCGGATGGAAGCGGTCGTCTCCCCGTCCGCGGTGTACGCCGCACCCGGACAGAGTGGCTGAGCATTTCCGAACGAGGATGGAGCGGGAAGAGAGATGACCGAGGCAGCGATTCGGGAGGAGGTCGAGCGCCAGCTCGCGGTGATGCGCGAGGGCGCGGTCGACTTCCACGGAGAGCGGGAGCTGGCCGAGCGGCTCGCCGTCTGGCTGAAGGAAGACCGTCCGCTGCGCGTCAAGCTCGGCATGGACCCCTCCTCGGCGGATCTGCACCTCGGCCACAGCGTCGTGTTGATGAAGCTCCGCCGCTTCCTCGAGCTCGGCCATACCCCGATCTTCCTGGTGGGCGACTTCACCGCGCGGATCGGTGATCCGTCGGGACGGAACAAGACCCGTCCGGCGCTCGATACGGAGCAGGTCCGCGAGAACGCCAAGACCTACGTCGACCAGGTCTCGCGGCTGCTCGACGTCTCGAAGGTCGAGGTCCGGTTCAATGGCGAATGGATGGACGAGATGACGCCGTCCGACTTCGTTCGCTTGTGTTCGCAGACGACCGTCGCGCGCATGCTGGAACGGGACGATTTCTCGAAGCGATACGCCGCGGAGGTGCCGATCTTCATTCACGAGTTCCTCTATCCCTTCGTTCAGGGCTACGACTCGGTCGCGCTCGAGGCGGATGTCGAGCTCGGCGGGACGGATCAGACCTTCAATCTGTTGATGGGGCGGGAGCTCCAGCGCGCCTACGGGCAGGCTCCTCAGGCCGTGATCACGCATCCCCTGCTGGTCGGTCTCGATGGCCACGAGAAGATGAGCAAGAGCCTCGGCAACTCGATCGGGATCCTCGACGAACCTTCCGACATGTACGGGAAGGTGATGAGCATTCCGGATGCAGCGATGGCCGATTGGCACCGACTGCTGTCGATGGGCGACTGGGGCGATCTGGGTGCCGATCTAGCGACCTTCGCGGGAGGAGAGGGCGGCGATCCGATGTCACTCAAGCATCGCCTAGCACGCAGTATCGTGTCGCGCGTACACGACGAAGCGTCGGCGGAGGCTGCCGCGGACGAATTCCGCAAGGTCGTTCAGCGCAAGGAGATGCCGGACGACATTCCGGAAGTGAGCGTCGGCCTCGCAGGTCGAGAGGGAATCAAGGTATTCGAGCTGTTGGTCGAGGCAGGACTCGCCGCGAGCAAGAGCGAGGCGCGGCGCCTCGCGCAGCAGGGGGGCGTGTCGATTGATCAGGTGCGCGTGAGCGACCCGACGGCCCTCGTCGAGACAGGCGAACACGTGGTCCAGGTCGGAAAACGGCGCTTCGCGCGGGTCGCGGTCGGCTGAGGTGCCCGAACGGCCGCTTTCGGCCGAAGCGGGCAATCCGAGGCGCGAATATTCCCCGAAGGGGCATCAAAAAAACGCTCAAGACGCAGGAATTTCCCTTGCGCGTGCAGGCAGCGTCCCGTAAGTTCCGGCGCCCGCTGCGAGGATCACTCGCGGGGGAATCCCAGGCCATAGACCGGATTCTACGTCGCTTGCCATGCGGCGCCGGTCTCACTCGGCTCTGGGTTTTAGGTTCGTGTTCGCACTGACAGTCTGGATGGAGCTCTCGACAAGCTCCCAGGACCTCGAGCGATCTTTGAAAACTGAATAGCGTGTGGTTCGCAGAGTCGGGTGGGGACACTCGGCGAAGCGGATCGAGACAACATCTATGAAGTCCCCTAGCAGGGCTGCGGCCGAGAGGCGCGCGGATCCTGCTTGCGATCATGACTCTTGGATGGCTCGCGACGAGGAGACTCGTGGCAGAGCCGTCATCACAGGAGTCAGCCAAATTTAAACTGGAGAGTTTGATTCTGGCTCAGGACGAACGCTGGCGGCGTGCTTAAGACATGCAAGTCGTACGAGAAAGTCACTTCGGTGGCGAGTAAAGTGGCGCACGGGTGAGTAACGCGTGGGTAATCTGCCCTCAGGTTTGGGATAACCCCGGGAAACCGGAGCTAATACCGAATAAGACCACGATGACTTCGGTCGATGTGGGAAAAGGTGGCCTCTCGGAGAAGCTATCACCAGAGGATGAGCCCGCGTTTGATTAGCTTGTTGGTGAGGTAACGGCTCACCAAGGCTCCGATCAATAGCTGGTCTGAGAGGATGATCAGCCACACTGGAACTGAGACACGGTCCAGACTCCTACGGGAGGCAGCAGTCGGGAATATTGGGCAATGGAGGCAACTCTGACCCAGCAACGCCGCGTGAAGGATGAAGGCCCTCGGGTCGTAAACTTCTGTCGAGAGGGAAGAAACGCGTAAGGTTAATACCCTTGCGTCTGACGGTACCTCCAAAGGAAGCACCGGCTAACTCCGTGCCAGCAGCCGCGGTAATACGGAGGGTGCAAGCGTTGTTCGGATTTATTGGGCGTAAAGCGAGTGTAGGCGGTTTGTCAAGTCGGGTGTGAAAGCCCAGGGCCCAACCCTGGAACTGCACCCGATACTGGCAGGCTAGAGTCCCGGAGAGGATGGCGGAATTCCCGGTGTAGGGGTGAAATCCGTAGATATCGGGAGGAACACCAGTGGCGAAGGCGGCCATCTGGACGGTGACTGACGCTGAGACTCGAAAGCGTGGGTAGCAAACAGGATTAGATACCCTGGTAGTCCACGCCGTAAACGGTGAGAGCTCGTCGTCGCGGGTATTGACCCCTGCGGTGACCAAGTTAACGCATGAAGCTCTCCGCCTGGGAAGTACGGTCGCAAGACTAAAACTCAAAGAAATTGACGGGGGCCCGCACAAGCGGTGGAGCATGTTGTTTAATTCGAAGCAACGCGCAGAACCTTACCTGGATTTGACATCTCGGGAATCTTCCTGAAAAGGAAGAGTGCCTTCGGGAACCCGATGACAGGTGCTGCATGGCTGTCGTCAGCTCGTGTCGTGAGGTGTTGGGTTAAGTCCCGCAACGAGCGCAACCCCTATCGTTAGTTGCTAGCAGTTCGGCTGAGCACTCTAGCGAGACTGCCGGTGTTAAACCGGAGGAAGGTGGGGACGACGTCAAGTCCTCATGGCCTTTATGTCCAGGGCTACTAACGTGCTACAATGGTCGGTACAGACGGTCGCGAACTCGCGAGAGTAAGCCAATCCTACAAAGCCGGCCTCAGTTCGGATTGGAGTCTGCAATTCGACTCCATGAAGGCGGAATCGCTAGTAATCGCGGATCAGCATGCCGCGGTGAATACGTTCCCGGGCCTTGTACACACCGCCCGTCACACCACGAAAGCTGGTTGAACCAGAAGTCGGTGACCCAACCTTCGGGAGGGAACCGCCCAAGGTATGACTGGTGATTGGGGTGAAGTCGTAACAAGGTAGCCGTAGGGGAACCTGCGGCTGGATCACCTCCTTTCTAAGGAGCCAAGATCTGGTCAACAGATCCTCTCCCGTGACCCTACTTCGGTGGGCGATCGAAGAGAGCAAGGCAAATTTAGAAGTCACGTTGCTCACGCCTTCAACGCGCAAGCGTTGAATCGCAAGTCGGTATGAATCCCGGGTTTTCCCGGTCACTCGTTCAATCGGGGTGCTGACCGAGCAACGCTCATCCGCAAACCACGCGCTATTCAGTTTTTGGAGACCGGAGTGTTCCCGGCCTCTTTCATTCGTATGTAGATACGATGAGGAGGTCGGACGACACGAACCGAGATCTTCCGTCGATCGGAGCGGGCATACCCTGGCGACAGGGGCTGCGAGCTCTCCGGGCCTGTAGCTCAGCCGGTTAGAGCGTCCGCCTGATAAGCGGGAGGTCGGTGGTTCGAGTCCACCCAGGCCCACCATCTACCTGGCGGCCCGCCACTTGGAAGCACGTTCGCGAGATGCGGACGATCAGGGGAGCTTTCCCCGCTTCGCGCGTTGAGTGGCGGCTTGCCCGTTCGGGAGATGACGTCGGGATCGGGTTCGAGGGAACACACGAGGCCGGTCGATCCGTTTTGACCTGGAGTTCTTCAGAGCTCTGGTTCTTTTAGTGGGGCTGTAGCTCAGCTGGGAGAGCGCGGGCTTTGCAAGCCTGAGGTCGTCGGTTCGATCCCGTCCAGCTCCACCACTGCTTTCGCGTTGTCCGCCCAACGGCCTAGCGCCGTTGACGGAAACGCGATGACACCTCGAGGCGTCTTCGCTGACGCGCCTCTTCTATACAGAGAGGTTGGTGTCGCGGTTCTTCGGATCCGTGGATCTTTGATAGTTGAATATCTTTCCGAGCTGAGAGCGTCTTGTTTATGCAAGATGAAAAGAATTTATCTAGTCGATGAAGGTCGACCGTCGTGAGACGCAAAGACCTTCTCACCTGGAGGGCCGCCGCGGTCCGACGGGTGAAACTTCGATCTGCCCAATTTGATTTATGGTCAAGCTACAAAGGGCAGACGGTGGATGCCTTGGCGGTAGGAGGCGATGAAGGACGTGGTTAGCTGCGAAAAGCGTCGGGAAGCTGCTAAGCGAGCTCTGATCCGACGATGTCCGAATGGGGAAACCCGGCCAGGGTCATGCCTGGTCATCCTTTACTGAATACATAGGTAAAGGAGGCAAACTCAGGGAACTGAAACATCTCAGTACCTGAAGGAATGGAAATCAATTGAGACTCCCGGAGTAGCGGCGAGCGAAATGGGAATAGGCCAAACCGGCGGGAAGAAATTCCTTCCGGGGTTGTGGGACTCCAATGTGGGACCCGGATGGGTAGTAGAATGGTCTGG
>Ga0180429_10000018_pt1 | contig 164043 bp, 115 predicted proteins | sample SS_ome_FD_132428 | JGI IMG/M metagenome (GOLD analysis project Ga0180429, IMG submission 132428) | Hypersaline lake sediment archaeal communities from the Salton Sea, California, USA - SS_1_S_1 metaG | ecosystem: Environmental > Aquatic > Non-marine Saline and Alkaline > Hypersaline >... | reverse complement strand
GAGGTCTATTGTGGAAGGATTGTTGTTTCTTGTTGGTGCCTTGTGGCTCGGCGGGTATCTGATCTATCGCTCCGGCAAGCGTACCGGCTCTCGGAAAGGCTACAGCGTCGGCCGCTCCCGCGCGCGCCGATATCGCCGCTGAGTACCGACGCTCACAGCGTTTTGGGCGATCCTGGCCCGTTTCTGGGCGGGCCGGGATCATCCTTTTCGATCGCCAGAGACCATCGGCTCATCGACCTACATCGCTGTCGAATCCCGGTGCTTCGAGCGAGAAATGCTGAAAAGGGAGAAGACGCTTCACCACCTTGAGCCGCTGGCCACACCCGTCGGTTGCGCCGTAAGTGGCCCTTCCTCAAGGGTTTACGACGCACACCGAACGGCGATTCACAGATTCTATCGTGGGCGAAAGTTTGTTTGACCGCATTGCGCGAAACATGGTAGAATGTGGGTATCTCCGACAGGAAGTCGGATCCAGTCACGGGTTGCAGACAATTCGACCCATCTGTCCGAGGAGGCAGGATGCCTTATCCGCAAATCAGTTCTGACCAGCGGCAAGCCATCGCGCGGTCCGTTGAAGCCGTCATTCAGCAGGCCGCGCGCGATGCCGACCTGGTCGGCCAGTTTCTCCTCTCGCACGGCTATCAACCCACGGGCGGTAGGGGCGACGCGCCAAATCAGGCAGCGCAGCCGAGCCCGGCTATGAACGGGGCTTCGATGCTTCTCTTGAATCTTGCGGCTGCGCTCAGGATTGCTCGCTGGGAGCGCCAGAGTATCAAGTCCCGCTTGCCAGAAACGCTGCCAGATTCGACGGTGGCGCTGAAGGCGACCCTGGCGGCAACCAATGCCGCCCCGGATGATCGCGCCGCGCCACGACCTGCTCTTCATCAGCAGGTATTCACAATCTGGCTGAAACACTTTTCTCGCCAAGGCAGTCAGCAGTTGGGCACTGACGTGCTCATGAACCCGGCAGATGTTAATCCGGATGCTCTTCTCGATACTCTCGCCGACCTGCTTTGGCAACACCGTCATCTTACGAATACCAGCGAGGACATTACATGAGTGCTCGAGCCAAATCACGGGGTCTGATCTATCTCCGTCGTAGTGGCGACCGGCAGGAGAGCAGTCTGCAATGCCAGTTTGAATGGGCGCTGAAGGCGGCTCAAGATCAAGGCGTCCACGTCGACGCCAGCCTCGATGACTTGAAGAAGATGCAGGCGGAAGGCCTGTGCCGTCATAAATCTATACGTTTGGACGACGCTGTCAGCGGTTCGGAACTGCAGCGGCCCGGCTTGGACGTTCTCCAAAAAGATGTTGTTTCGGACCAAGCAATTTCACATTTGTTCGTCTATCGGCGTGATCGGCTGGGGCGCCCGAACGATCCGGTCGACATGATGCTGATCGAGCAGCGCATTCGCTGCAGCGGCGTCACGATCGTGCGGTCCGATGGTATTGCCGAGCCGGTGTCGAGTGGCAACTCCGATATCGGCGAACTGGTGCGAATGCTCGTGGAGTACGAAAGTTCCGGCGACTTCCTCCGACAGCTTTCCGAGCGCGTGCTGCGAGCCCAGCTTCAACTGGCCCGCGCCGGTCGCTGGACGGGCGGCAACGCTCCTTACGGTTTCACTCGAGCCTTGGTCGACGCCGACGGCAGGATCCTCGAGAAACTTCTGCCCGGTAAGAGCGTACGGCAACCCGGCTGTCATGTGGTGATCGTCCCGGATGACAAGGAGAAGGTCCAACGTTGGCTGCACATTCTCATGCTGAAGGAACAAGGCTGGGGTTACAAGCGAATTGCGAATCACCTCAACGAGCAGGGCATACCCAGCCCGGGCGCGGGAAGCTATCGTACGGACCATGGTGTGAGGCACGAGGTAAGCGGCAGGTGGAATCACACGACTGTCCGCGATATTTGCCGCAATCGTGCCATCCTCGGCATCATCGAATATGGACGGCGGTCGGAGGGAAAGCATTGGCGGACCGATCCCGATGGTTCCAGGCCCCTCAATGAAGACGACCTTCGCGACGGGAAAGCTCAGCGGATCTTCAACAAGCCGGAGAAGACGGTCCGAGGCACGCTGCCTTTCGAACCGCAATTCGATGCCGACCAATGGGAGCGGATTCAGGACGAAACTCGCAAGAGATCGCGTTCGCAGGCCGGAGTCCCTCGTACACGGGATCCGGCGCGATATCCGCTATCCTGCCGAGTGATCGATCTGACCGACGATTGCTACTCGGTCATGTACGCCCGCACAATCGGCAAGCGGCGCGTGTACACATGCGGTCGATACATGCGGACGGGCGGCCGGGAGTGCGATAACAACCAAGTCGACGCTGAAGCGGCGCTACAGTTCACGCTGTTGACGCTGGTCGAGTTGGTCGATCGGCTCGGTGCCCACGACGAGCTTCGCGCCCGACTCATGCAACGAGCCCAAGCCGCGCAAGCAGACAACCCCGGCCCTGATCCCTACCAGCAACAGACGCTGTACCATCAGCAGCAGGTTGAAACGTTGCGGCGGCAACTGGCGTCGGCACAACGCAACTTGGCAACCGAGGAAGAGCCGGCGTTGCGGGACGCTGTTCGTGACGAGTATCGCCGAATCGCTTCCGAGCTAAAGGACGCCGAGCAGGAACTTGCCGCCTTGAATACACGCCGCCCATCCTCAGCGGCCAGTTCACCCGAAGCCGAGGTGGACGCTGCCCTTCGGCTGTTCGCCGACATCCGTCGGGTCGCCACCAACCCCGACGCCAGGGCGGACATACTGCCGCTGGTCCAGAAGCTCGGCCTGAGGCTCGGCCTGAACTATGTCGAGGCCACCAAGGGGAAGAATCGCAAGATTCGCCGCCTCGCCGGTGGCGAACTCCACTTCGGCGATCGCCTTTTGCCCTTCCAGGGGCATCGACGGCCGAGACCGGCTGGTGCCGACGTCCCGGGCTGCGACCCGTCGAAGCCGCAGCCAAGTCAAAATATCAAAGAAACGACCGGGGCCCAGAGCCCCGTCGACCCGAACCCGTTACAAGTTAACCTACTTACGACAAATGCCCCCCAGGAGAGCATTTCGTTCACAAAGGTGAGTCGGGGCGATTGGATTTGAACCAACGACCTTCTGACCCCCAGTCAGACGCGCTATCCAGGCTGCGCCACGCCCCGAATCGGGTCATGAATTTTGCTGGCTGGGACCGAGTGCCGCCCGAGCCGTCGCCGGTTGCCCAGCGTTGCGTCGAGGTGCTCGACAGGCCAGCAGCTTCATGTGGCCGATGGACGTAATATGACACATTCGCCCCCAGAGGACAAGGGCAGCGGAAAAGGGCGGCACCCGCACCGTGCCCGCACCGTCCCCGCCCCGTCCCCGCACCGTCCCCGCACCGTCCCCGCACCGTCCCCGAACTGTGCCCGAACTGTGTCCGGCGCGTGCCGCCCCCACTCGGCGACGGGTCGGCAGCGGCTATGATATGGGGCCGTGTCGGCACTGCGTAATGGCCCGTGCCGGCGAACTCAAGACAACTCCACTCTCGGAGGAACAGCAGCCGTGGAAGCATTTATCGACCGATTGGCGTCGGCCGTGCGGCAGCGTGGCAACCCGGTGATGGTGGGGCTCGACCCGCGGGTGGAGCAGTTGCCCGAATCGCTCGTCCCCGGGGGAGTGCCCGATTCCCTGGACCACCAGGCGGCGGCCTGTGCGGTATTCTGCCGGGGGGTGATCGATGTGGTGGCCCCGCTGGTACCGGTAGTGAAGCCGCAGGCGGCGTTCTTCGAGCAGTTGGGGCCCCCGGGCATGGTCGCCCTGGCCGAGGTGATCCGCTACGCCTCGGAGCGTGGTCTGCTGGTGGTGCTCGACGGGAAGCGCAACGACATCGGATCGACGGCCGCAGCCTACGCCCGCGGCTGGCTTGGCCCGGGCGGTGCGAGTGCCTGGGGCGCCGACGCCTTGACGGTAAGTCCCTACTTGGGCGACGACAGCCTGACGCCGTTCGTCGAGGTTGCCCAGGAAAGGGCAGGGGGCGTGTTCGTGCTGGCGAAGACGTCGAACCCGGGCGGTGGGATGCTCCAGGATTTGCGTTGCGAGGGCGACCAGCCGGTCTACGCGCGAGTGGCCGAACACGTCGAGCAACTGGCAAGCAACACGCTCGGCCGGTGCGACTACGGGGCAGTGGGTGCGGTAGTCGGGGCGACCTATCCCGAGCAACTGGCCGAGCTGCGTGCGGCGATGCCCCACACCTGGCTGCTGGTGCCCGGCTTCGGGGCGCAAGGGGCGGGGGCGGAGGACGTGGCCGCCGCGTTCGACCCACAGGGCCTCGGTGCGGTGGTGAACAACTCGCGGGGAATCATTTTCGCCCATGCGCGCGAACCATTTTCGGGGCGCTTCGGTGCGGCCCGCTGGCAGGACGCGGTCGAAGCGGCCACGCGGGAGATGATCGACGCGCTGCGGTCCGCCACTCCGGCCGGCCGGCTGGGGGAGTGAGCGGGGAATGCGGAGTGTGGAATGCAGAGTGCAGAGTGCAGAATGCAGAATGCTGAATGCAGAATGGCCTGACCACATGCATTCATCGTTCTGCATTCATCGTTCTGCGTTTCCCGGGTTCCCACGGAAATGTTCCCACGGGGCGGTGCCCGTGGACTTGGGACTATTCCCACGTTACAACACTCGCCTTTGGGGCACTGATGAAGGTGAATAGCGATTAAGTGCGGGAACGTGCCGGTCGGCTCGAAGCCTGCTCGCGCGATTGACAGTATCGGTCTCTAAAGTAGAATTGGTCCCAGCGGTAGCGCGGGACATTTCGATGGGCTTTTGCGGAAGGAGACGACTCGTGGACAGACGCGCGGCGATCGCCGAGATCAGCGGGATGCTGCCAGACGGCCAGCTGGACCAACTCCTGGATTACGCCCGCTATCTTCGCTCACGTAGCGAGGGGACCGCTTGGCAGGCGTTTGGTCAACTCCACCTTGCCAAGGCTTACGGAGATGATGAGCCGGAGTATAGCGACGCCGATCTCCGCGAGGATTCTTCGTCATGAACGTTGGCGACGTGGTGCTGATACCACTTCCGTAAGTATCGGGGGGGACCCGCAAAGCTCCGGCCCGCGCTGGTCTTGTCAAAGCTGCCTGACGCGTTTCAAAGCGTGTTGATTTGCGGGATCAGCACGCCTATGGACCTCCGCCGGCAAGCGCCCCATCGGGGTAGCGAGTGAGTACCACCGCAACGTACCAAGTACAAGCTATTGCACGGATGATTTCGCCATGGGTGACGTACGCCGTAAACCGACGCGGGCGGTCCTCCTGGCAGCCAGCGTCTTGGCGATCGCGGCACTGTCTGTCTGGGCCACGATGGTCTGGCACCGACGGGCTGCGATCGCATCGTTTCGCCGCCGCGCGGAAAGTTTCCCAAACGAACCGGGTGACGAGGCGAGCACGTTGCTAGTGTCTTCGTACAAGGAGGGAACCGAAGACTCCCACAAACTGCTGGAACGGCTGGGAGCACTCGGCGACCAATACTACTGGCACACGTTGGTTTGGTCCGGCAGCGCCGACCCCAGCAATTCGCAACCGTTGCGGGTGTATCTTTTCCAAGCATGGCTAGGGCCGACCGGAGCACACTGGTCGCCGTTGGTGCTGGTCGCCTGTGATTCCGAGAGCCGCCTGCGATGGTGGAAGATCGTGGCGGCGGAGAACTTCACATTCGAGGGCGCTAAGGTCACGAACGAGGGACGTCACGCCGTCTTGTTGATCGCATGCAGCAGTCTGTCGTGGGAGCTGAGCTATCGCTATCGCTTGCTTGGGTCGGGAGCCCTATTTCTTGAAGTGGACCGGCAACCCCACTCTCTTTTGCCACCGGAGTCACGCTCGAGTGATGACCGTCAGTCAACGGCCGCGGACGCGTTCGAGGCCCGAGCCAGTGAGGAGAGCGCGGAATCCAATGCCCAACATGCCACGTCCCCCGGGGCGATTCCCACGGAAAGGTTCCCACGGGGCGATTCCCACGGGGCGGTGCCCGTGGGCTTGGGACTCCCATCACCAATCCCTAACCGCCAATCACCTCACTCACTCGTCGGCCGCGCGGAGCCAGGGGGTCAGCACGGGCGTGTGGGCGTGAATCTCATCGTCGGTGAAGAAGATGCCCATCTCGCGCTCGGCCGACTCCGCGCCGTCGGAGGCGTGGACCAGGTTCATCTGCCGGCTGGCGCTGAAGTCGCCGCGGATCGTGCCCGGTTCCGCCTGACGCCCGTTGGTCGCGCCGGCCAGCTTCCGCACCACGGCAATCGCCTCGGGCCCCTCGACGATCATCGCCACCAGCGGACCGCCGGTGATGAACTGCTCCAATCCCGGGTAGAACGGCTTCTCCACGTGCTCGGCGTAGTGGCGTCGGGCCAGCTCGGGGGTGACGCGCATCAGCTTCATCGCCACCAGATTGAGGCCCTTGTCTTCAAAGCGGGATATCACGCGGCCGATCATCCGGCGTTGGACACAGTCGGGCTTGAGCAGAACCAGCGTACGCTCCATCTTGATGCTCCTTGGAAATCAATGCGTTCTCGGTCGTGATGCGACCGGGCATGTCACGGAAACCGGACCCGCATCTTACCGCGTAGGAGGCGGCTCGGGTAGAGCGTCCCGCGCCAGACGATGCCGCCCCGCCGCCAGCCGAGCCACGTGGTCCGCAGCAGCAACCAGGTGTTGATCACCGCCGCGGCGGGCAACAGCAATCCGGGCCACCAGGGGCGTCGGGCCCAGCGGGCGAGCATGACGACGCTCGTCGCGGCGGCGAGGAGTGTGACCACGGCGGCGGCCCACATCACGTCCGCCACCCAGCCGCCGGCCAGCAGTGCCAGCAGCGGCAGGATCAGCGGGGCCAGTTCCAGCGGGGGAATGGCCGCGGTGAGCAGCAGCATCCGCCCCACATGGCAATCGCCGATCGAGGCGAACCCCTTCTCCGCCCCTCGGGCGGCCGCGCGCAGATCGGGGTACCAGGCCACGCGAATCAACTCGGGCGAGGCGGCCAGTTCGCTACGTGCCCCGTGGCGTTTCAGCATCAGTCCCAGGCCCACGTCGTCGGCCACCTCCAGACGTAGCCATTCCATGCCGGGCGTGCGGTCGAAGGCTTCGCGTCGAACCAGGTTGAAGGCCCCGACGCCCACGTATGCCCGCGAGTCGGCCCGCCGGACCGCCCAGGGTCGCACGGCGGCGAGGAAGGTCCGCAGGAACGTCTGCACCATCACCTCCACGCCCCACGTGGGCGCCACCAAATCGGGCGCGCAGGCTAAATGGTCCAGTTCGCGGTGCTCGGCGTAGGCCACCGCCCGACGCAGGGCGTCCGGAGCGAAGCGGACGTCGGCGTCGGTGAGCAACATCCATCGCCCCTCGGCCTCGGCGATGCCTTGCCAGAGTGCGTGGACCTTGCCAAGCCAACGCTCGGGCAGACGGTCGACGTGCAGCACGTGAACCCGGCGATCATCCGCGGCCAGTCGATCGAGCACCTCGGGCGTGGCGTCGGTGGAGCGATCGTCCACATAGATCACCTCGAAATCGGGATAGTCCTGCGCGAGCAGTGACGCCGCCGCCTCGGGGATCGTGTCCGCTTCGTTGCAGGCGGGGACGATGATCGACAGCCGGGGCCAATGTTCGGGCTCCGGCGGCGACTGACGCTCCAAGACGGCAACGCCGCGGATCGTCCGCGCCGTGCTCCAAAGCAACGTCAGCCAATAGGCCACGCCGATCGCCGCGTAGACGAGAGCCAGCAGGGCGAGTACGGCGGTCATGGGCGGCGAGCGAGCATTGCGATCCCACGGCGCGCTGCTCGTGGGCTTGGGATGTGGTCAGCGTGCCCAGGATCGGCATTCCGAGTGCGCGTGTCAAGGGTTGCCCGGCAGGAGGATTGCGAAGTCGGTTGATTCCGTCATTCCCGAGAAATCGGGAATCCAGTGATCCGTCCCAATTCCCTGGATTCCCGCGTCCGCGGGAATGACGTGTGGAGGCTCAACGCCAGCTGCACTCGACTTTGCAATCCTCCTGGGGTTGCCCGAACTCACGCCGCCTCGCTGCCGATCACTTCGCCACGCAGCGAGAGGTTGACCACCTCGATCGGCAAATCACCACGCCCTGCGGCGTCGCGGGCGGATTTGGCGATCGACACCAGTCCGCCGCAGCAGGGCACCTCCATGCGAACGATCGTCAGCTTCCGTAGCCCGGCACCGGTGATCATCGCCGCCAGCTTGGCCACGTAGGCCGAGGCGTCGTCCAGCTTCGGGCAGGCCAAGGCCATCGGCCGACCTTGCAGCAATTCCCCGTGGAAGCTGGGCATGGCCGCCGGGGCACAATCGGCGGTGAGCAACAGATCGGCGTCCCGCAGAAATGGCGCGGACGGCGGGATCAGCTTCAACTGCAGCGGCCAATGGCTGGGGCCGGCCGCCACCTGCTCCCCATGGCCGGTCTTCGAGGGAGGCGGCATGGGCGGGGGACCATTGGGGCTCGGGCCGCCGGACGCCATCGGCAGATCGAAGCTCCGCGCTTGACTGCCCGGGCAGCCACCGCTCCCGACACCACCGCCACCCTCGACCGCATTACGACCGCCGGCCGCGGCGAAACTCATCGCCTGGGCACCGGGACAGCCGCCAGTCGGGGCGGAGGAGGGCAGGGCGGCGGAGGCTGCAACCGGTTCGGCCTGGTCGTGCCCCACTCGCTCGGCCACGGCTTGTTCATCGAACTCGTCGGCTTCGCGCTCGATGATGCGGATGGCATCTTGCGGGCAATGGCCCAGGCAGGCTCCCAGCCCGTCGCAGTAGACGTCGGACACCAGCCGGGCCTTGCCGTCGATGATTTGCAACGCCCCTTCGGCACAGGCGGGAACGCACTCGCCGCAGCCGTTGCACTTGTCTTCGTCGATCCGGACGATTTTACGAATACTCATCGATTGGCTCCTCTCGGGAATCTTCCCAGCATTGTGGGACGGTTATCGGTTTGGGTGATTGACGTTTAAGTGGCCCGGGGCGGACTGCCGCGGCGGCCGTCGATCAAGTGGCGGACGGCGAGCACGGGGTGCCGCCACATCATCCGCGGCCCTGCCCACCGCATCACCTCGCGAACCCGCTGACGCATCTCGGGCCGATAGCAGTGGATGGGGCATTTGGCACACGTCGGCTTCTCTTCGCCATAGGGGCAGCAGTCGAGCCGTTTCATGGCGTACTGCTCCAGCTCGCGGCACTCCCCGCAGAGCGGTCGCTGGTCCGCCGAATGGCCGCCGCTTGGAGTCCCGGCGCCCGGCATTTCGTGGGCCGGCATTTCGTGGGCCGGCATTTCGTGGGCCGGCATTTCGTGGGCCGGCATTTCGTGGGCCGGCATTTCGTGGGCCGGCATTTCGTGGGCCGGGGCATCGCCGCTGGGGGGCTCGCCCACGTGCTCGCCGTGATGGGCGCGGCAGTATTGGTCGATCATCGCGCGGATCGTCGCCCGTTCACGGTGGAGGCGGCCGCTGTTGGTTGGTCTGCTGCTCATGGCGGCGATGGGGATAGCGGCAATGGGGGATGATGCACGGGGCGTGGTGCCGCGTGCTGTTACCACTATTTTGCCACGGCCGCCAACCGCTGTCCTTGATCTCGGTCAAGCGGCGGGAAAAGAATGGGCGGGGCTGGCCCGAAGACAGGGCGGCGAGGCCGGGGGGCGCGGACTTACGGCCGCGCATTTTGAATTGCCGCACGTCCCTTATCCCCTGACGTCCGGCGTCGTGATTGCCAGGCACGCGGCTGCCCCGGCCCTAATTAGCCGCGGCCTCTTCCAGCCAGGGGCCCGGGCGGGGTTCGTTCTTCCGCGCGTCCCAGTAGGGGGAAATCCGCCGCAGGTTGGCCACGATCTCCGGGAAGACCTCGACGATGCGGTCCACGTCGGCCTCGCTGTTGTAGCGACTCAAGCTGAAGCGGACCGAACCATGCACGGCGGTGAACGGCACGCCCAACGCGCGGAGCACGTGCGAGGGCTCCAGCGATCCGCTGGTGCAGGCCGAGCCGCTGGAGGCACAGATGCCTTGGTCGCTCAGTTGGAAGAGCATCCCCTCGCCCTCGATGTAGTGGCAGGCGATGTTCGAGGTGTTGGGCAGACGCTCCGACCCGCCACCGTTGATCTCGATCCAGGGAATCCGCTCCCGCATGCCCGCCTCCAGGCGGTCGCGCAGGGCCCGGACACGGGTGTTCTCGTCGTCCAGGTGCTCGGTGGCCAGTTCCACGGCCCGAGCCAAGCCGATGATGTGCGGCACGTTTTCCGTGCCGCCGCGTCGCCCATCCTCTTGATGCCCGCCGAGCATGAAGGGCCGGCAACGGGTGCCGCGTTTGATATAGAGCGCGCCGACGCCCTTGGGCGCGTGCAACTTGTGTCCGGAGAAGGAGAGCAGGTCCACGTGGCGATACTCGCCGGCCAGATCGATCGGCAGCTTGCCGACCGACTGTGTGGCGTCGGTGTGGAAAATCACGCTGGCGTCGGTCTCCTTGGTGATCCGCGCCAACTGGGCGATGGGGAAGATCACGCCCGTCTCGTTGTTGGCGTGCATGATGCTGACCATCAGCGTGTCGGGCCGCAGGGCCTGGATGAACTCCGCGAGGTCGAGATTGCCGTCGCCGTCGACCCCCAGCCACGTGACCTCGTACCCCTGCCGCTCCATCTCGCGACACACTTCCAACACGGCCGGATGCTCGACCGCCGTGGTGATGATGTGCTTCCGCGCGGGGTTGGCCGACGCCGTGCCCCGCAACGCCATGTTGTTGCTCTCCGTGGCGCAAGAGGTGAACAGCATCTGCTTGGCGTCGATCGGGCCGAACGCCCGGGCGATCGTCTTCCGCGCGGCGGTGAGCGCCTCGCCCGTCCTCTGAGCCGGCTCGTACATCGAGCTGGGGTTGAAGTAGTCCTCCGTGAGGAACGGGACCATCGCCTCGTACACTTCCGGCGCGATGGGCGTCGTGGCGTTGTTATCGGCGTAGATGATGTTCATGGGATTCGGGATTCGGGTTTCGCGGCTCAAGCCCACGGGCACCGTCCCGTGGGAATCGTCCCGTGGGAATCGTCCCGTGGGAACCGTCCCGTGGGAACCGCGGCGAGTGGGCCGAAGTGGCAACGGGCGTCATTGGTCATCGGTCATTGGCGGCAGGTCCACGGGGTACGGGGCGACGGCCGTGGGCTTGTGTCCAATATCCAACGTCCAGCATCCCGCCTACACTTGCACCACGCGGACAGCCTGGTCGACGTGTTCCTTCAGCGTTTGCTCGACCATCAGCTTCAGCGTGGTCGCCGCGTTGTGGCAACCTTCGCAGGCGCCGCTCAGCTTGCAGTAAACCAGGTTGTTCTTGATGTCGATGATTTCGATGTCGCCGCCATCGCGCTGCAACAGGGGGCGGACGTACTTCTCCACGCTCTTCTCGATCCGCTTGGCGAACTGGTAGGGCGAGAGCTTCGGCTCGGCGGGAGCCGCTTCGGCGGTGGCCGCTCCACCCGAGGGGGCGCCGGCCAGCGGAGCGATGTCGTGAAGCATGGGCACCGGTTGGCTCGCGACCGGCTCCTTGCTCCATTCGTCGTCCAGCAGGTCCTGCAATCCGCCGGGCACGTGATGGCACGACATGCAAGCCCCGCCTGCCTTGATGGCGTTGGTGATCTCGGGGATGGTCCGCAGGTTCAGTTCCTTGATCTTGCGGCGGATGTACGGCTCGCTCAGCGAGAAGCACTTGCAGACAATGCGGCCTTCGTCCTCCGCCTCGTCTTGCAGGTCGACTCCCAACTCCCGAAGGTTCACGCCCCGCTTCTGGGCCCAATTGAACACGGCCGCTTCGAGCGCCTCCGCCCCCATGACCGAGCAGTGAATCTTCTGCTCGGGCAACCCCTCGAGATACTCCACGATATCCTCGTTGCGGACCTTCAAGGCGTCGATCGGCGTGTAGTGGCCCTGCTCGATCAGCGCGCACAATGCCTCGGAGGCCGCGATGGCCGACGTGCAGCCGAACGTCAAGTAACGGGCTTCGGTGATCTGGTCTTGCGTGGGGTCGGTCGGATGCTTCTTCACCTTGAAGGTGAATCGCAACGCGTCGCCGCAGGCGATCGAGCCGTGCTCGCCCACCCCGTCCGCGTCGTCTAGCTCGCCCATGTGCGTGCCCGGTTTACCGTGAACGGCGTCCATGAACAACTGCTTCGTCTTATCGCTGTACTGCCAGGCCACGAACTCCTCCTCGGATGTGTTTTCTTCTCGCGTAGGTGGTCGAAAGGCGTCGGGTGGGCCTCGCCGGTCACGCGATCAGCAATGCACGCAACCCACGGACGCGGTCGAGCCGGCAAGGAGACACGTCGATGAACGGTTACCCCATGAGCGGTTACCCCATGTCCGACGTCCGACGACTGTCACCCCTATTCTACAACTCCGGCCGATGCGGAGAAGGGCGGGCCCCACTGCGTGGGTACGCCCCGCATCCGCCGCCCTTGCTCATCGCCACCAGTCGCACTACCATCGAAGCGCCGCCGTGCCGTCTTCCCATCGAACTGACAAATATGTCCGACGCCCGACCAATCGACGCCGTCCTCGCCCGCCTGAATCCGCAGCAGCGCCAGGCGGCCACTTTCGGGCGCGACCCGCTGCTGATCGTCGCCGGGGCCGGCACCGGCAAGACGGCCACGCTGGTCCAGCGCGTGGCCTGGCTGATCGATCAGGGCGTGGACCCGGGCCGGATCTTGCTGCTCACCTTCACCCGTCGGGCAGCCGCCGAAATGCTCCGCCGCGTGGACGGCATCCTCCGGGCGGTGCGCGACAGTGACGTGCGTGAGAGTGACGTGCGTGAGAGTGACGCCGGCACCGCCGGCCATCCGGCTGCCGCTGGCGCCGCGCCAACGCCGGACGCGGGTGCCACTGGCGTTCCGCCAGTGCCCGACTCGGCAGTGCCCGACTCGGCGGGAGCCGAGCCCTCGCCAGTGCCGGAGGTCCCACGGGACGGTGCCCGTGGGCTTGGGCCTCACCAGTTACCACCAGCCGCGCGCCAATCCTCCACGCGTGTTTGGGGCGGCACGTTTCACGCCGTGGCCACCCGGCTGCTGCGACGCTGGGGCAAGGCCATCGGGCTGCCACCCAACTTCACCATCCACGATCGCGGCGACTCCGAGGACCTGATGAACGTCGTCCGCACCGAGCTGAAACTGGCCAAGACCGACAAGCGTTTCCCCAAGAAGGGAACCTGCATGGCCATCTACAGCCGCTGCGTGAGCGCCCGCGAGAAGCTCCCGCTGGCCCTGGCCGGGCAATTCCCCTGGTGCGAGGAGTGGGCCGAGGAGTTGGGGCAACTGTTCACCGCCTACGTGGATCGCAAGGAAGCGGCCGGCGTGCTCGACTATGACGACCTGCTGCTCTACTGGCACGCCCTGTTGGCCGACCCCCAGGCGGGCGAGAAGGTCCGCGGGCTCTTCGATTGCGTGCTGGTCGACGAGTATCAGGACACCAACGCCCTGCAGGCCGAGATCATCTACCGCCTCCGCCCCGACGGCCAGGGGCTCACGGTGGTGGGCGACGACGCCCAATCCATCTACAGCTTCCGCGCCGCCACGGTGGAGAACATCTTCGATCTGCCGCGGCATTACCCGGGCACGACCGTACTCAAGCTGGAGCAGAACTACCGGGGCACGCAGCCGCTGCTGGCAGCCACCAACGCGGTGATCGCCCAAGCCAAGCGCCGCTACGCCAAGGAACTGTGGTCCGCCCGCAAACAGGGCGAGCGGCCGCGGCTGATGCTCTGCCAGGACGAAGACGATCAGACCGAACAGATCATCCGCGAGGTGCTCGGGCATCGCGAGGCGGGCATCGACCTGCGTCGTCAGGCCGTGCTCTTCCGCGCCTCGCATCACAGCATGATGCTCGAAGCCGAACTCACCCGACGACAAATCCCGTTTCACAAATACGGCGGGCTGAAATTCGTCGAGACGGCCCACGTGAAAGACTTGATGGCCTTTCTCCGTCTGGCCGAGAACCCCCGCGACGTCGTTTCCGGCGGACGAATCCTGCCGTTGCTGCCGGGCATCGGGCCGAGCCGCGCGGGACAGCTCATGCGCCAACTGGACGAAGCGGGCGGCGATTTCGCTGTCTGGCAGCAGTGGCCCCCTCCGCCCGCCGCCAAGGAGGATTGGCCCCGGCTGGTCGGCCTGATGAAGTCGCTGGCCGACTCGAAGGAGCCGTTGCCCAGCCAAGTGGGTCGCGTTCGGAAGTTCTATTCGCCCATGCTCGAGTTGCAATACGACAACGCGGCCGCCCGGCTCCGCGATTTGGAGCAGCTCGAACAAATCGCTTCGCGCTATCGCAGCCGCCAGCGGATGTTGCAGGAGGTGACGCTCGACCCACCCAACTCCACGCAGGACCTGGCCGGGCCGCCGCTGCTGGACGACGACTATCTGGTCCTCAGCACGATCCACTCCGCCAAGGGCCTGGAGTGGGACGCCGTCTACGTGATCCATGCCGCCGACGGCAACATCCCGTCCGACATGGCCACCAAGTCGCCCGACGAAGTGGAGGAGGAACGGCGACTGTTCTACGTGGCGCTCACGCGGGCAAAGAACTGGCTTTACGTGTATTGCCCGCTGCGATACTACTTCCGCCCCAATCGGAGCGATCCACACAGCATGGCGCAGCTCACCCGGTTCCTGCCTCGCTCGATCCACGAGCATTTCGAAATGCAGGTGAGCGACCCGCTGGTGGACGAGCAGGCCTCGGGCATCGTGCCCGGCCGGCTGCACAGTCGGCAGGTCCGCCGCCAGGCGAAGGACCTCTGGTCGTAAGCGACGCGTGACGGGCGCAACCGAAGCGTGACGGGCGTATTGACGCGTGACGGGCGCGGATTGCGGGTGGGCCCGCCAAGTTCAAGCCCGCGGGCAGCAGGGCAGCACCTCGTGGGAAGTGGGGCGTCCCAGGGGCCGTGGTCGCCCGTCCCCCCCCCCAATCGGCGATTCGCCGCGTCCTCTTGCCGGCCGCGTCCTCTTGCCGATCGGCCAGACCGCCCGAATCGACTTGATCGCTCGGGAATAATTTGGCGGCCGCCCCTCGAATACGAATATGGCCGAACCGGTACGGCGGGCCAACCCCCTCTAGCGGGCCGTCGGCCACACGCGATCAGGTGAATTTTCGCCCGCAGAGTGATTGATCCCGACGGGCGGTTTTGGTAGACTTGACAGGTGTTCAGCGATCCCCCTTTCTGGAACACACGAAGGCTCGTTTTCACGAGGAGAACTCAGATGAGACATTTCGCCCAACTCAGTCTTGCCGCGATGTTGTTTGTCGGCGCCGTCAGCACCGCGCTGGCCGAGGAAGCCAAGCAGATGACCGCCGACGGCGAGCCCTGGCACGTCCAGCAGGTCGCCCGCTCGGCTCACGAGCGTCCGGCCAAGGCCGATGCCTCGCCCAACGAGGCCGGCAACTTCCTCCACGTCCGACTGGACGTCACCCGGCCGGAGGTGTCCAGCAAGCTGCACTCCTTCCGAATCATCAACGCCAAGGGCGAGCAGGTCGGCGGCGAGCCGTCGTACATGCGGGCCACCTCGCGTCTGGTGTTCGAGGGCAACTGGGATTCGCTGGCCGGCCTCTACCTGGAAGGCCTGGACCACCGTGAACCGCTGTTCGAGGTCCGCCAGGTGGAACCGCTCGTCGAGCGACGCGCGCCGGCGGACGAGCCGGTCACCATCGCCCGGCGCGATCGAGACGTCTACATCGATCGCCCGGATCGCTACGTCGAGGATCGCGTCGTGGTCGATCGCCCGGATCGCTACGTGGTCCGCGACCGCGTGGTTCGTGACGACGTTGTCCGTGACGACGTGGTAGTCCACGATCGGCGCGATCGGGTGGTGGTCCATGACGACCACGATACCGTGCGACACATCTACCGCGACGGCGGCGACCGCGTGGTGCATCACGGCAGCGGCGGCAGCGTGCGGCACATCTATCACGACGACGGCCCCCGCGAAATCCATCACCACCGAGGCGGCAGCGGTGGCGGCGTGAAGCACATCTACCATCACGGCGAAGGCGGCGGATCGTCCGAGCAGACCGTGATCCATCATCACGGCTCCGGCAACGGCGGCGGCTCGGGCACCAACGTCAAGCACGTGTATCACGACGGCGCCGGCAGTGGTTCCGGTTCCGGTAGCGGCTCCGGGATGGGTAGCGGCTCGGGCGGTTGCCCGGACGGGAACTGCCCCTCGGAAGGTCAAGGTCAAAGCCCCGGCGATATGATGGCCCAAGCTCAGGGCATGGGTCCCGGACAGGGTCAAGGAATGGCGCCCGGTCAGGGCCAAGGCCAAGGCGAAGGCTGCGGCTGCCCCTCGGAAGGCCAGGGTCAAAGCCCGGGCGACATGATGGCCCAAGCCCAAGGCATGGGTCCTGGGCAGGGTCAAGGAATGGGGCAGGGCATGGCGCCAGGTCAAGGTCAGGGTCCCGGCCAGGGTGGCGACTGCGGTTGTCCCCCGGGTGAAGGCCAAAGCCCCGGTGAGATGATGGCACAAGGCCAAGGGCCAGGCCAGGGTCCCGGAATGGGTCCGGGTCAGGGTCCTGGCAGCGGGCCCGGCAATGCCATGGCAGGCGGTCCGGGAACGATCGGGCCAAAGACCATCGGACCGAAAATGATCGGCCCGAGGGTAATCCGTCCCGACGTGGACGTCGACACCCCGACCTACCGTGACCCCCGCGTGTTTGTCGATCCGCGTGTGCGGTTCGATCCGCGACTGCTCTACAATCCGAATCTGCGTCCGGGTCAGCCCGGCTATGGCGGCCCTGGCGGACAGGGCGGCCCCGGGGCCTACGATGAACTGGCCCGCGCCGGGCTGAAACCCGAGATGCCCAAGCCCGAAGCCGCGCCCGCGTTCGTCCTCTACGTGTCGGCGGGCGAGGAAGGCGGTGCCGGCAAGGTCTATCAGGTGAACGAGCACGGCCGCGTGCTGGGTTGGGTCAATCTGCCCTTCACGCCCAGTGGTTTGGCACTGCACCGCGAACATGGGCTGGTCGCGTCGCTTCCACGCGACGGCGGTCGTCTGATGCACATTGACGATACCGGCAAAGTGAGCACGCTGATCGACAAGGACAAGAACATGGTCCATCCGGTCGACGTCGCCTTGGCCGGCGGGTCCGACTCGATCGTCGTGGCCGACAACATGGCCGACGTGCTGATGACCACCTCCACCGGGGGCATCAACCCGGAGGTCTACCGTCGCTTCGACGGCCAGAAGTGGACCGCCCAGGATATGTCGATCGCCGTTACCCGCGATGGCCACGTCATCATGGGCAGCAACGGCAACAAGGGGATTCACCGCTTCTCGGGCGATAAGAGCCAGTCGGCCAGCCAGCCGGTCCTGCCCGAGCCGGGCGGCGTGGCGGCCGATCCGAAGTCGCTCCGCTGGGCGGCCACCCAGGCACCGAATGAAATCTTCATCTTCGAGGGCGAAGAGTTGATGAAGAAGCTGCGGCTACCGCCGGGCAAGGCCCACTACCGCGGTGGCAAGCTGTCGTTCGGTCCGGCCGGCACGATCTGCGGTGTGGCCCGCCCCGAAGATCAGGTGACCGGTGAGCCCTGGTTCATGATGTACGACATCGAGGAGGAGAAGGTCCGCAGCCTGTTCCCATGGGACAAGGAAACGATGACCGACTTCGTCGTCGGCCCGCGGATGTTCTGGGAACGGAACGACCCGAGCGGCTACAAGAGCCGTTATTGATAACGGGGAGGGCCGGATGACGCGATGGCTCATCGGTCGATCACTCACGGCAACCCACCCGGGTTCAAGCCCCCGGGTGGGTTGCTTTGCCTTCGGTTGCCTGGCCGTGGCCGCATGGCTGGCAACCGGTCGGCTCCCGGCCTTGGCTCAGCAAGGCACCCCCGGCACCGCGGTGCAGCTGCCCACGTTCTCGCAGTTCTCCACCAGTACGTCGGTTCTGGTGCCGGACCGCGGTTCAGCCTACCTGGGCGGGATCAACCGCTCCAGCAGCGGCGCGGTCACCTCCGGCATGCCGCTGGCGCCGATCCGCCCGTTTCGTAATTCGGCCATCGGCCGGTCGCAGTCGGCCTCGGGGATGCGGGTGAGCGTTTGGGTGCACGACTTCCAGGCAATGGACGAGTATCTGCTCGGCCAGCCTTCGCCGGGCGGGCTCGCGTCACGAAACGCCCCACCGGGGATCGCAACCACCGCCGCGGGACTCAATAACATGTTTTCCTCGTGGGATGCTTCCCCGGCGGAGCGACCCACCGAGTGGGCGTCCGCTCCGGAACAACCCGCGGTCGCCGCCGGCCTGGGCAGCGTGGCCCAGGAGCGAGAGCGTCGCGAGCGGGTCCTCTCACAAGCAGCTCGCGAAGCCCAGCAGTACTTCGAGCGCGGTCAAACGGCCGAGGCGGCGGGCAAGGCGTCCGTGGCCCGAATCTACTATCGCATGGCCGCCCGGCGGGCCGAGGAGCCGCTACGGGGCCGTATCTCCGAGCGTCTGCAAGCCATGTCCGCCCGGCAGGCGGGTGAAACCCTGGCCGACGCGCCGGCACTTAATCGTTAATCGCCGTCGTCGGTGCGTGCGGCGCGTGGTTATTGCAAAATCGCGTGGTCGCGTGGTGTCGCCCTCGCCTCTTCGCACGCGGGAATCCAGAGGCGATTTCTCCGGCGCCCAGCAATCCAGTAGACGCACACGTCATTCCCGCGCACGCGGGAATCCAGAGTACTGAGAGGGAACGCTGGATTCCCGCTCCCCGCTTTCGCGGGCACAAGCTTCTCGGGAATGACGGAAGAAATCGACTTTGCAATCCCCCGGCCTCTTTTCGCGGCTCGATTGACAGCCGACGCTCAATCCCGATAATCGGGGATAGTGGGGGAACGCTCTTTTCGAACAACGTATGTCGTCTTCACCAGGGCCGGGCCGATGAACGATCTTTTGGTGTTGCTGGGAACGCAGCAGGAGGAGATCGTTGGCGCGATCGGCGAGAAGCTTTCGCCCACGCTTTGCCCTGTCCTGATGCGGACGGAAGCCGGCCGCGGCGCGGCGATCTTCGAAGCCTTCCGCGACTGCTGTAATCAGAACAGCGACGTGCCGGCGCGGCAATGGGCCCGGCGACTGCGCGGCGAAGCGCCCGAGGGCGTCCCGCCGCACGAGGTGCTCACGGCGCTGAACTATTTGGAGTGGGCGGTTCGCCTCCACGTGGTCCGCTCCATCCAGCAGCGGCGCACCATGTTGATGGCGCTCGAGAGCCTCGGCGGCACGGTCGATTGGCTGCGTCGGGCCTTCTTCGACCGGCGCGGGCCCGAAGGCGGCTCGTCAGCACTTCCAATCGAGGATCTGGCCGGTTTCTCGCAGGCGTCGCGAACCTTCATTTGCCTGGCCAACTTGCAGGGACGCCCCTATTATCTCAATCCGGCTGGTCGCGAGATGGTTGGGCTGAAAGCGGATGAGCCGCTCGAACCGGCCACCTTTCATCGGTTCCATGGCGCCCAAGCCTGGGAGGAACTGCGACAGAAGGCCGTACCCGCGGTGCGCGAGAACGGGCGATGGGAAGGCCGCTCCCGCCTTCAGCACTTGCAAACCGACGAGCAGTTCGAGGTGATGACCACGATGTTCCTGGTCAAGCGTCCGGGGGCGGAGCGGGCGTCGTGTTTGGCACTGGTGCACCGGCCGCTCTCCACGTTCGAGGACATGCTTGGTGAGGTGGAAGCCCGCAAGCACGCCATCCTCGAATCGTCGCTCGACCCGATCATTACCATCAACCATGAAGGCGTGGTCACGGAGTTCAATCGGGCGGCCGAGCAGGTCTTTGGTCATCCGCGGAGCCGGGTGCTGGGCACGCGTCCCTCGGAGGTCCTCTTTCCGCCCTCCAGCAGCGCGGGGCACCGCAACCGGATCGACCGCTATTTGAATCTTGGCGAGGGGTCCATGCTGGGACAACGCGTCGAGGTGACCGCCGCGCGGGCCGGCGGCGAGACCTTCCCCGCCGAATTGGCCATGACCATCAGCCAGGAGCGCGGATCGCCGGTGATGACGTTCTTCGTCCGCGACATCAGCGAACGCAAGAGGGCCGAACGCGAGCAGGCACGCTACTCGGCGGAGTTGGAGCGGTCGAACAACGAATTGGAGCAGTTTGCCTACGTGGCCTCGCACGATCTGCAGGAGCCGCTGCGCAAGATACGCACTTTCGGCGACCGGCTGGAAATGAAATGCGCGGACAGCCTCGACGATACCGGCCGGCAATGCGTTTCCCGCATGCAAGACGCGGCCGCGCGGATGCAACTGCTCATCGATGGCCTGCTGAACCTCTCGCGCGTGACGACGCGGGGGCAGGAATTCGAACCGGTCGACCTGGCCAAAGTAGTACGCGAGGTGATCGGTGACCTGGAGGTGCAAATCGAGCAACTCGAAGCACGCGTGGAAGTGGGCAAACTGCCCACCATCGAAGCCGACCACTTGCAAATTCGACAGTTGTTCCAGAACCTCATTGGCAACGCGCTGAAGTTCCACCGCCCGGACGAAGCCCCCTTGGTACACGTGGAGGGACACTTCCTGCACCCGCCGGGGAAGCGTTCGCCCGGCAGCACCGCACAGGAGAAGTGCCTGCTGAAGGTCCGGGACAATGGCATCGGGATCGACGAGCGGCACCGCGATCGGATCTTCGATGTCTTCCAGCGACTCCATCCCCGCGAACGCTACGAGGGAACCGGCGTCGGGCTGGCCATCTGCCGGAAGATCGTGGAACGCCACGGCGGCGAGATCAACGTGCGCGGCGAGGCGGGCAAGGGCACCACGTTCGAGATCATTCTTCCCGCCGTGCATCGCAAACGCCGCGGGAAGACATCCCACAAGAACGGATAACAGATGAGCGACACACCCCGGCCTCCAGTGATCCTGATGGCCGATGACGACATGGACGACTGCCTGCTCGTGCGCGACGCCCTGAGCGAAGCATGCGACCGTTGCGACCTGCGCTTCGTCGGCGACGGCGAGGAACTGTTCGAGTATCTGGAACGCCACGGGCGGTTCGCCGAGCCGGGCGCAGCACCCTCACCGGACCTGATCCTCCTCGATCTGCGCATGCCGCGCAAGGACGGCCGCGAAACACTCCGGGAGTTGAAAGCAAGCTCTCGATGGCGGCGCATCCCGGTGGTCGTCCTTACCACCTCGACTTCGGATGACGACATCCGCTTCGCATACGATCAGGGGGTGAACTCCTACATGACCAAACCGACCACGTTCCGCACGCTGGTCGAGTCGGTGGGGTTGCTGGCCAAGTATTGGTTCAAGCTGGTGCGCTGCCCACCGGCCGACTGACAACGCGGACGAATCACGGTTGAAGAGCGGCGAGTGCGAAGCGACCGACCGAGTGAACAGAGCGTGAGGCACGGGGCAGAATGTGAAGCGATTACGCGGGGCGGCACCGTCGTCCGCCCCCGAATCCCCGAATGCCACTGACACGGAACCGCACCATGGATGCCGGCCGAGTAAGAATCCTTCTGATTGAAGACGACCCGGACGATGTCTGGGTGATGCGCAACCTGCTGGCCGACCGCTGGGAGGGACAATACGAACTGGTGCACGTGGAATTGCTCTCAGCCGCGCTGGAGCTTTGCTCGGCCCAACAGTTCGATGTCGTCCTGCTGGATCTGACGCTCCCCGACAGCCGAGGCCTGGAAACCTTTTTCGCCGTCAGTTCCCACGCCGACGAAATGCCGATCGTCGTCCTCACGGGACTGAAAGACGAATCCGCCGCGGTGAAAGCCGTGCAGGCGGGTGCCCAAGACTACCTGGTCAAGGGGCAAATGGACGACAACCTGCTGGTGCGGTCCATTCGCTACGCCATCGAGCGGAGCCGTCGCGATTTCGCTGAGCGGGCGATGCGCGACACCTCGGAGGAATTCCGCGCCGCCGGCGAGATTCAGCAGAGACTCTACCCGGTCGAGGACCCCGAGCCCGATGGGTTCCAGATCGCCGGCGCCCTCTTTCCGGCCAAGGCCACGGCGGGCGACTATTTCGACTACATCCCCATGTCGGAGGACCGCTTGGGCGTAGTCGTTGGCGACGTGAGCAGCCATGGCATGGGCCCCGCACTGTTGATGTCGGAAACCCGAGCCTGCCTGCGCACCCTCGCGCAAACATTCGACGACGTGGGCGAAATCCTCACCCGCGCCAACCGAGTGCTCGCCGCCGATACCAGCGACTCCCACTTCGTCACGCTTGCCATGATGCGGCTCGATCCCGCCGACCGGACGATGATCTACGCCAGCGCGGGTCAGCGCGGACACCTCTTCCACGTCGACGGATCGGTCGCCACGCTGGACAGCACCGCGCTGCCGCTGGGGGTGCGAGCCGACACGGTAGTGCCAGCGGCCGCGCCTCGCCATCTCCAGCCCGGTGAACTGGTGGTGTTCTTCACCGACGGCGTGGTCGAGGCAGAGTCGCCCGGCCGGGTTCGCTTCGGATATCGTCGCGCCTTGGAGTTGATTCGCTCCGAGCAGCAGCGTACCCCGCGGGAGATCATCGACGCCCTGCACGGCGAACTCCAGTCGTTCTGTCGCAACACCCCGCAGCTCGACGACATCACGATCGTCGTGGTCAAGGCCCGCGACAGCGGATAACCCGGCCCGCTGTCCCCCTGCCGATCATTCAGACGGATGCCCGAACTGCCTGAAGTGGAAACCATGTGTCGCGGCCTGAGGCCGGCCATTGGGCAGCGGATCGTCGCCGTGACGCGGCCGCGCTGCCGCTTGCAGCCGATCGAGATGACGCCCCGACTGCCAACCTTGCGCCGACGCCTGACCGGACGCCACATCGCCAGCATCGGACGGCTCGGGAAACGCGTCTTATTGGTGTTGGACGACGACTCGCGGCTGGTCATCGAGCCGCGCATGAGCGGCCTCGTCCTGCTCCGCGATCCACCCGACCGCGAGCACGTACGACTCGTGATGGGCCTCTCCGACGGCCGGGAGATTATGTTCTGGAATCTGCGCGGGCTGGGCGTGGTGCGGCTACTCTCTGCCGCTGAGTTCGCCGACGCCCTGGGCCCCGACCGTATTGGACCCGACGCCCTGGCCGTCGGCGCGGCTGAGCTGCGCGCTCGGCTTGGCCGCGGCACCCGGCCGATCAAAGTAGCGTTGCTGGATCAGCGCGCGGTGGCCGGCATCGGCAACCTGTATGCGTCGGAGATTCTGCATCGGGCCCGCATCCATCCGGCCACGCCCTGCCGCCAGCTCAGCGCGCGTCGCTGGAGTCGGCTGCATGCCGCGCTGGGCGAGGTCCTGCGGGACGCCATCGCTCACCAGGGCTCCACCCTGCGCGACGGCACCTATCGCATCGCCCGCGATGAGCCAGGCGATTTTCAGCGCCGCCACCGCGTGTACCAGCGTGCGGCGGAGCGTTGCCTGCAATGTGGGCAACGGCGGATCGTGCGGATCATCCAGGCCCAGCGTTCCACGTTCTTCTGCCCCCGCTGCCAGCGAATGCCGGGCTAAGATACGCCCGCGTTCGCCTCGGGGCCAAGCCGGACGATCGGCGGAGCGCGATTACCCGACCGGCTCTTCCTGGAAGATGCCCAGCTTGGCCAGGGCAGCCTGCAAGTTGTCCGGATTGACCGGTTTGTTCAGATACCACTCGCAGCCTTCGCGGAAGGAGCTGATGACCGTCTCCGGATCGCGTCGCGAGGTCACCATCAGGACCTTCATTTCCCGACCCTTCTTGTAGGTCTTTTGCGACTGCTCCCAGCTGCGTATCTCATGCACCAGCTCTTCGCCACTCATGCCGGGCATTTCCACGTCGACCGTGACCAGTGAATAGGGCCGGGTGTGCGTGGTGGCGTGGCGAATCTTCTTCATTGCCCAGTGGCCGTCCGGCACGGCGGTGCATTCGCCGTAGGAGGCCAGCAGGGCGGTGAGCTTTTCACGGCTAACAAGATCATCGTCGACAATCAGGATACGCATGGCGAACCTTGGCTTTCCGCTCGTCTAGTGGCAGGTGGGTAGTTCCAACTGGCCGTTGTCGGCCACGAATTGTTTCAGTCGCGAGGTCTCGTTTTCCAGTTGCTCGAAAGCGTCGGCCGCTTGGGCCGGATTTCGGTCGGTGGCGGCCACCTCCAAGCGGTCGGCGGCGTCGGCCAGGCGATCGGCCGTCAGGTTCGACGCCCCGCCCCGGATCCGATGCGCCTCGGCCCGAAGCGTTTCCGTATCGTCCAGATCCAACGCCTGCCCAAGTTTGTCGATCTGGTTCTCCAGGTCGACAAGGAACTGGGCCACCACCTTCCCCAGCAACGCCCGGTTCCCGCCGAACTCGTACTCGGCTCGGTCCAGGTCGATCGGCGGCACGACCTCCGGCTGCCGAGAGGTCGAGAGTCGCTGGCGTTGTTCCTCCAAGTGCTCGGGCTGGAAGGCTTCGAGCGGGACATCGGCGGCCGCCACGTCGAGCCAGTGTGCCACGGCGCTCAGGAAGGCATCGCGCCGGATGGGTTTGATGATCACATCGTCCATGCCCGCCTCGCGGCAAGACGTCTTCGCCGCGGCCGAGGCATGCGCGGTGAGCCCCAGCAAGGGGACCTTCTCATAAACGGGTCCCAGATCGCGGATGCGGGTCGTCGCGGCGAAGCCGTCCATCTCGGGCATTTGGACGTCGAGCAGCACCAGGTCGAAGATCTGCTGCTGGCAGGCCTCGACCGCTTTGCGTCCGTTGTCGACCAGCGTGACCTGGTGCCCAGCGGTTTCCAGGTAGTTGCGGACGACCTCCTGATTCGTGGGGTAGTCTTCGGCCACGAGAATCCGGCCGGATCGCCGGCGTCGGCGGTCGAAGCGTTCATTGGACCCGTTCATTTCCGGGGCGATGTCCGCTTGCGGGGTCTCGTTGGTGATCGGAACCCGCATGGTGAACCAAAAGATGCTGCCTTCGCCCGGGGTGCTGTCCACGCCGATTTCCCCACCCATCATTCCCACCAGGCGTTTGGCAATGGCCGTACCCAACCCCGTTCCGCCATATTGCCGGGTCGTGCTTCCATCGGCCTGGGTGAAGCTGTCGAAGATGGCCTTTCGCTTCTCCTCGGGGATGCCGATCCCCGTATCGACCACGGAAAAGCGGATTTGCACTTCCTCGCCGACAATATCGAGGGCTTCGACGAGCACGTTGACAAAGCCCTTGTTGGTGAACTTGACGGCGTTGGCCACCAGATTGCGCAGGACCTGATGGATCCGCAGTGCGTCGCCGACGACGTATCGCGGCACATTGGGATCGAGCGAGACGCGGAAGTCGAGCCCTTTGCCACGCGCCTGCACGTGCGCGCTGCTGACCACGCGTTGCAGCAGTTGGGGAAGATCAATCGGGCGGGGATCCAGTTCCAGCCTGCCAGCTTCAATTTTGGCGTGATCGAGCAGATCGTTGATCAGATTCAGCAAGTGCCCCGATTCGCGGAGGATGATGTGCGTGAGCCGGTGACAGGTATCCACCGAGTCGGCGGAGAGAATGATCTCGGAGAATCCGATGATCCCGTTCAGCGGCGTGCGAATCTCGTGTGAAACATTGGCCAGGAAATCGGACTTCAGCCGATTGGCTGCCTCGGCTTCATCCTTCGCTTGTTGGAGAACGAACTCCGTGTTGCGCTGGTCGCTGATGTCGGTGAGCGTGACCAGCAACAGTTCCTCGCCTTCCAGCCACACCGTCGCCACGGACTGGTCGACCGGCACGCGACTACCGTCCGCGCGGGTGAGTTCGTTCCGCCGCTGCACGGGCTGGGCGCCGACGGTGGGCCACTCAGCCGAACCGCTGGAATCGGCCAGCCCAAACGCGTGCCACCACTCGCCGGCGGCCACGCGCATGACCTGTTGCAGCGGACGCTCCCGCAAATCCTCTTCCCCGTCGATCCCCAGCAAGACGCGAGCCGCCCGATTGGCCAGACGGATTCTTCCCGAATGGTCGAGCAGCAGGGCACCATAAGGCAGGGCCTCCAACGCGATCCGGGGCTCCTCTAGCGGGACGCAATGGTCGTGCGTTGTTGCGGTTGCACCTGGCCGTGCCTCGGTGGTGGCTTGGCCCCGGTCGGTCGTCGTGGCCGCCGCCGTGACACCCGGGCAGGAGTTCACCTGGCTGCCCGCGCCCGGGCCACGCCGCTGCCCGATCGTCCAGGCCACGACGCCCACGAGACAAGCGCTAATCGCCGAAACGACCAACGCGACAATCGAAATGGCCAACCTGAGTGGTTCCAAGGCGTCGACTCCGGTCACGATGTCGGTTGGGAGGAAATGGGCAGGAAAACGACTGTCAATGCACCACTCTCAATGCACCGTTCTCAATGCGGCGCGGGGCCGGGCCGCGCGGACGGCGGGTTGAGAACGGTGGCATGGGGACGGTCCCCGGGGACGGTGGCATCGGGACGGTAACATGGGGACGCCGGGTAGGCCGCGTGGCGGGGAACCAATGATGGTCGTACAAACATAGAACAAAATGGCGACGCCCGTCATGTAAATCATTCCAGCGACGAGCCTCCCAATCGAGGAAGGTCGCCAACCTGACAAAGGTCACGCACCCCCTGGCGAAAAGCCGGGACGGGGAAGCAAGCCGGTCTCGCTGGGGCGCCTGGGGTAACCGACCACCGGACCCACACGCCCCGGTTGTCCTAACCACTGGTTTAGTGGTATCTTGCACGGGTCTTGGGTTGCCTTGTGTGGGAGCAATCGTTCGGCGCCGGCCAGAACGCGACGGGGAGAATCAGGCCGGCCGCCGGGTCCGCGATTCGCTCGATGAAACACGAACAGCATGTTGTTCATGTCGATGGAGAGACTTATGACATCTCGTCTGCCCGCGTTCCTTCTGACTGTGGCCTTCGGTACCACCTGGCTTTGCCTGGCCCAACCGGGCGTCGCCGCTCCCCCGGACTCGCCCACGCCGGCGGTCAGGGCCTACAACCAGGGCGTCAAGCAAGTCCAGGACAACGAACTGGAAGCCGCCCTGAAGAGCTTCAACAAGGCCATCGAACTGAACGACAAATTCGCGCACGCCTACTCCGATCGCGGGCTGGTCAACGCCCTGCTGGGGAATCTGGACGACGCCGTGGCCGACACCAGCAAGGCCATCGAGTTGGTTCCCAACGATCCCGAGTATCGGTTGGATCGAGCCTTCACGTATCAGCAGGCGGGGCGATACGGAAAAGCCCTGGCCGACTACAACCGAGTTCTGCAATTGGCCCCCAAACGCGCGGAAGCCTATCGCGAGCGGGGGTATGTTCGCGTGTTGCTCGGCGACTACCGCGGAGCCATTCGCGACTTGAATGAAGCCATCCGTCTGAACGACAAGGATGCCGCGGCCTACATGGCCCGGGGCGTCGCCTTGAGCCGGCTGGGGTTTTGGAACGAAGCCATCGCCAACCAGGACCGCTCGCTGAAGCTCGACCCGCGCAACAGCGAGGCCCTGATCGACCGTGGTTACGCCAAGGTGATGATCGGCCAGGCGTCCGAAGCACTGGACGATCTCGATAAGGCCGTGGAGTTGACCGAGAAAGATGCCGCGGCGCACTTCACGCGCGGTTTCGCACGCACGCACTCGAAGCAGTACGACAAGGCGATCGAGGATTACGATCGGGCTCTGGAAATCGACCCGGATTACGCCGAAGTTTACCGCGAACGGGCGTTCGCCCATGCCCTGGCAGGCCATCCGGAGCAAGCCGCGGCGGATTTCAAGAAGGCCATCGAGTCGTCTCCCGAAGATGCCGCCGTCTTTCTCCGACGCGGGCAGGCCCATACCGTGGCCGAAGAATACGAGAAGGCAATTGCCGATTACGACACGGCCATCGAACTGGTGCCCCGTTATGCGGAGGCCATGCTGAATCGGGCCGTGGCCCGCTTCGAGGCGGGAAACGAGGACCAGGCGCTTGGCGATTATCGCCGCGTCGTCGCCCTGCAGCCGCTGCCGGTGGCGGGTTACCGGCGCTGGCTCGAGATGGCCATGTATCCGGAAGGCGAAGAGGCCCTCAAGAAACTGGACCAACGCCTTGAGGAGTCGTTCGAGGCCGCCAAGATGCACTTCACCGCCGGCGTGGAACACCACAAGGACGGCGAGCTGGACAAGGCGATCGCCGAGTACGGCAAGGCTCTGGGGATCTATCCGCGCTACCCGGAAGTCTGGTATAATCGCGGGCTGGCCTATCGGAAGAAGGGAGATTTGCAGCACGCCGTGGAAGATTACACCGGCGCGCTGCGGCTCAACCCGGGCTTCGTACCCGCTTACGCCAACCGGGGCTATACGTTCTACAAGCTGGGCGAATTGTCGCGTGCCCTTGCCGATTTCCGGCGCGTGCTGCAACTCGACCCCGAGAACGAAGACGCCAAACGAAGCGAGGCGATCATCACGCGATTGTTGGCCGGCTCCCAGGGTGAGGGCGAACAAACCGACGGCCGATGACCCCTGTCTTTGTATACCGACGAGGCCCCCAACGCAAGGGAGAAACAATGTTGCGCAACAGAGTCAGCTTGTTCGTTCTTGGCGTCGTTGTCATCTTCGGCCTGACCGGGCCGCTCGGCTGCAATCCACCGCAAAACGGCGATGATGCCAATGGTGCGGGCGGAGACGGCGGAACCACAGCAGGGAACGGGCCGGACAGTCGCCCCAATGGCAACGGCTCCTCCACCAATCTGAACGAGATACCTTCCAACAACGAGGGCAAAATGTCTGTGACAAAGAAACAATGGGGCACCATGCCCGACGGCACCGTGGTTGAACAATACACGCTGGCCAACGAGGCGGGTATCGAGGTCGACGTGGCCACCTACGGCGGCCTGCTCACCCGCGTGGCCGTTCCCGATCACGACGGCAAGACGGAGAACGTCACCCTCGCCCTGGAATCGCTGGCAGACTACCGAGAGGGGCACCCCTACTTCGGGTGCATCGTCGGACGCTACGCCAACCGCATCGCCGATGGCCGCTTCACCCTCGACGGAAAGCAGTACGAACTGGCCACCAACAATGGCAAGAACCATCTCCATGGCGGCGACGAGGGCTTCGACAAGAAGGTCTGGCAAGCCGAACCCGTCGAAAGCGAGGAATCCGTCGGCGTGCGCCTGACCTATGTCAGCCCAGACGGCGAGGAGGGGTATCCCGGCAAACTGACCACGACCGTCCGCTACGAATTGACCGCCGACAACGAGTTGATCATGGACTACACCGCCGTGACCGACGCGCCCACCGTGGTGAATCTCACCAACCACGCGTATTGGAATCTGGGCGGGGCCGATTCCGGCTCGGTGCTCGATCACGAGTTGGTCATCATGGCCGATGAGTTCCTGCCCGTCGACCACACACTCATCCCGCTGGGCCAGCCCATGTCGGTCGCGGACACGGCGATGGACTTTCGCGATGGGACGAAGATCGGCGCCCGAATCGACCAAGTCGAGGAGGGTTACGACCACTGCTACGTGCTGAACAAGCCCCGCGACGCCGAGATGCCGCTGGCCGCCCGGCTCAGCGACCCCCAAACCGGTCGGGTGATGGAAATCTACACAACCCAGCCGGGCGTGCAACTCTACACGGGCAATTTCCTCGACGGCAGCCTCTCGGCCCACGGAAATACCTATAACAAACACGCCGCCGTCTGCCTGGAAACCCAACACTTCCCCGACTCGCCCAACCAGCCGCAGTTCCCGTCCACCGTCTTGCGGCCGGGCGAAAAGTACCACCAGCGGACGGTCCACAAGTTCTACGTCCGCGAGCAGTAACGCCTGCGGAGTCGTTCAATCGCGGTGCGTGAGAGGGGGCCCTCGGGCGGTGGTTACCTCCCTGGTGAGATTATCCCGCTTGCCCCCTTACCCCCAACCACCACCGCGGCCCGCGATGGGCCCCAATCCGGCGGCCCAGCCTCTTGTTCGCCTGAAATCCGACGGCCGACGCGGTCGATGTATCAGTTGGGGGAAGTCGCCGCCGTCGGTCCCGGGGCGTGGCGGCTGCTCGTGATACTCGCGCCCCGCCGGGGCGTCCGGTTTCCCGCACGGCATGTCATGACTCAAAAAATCGACCCACTGATTGCCCGGCTGATCGAGCGGCTCTCGGATCCCGACGCTTCGGTGCGTCGCAACGCCGCCGGGGCACTCCGCCTGCACGGGGCCCGCGCCGTCGCGGCCGCGCGGGCTTTGCAGCGCCTGCTTGACGACCAGGACCCGATCGTCCGTCGCGAGGCCGCCCGTGCCCTGGATCAACTGCGAAGGGTGGCTGCTTGAGGCGGTGGTCGGCCCAGCCTGACGGTTGGCTCGGTCGCAACCCCGGCTCATCCTCATCCAGCGTCGCCATTTCCATGGCTGCCCGCGACGCAGGCTTTCCGCGAAGGCTTCGAAGATGGCTGGCGAGCATCCCCAATTCGATGTCCTGGGATTCGGCGCGGTCGCCGTGGACGAACTCCTGCTAATCGATCAATACCCGCCCGCGGAGAGCAAGGTCCGGGTCCGGCGGAGGGAACAGCAATGCGGAGGGCTGACTGGCACGGCCCTGGTGGCGGCCGCGCGGCTGGGTGCCCGGTGTGCCTACGTGGGTCGCATCGGCGACGATGACCTCTCCCAGGTTGTAATGAACCGCCTAGCCATGGAAGGGGTGGAACTGGCCCACGCGGTCCGCGCCTCCGACGCCACGCCCGCCCATTCCACAATCCTCGTCGATCGCCGCAACCACACGCGGACGATCTTCGCCTCGGTCGCCGGGCGACTGGGGGCAGACCCGGCCGGACCGGAGCCGGGCTTGATCCAAGCGGCGAGCTGCATCCTGATCGATCACCACGGCGGCGATGGTTCTCTTCGCGCTGCGCGACTGGCACGTGCCGCCGGCCGCGCCGTGGTGGCCGACTTCGAGCGACGCGGCGACGGCCCCTTCGAGGAAGTGCTGGCCGAAGTCGATCACTTGGTCATTGGCCGGCGATTCGCCCGTGAGCTTTCCGGCGAGGTCGACCCGCGACGGGCAGCCCAGGCCCTCTGGACCGGACGGCGGGCGGCGGTCGTCGTCACCTGTGGAGCGGACGGCTGTTGGTACGTCGGCCGCGATGGGGCTGGTGCCCACGAACCGCGGCACGAACGATCGCTGGAAGTCGACGTGGTCGACACAACCGGCTGCGGCGACGTGTTCCATGGCGCCTACGCCGCCGCACTGGCTGAGGGGCTGAGCGTCGAGCAGTGTGTCCGGCTGGCGTCGGTCGCCGCTGGGCTGAAAGCCCGACACCTGGGTGGCCAAACCGGGTGCCCCCGGCGGGAAGACGTCGACCTGGTCTTGGCCGGCAATCGCCGCTGATCTCCATTTGGGACACTCTCGCCAAGCCCCACCGCCATGATCGATTCGCGGCAACGGCGGCTCCGTCGTCGGCCGCAAACCCGCACTCTAGACCAGCCCTCGCCGAACCGCCCAGACGGAAGCCTGCGTGCGATCTTGCACGGCCAGCTTGCGTAGGCAATGCTGGACGTGTTCCTTCACCGTCTCCGGGCTGATACCGAAATGCTCGGCGATCTTGCGATTGGTCCAGCCTTGGGCCATCCCTTTGAGAATATCGATTTCCCGGGCCGTTAGCGCTACTTCCCCATCAAAAACATGGTTCGCGACGGTTCCGATCCCGGTGATCCGACGCACGTCCGTCCTGGACCACAAGGCTTGTCCGGCAACCACCTTGGCAATCGAGTCCAGAAAATCATCGCGGCCAATCGCCATGGGAAGGAAGCCGCTCGCGCCCGACTCGTACGCCCGCGCAAAGAGGATCGGGTGCTGGTTATCACCGATCAACAACGCGGGCAAACTGGGGTCTGCTTGCCGGACGGCGGAGAGCATCTCCAATCCCAATTCCGCGCAGGGCTGCATGGAGATCAGCAGCAGGTCCGTGGCGCCTCGTTGCAACTCAGCCAATAATTCGATCGGCGTCGACGGGCCGCGCCGTGGCAGCACATCGCTCCCCTCGCAAAAACCGGCTAATCCCAGCCATGGGATGGCGCGCGGTTCGACGACCGTTAATCGTACTGTCATGCCCTGCTCCGGTTCCGCAATAAGTCCTGATTGAGACACCATATCGGGTCCCGGGCCGGCCGTCAAGAGAACCAACATTTACGGCGTAGCGGGACCTAACCCGCGCGGGGGAGGGGCAAGAGGCAGCAATCGCCACGACCCGGACCGTACTGCTACGGGATGAGCATTCCCGCAATGGAAGCGGTCATGAAGGCGGCCAAGGATCCGGCGATCAGCGACCGCAGCCCGAATCGGGCGAAATCCCCCCGGCGGTCGGGCACCAGAGCGCCAATCCCGCCGACCATCACGGCGATCGAGCCGAAATTGGCGAATCCGCAGAGGGCGTAGGTGGCGATGGTGAACGAGCGGGGGTCGATGGCCTCGCGCACGGCGGGCTGCGTGAGACTTTTGTAGGCGACGAATTCGTTGAGGATGGTCTTCTCGCCGAGCAGCGTCCCCACCTCGGGGGCGTCGGCCCAGGTCACTCCCATCAGCCACGCCAGTGGAGCGCCCAGCCACCCCAGGATGCGTTGCAGCGTGAGCGGCTCGCCGAGCCAGTCGGGCAGCCAACCGAGGCCCCAGTTGACGAGAGTCACCAGCGCGATGAAGGCGATCAGCATGGCCGCGATGTTCAGCGCCAGCTTCAATCCCTCGCCGGCGCCCCGGCAGGCGGCGTCGATGACGTTGGCGTCCTGCCGAGGCACGTCGATCCGGACGACGCCCTTGGTGGGCGAGAGTTCGGTCTCCGGCACCATGATCTTCGCCACCACCAGGGCAGCGGGCGCCGACATCAGCGAGGCGACCATCAGGTGCCCGGCGTTGGCCCCCATCGCTGCGTAGGCCGCCATCGTGCCTCCGGCGACGGTCGCCATCCCGCCGGTCATCATGGCCATCAACTCACTGCGAGTCATCGACTGCAAGTACGGCCGGACGGTGAGCGGGGCAGTCGTCATTCCGATGAACACATTGGCCGCCGTGCAAAGCGATTCCGAACCCGAGGTATCCATCACCCAGACCATCGCGCGGGCGAAAATGCGAACCAGCCACTGTAGGACGCCCAGGTGAAACAGCACGGCCGTCAGCGATGAGAAGAAGATCACCGTCGGCAACACCCGCACGGCGAACGGCGGCCCGTCCGGGAAGACCGCCCCGTTCCAGAAAGTGCTGCCAAACACGAATTGTGCCCCGGCGTCGGAGCACTCGAGCACGCCTTCGATGAAGAGCCGCGCCCGCTCAAAAAACCCTCGCCCCGGAGGGCTCCACAGCAGCACCACGCCCAGCAGCAACTGCAAGCCCACACCGCTAAGCACCAGCCGCAGGTTGATCTTGCCGCGTTTCTCCGACAGCAGCCAAGCGATAGCGAGCATCGCGAGCAACCCGAGGAAACTGACGAGGCGTGGCGGCATGGCAAACGTGGGAAAAGGAGATGTGCTTCAAAATGCCACCGGCGCCAAGTTAGTGCTCGGCCGGGGTTGCCCAAGATGTAAGTTGCCGCAGTGCCGCCGGTCGATCGCGACCCGGCGCGGTTCACCACCGCTTTCCCGCGTGCGGTCCGACAAGGCTACGCGGGATATTCAATACCCAACCGTTTCATTTTTCGCCAAAGGGTTGTCTTGTCGATGCCCAGTGCCTCGGCCGTACGGCGACGATGCCCCCCCTGCCGGCGGAGTTCATCGACGATCGCCCGCGCCTCGGCGGCGGCCAAGGGGTCGCCGTCTTCCTGCTGGTCCATGGGCGCCGAGGGTTGCGGGCGCCCGTCGAACACCTCGGGCGGCAAGCAATCGGGGGTGATCGTCGACTGGCGGCAGAGCACGACGGCGCGTTCGATGATGTTTTCCAGCTCCCGCACATTGCCCGGAAAGTCGTAGTCCAGGAGAATCCGCATCGTCGACTCGCTGAGCCCTTCAATGGGCTTGTCCTGCTTGGCGCTGAAACGTCGCAGGAAGGTCTCGGCCAGCAGGGGGATGTCGTCCCGGCGTCGGGCCAAAGGGGGCAGGTCGATCTTCAGCACGTTGAGCCGATAGAACAAATCTTCCCGAAACGTCCCGTCGGCCACCAGCCGATCCAGGGGCCGGTTGGTGGCCGCGACGACTCGCACGTCGGTCTTCAGCGGCTTCGTCCCGCCCAACGGCTCGTACTCGCGCTGCTGGAGCACGCGCAGCAATTTGGCCTGCAGGGCGGGCGAAACGTCGCCCACCTCGTCGAGCATCAGCGTGCCACCCTCGGCCAGGGCAAAACGGCCCGGCTTGTCGCGCCGGGCATCGGTGAACGCCCCCTTCAGGTAACCAAACAACTCCGATTCAAGCAGTGTGTCGGGGATCGCCCCGCAGTTCACCGCAACGTACGGTCCCGCGGCGCGCCCGCTGAGTTCGTGGATCGCCCGGGCGAACAACTCCTTGCCGGAGCCCGTGGGGCCTTGGATCAAGACCGTGGTCTCGCTTTCGGCTACGTCTGGCAGGATGTCGAGAATTCGCCGCACTTCCACGTTCTTGCTAATGATGCCCTGGAAAACGTGGAGGCTGTCGATCTCGCTTCGCAAGGCCTCGATGGTGGAAAGATCGCGGAACGTTTCCACGCCGCCGACGATGTTTCCTTCGACGTCGCGGAGGACGGCCGTGCTGATGCTCACCGGCACGCGCTGGCCCGACGTATTGAGGATGTCGACCGTCTGGTTGATGATCGGCTCGCCGGTTTCGATCGTCCGATGCAGCGCGCAGTGCGACTGGCAGATGCTCGCATGGAAGACATCGAAGCACTTCTGGCCGATGGCTTCCCGCCGTGGCACACCGGTGATCTGCTCCGCGGCCCGATTGAAGGAAGTCACCCTCCACTGGCGATCGACCGTGAATACCCCGTCCGCGATCGAGTCGAGAATCACCTCCACTTCCGACCGCGACGGATCGGAAACCGGATTCGGCGGTTCCGGCGCCGACCGGTGATCCGGCGCCGCGGCGGCGTGGAGACCCACGTCGCCGGTCGCTGCGTGCATCCCCTCGGGCTCCCCGGCGGGGCACTGCTCGCGAGTCGACGGCCCTTGCGCCGCATCGACCCGGACCCTGCGGGCGCCGGAGGGGCCGGACGCTTGGGACGGGCGACGGCGGGTTCCGCGTTGCGTGGTGGGCATCGGTCAGTCGATCGCAAGCCGGCTGGCAGCCGGTCGGAGGGGCGGAGTAACGCGACAAAATGCCATGTTAGCACAGCCCGCCGTCGGCGACAAGGATTCCCGCCGCCAGTCGTCCAGGAGGATTGCGAAGTCGGCTTCTTCCGTCATTCCCACGAAAGTGGGAATCCAGCGAAACGCTGGAAACGCCTGGATTCCCGCGTGCGCGGGAATGACGAGCCGTGTGAAGCCGCCGAGGCGGCAGGAGGCCTGGATTCCCGCGTGCGCGGGAATGACGTGTGGAGGCTCAACACCAGCTGCACTCGACTTTGCAATCCTCCTGGCCGCCAGCCCAACCCGGGCGAATTGGCGAGCCGCGCCCTTGTTGCGCATCCGTTACATTTGACCAATCCCAGGCTGCTAAAATGAGAATCGTCGGCGGCCGGGATTGGCCAGGCCGCCATGCGTTCTTTGTCCCATGGCAGAAGGAAAGGGGTGAGACATGACGGTAACACGAACACTGGCGGCGCTGCGGAGGATGGGCGGCGGCGACAAGCGGGCCCCCTTGGTTGCGGCGAAGACCCGCGGCTCGCGATGGTGGACCGGAATCCTCTCGGGGGCTCTCGCCATCGCGCTGACGGCCGGCTGTGCGGCGGCGGCCGGCAGTGGCGATGGCGTTTCGCAGGCGCGGGCGGGCGGGGATGGCCCCAATGGCAACAAACGCGCAACCGACGACGACGAGAACCCCCACGTCTGGCGGCCACGAACCGAAAGCGTCGCCGTCTTCAAAAACGGGTTGGGGTTCTTCATGCGCGAGGGTGAGGTCACGCTGCGCGACGGGTGGTGCGTGGCCGAGGCGGTCCCGCCGGCCGCGTTTGGTACGCTGGCGATCTACGCGATCAACGAAGAGTGCGTGGTCGACATCGTTGGCTCCGGCCCCGGCGAGCTGGTCGCTTTCGATGATCGCGACTCCCCGGACACCACGGCGGCTCGCAAGCAGCGGCTCGAGGCATCCCGGAATCTCAATGTGGAGTTGAAGTACGAGCGGCATGATCGCCAGTTGAAGGCCGCCGGTAAACTGGTCTCGGTTGGACCCGAGTTCGTCGTCCTCGAAAGCGAGACGGGCGACGCCGCCGTGCCGCTGGCCGCCATCCAAACAATGCAAGTGCTCGACCTGCCGCTGCGCATCCACGTCCGCGGCGAAGGTGATGAGCCGCCCGAGCGAGTCCGGCTCGGGATGGCCTATCTGCGCAAGGGTGTCACCTGGATTCCCGAGTACACGCTGAACGTGATCGACGAGGAGACAGCGGAACTCTCGCTACGCGGCACCGTCGTCAACCAAGCCGAGGACCTCATTCACAGCGACGTGCGGCTGGTCGTGGGTGTGCCGCACTTCGTCCACACCGACTACCTGGCGCCGATTGCCGTGGGTCAGACGATCCGGCACATCGGCGCGGCCGTGGCGTCGCAGATGACGGGCATACCCCAGCAGGTGACCACGCAGATGATGAACCGGGCGGCGATCGTGCAAAACGCCCGCCCCACCACGCGAGAGCCAATCGACCGGCCACACGTGGTGGAAAGCTCGGTCGATCGCGGAACGGGCAATCTGAATCAAGCCCTGGGTGATCTGCCGCAACTGGGCGGCGCGGCGGCGACGGATTACACCGTCTATACGAAGGAAGATCTCACCTTGCGGCGGGGCGAAAAGGCGATCCTCACCCTGATGACACGCAAGATTCGCTACTCGCACATCTATCATTGGAACCCCCCGACGAGGATGAACCACGCCCTGCGGCTGCACAACAAAACCGACTCCGCCTGGACCACCGGACCCTGTCTGGTGCTCAGCGAGGGCCGGCCCCTGAGCGAAGACCTGCTTCGCTACACCCCGCGCGGGGCAACCGGCGAGCTTCCGGTGACGGCGGCGATCAACATCGCCCACGGCAAGACGGAGCGCGAAGTGGACCGCAAGCTCAAGGCCCATCACGTTCCCCACAACGTCTACTTCGATCTGGTCACCTTGGAAGGCGAACTCAAGCTCCATAACTACGAGGAGCGCGACGTATTGATTACGGTTGGCAACACCGTACCGGGCAAGCCGATCTGGGTGGACGAGGAGGGCCGAATGGCCGCCGATCCCACGAAACTGAAGATCGACGAGCGCCAGGGCACTGTCTCCTGGCAGATCACACTCAAGCCGGGTGAGCGGCGAACGCTCCGCTACAAGTACGAGCGGTATGTTCGTTCCAACTGACCGGCTGGCCTGACACCCGTCGCCGGGTTATGCTGGCAGGATGCCCATGGTATCCGGCCAGCGCCCGGTCGACGGTGGCCGGGGGTTGAGCAACACCCGCGCGGCCAATCACGCTAGCACATAAACCTTTCGCCTATCCAACCTCAAGCAAGGCGACCGCCATGAAGCAACGCGTGCTCACCATCGAGGACGATCCGGCCATCCGGCGGGGAATCGTCGACGCGCTGCGCTTCGCCGGCTACGAACCGCTGCAGGCTGGCGACCTGCCCGAGGGGCTCAAGTTGGCCCTGCATCGGGAGTATGACCTTCTGCTCCTCGATCTGGTCCTGCCCCGCGGAAGCGGATTCGATATCCTGACCGAAGTACGTGAACGGCGACCCACCTTGCCGGTTATTATTCTCACCGCGCGGGGCGAGGAGGCCGATCGGGTTCGCGGGTTGCACGATGGGGCGGACGACTACGTGGTCAAACCGTTCAGTGTGAAGGAACTGCTCGCGCGGGTCGAGGCCGTGTTGCGTCGCAGTCCGGCCCGCGCAAGCGATCTCGAGCTGCTCGACATGCCCCACGGCGAAGTCGACTTGCAACGACGCGAAGTGAAGCTACACAATGGCCAACAGGTGGAAATCTCGCAGTTGGAGGCCGATCTGCTCCGCTACCTGGCGTGCAACTCCAAACGGGCCATCGCGCGCGAGGAGTTGTTGGAGAACGTCTGGCGGCTGAGCCCCCAGGGACTGTCCACACGGACCATCGACATGCACGTGGCCCGACTCCGGGAGAAGCTCGGCGACGATGCCCGGCACCCCCGGGTGGTCGTCACCGTTCGTGGCAAGGGTTACAAGTGGGCCGTCGGCGACGAATGAGCCTCGCTGCTGGGCGGCCCGTGCGACGCGGCGGCGTTCGATATTGCACAAACGATTGATCGATGACCTATTCAACCAAGGTAGCGTTGACCGTTGGCGCTTGCCTGGCGGCCGTATTGGCCGGCATGGGATGGTTGACCGTGGCTGCGTTGCGGCTCGACGCGGCGGCGCGCGAGTCGCAATTCCGCGCGTGGAAGGAAGAACGCGTGCAAGCCGCCTTGTGGCGAATCGACTCCGCCTTGGCTTCCGTCCTCGCCGAGCAGAACGCCCGGCCAGCCGGCACGTTCCTTGACGGGGGACCAAGCCAAGAGTCCGTCGCCGGCAGCGGTGACCGGCCAGATTACGTGGCGGCCACGTTTCAGGTCGACGCTGGCGGAGACGTCGCCCTGGGCCGCGCGGATCCGGCGACCGCTCGGTGGCTCCGCGCCCCCAAGCGCTGGGACCATGCAGAAGCGCTTCTGACCCGGCTGCCGGCGCCACTCCCTTGGGCCACGGAGCCCGGCGAGTTGGCATTGAATGCCCCGCCGGCCCGAGGCACAAATCGAGCCGCCACCGAATACGTTCAGCGTCGGCAGTTGGTCACTCAAAACGCGGCCGTCGCCACGCAGGCCTTCAACAACCGCTTCCCCAGTGGAGCGATCCGCGTTGGGCGCATGGAACCCCACTGGATCGACGACCGGCTCGTTCTGCTGCGGCAGATCGATCGCGGCGGTCGGGCTGCGGTGCAGGGGATCGTGCTCGACTGGGACAGCCTACGTGGACGACTCACCGAAGCGGTTTCCGATACGCTGCCCAGCGCCCAACTGGTGCCGGTCGTCGGGAAGCCGCCCGCCGAGGAAAGCAACGTGGGTGATGACGCCAAAGAAGCCGACCGCGCGTGGACCGATGAGCGCGAGGCGGAAGCCCGACGGCTGGCCGCCCTGCCCGCGCGACTGATCCCCGGCGAAATACCCGCTTCGTTGCTTCCCGGCGATAGCCAGAGCCTCAGCGTCGGCCCGTGGCCGGTCGCCTGGACGTTGGCAGCCATTTGGATCGGTGCGCTGCTGGCCCTGACGGCCGTGGTTGTCTTGATCCTCGGCGTGGTCCGGCTGAGCGAGCGTCGGGCCGCATTCGTGGGGACCGTGACCCACGAGTTACGTACGCCGCTGACCACGTTGCGGATGTACGCCGAAATGATCGAAGCCGACATGGTCTCCCCGGCCGATCGATCGGCCTACCTCGGCACCCTCCGCCGCGAGGCCGATCGATTGTCGCGGTTGGTCGAGAACGTTCTCAGTTACGCCCGGCTGGAACGCCGGAGAAGTCGGCCAAACCAGCAGACGCTGACCGTGGACGACCTGGTCGATCGCATCTGGCCACGGCTCGAGGAACGGGCGGGCGAGGTGGATCAGACCCCGGCGATTGTGGTCTCGGCCGAGGCGCGCAAAATGACGTTGCGGACCGACCCGGAGGCCGTCGAGCAAATCCTCTTTAATCTGGTCGACAACGCATGCAAATACGCCGACGGGAAGCCGATCGAAGTGCGCGTGGAACCCATGGCGAGCCGGCTGGGGTTTGTTGTTCGCGATCATGGACCGGGATTGCCGCCCGAGGTGCGTCGTACACTGTTCCGGCCGTTCTCCAAAGCGGCCACCGGGCCGGCGGCCAGTGTGCCCGGCGTGGGTCTGGGGTTGGCGCTTAGCCGACGCCTTGCCCAACATTTGGGCGGGCGTTTGGAGCACCGCGAGTTGGACGGCCCCGGGGCGTGCTTCGTGCTGGAACTGCCGATGCTGCCGACCAAGGTCCGGTCCGACACCCAGGGGCGCGGCGTCCAGGAGCCCAGCGTCCAGGGACGCGGCGCCGAGATATCGGACTGACGCGGCGGCGGCCGACGTCGAACACAATCCGCTGGCACTCAATCGCCGGACTTGCCGATGAAGAAGGCCTTGCCCAGCTTCTCGCCCAAAGCGTGGTAGGTGCGCGTTCCGGGGGCGAAAATGATCGGGTGAACCAATGCCGGATTGAGATTTCCCTTGTCGGTCAACACCGATTCGTCGGCCTTCACGTCGACGATCTCGCCGACGAACTGCGTGTGTAACCCTAATTCGTGCACGTGTAGCACGCGACATTCCAGCACCAGCGGACACTCGTCGACGTAGGGGGCATCGACCACCTCGCTGGGCACCGCCGTGAGCCGCGTGGCGGCGAACTTATTCTCCTTCGCCCCCGAAACCAAGCCGAAGTAATCGGTCTCGCGGACGTGATCCTCCGACGGAATGGAGACGGTGAACGCGGCGCGGCGCACGATATTCCCATGCGAATAGGTGGCCGCGCGCAGGGAAATGGCCACGCTGGGCGGCTGCGAGTTGCAGATGCCTCCCCAGGCCACGGTGGCCGCGTTGGGCTGCCCTTGGTCGTCGTAGTTGCCCACCAGCCAGGTCGGCGTCGGCAGGGCGAGTGTCTTGGCTCCGAGCGAGCGTTTCATCGGTATGGCCCCTGTTGAAATCCCTTGGGAAACACGGTCCGAGCGGTTCAGCCAAGCGATTGTAGCGATTGTGACGATCTTGAGAAGCCGCCTGCCCGATTCGCTCCGCGAGCCGACGCGATTGGAGCTTGCCACCGGGCGGCCCTGTCGTAGCTTTGTCAAGAGGCTCCCACCGCTTCCGGCAACGCGAGGCTATCGAACATGGAACGCATGCTAAAGAAAATCGTCCGCTTTCTCTCGGCCGAAGACGGGCCGACCGCCGTCGAGTACGCCATGGTGCTGCTGCTGATCGTGCTGGCCTGCCTGTCGGTGATTGTCGCCTTGGGCCAGTCGACCGCCACGAGCGTCGAACAGTCGCACGGCTCGATCAAGCAGGCCATCGAAGCCGGCTCCTAACCCTGCCGTCGCGAACCTCCCCACGGCGCCCGTTCCCACGGCGCCCGTTCCCACGGCGCCCGTTCCCACGGCACCGCTTGCCGCGGGCCCCATCCACTTGGCTTCCCGCCGCGCTAGGGCGCCGAGGCTGGCGGCGGGACAATCAGCGGCAAGTTCACGACAATCCGCGTCCCCTCGCCCGGCCGCGAAAAGACCTCCGCCGAACCTCCCAATAGCCTGGCCCGCTCGCGGATGCCGCGAAGCCCGAACTGACTGACGGGCACTTCTTCGGGGTCGAATCCGACACCCCAGTCTTCCACTTCGAGCCGAAGCATCTTGTCTGCCTGCCAAAGCCGGATCGCCACTTTCTGGCTGTGGCTGTGGCGACAAGCGTTCGTTAGCGACTCCTGCACGATGCGGAACAGATTGCTCTCCAGCGCCGAGGCCAACCGGTCGTGCGAGAGGTCGTGCTCCATGGTGATCTGCAACGAGTAATCGCGATCGTACTCGGCCACCAGGTAATCCAGCGCGGCGACGATCCCCAGTTCGTCCAGAATGGGCGGTCGCAGCCCTCCAATCAAGCGACGAACTTCCGCGATTGAATCCGTCAGGAGCTGAATGGCGGGGGTAAACGACTTCGCATCGCCGTGGGCTTTCTCCGCGGCCGCCTGGGCTGCCTGGAGTTGATAGAGCGTGGCGGTGAGCTTCTGAGCCACGCCGTCGTGGATCTCATAGGCGATCAGCCGCCGGTCCCGCTCCTGTAGGTCGAGCAGCTCACGCAACAGCTTCCGTTCCGACTGGACCGCCTCGCGGGCACGGCGTCGTTCCGTGATGTCCGTGGCAATCATGAGTACCTCACTTCCCGTATCGTTGGAATCCAGCGGAACAATCCGCGCCAGCCACCAAACGCCGAACACATCCAGCATCTCAACCGACTGCACCTCACCGGTCCGGAACGTTTCCTCAATCGCGTTGCGGCAGAGCGGCACGAAGTCGGGATGCGCGAAGTCGAACGCTCGGCGGCCAAGGAAACTCTCCGGCTCGCCCGCCGCGGTGCCACGGTTCACGAAACTCACCACGCCCTCGCGATCCAACAGGGCCACCAAATCGGGTTGATGCGTGAGCAATGCCCGGAGCCTGGCCTCGGAGTGCCGCAGTTGTCGCTCGCGTTCGTTGCGTTGCGTGACGTCGCGAACAAACGCGAACACAACTTGCCCTCCATCGCGCCATTCGACGTGTTCGGCGCTGACTTCGATGTCAATGATCGCCCCATCGGCACGCCGTGCTCGCGATTCGAAACGATGGCTGCCCTCCGTCTTGATCCGCTCGATCCGAGCCTTCGCCTCCGAGATGCTGTGTTCCACGTCGAGATCATGGGCGTGCATCTTTAGCAGGTCGTCCGCTCCGATCCCGAAAATTTCGGCGGCCTTCTCGTTGACCTCGAGGAGTTGTCCGTCCATTCCCACGAGAAGAAACGCGTCCATCGCCTGGCCGAGAATGGCCCGATCGCGCTGGGCGTTGCGGCGCAACGCCTCCCGCGCTCGCCGACGCTCGGTCACGTCCAACAGGTTGCACTGATACCCGACCGCCTCGCCCCCGCGCATCAGCCGCTGGCCGCTCACCGCCACGTAGATCACTTGGCCGCCTCGCGATTGGGCTTTGTATTCGAACGGCCCCCGGCTGTCTTCGGTCAACAATCGCTGCAGTTCGCTGGTTGCCCGACCTGCTTCGCTGGGGTCGAGAAACTCCGTGAAGTGGTATCCGGTCACCTCGTTGGCGCGATAGCCGAAGATCTCGGCCGCCCGGTCGTTGACGAACGTCAACCGACCGTCCAAACCAATCTCCACGTAGCCGAACACACTGTGGCGGACGAATGCGCTGAGTCGAGCTTCGCGCTCGTCCCGAACCCGCAAGCAGCGAGAAAGGCGTCCGACGGCCAATAACCACTGCTCCCACCATTCGGCTGAAGCGGGCTCGCCGTCCAGGAAACCGTCCACCCCCGCACGCACCAGTTGGGCCCGGATCTCCGCCCGACCTTCCAGCCCACATGCCAGCTTGCCAAGCGATTCGTTGCCAACGTCGCGCCACCGCTCCCAACGGGCTTCCGCAGCCGCCGTGTCGTCGCTGCCGGCGAAGTCCAGGACGAGGATCGCCCCCTCCGACTCCAACCCAACCGGCGGCAGGTCCGCCGGGCAGTTCGCCCGCTGCACGCGATACTCGGCCTCGGGCAGCGCGCGGGCGATGCCATCGAAGAGCTGATCGTCGTCGGTGCTGACATGGACGTGAAGCACGAAACCTTCTTTCTCCGCGATACCTCAGCCGTCTGAAGCGGGCGACGAAATCGGGGGATACCCGCCATTCCCGCGCAGACGGGAATCCAGTGGGTTGCGTCAATCGCCTGGATTCCCGCGTTCGCGGGAATGACTTGCTTCAAACGGCTGAAGTGTTACCTTTCTCCAACTGATCCGGAACGTGAAAGCGACCCGGATTCTAGAGGTTTCATGCCCCCACGAACAGGCGGGGGGCAAGCAGAGGCAAGCGAATCAATAAGACAAGCAGTCGGGAGGGGGAACTCTTCGTCCCGTTCCCCATCAGCGTGTCCCCTCTTACATGTATTCTAGGCTGACCACGCCCTCGGGGACATGAGACCCCTCTGAAGAACCGATTCCGGTCGTTTTCAGGCGAGAATCCCTGAGTTCCCGGGGGCCGCCGACCGTGGAAGATATAGGACAGCTGGGTGAAAGAGATCCGCCCCTGATGCCCAAGAGCATCCCAGAAGCCGGCCGCGGGGGAATCCGACGGCGTGAGCGGCGGGACTCGCCGCCGGCCATCGAGCCAGAGGCACCGATCGCCGCAAACGCGGTCGAGCGGTGAGCCGAGACCAAGTATCAATCGACCAAACATCAATAGGTGAAGACCACGCTATTGGGCCCCAGGTGATCGAAAAGCTGCATGCGGTCGCTCACCATCGACAGACCGGGGGCAAGCTGCTCGGCCTCGACGCCCATCACCTCGGCGCACATCGGGCAAACCAGAGCAGTCGCCCCGTCGTCGACCAGCTTGGCGACCATCTCGCGGATTGAAGCCTGGCCGTCGAGACCCACCGAGTCCGGCAAATCCTTCACCGCCAACTCGGGCGACTTGACGTTGAAGAAGATGACCACCTCGCGCTCAGCGGCCACGCCATGTTCGGCCAGATGGAGCCCCATCGCCGCCCGGTGAACGTCGTCCTTGCCGGCCGTCAGGTTGATGACCAGCGTGGGCGGCCCGAGGGCGGCCTTCTTGGTCAGCGCTCCCGCCCGCTCGCCCATCTCCGCGGCTTGCTCACCAACGGCCTCGCCCATCCGCCCGGCCTGCTCGCCGATTTTGCGGGCTTCCTCAGCCATCCGCCCGGCGGACTCCGCCACCTGCTCTTTCATGGCGGCGGCCTCCTCCTCCAGTTGACGGATCCGCTGCTCCAGCTGCTCGGACTGCTCCTCACTCACGCAGCCGATGGCGGTCGCCAAGAGCAATCCAAGTGTCGCGAACAGAATCACACGATGATAGGTCAACATTGGTAAGCTCCTTTCGCTGATCCAGTTTCGTTAGCGGACGAGAAACGCGTTTTGCTCAATACGGCCAGTCTACCCGTTGTGCAGACAGGTACAAGCCGGGCCGGAGGACAAACTCAACGACTGCGGACACGCAACCCGCTGATGCAATGCCACTGCATAACCGCAACCATCCGTCGCGATGTTCCATTGACTCGCGATCTCGCTAAACCTTTATCCTCAATCGGTTTGTGTTCGTTACTCAGCCGTGGCACGTCGATTGCAATCTCCAAGGATCAGAAGACCTTTGAAAGGCACTCTCCGCAAATGAAAATCGCCCTGCCGATCTTCGGAAACCGCATTTCGCCCCGCTTCGACTGCGCGCCAGAGTTCCTGATCGTCCGCATGACCGGGGACGGTCTGGAAGGGCGCGAGAAGTTGGAGGCCGTTGACTGGCCCCCGCGGCGTCGCGTGCGGATCTTGCTCGATGAGGGAGTGGAAACGGTCGTTTGCGGCGCCATCGACTGCTTCTCGGAAGAGTTGTTGCGTGCGGCGGGCGTTACCGTTTTCGGCTGGCAGACCGGCGAGATCGACGACGTCCTGGAATGTTTCGCGGCCGGCGAGTTGAAGCAGTCGGCCCCACGTCGGTCGACCGAGGCGACGCCCCGCGGGCCGCGGGGGCGAGGCGACGGTCGCGGCCGGGGTCAACGCCAAGGCCGAGGACCAATCGGCGGTGGCGGCAGAGGCGGCCGTGCTGGATGTGGGCCGGGGCAAGGCGGGCCGGGACAAGGCGGGATGGGGCGAGGGCGGTCCGCTGCCAGCGGCACTTCGCCCGAGGACGACGCCACCACGGCCATGCCCCAAGACCCCACCGAAGAACTCGCGGAGAATGCCGCTCCAGCGACGGGCGGGCAAGGGCGTCGAGGCTGCCGCCGAGGGAGATAGCTACCGTACAGAGATAGAACGACACCAACAAGAGAGGCCGCCCAACGCCTCCCCCGATCGGAGCGAGGAGAAGCGCGGGGCGGATCGGAACGAATGAACATCATCATTACAGCCACCGGGCCAACGAAAGACGATCGAATCGATCCGCGTTTTGGGCGGGCGGCGTACCTTGTTTGCCTCGACTCGGCAACCGAGGCGCTGGCCGCCTATTCGAACCAGGAGAACGCGGAAAGCGCGCAGGGCGCCGGCATCAAAACCGCGCAGCGCGTGGTCGATTTGGAAGCCACGGTGGTGATTACCGGCGACGTCGGCCCCAAGGCCCTGCCCCTGTTACGCGAAGCGGGCATCGAGACCTTCGCCGCCGAGAGCAGCCTTTCCGTCCTCGAAGCCTTTGAACAGTGGCGACAGGAAAAACTGCCGCTGATCGAACAAGCCGGAGGACGCCGGGCCGGTATGGGGCAGACGTAGTCGGACGACCGTCCGGTCCCGGGGTCCTTCCGGACGCCGCCCCCGCGGGTGTGCCGCGCGGCGGTCGAGGAAATCCAACGCGGCGTCACTCAACGCAAAGCAGGGAGTGGGACCGCGAAATCGAGCAACGGACATACAGTTCCCGACGGTTTCTGTTGGTAGGGCCGCGATGCCGGCGGGACTGTATCGGATGCGGTGGGGGCCGTCCAGCCTTCGGGTTAAGGCGCCCCCACCGCTATCCATCTGTTGGTTCTCCGTCGTGACGCCTTTCGTCGTGACGCCGTCCGTCGATCCGCAACCCCGTCCGTTACGAGTGTTGTCGTTGACTCAAGTTCACTTCCAGCCGGCTTCCGTCGGCTGCTGAAAGATACTCGCATGATCGTGGCCATCGCCAGCGGCAAAGGGGGGACGGGCAAAACCACCGTGGCCACCTGCCTGGCCCGCCTGCTCGCGCGGCGGCTGGGGGCCGTTCAGTTGCTCGATTGCGATGTCGAGGCCCCCAACTGCCACATACTGCTCCAAGCGCAGCCGGTACCGCATGCCGAGGTGCAGTTGCCTGTGCCCGTGGTCGACTCCGCCACGTGCAACGCCTGCGGGGCGTGCGTCGAGGCATGCCAGATGAACGCGCTGGCCAAGATCCGCGATCGGGTGTTCGTCGCCGAAGAGCTTTGCCACGGCTGCGGGGCATGCTCCGATGTCTGCGCCGAAGGCGCGATCACCGAACGTGCCCGGACCATCGGCCGTATCGCGCGGGTGGTCGACCATGGAATCGAGCTGATTGAAGGCCGCCTGAACGTGGGCCAACCGGCCGGCGCGCCGGTGATTCGCGCCGTGCGACGCACCTCGCGCGAATCGGCCGACGACCGCAACCTGACGATTATCGACTCTCCTCCCGGAACTTCCTGTAGCATGGTGGCGGCCGTCCGCGAGGTGGACCACTTGCTGCTTGTGACCGATCCCACGCCCTTCGGGCTGCACGACTTGAAACTCGCGGATCAAACGGCCACCGAGCTTGGCCTCTCGCGTGCGGTGATTGTCAATCGCTGCGACGTGACCGGCCCATGCCACGCCAAGGACGGCGACCTGCGGGACTATTGCCGCCGGCAGTCGCTGGAGATCGTTGCCGAAATACCCGACCGCCGCGGTATCGCCGAAGCCCACGCCACCGGCCAATGCCTTCCGCGGCTGGTGGCCGAGCTTCACTCGCGTGGCGAGGGATCGGCGGAGAACGCCCCCGGCGAGGCCGACGACGCCCAGAAGACAGCCATTGCTCCACTCGCCCAAGCCATGGAAGCCGTCGCGGATTGGGTGGTCGGCCGCCTGCAAAAGGAGCCATCCCGCTGGTCGGCATCCAGCCCGGAAAGCGAGCCGCGGCCATGAAAGAACTCGTCGTGCTTAGCGGCAAAGGTGGTACGGGCAAGACGAGCGTCTTGGCCGCCCTGGCGGTGGTGGCCGGCGATCGGGAGGCGGCCGAGCCAGCTGCTGATGCTCCGAGACGCGGTGCGAGCCAGAACGCCGAAACGGGACGCCCCGGACTGGTGCTCGCCGACGCCGATGTCGACGCCGCCGACCTCCATCTAATCACCCGGCCGGAGGTCGAGCAGTCGCACGAATTCATTTCCGGATTCGAAGCGGTCATCGACCCCGCGGCATGCTGGGCGTGTGGCCGCTGTCAGCAGGTGTGCCGCTTCGACGCGGTGCGCTCGCTGCCGCGCGACAAACCACACGAGAGCGGCCAGGAACTGGTCTACCAGGTCGACCCGGCTGCCTGCGAGGGATGTGGGCGTTGCCTCGGGGCGTGCCAGTTTCGCGCCATCAGCCGAGAGCCGCGGATGTGTGGCCATTGGTTCGTTTCCCGGACACGGATGGGTTGGATGGTCCACGCGGCCTTGAAGCCGGGAGGGGAAAACTCTGGAAAACTGGTTCGACTCGTGCGTCAAGAGGCGCGGCGGAAGGCCAAATTGCTCGATCTGCCGCTCTTGATAACCGACGGGCCGCCGGGCATCGGCTGCCCGGCAATCGCCACGCTCGGCGGTGCCGATTTGGCCCTGATGGTCTGCGAACCCTCCCCCTCGGCGCGGCACGATCTGCTGGGGGTGCTGGATTTGGCCGAGCACTTCGGTGTCCCGGTCGTGGTCTGCATCAACCGCTGGGATCTCAATCCCTCGGCGGCCGACGAACTGGAGACGGAACTCGGCTCGCGGGGAGTCGACGTGATCGGACGAATCGGTTACGACCGGTCTTTCACCGAAGCTCAAATGCAACGCCTCGCCGTAACCGAACTGGACGGCGCGGCCGAGTCGACACGCGCCTTGCGTCGCATGTGGGCCATCCTCGAGGAGCGGCTTCAGTGACCAGTGGCCGTCACTCGGCACATCGAACAACGTGGAAGAGGCAGGGCGTCAACTTGCAGGGCCTCACCTTGCCGGGCGATGCCCCGTCGGATTTAATCGCAATGCACTTTTGTCAGGAGCAGAATCCATGCAACGAGAAGCGAACCAAGGAAACGTGACAATCGTGGCCATGCCGATCGTCGGCGGAGCGCTATCCGCCCATTTTGGCCACTGCGAGCACTTCGGTCTGTTCAAGGTCGATCGCGGCGCGGGCACCGTGCTGGGGGAGGAGGTGATCGATTCGCCCGAGCATCAGCCTGGCCTGTTGCCCAAATGGCTTGCCGAACAAGGGGTCGACGTCGTCATCGCCGGAGGCATTGGCGGGCGGGCGCGCCAATTGCTCGATCAACACGGCATTGGGTTAGTGGCCGGCGCCCCCAACGAGCCAACGCGGAAAGTGCTCGAAGCCTGGCTCGAAGGTCAGTTGGTCGATGACGAGCAGTCGTGCAACCAGCATCGGGGAGGCTGTCATTGAACCAAGTCAAGGTCTTGCGGATCACGGTGCTCGTCGAGAACACGGTCCACCAGCCCGGCCTCATGGCCGAACACGGCCTGGCCTTCTGGATTGAAGCCGACGGACGTCGCGTTCTTTTCGACGCGGGCCAAGGTTTTGCGCTGCGGCACAACGCCCAGCGGTTGCGCATCCCCCTGGCCGAAGCCGACGCCGTGGCCCTCAGTCACGGCCACTTCGACCACGCGGGCGGACTAACCCAACTGCCGCGTGAAATGGCCGGTGTTCCCATCCATCTGCACCCGGCCGCCCTCCAGCCGCGATACAGCAAGCGCGGGAGCGAGTCGCCCCGGTCGATCGGCATCCCCGACGAAGCCCTGCAATGGCTCCAAGCGCGACCCAACCTCCTCCGTCCAACGACCAAACCGGTCGAACTGGCGCCGGGCGTTTGGCTTAGCGGTGAGATTCCCCGCCATCCGTCGCCGGATTCGCCCGACGGAGCTGGCCATTTCCAAGACGAAGCCGGCATCGCCCAGGGCTTCTTCCTCGATCAGCGCTGCACTCGTCCGGACCCGGTCGCCGACGACCAGGCGTTGCTCATCCATACAACCGGCGGGCTGGTGCTCCTGCTCGGCTGCACGCATAGTGGCCTGGAGAACACGTTGGCCCATGCCGACCGACTCCGCGGCGAGGTGCCGTTGCGGGCCATCATCGGCGGGATGCATCTGCTGCGGGCCGACGCGCCGCGTCTGGAGCGAGCCATCACCGCGCTTGCCGCCCGCAAACCGGAGCTGATCGCCGCGGGACATTGCACGGGCAGTCGGGCAGTCGCCCTGCTGCGAGAGCGGTTCGGTCGGCGATGGGCGCCGTGCGAGGTTGGGGCCCGGTTCGACTTCGCCTGATTTCCGTCCGTGCAGCGGGGAGTCTCGCGCGAGGCATCGCTCACGGGGCTCAAGAAAAACAACCGGCCGCCGGGCAAGTGCCCGACGGCCGGATCGTTACTCATCTCGACTCTCACGGAGGCAGACCCTACTTCAGGTAGGAAGTTCCGACCACCGGGGGAAGCGGAGCACTCTCGGTCTCTTCGCCACCCTCGGCGGGGGCGACGGCCGGGGCCGCCGTCTCACCGCAGGGCACGCCACAGGTGCCGGCGGGGCCGCAGTCGACCACGACGCACTTGTAGACCGGAACTTCACACTCAATCTCCTTGCGGAGGAGCTTCTTCTTGCAGCGCATCTTGCCGCATTTCGGCGGGGCGGCGCAGTCGGCGTTAGCCTTGCGGACGCTCTCGCAGAGGTCGCCGCAGCCGGAGCCGCACGACTCGCCGCAATAGTCGTCTTCGCAGCAGTCGCTCTCGCAGCAGCTTCCGCAACCATCGTCGCAGCAGCCGCCGCCCAGGCACTTATGCAGGGCACCGCAGCCGGGCAGCATCGGGCAGAACGGTTCGCACTGGACCTGCCAGATGACCTTCTTCACCTTCTTGGTGTCGCAGACCACGCGGCAGACCTTCCGGCAGCAAGCGTCGCAGCCGGTGTCGCAGCACGCGGGGCCGCAACCGGGGTCGCAGGCGGCGGGGCCGCAGGTCTCGGCCGGGCAGCAGGCCTCGGGCCCGGATGCGGCCGGAGCCGTGCAGCCGTTGCCGGCCAGCGCCGGGGTGGCAACCAGCAAGCCGGCCGCCATGGCAAACAACAGGGTCCTCATTATAGCTTCTCCTTTTTGCACGTGCTCCAGGGAGCACGCTTGGGTCGATTGTTTAGAGAAACAACGCGTTTGGGTTATGGCAGCTCGTCGCTGCGCGTTTTGTTTAGAAGTCAACCTGCCAACGGGCGGCCAGGATGTCGGTTTCGCAGGTGTCGGCCTGGTTCGGAATGTCGCTCCAAGCGTGGATGTAGTTGAACATCATCCGCATGTGCGGGTTCCAGTACCAGTTCACGCCCAGCGTGAGGTCGTTCAGCAGCCCAGCGCGGCCGTTGTTGTCGTCGGTGAAGTCGAGGAAGCTGTAGCGAGCCGCCAACTCCCAGGCACCCCAACCGCTCTGGATCGCGCCGTCGCAGGTGCGGACGCAGAAGAAGTTGGTGAACGGCTTCACCCGGCCGAACGTGGCCGAGCTACGCTTGTAGACGCGGTTCTCGCCGGTCAGGAAGTAGCTGGCGAACACATAGGCGCCGTAGTAGTCCTGGTCGGCCTGGCCGTTGATGCCGTCGACATTCGTGTACATCAACTCACTCTGCACCGAGAACGGCCCGTAGACCATCGCCATCTCGAGGTCGTAGACCACGTAGTCGCGGGCGTCGATCGTGTTGGTGCTCAGGAAGTATTGACTCGTCCCGTTCTGGTCGGCCGTCTCGTGGATCTCCGGACGACTCCGGAAGCGGATGGTTTCCTCGGGCAGGTCGGCGAAGTCCACGCCGGCACCGAAGTGCAGCACGCCACGGCCGTCGGCCGTGTAAATCGGGGCCCAGGTGCCGCGGGCGACCAGATGGACACCCTGGCGATCGTCGATTCGCTCGTGCTCGGAGGCGATGCCACTGTAGTAGAACGCACCGTAACCCCAAGTGATCTTCTCGTCTTCGGTGTGGTTGTACGCCGCCACGCCAAGCTTACGGCTCGGGGCGAACACGTTCGGCAGCGAACGTTCCATGAACGTGATGTACTTCGAGCTGGTCAGCTCTTCCAGGCTGAACGGGGCCTTGAAGTGACCGATCCGGCCGTAGCCGAGGTACGGCAAGTCGTGAATGCCGCCATAGAGGTCCTTCAATTCGACCGCACCGCTGCCTTCATCCTCGCCGGGAGCCCAGTCAAGCTGGAACTTGTAGTCGTAAACGCCGTAGCCCTCGCCCTCGGCGAACAGGCGGATGCGGCGGAACTCCATGTAGTCCTGCAGATTGTTGTACTCCGCGGCGCTGGCGGCGTTCTGGTCGCCGTACCAGCCGGCGTCGGCGTAGATCCGGCCACCGACCTTGACACTGAACTTCTCGTTGGAGACGTCTTCCCAGCCGTCGTCGGCCTTCTCGTCCTTGATCTTCGCGAGGGCCGCTTCCAGGGCGTTCACGCGCTGGCTCAGGGCGGCCGCTGAGTTGCTGCTCGACACCATGTAGGTGTCGTTGGTCGATGGCTGCAGCGCCGGCATCGCGGCCATGTCGGCGGCGATGGTGTAGCCCGGATCGCTGGGCAGCATCGACGATTGAGCCTGGGCGACCGTGGCGGTCGAACAGGCGGCGGCGATGACTAGCGCGGTGGCCAGCCAACCAAAAGTACGTCCGTGCATTTCGCTTCTCCCTCAGGAAAGAGAAAAAGTGGTGGACACGTTATCGGCTTGTCCAAACCCGTTACCCAACCCGCGCCGGGCTCATGCCTCCACAAGAGACAGTGCTCCGGTGCTAGCGTTTTCTTCGGTGTGCTCCGCACGATTGCTTTATTAGGACCGTGCTTTTCCGACCGAGATGCGCCAGGCCGTCCGGCGGCCATGCCATTGCGCGGGGTACCCTAGAAGATTCTTTCGGGACGAAGGTGGGCCCAATTCAAATGCAAAGGGTGATGGCGGGGCAGCCAGGCAAGGATTTCCATGGGCGCAATCCGAATAACCGGAATAATCGTTACACTTTAACACCGCCTGGCACGCTTATGGGGGTCTGGTAGCTGCGCTTGACCACGGAAGGACATCCAATGGCGCAGAGCCTGCGGCTTGTAGGGATCGAATGATCCGTTTGAGCGAGTTTTTCAAGCCTTTGAATCGAAACTCAAGCCGGCGTTAATCTGGGAAACACAAGAGGAGTCTGCGGGCTACTTGCCCAGCTTCTCACGCACCTCCGACGTGATCAGCTCCCGCATCCCCGCCCGGTCGTCCGACGTGGCGAACTGCCAGACCTGCTGCTGTAGATTGGTCCAGTCCGCACCGGGCTCCGAGGGGGTCGGGTCCAGCACGATGCAAGAGGTGATGATCTCGTAGTCGTCCTTGAAGTGCTCGTTCCCCTCGGCGTCGAAATTGATCACCTCCCAGTGGATGCGCCCGTCGGCCAATTCCTCGCCAAACTCCTCCTCCAGCGCCGCATGGGACCACTGCTCGATCTTCTCGCAGTTTTCGCAGGTCTCATTGCCATGAAAGCAGTACACGGCCAGCGGCTCCTCGGCCCCGGGCTGAGTGGGCGATTGACATCCGACGAGCCCGAGCGTCGTCAGTAGAATCAACGGAATGACTGGCGTCTGGTGGCGTGATCGCTTCATGGTTTGGCTCCGATGCTGAGGGGGTGAACGGGTAACAAGATGAACGCATGGCGGGGTGAATGCCGGAGCGGGACTGAATGCCGGACCGGGATGCTGCCCTTGCTCCGTGCGGTCTACTGCCTGCTGTCATCCATCACTCGGCCGCCGCGATCATCCGACCGCCGTCGACCGGCAGGCATACTCCGGTAACGTAATCGTTCTCGATCAGAAACAACACCGCCTGGGCCACGTTCTCCGGGCTTCCGGGCCGCTTGAGCAGGGTACCGGCCACGGCCCCTTTCACTTCCTGTTGGGAGAGGTCGGGGGGCAGCATCACGGGGCCGGGTTCGATGCAATTCACCCGGATCTTGCGGTTCCGCGCGGCCAGCTCCACGGCAAAGGTTCGGGTAAGCGTGGGGATGGCGCCCTTCGAGGCGAAGTAGGCGGCATAACCGGCGTACGGCCGAGCGATGGCCCAATCGCCGATTGTGACGATCACCCCACCGTCATCCTGCCCGGCCATCATGCGGCCTGCCCGCTGACAGCAGAGGAAGGTGCCCAAGGCGTTGATGTCGAACTGGCGGCGGACGTCGTCGGCCGCGGTGTCTTCCAGCGGTTTTGGCTGCCAAACCGCCGCCGCGTTGACCAGCACGTCCAGCCGGCCAAACTCAGCGCCAATCTCGTCGAACATGGCCTCCACGTCGTCCTCGTGCGCCACATTGGCCTGGATCGGCAGGGTCCGCGCCCCATACTGCTTCTGGAAGCGCGCGGCCGTTTCCTCGGCTTCTTCCTGCGACGTGTTGTAGTGCAGGGCGATCTGGTAGCCGCGTTCGGCCAGCGCCTCGGCGACCACGTTCCCCACCCGCCGGCGTCCGCTACCGGTGATAAGGGCGACTGGAGTCTGTTTCGACATCGGTTCATCCTCCATGGGCATGGTCGGCAGCGCGATGAATGCCGCGCCAAGCCGTGACGTAGTTGGCCAGCGACTCGCGCCAGTGCGACATCGGTGGACCACCCAACTTGTGATACTTCGACGTGTCGAGAACGCTGTACGCCGGCCGGGGGGCCGGGGCGCCGTAGTCGGTCGTGCCGATCGGTGTCAGTTCCACACTGAGGTCGTCCAACAGGAAGAGCTGTCGGGCGAACTCGTACCAATTGGTCTCGCCACGGTTGGTCGCGTGATAGATCCCCCAAGGACCCTCGCCGCGACGGGCCGCGCCGAGCAGAAAAATGATCGCCGCGGCAACCTCCGGGACATAGCTGGGCGTGCAACGCTGGTCGCACACCACCCGGAGTGGACGGCCCTCGGCCGCCAGACGGAACATGGTCGCCGGAAAGTTGCGGGCAGCGGTGTCGGCCGGATGGGCGTACAGTCCACAGGAGCGGACAATCAGATGCTCCGCGACCGTGGCGGCCACTTGCTCGCCGTCCGCCTTCGACTGGGCATACACACCCAGCGGCGCGGGCGGATCGTTCTCGCAATATGGTTCATGCCGCTGCCCCCGCCCTCCGCCAAAGACGTAGTCCGTGCTGATCTGCACGAGCGGACACCCCAGCCGACGACAGCCATCGGCCAACGTGGCGACAGCTTCCACATTGACCGCGCGACACGCCTCCGGCTCCCGCTCGGCCTGATCCACTTGGGTGTAGGCCGCGCAGTTGATCACCGCTTCGGGCCGCGTTTGCTCCAGGTGGCGGTGGACGATCGGCGCCTGGGTCAAGTCGAGCCGGTCGACGTCGAGCCCACTGGCCGCCGAGCCGAGCTGGCGGCACAGCTCCCGACCGAGTTGTCCTCGCGCTCCGGTGACCAAAATGCTCATGTTACTTATCCTCCCCCGTGCGGTCGGCGTTGGCAAGGCGGGGGGACGGGTTGATGAGCGGGTGACGAGGCGGGGGGCCCGCGGGTTTGAACCCTTCGCCCCTTTCGGCCCTCCCTCCCCTTGACTTGGGTGCTATCGTCGCATGAAATGGACGGCTCGTGTCTCGGCAGGAGACTCCCCCAGAGGTCTCACGAGCTCGGAGGTCCCACGGGCCGCGAGGTCTCGAGCGAAAGTGCCCCTGGGCTTTCCGGCTATCGAACCAATAACCAACGTCCGACATCACATGAACGTCCTTGTTCCTGGCGGGGCCGGCTATATCGGCTCGCACGCGGTGAAGCAGCTAATCGAGGCCGGCCACCGGGTCGTCGTGGTCGACAACCTCTTCCGCGGCCATGGCGAGGCGGTTCACCGCGAGGCCGTTTTTCACGAAATCGACTTACGCGACACCCCGGCGCTGACCGCGTTGATGACCGACCACCAGATCGAGGCGGTCATCCATTTCGCGGCCCTGGCCTACGTGGGCGAATCGGTCGAGCAACCCCTCCGCTACTGGGAGAACAACACCTGGGGCTCGGGCAGCCTGCTGAAGGCGATGGACGCGGCCGGCGTGCGGCGACTGGTGTTCAGCTCCACCTGCGCCACCTACGGCGAGCCGCCGGCCGTACCGATCGCGGAGACAATGCCGCAGCAGCCGATCAACCCCTACGGCTGGTCGAAGCTGGCCGTGGAGCGGATGCTGCTGGACTACGCGGCGGCCACGCCGGAGTTCGCCTTCGCCGCCCCGCGCTATTTCAACGTGGCCGGCTGCGCGGCCGACGGCTCGCTGGGCGAGGATCACGAGCCGGAAACACACCTGATCCCCCGGGTGTTGCTGGCCGCATTGGGCCGGATCGAGAAGATCAGGGTCTTCGGTACCGACTATCCCACGCCCGACGGCACCTGCATCCGCGATTACATCCACGTCGAGGACCTCTGCGCGGCCCACATCGAGCTGATGGAATCGCTCGCGCCGGGCGAAACGCGGTTCTACAACCTTGGCATCGGTCGCGGCTACTCCGTGCGCGAGGTGATCGACGCCGCTCGCCGCGTCACCGGCATCGACCTGCCGCTGGAATATGGGCCACGCCGGCCCGGCGATCCGCCCGAGTTATACGCCGATCCCGGCCGCATCCTGGGCGATCTGAAATGGCGCCCGCAATACACGGACATCGAGGAGATCGTCGCCACCGCCTGGCGCTGGTTCAAGGATCACCCGGAAGGGTACTAATGTGACAAGGTGACAAGGTGACAAGGTGAGGGGGGGCCAGACGATGACGAAGATCAGATCGCACGGCGACCTGGAGGTGTACCGCAAAGCCAGCCAAGTGGCGATGGAGATATTCAATCTCTCGCGGAGCTTCCCAAAGGAGGAAACCTACGCACTGACCGATCAGATACGCCGTTCGTCTCGAAGCGTATGCGCGAATCTTGCCGAGGCGTGGCGGAAGCGTCGTTACGAAGCAGCCTTCATCAGCAAACTCTGCGATTGCGAGGCTGAAGCGGCCGAGAGCCAGGTGTGGCTGGAGTTCGCGGCCAAGTGCAGCTACATGGATCGGGCCCTTGCGAGGACGCTATACACCGCATACGACGAGATTATTGCCACGTTGATCGGCATGATCAACCACCCGGAAAGCTGGATCATTTGTCGACAGCAGCCCCGGTGACTTCCCCCTCACCTTGTCACCTTGTCACCTTGTCACCTTGTCACCTTGTCACCCCCAATCCCCAATCCCTAATCCCCATGGACAGCCACTGGGAGACATCGCCGCCGCGGGAGTTCATCGACGGGCCGGTCGACGGAGCCGTCTTCGAGCCGCTGCGCGCCTTCACCGACCAGCGCGGTTGGCTGATCGAACTGTTCCGCGACGACGAGGTGCTCCCCCCGCAACGCCCCGTGATGGCCTATGTGAGCGAAACCCGGCCGGGCGTTGCCCGTGGACCGCACGAGCACGAAGATCAGACCGATTACTTCGCGTTCGTCGGGCCGGGCGACTTCGCCGTCTACCTGTGGGACATCCGCGTCCACTCGCCCACCTACGGGCATAAGACCCGCCGCGTTGTCGGGGAATCGAACCCCAGCCGGGTGATCATTCCGCCGGGCATCGTTCACGCCTACAAGAACATCAGCGAGGTGCCGGGCTGGGTGTTCAACTCACCCAACCGCTTGTATGCCGGCGAGGGCAAACGCGGCCCGGTGGACGAAATCCGCCACGAGGAACAGCCCGACAGCCCGTATGTGATGGAAGGGTAATGGAGCAGTTAGTCCGGCGAAGCGTTCACATGGCCCCAAGCCGACAACTCGTTGTCGGTGATGTGGGGTGGGACTCGCTTCGCTTGGGCCGGCGTTCTATCGACGGCGTTTTCCGGGTGTGGTAGAATTGCATATGGTGAGCGACGTGAGCAAACTTCCACGCGACCCAGTTTGGCAGGTCGCCACTGAGCATGAGGGACACTGAGCATGAGCCACATTGTCAATGCCACGTACCAGGACGGCGTGTTGAGGCCGGATCAACCGTTGCCGTTGGGGGAACGTGAAAAGGTTCGCCTGACGGTGGAGCCTCTTGTCCGACAGGGCCATAGCGTGGTGGACATTTCGCCGGTGAGCCTGGGTGGCGTACTTCCCCCGACCACCGCTGATGCCGACGTACTAGGTGAAATGCTGGAAGGCCGCGAATGACCCACGGCCTGGATTCCAGCTTCTTGGTGGCGGTCGAAGTGGTGGAGCATCCGCACCATTCCACCGCGCGTCAGACGCTAGAGCAGATTGTCGGCGGTGGCGAACAAGTTGCCATTGCCCCTCAAGTGCTCGCCGAGTTCATGCATGTCGTTACGGATCATCGGCGATTTGTTCAGCCGCTTGCCATGAAGGATGCGCGGGCCTTGGCTGGCCGATGGTGGGCCGCCCGCGAAGTCGATCATGTCTTTCCCACCGACGCGGCAGCCCAACTGTTCGTCACTTGGATCGAGCAGTTCAAACTTGGCCGGAAACGGCTGCTCGATACGCTGCTGGCTGCAACCTACCACGCGGCCGGCGTCAAGACCGTTCTCACACTCAATCCCTCCGACTTCACGGTGTTCGGCGTTTTCGACTTCGTCGGCATTCGTGACGGGTGATTCGCGCACGGCCCACCGGCACCGACCCGGGGGATTCGCCGGCGGCACACATTGTTGTGGCGAACGAGCCTTTAGCGGCCGGGCTTGCCCGGCATTCTATAATCGCCGGGTGCCATGCTCCACGCTTGCGCGGGCATGCTAGACCTCGGCCGAGCGCCGCGCTAGATGTCCCATGTGTCGTGTCGCGAAGGTCGCATGTCGCGCTCGGCGGCCCTCCCTACATCACTTGTGCCCGCGAAAGGGGGGGGATCGGGCGTCTCTTCCGTCATTCCCGAGACATCGGGAATCCAGTGATCAGTCCCAATTCCCTGGATTCCCGCCTGCGCGGGAATGACGGTCCCAGTTCCCTGGATTCCCGCCTGCGCGGGAATGACGGTCCCAATTCCCTGGATTCCCGCCTGCGCGGGAATGACGTCGGGAGGCTCAACGCCAACTGCAATCGACTTTGCAATCCTTCCGCCTCACTACCCGACCAGCTTGACCGACGCGGTCCGACCGGCGATACTGTCGCGATGCGGGCGCGCCCTCCCGGCAGCGTCCATGCGTCTCGACCTCCCAGTTCATCCAATTCCGCGGAGCCGCCATGTCCACACCCACTCAGCAGCAGGTGTCTGATTTTCAGCGTGATCTCGACACACTTCGCGGTGAGTTGACCCGCGTGATCGTCGGACAGACCGACGCCGTCGAGGCCGCGCTGACGGCCGTGGTGGTCGGCGGCCACCTGCTAATCGAGGGTCCGCCCGGGCTGGGCAAAACCACGCTGGTGGAGACGCTCGCCGAGGCCCTGCAACTCACATCGCAGCGCGTGCCCTTCACGCCCGACCTCACGCCGGCCGACCTGCTGGGTACCTACGTGGTGATGGAGTCGGCCGCCGGACGCCGCACGTTCGAGTTCCAAAAGGGGCCGATCTTCTCCCATCTGGTGCTAGCCGACCACATCAACCGCGGGCTGCCGAAGACCCAGTCGGCCCTGCTGGAAGCGATGGAGGGCGAGGAAATTAGCGTGGCCACCGAGGACTTCAGCCTGCCGCAACCGTTCTTCGTGCTGGCCACGCAGAATCCGCTGGAGATGGAGGGCACCTACCCGCTGCCCGAGCCGCAATTGGACCGCTTCCTGTTGAAGGTGCGGGTGGCGCCGCCCAGCGAGGAAGAACTGGAAGAGATTCTCGAGCGGACGACCGACGAGCCCCCCCCGCCAACCCGCGCCGTGCTCGACGGCGCGCGAATTCTGGAGATGCGTGCCGTGGCAGCCGGCGTGCCGATCTCTTCCGAGTTGCGTCGCGCGGCCGTTACCTGCGTGGCCGCCACGCATCCTGGCCACGATCGGGCACCGGAGGCCGTCCGCCGCTTTGTCCGCTACGGGGCCAGCCCCCGCGGGGCCCAAGCCTTGGTCCGTTGCGCGAAAGCGGCAGCAGCCGCCGCCGGGCGCGAGGCCGTGGAGCGAGCCGACCTGCTGGCCGTCTGCCACGAGGCGATCCGCCACCGGCTGATCCTCAACTACGAAGGCCAAGCCGAGGGCGTCGATCCCGACACGTTGATCACCGCCATCGCCGAGGACGTGCTCGGATGATTCAGCAGTCAACCAGCCCGGACGACTTCCAGGCGCAACTGCGACGTCTGGCCCGACGCCTGCAACGACTCGCCCGGCATCCGGCGACTCGGCGAGCGGGTGGAGCGCCCTTCTTCCCGCCACGCGAGCGCGGGCGGCAAGGGGCCGACATCCGCGACTACGCGCCGGGCGATCCGCTGGGGCAGGTCGACTGGGCCCTCTGTGCCCGGCGCGACGAACTGCTCACCCGACCGCATGCTTCCCAACCACCGGAGCGCGTTGAGCTTCTGATCGATTGCTCGCCCAGCATGACTTGGGAACCCGAACCGATGGATCGGGAAATACACGATCGTCCGCCGCGAGTGGTCCCGGGTAGCTCGGCGTTGGCTTCCCGGCGAAGCAAGCTGGCCGTGGCCCGCCGCGCGGCAGCCGTGATTGGCTGCGCCGCCCTAGCCACCGGCGCGGAGGTTGTTGTCGCCGGCTTCTGCCACGACCTGCTGCTTCGCTCGCGCGCGGTGCGCGGTCTGCGCGAGCTGCCACGCCTGCTCTCGTTGCTGGACGACCTGCCCACGCCCGACGGGCCGACATCGCTGGAGTGCTCGGCGGCCCGACTCCTACGAGCGTGCCGAACGCCGGGAATGGTGGTGCTGCTGAGCGACCTCTACGACCGGGCGGGTTTCGCCCCGGCGCTGGACCGGTTGCGGAACGCCGGCTACTTGCCTGGGGTGGTGCAGGTGTACGAACAGGCCGAGGCCGATCCCGACTGGCGCGGCGAACTGGAGCTGGTTGACGTGGAACCGACCAGCCATGGTGAATCCTCGAACGACGAGGGGTCGGCCGGCCGCGCGGCGATCATTACCCTCGCCACCATGGCCGCGTACCGCCGCCGATTCGCTCGATTGCTTTACGAAGTGCGGAGTTTTTGCACTGCGAGAAACATGCCTTGGACGCAACTCACCACGGAGTTGACTGATAACGAGATCGCCCGCCTGCTGCTGGGCGTTGGCTTGGTGCGCGAGGAGATGGAACGGGAGTACAACGTGCGTCGTGCGGAATGATGGATGACGCTTTGAGTCCCTGCTGTTTGTGATTCATCATCCTGCATTCCGCACTCATCATCCAACCTTGATCTTCCCACGGGGCGTTGCCCGCGGGCTTGTCGGTTCAACATCCAAGCTCCGATACCCGACATCCAACATCGAACGGCGAAGCGAGTCCACGTGTCATTCGAGAACCCCTTAGCCCTGTCGCTGATCCTGCTGGCCCTGCCGATCATTTGGTTGTATCGGCGAGAGGCCCGGCCGCCGCGCGCGCGGACGGCCACGGGCCACCTTTGGGCGGAGGTGCTCGGGGACGACCCCCGGAGCGGCTGGTGGCGCGGCTATCGGCGCGGCGTCTCGCTGGGTGTATGGTTGGCGGTTCTCGCGCTGCTGGTGCTGGCCGCAGCCGATCCGCATCTGCCGGCACCGGTCGATCGAGTCGTGATTCTTGACACATCGGCCAGCATGGGCGCGGCGACTCCCGCTAGCGATGCCGCCGCCGGCAACCTCAACCCGCCGGACGCCAAGACTCGATTGTCACTTGCCCGAGAGGTGGGCCATCGGCTGATCGCGGGGCGGAATCGGGGCGATCGGTTGGCCGTGCTGACCGCCGCCAACCAGCCGCGCGTCCTGATTGGCTGGGGGAGCGACGGGCCGGCTCTGCATGCGGCGATCGACTTGATCGACTCGGCCCAGGGGGCAACGGATTTGGCCTCGGCGGTCGCGCTTGCACGCGGGATGCTCGACGCGGGCCGGCACGGCGAGATCGTCGTCGTTACCGACGGCTGCCTCCCCAGCGGCGATCCGTTTTGGCGGATGGACGACGTGCGTCGCATCCGTGTCGGCTCGCCGGCTGACAATCGGGCCATTGTAAGACTAGCCGCCCGCCGCCGAATCACGGAACCGGAACGCTGCGATGTGCTGCTGGAGACGAAGCAGTTTGGCGCCGCGACCCAAAGGGCGGCGGTCCAAACGGTGAAGGACGACGCAAGCGAATCGACTCCGCTGATCGAGTTCTCGCTTGACGGTCGGCCAATCGCCGGCTCGCAAGGCGGGCTGTCGCGCGAGACGAACCCCGCGCGTCGGCTATTTTCGCTTGAGGATCCGCCTGTCCGCCTGTTGGAAGCGACGCTCACACCCTCCGACGCCCTGCCCGAGGACGACCGCCGGGCATGCCGCATCCCGGCGGCCTGGTCGGTTGCCGTGCGTCCGAGTGGTCCGCTGAGCCGGGCCCTTCGGGCAGCCCTGGAAGCAAACCCGGCGGTGACGATCGTCAAAGAGGAACAAGCCGCCGGTCAGAGCGATCAACTGCTGATCATTGCCGAGCGGCGCGTGCCCGACCCGCTACCGGAGCAGCCGCTGCTGTTGATCGGCGTGGACGCGGCCGGTCTGCCAGCGTCGGTCCAACCATATCAAGACGCCGAGGCGGAGCAACTCCCTGCGGAAAGAACTCGCCGGACGAGGTTCGCGCGCCTTGCCGGACCTGGCGGACGCATCGCCGTCGTTCCGCCCCCGGGCGTGCGATCGATGACCGCCGAGTGGCCGCTGACGGTGGATCGGGCGCTGCGCTGGCTGGCTAGCGACGCACGGCCGTCGGTTTTCGGTCCCGGCGGACTGTCCCAGACCATCGAATCCTTTCCGCCCGAAGAAAGCAACCTGGTTCCGCCGGCGGAGTTTGAACGGGTCGATTCGTTCGTCTCGTCGAGTCCCAAGCCGTATGCACCGCCATGGACCTATTTGGTCGCGCTGGCCGCATTGATCTATGTGGCAAGTTGGCCGCTAACGGCGCAACGCTGGCTCACCTGATTCCGTTCGACCGTCACAAGTCCGACGCCGCCCACCGGCAGCACACCAAACCCGGCCACATCGCAAGCAACTGCTCGACCAAATGCCCGACCCGACCTGGCACATCACGCTCGCCCGCCCGCTCTGGCTGATCGCCTTGCTCGCGCCGGCCGTCTTGCTGTTGGTTGCCCGATGGAACCTCCAGCGGCAGAGCCTCGGTCAGCGTCGCCGGGCACTGCTGCTACGATCGGCGATGGTCTTGCTACTGGTGCTCGCGCTGGTGGGGATTGCCATCGAGGTGCCACGCGATACGACGCTCATCGTGGTCGCGCGCGACCGCTCGGCCAGCATCGGGCCGACGGCGGCGGAGCGGGCGGACCGACTGATCGAGGAAATCCATGCTGCGGCTCTGGCGGCGGAGCATCCCGCGCGGGTCGTGGTGGTCGATCATCCCGAGAAACCGTCCACGGCCGATCGCGGCAGCGCGGAAACCGCCAACCCGGCCGACAGCACCGATCTGGCGGCTACCATCAGCGCGGCTCGGACGATCATCGACGCCGGCCAGCCGGCCCGAATCGTGTTGCTGAGCGACGGCAACGCCACACACGGCGATACGCTATCGGCGGCGAAGGGGGCGGGCGTGCCAGTCGACACCATTCCGCTGCCGGCCCCGGAGCCGGAGGTCTACGTTGCCAGCGTGGATGCCCCAGCCTCCGTCCATCTCGGCCAGCCGCTGGCGATCGATGTGGGTCTGCATCACCTGCCTGCAAACAGCGGGGACAGTTCGGCGCGGGTGAAGTTGTGGCGCGGCGGCCGATCCAGGCTCGTCGCCGGTGAAGGCGGGCAAGCCAGTGTCCTCGACGGGGGCCGCCTGATCGCCGAGCGCGAGGTGACGTTGCCGGCGGGCGACACCCGCATCTCCTTCACCGACCGCGTCACGCCCGCGGTGGCCGCCTCCGACGGCCAAGAGACCGCGGCGCGAGGCGGACCGCGGGCGGTCACCTATTGGGCAACCGTGGAACCGTCTGCCGACACCTTGCCTGGGAACAACGTTGGGGGCTGCGCCGTGGTGATCCGTCCCCGCCCCCGCGTCCTGCTGGCCGAGAGTTCGCCGCTGCTGGCCCAGCCGCTCCGCGAAGCCTTGGCCGAGCAGCTGGTTGAGGTCGATGTCGTTTCAGCGCGAAATATCCCGGAGGAGCCGCCAACCGCGGCAGGTGTGGCACCCGAAGCCGAAAACGCGGAACCCGGTCGAACGGCATCCCCGCCGGTTGCCCTCCCATCGTCGCTGGAACAGTTCAAGTCTTACGATGCGGTCGTCCTGTCCAATCTGCCAGCGGCCGCGCTGGACGACGCCACGGTTTCGGCATTGGATGAGTACGTCCACGACTTCGGCGGTGGGCTGATCGTCATTGGCGGCGATCGCACACTGACCGCCGGCCAGTTCGAAGGCACCCTACTGGAGCGAATGTTGCCGGTCGAGAGCTATATCAAGACACAGAAGAAGAAGCCGCGGCTCGCCATGCTTCTCGTGCTCGACCGGTCCGGATCGATGGCGGAGGTGTCGCAACCCGCGGCTGGAGACGAAGAGCAAGACGCAGCCAACGTTCAATCGCAACCCACGCCCATCGCCCTGGCCAAGGAGGCGGCCCGTCGGGCGGTCGAGCGGCTGGCGGCCGAGGACCAAATCGGCATTCTCGCCTTCGAAGATCGCAGCCACTGGGCCGTCCCCTTGCAGCCGGTCGGCGAGGATCGCGGTCGACTGCTGGACTCGATCGAAGCCATCCAGGCCGGCGGCGGCACGAACATGGGGCCGGCGCTCGATCGGGCCATCCTCGCGCTCCGCTCGGCCTACGCCGACCTGCGGCACGTCATCGTGCTGACCGACGGCGTCTCGCACCCGGCCGATTTCACCGAGTTGGCCCAGGCGGCGGCGGAGCAGGGGATCACCGTATCGACCGTCGGCGTCGGTAGCGAAGTGGCCAAACCGCTGCTTCGCGAGATTGCGCGCATCACCGACGGTCACGCCTACTTCGTCAGCGATCCCACCCAGCTCCCCAGCATTTTCGTGCAAGAGGCAACCAGCGCCGGGCGGCTGGGCATCACCGAGGAGCCATTCCGACCCAGCCAGGCCGGCGAGGATCCGCTGCTGACGGGGCTGGACGCGGGAAACATGCCCACGCTGCTCGGCTACGTCGACACCCGCGCTAAACCACCGGCGCGGGTCACGCTCGCCACCCCGGCCGGCGACCCGTTGCTGGCATGGTGGCGCTGGGGGCAGGGCACCGCGATGACGTTCACCTCCGACGTGCATAGCCGTTGGGGCGCGGCCTGGTTGCGGTGGCCGGGATTCGGGCCGTTTTGGGCGCGGCTGGTCCGTTTCGCCATGCGGCCGGACGACAATCCGTACTTCGACCTTCACGCGGCCGTAGCGTCCTCGGCATCCGGCTCAACGCCGGGCAGCACCGGCCAAACCGACGGCTGGTCGATCCGGCTCGACGCGGTGCATCCCGACGGGCGCTGGGCCAATGATTTGGACGTGCGGGCAACGGTTCTGCCGCCGCCCCGAACGCCCGGTGGGACAGGCAACGCGAACAACGAAGAGTCGAAGCCAGTCGCCATGCCGATGCCACTGATCGCTCCCGGCCGCTATCAAGTCGACCGGTCCGATCGGCAACTGGGCGTTTATTGGTTCGATGTCAGCGCGCTCTCCGGTGGCGAACTGGTTAATCGGCAGCGGCGTGGGCTGGTGAAGGCCTATCCAGAAGAACTGCGAATTGAGCCGGCCAATGCCAATTTGCTGCGCCAGATCGCCGAGCAAACTGGGGGACGTTTCAGCCCAACGATCGGGCAGCTCCTCAAGCCGTTATCACCAGTGAGTACACGGTCGATCGCCCTATGGCCCTGGCTGCTGGCATTGGCAGCCCTCGTGTTGGTGGCCGACCTGATCAGCGCCCGCCGCCAACCAGGACTGGGCGAGGGGAGATGAACGAGGCGATTCTGGCCGGGCGAGACAACTCCAGACGTGTTGAGTTCAGCCATGAACAACGGAACGCCGAGACGAATGAGTAGCACGCCATGAAGCACCCCGACTCTCCCGCCGACCTGCGTCTGCTCGATGCCCTCCGACCGGTCCGGGCCCGCTTGCGCTGCAACGCATCGATCCGCGCCATTGGCCTGGGCTGGCTTGCCGGCGCATTGGTCGCCACGGGGTTGGCCGCGGCCGCGTTCTATTGGCCGCTACCCGCCACGGCGGAACTGATGCTGGCCGCGTTGATCGTGGGCGTGGGGCTGGGTGTGCTCTGGTTGGCGCAAACCTGGCCGCATTGGCCGCAAGCGGCCGCCGCAATCGATCGCAGCGGCAGGCCGGAAGCGGCGCACGGCGAAGCAAGGGCAGGGCAGGGGACCGCCGCTGCCCTGGAGATGCTCGACGACCCGCAGCGCACGGCGATGCATGACGTCCATCTGGCCGAGACGGCCCGGCGCGTCGAACGACTCGATCCCGGCGCGGTGGTCAGGCGGCGCTGGCCGGTGGCGTTGGCGGCCGCCTTGCTGCTCACCGTGGCGGGCTTCGTTCTGCTTGGGCACTCCGTGCCACCGCCGCCGGAGCTTGCTCGGGAGCCGAGTACCGGGAGTTCCGCCCCCTCGGGCAGCGAAGCCGGGCCGCCGGCAGGGGAACCGTCCGCCGCCGGCGAAGAGGAGCCGATCGACGTCGGCTGGCAACCGATCGCGGTAGATGATCCCCGCGGCGTCGCCCCCTGGCCACGCGTGCGTGAGTCGTCCAGGGACGACTTGGCGCGACTGGCGGCCGATGCCGCGCGGTCCGCTGTCGCCACCGATCAGGATGGCGGGTCGCGCGAGGGCGTCCAATTCAACGCGGCGCGGCGGGAAGGCACTTCACCCGCCTCCGTCCAGGAGCGGCTACTCATTCGGCGGTATTTCGAAAGCGGGCCGCTGAATTAGCCGGGCGACGAGGGGGAGAACTGCAAAGTCGATTTCTTCCGTCATTCCCGAGAAGCTTGTGCCCGCGAAAGCGGGTATCGGGAATCTCATCCGTCATTCCCGAGAAATCGGGAATCCAGTGATCCGTCCCAAAGCCCCTGGATTCCCGCGTGCGCGGGAATGACGTGTGAGGCTCAACACCAGCTGCAATCGACTTTGCAATCCTCCTGGGGCGACGAGGGGGTTGTGCTCCATCCGAGGCGCGGTATGGTACGGGCGCTCGGCGGCGCAGCCCTTGCTCGCCACTGACAGCTAGCCGGTGGATGGCCTGCCCGCCCCACGACGGAACAACATTCCCCTACCAATGGAGAGGTACCATGCCCACGGCCAAAGCGCGGCACATCCTGGTCAATTCCGAAACGGATTGCGAGAAGCTGAAGCAGGAAATCGAAGGCGGAACCGATTTCGCTGACGCGGCGAAGCAACACTCCCAGTGTCCCTCGGGCGCCCAGGGTGGCGACCTGGGGCAATTCAGCCAGGGCCAAATGGTGCCCGAGTTCGACCGCGTGGTCTTCAACGAGGAAGTGGGCAAAGTCCACGGCCCGGTAAAAACCCAGTTTGGCTATCATCTGGTGGAAATCACCGAGCGGAACGACTGACCATCCTTTTGCAGGAGGAGTGGAAAGTCGATTGCAGCTGGCCTTGAGCCTCCACACGTCATTCCCGCGCACGCGGGAATCCAGGGGCTTTGGGACGGATCACTGGATTCCCGATGTCTCGGGAATGACAGAGGAGGTCGACTTTCTAATCCTCCTGCCACTCCTTCGGGCCTTCTTTGACAAGTGGGGCTTCGTCACGCTATAATCGGCGTGTTGGGCGCTGGGGTTGCGCGCCCCGCATGCGTCAAACACGCGCCGTTTGATCCCCCGCCCCATTGTCCCACCTGCAACGGAAGGGAGCCCACCATGCCAGCCCGCGCTCGCCAATTCATGCTTAGCTCGATGATTTCCCGTTGTCTCGCCATCTTGGCCGCTGGCTTGCTGTTATCGGTTTCCGCCGGCGCGCTGGCGGCCGATCAGACGGCCCGGCCCAACATCCTCTGGCTCACCACCGAAGACATCGGTCCGCACCTGGGCTGCTACGGGGTCGACTATGCCGACACCCCTCGCCTCGACCGTCTGGCCGCCGAGGGGGTGCTCTACGAAAATGCCTTCGCCACCTCGGGCGTGTGTGCCCCGGCACGGTCGTGCCTGATCACCGGCGTCTATCCTTCGTCGCTCGGTTCGCATCACATGCGTTGCCGAGGAGACTTGCCCGAGTGGTTCCGATTCTTCCCTTCGTATCTCCGCGAGGCCGGCTACTACTGCACCAATAACCGGAAGACGGACTACAACCTGCCCACGCCCCGGGGCACCTGGGATGAATCGTCCGGTGGAGCCCACTACAAGAATCGCAAGGAAGGCCAGCCGTTCTTCGCTATCTTCAATTTCACGGGGACGCACGAGTCGCGATTGTTCGGCAGTCACAAACCCGACCACGACCCCGACGACGCCCCAGTCCCGCCCTACCACCCCGATCACCCCACGGTCCGGAAGGACTGGGCCCGCTACCATGACACGATTTCCCATTGTGACGCCTGGGTAGCCAAGCAACTCGACGAGTTGGAGAAAGCCGGACTGGCCGACGAGACGATCGTATTTTTCTACGGCGACCACGGTTCGGGCATGTCGCGTGGCAAGCGCTGGCTGTACGACTCCGGATTGCGCGTGCCGCTGATTGTCCACTTCCCCAGGAAGTTCCGCCATCTTGCCCCCGGCGAGCCCGGCACGCGGACCGACCGGCTGGTCAGCTTTGTCGACTTCGGGGCCACGGTGCTCTCGCTGGCCGGGGTGAAGCCACCGGAACACATGCACGCAGAGCCGTTCCTCGGCCAGTTCGAGCAGAAACCGCGCGACTACATTTACGGCATTCGCGGGCGCATCGATGAGCGTTACGACATGGTCCGTGCCGTGGGCGACGGCCGTTACAAATACATCCGCAATTACTTCCCGCATAAGAGCCGCTCGCTGCACATTGCCTACAGCTATGGCGTGCCCACCATGCGGCTTTGGCGCGACTTGCACGAGCAAGGCAAGCTCAACCCGGTGCAGGATCGCTTCTTCAAGCCCACCCGGGCGGTCGAGGAACTGTACGATACCCAATCCGATCCACACGAGGTGAACAATTTGGCCGATTCGCCGGACCACCAGGACGTACTGCGCCGGCTTCGCGAGCAGCACGTCCAGTGGGTGCTCCGCACGCGCGACGTGGGGTTGCTACCGGAGCCGGAGATCAAGGCCCGACCACGCCGCGACGGCTTCGACAACGCCTGGGAGTGGGCTCGCTCGGAGCATTATCCCATCGAAAAGATCCTCGCCGCCGCCCTACGGGTGGGCCAGGGCGTCGAGGCCCGCGACCAGATGGTGGCCGACCTGTCGAGCGACGACCCGGCCATTCGCTTCTGGGCCGTCATCGGGCTGCACAGCCTGGGCCAGCAGGCCCAACCGGCGGCGGACATGCTCCTCGAGCGGCTGGACGACCCCGATCCCTCGGTGGCCATCGAAGCGGCCGAACTGCTGGCCAAACTAGATCATCAGCAGGAAGCGCTGCCCGTACTGGGCGAGCACCTGTTGTCCCGCAACCAGTACGTTGCGCTACGCGCGGCCAACGCCATCGATCATCTGGATGAGAAGGCCGCACCTCTATGGGGCACGGTCGAGCCACTCTCGAAAAGAAGACCACCCAAGTATGTCCGGCGCGTCGTCGAACAGATCATCGCCGAACGGGCGGGCAAATAAAACGCATCGAAGCTGGTAACACTTCAGCCCTCCGAAGCGGGCGGCGAAATCGGGGTATTCCCGTCATTCCCGCGCACGCGGGAATCCAGTGGGCGCGTCACGAGTGGACCGCTTCGACCAACTTGGCCACGGTTTGCTCCAGCAGCGCCTCGCCGCCGAACTCCATGCCCAGCGCGCGGAGCTTGCCGGTCTCGATTTGATTCTTTGGCGAGGTCCGCTCGCCGCCGATCTCGGCCGAACTGCCCGAGATCCGCTTGGCCAGCGCGGCGACGTCGTACTCGGCCACATAGCGGTCGTAGCAGTTGTACGCCTCGCCGGCGATGCCCTCCGCCGCCAGCAAGACACCGCAGGCGCGAGCCACGTCGGCCGCATGCACCTCCTTGCCGCCCCGGCGGCACTCGACCGACTCGCCACGCACCACCGCTCGCACGAGATCGAACCAGCGGCTCGACTCCACCGGTCGGGCAACGCCGTAAACACCCGTTGGCCGTAGCGCGCAGATCGGGTAACCCTCGCCCAAGCCGTAGCTGTGGACGAATTTCTCGATGGCCCCTTTATGGGCGCCGTAGTGGCTCTTCGGCCAAAGCGGATGCGTTTCATCGAGCGGACGATCGTCGAGTATCTTTTCGTGCACCGCGCAGGTGGAGATGAAGATGAATCGGTCCACCCCCGCCCGGCGGGCAGCTTCGATCAGCCGGACGCTGCCCACCACGTTCTTCTCGATGAACTCGACGATGTCGCCCTCGGCCCCGCGAAAGCCGGTCCCCGGGCGATACAGGGCCGCGTGGATCACGGCGTTGCAGCCGTCGACCAGCCGTTCGGCGGCAGCCTGATCGCCCAAGTCCCCCTCGATCCAATCCAGCCGGTCGGCCACGTCATCGAAGCCACCGCGGTCACTGGTCGCCCGATGCCAACAGCGCAGTTGGTGTCCCTCGTTGGCCAGATGACGGGCCATGTAATGGCCGACAAATCCGGTCGCCCCGGTCAAGGCAATTTGCATGCTTCATCTCCTGATTCCGCCGCGAAATGGGCCCGCGAGCAGTTCGAGTTGTTTTCGTGGTCCTGCGTACCACCGGGCCGATCGTCCGGGCCAGCGGCATGCTGCCAGTGCATTATGACCCTGCGTGTCAAGCCCGTCGATCGACCCCGCCAGCTTGACGGACGGTAACTTGACGGACGGTAACACGTCAGCCGTCGGAAGCGGCCGCAGGAATCGGGGCATTCCCGTCATTCCCGCGTAGGCGGAAGGCCAGGTACCGTCATTCCCGCGCACGCGGGAATCAAGGTACCGTCATTCCCGCGCACGCGGGAATCCAGTGGGCGCGTCAATCGCCTGGATTCCCGCGTGCGCGGGAACGACGTGCTCCATTCAACTGAAGGGTCACGACGGATGGCCGACACGTCGGCGGACTGGAAGCCCGGTCGCAAGGGGGCGCCGCCTGGAATCACACCTCGGTTGCGGCTATCCTTGGGGATTGGCAGGCTGCCCCCGCCGCTCCCGGGCCCAATCTGGCGTCTCCCGGCTCGGCGACAGTAGGCCGGCACGGAGCGAGAACGAGAAACAGGGGCGAGCCCGACCGCTATCGATCAACCGCGAACACCCTGCGATCCCACAAAATGCATCGCGGCACCGTTCTGAACATCCAGCGCTACTCGATCCACGACGGGCCAGGAATCCGTACTACGGTCTTCCTGAAAGGCTGCCCGCTGCGCTGCTGGTGGTGTCACAATCCGGAGAGTCAGGCGGCGGAGCCCTCGGTGGGGGTGGCGGCCAATCGGTGCATCGGTTGCGGGGAATGTGCCGTTGCCTGTCCGCTTGGTGGCGGCCTCGCGTCGATCGGCGGCGCGCCGGGCGAGCCCTCCCGCGATATCGAGACCACCCATCTTCCGAACGACGCCCCCCGTGGGCCGGTGGGTGCGGTACCCGCCGAGTGCCGCCGTTGCGGGGCATGCCTCGATGCCTGCCCCACGGGAGCCCGGCAGTGGGTCGGTCGAACCATGACCACCGAGCAGGTTCTGACCGAGGTGCTCGACGACCGGCTGTTCCACGAGCAGTCGGCCGGCGGGGTGACCTTCTCCGGTGGGGAACCGCTCGCCCAACCAGACTTCCTCGGGGAGTTGCTAACCGCCTGCCGGGCCGCTTCGGTCCATACGGCGGTCGACACTTGCGGTTTCGCGCCGACGGAGGACCTGCTCCGCCTTGCGGCAAATACGGACCTGTTTCTCTACGATCTGAAGCTGATCGACGCCCAGCGTCACCGCGAGCACACGGGACAATCGAACGAGTTGATCCTGACGAACCTGGCGGCCCTGGCCCAGTCGGGCTGCGAGCTGTGGATCCGCATCCCCGTCGTCCCCAGCGTGAACGACGATCGGCAAAGCATGGAGGCCCTGGCCAGCGTGGTGGCATCCACGGGTGGTGTTGCCCGGGTTGACCTGCTGCCGTACCATAAGTTGGGTACCAGCAAGGCATCCGGGCTGGTCGACCCGCGCCGTTCCGTCGGCGCCCAACCGCTCGCCGAGGGGGCCCTGCAGGCGGCGGCCGAGTGTTTTCGCGTCCGCGGGCTGCCGGTCCACGTGAGGGGTTCATCTTTCTGAAAGCTTGTAAATGTCGGCCCGAGCAATGGTCGTGATGCCGCCGGCCGAGTGAATGCAAGATAGCTGAACGCCCGGCATGCTCGCCACGCCCGCCCAACCTATCCTAATCCAACGGGTCAAATAAGAATGCAATCCTCAACCGTTGCCATGACGCCTCGTATCGAACGACTCCGCCGGCTGAGCCTCGACACGGAGCCCAGCCTCTCGCCGGAGCGCGCGAGCCTTCTGACCGACTTCTATCGCGAACATGCCGGCAAGTATTCCGTGCCCGTCATGCGCGCGAAGTCGCTGCAGCATCTGTATCGTCATCAGACGATTTATCTGGGCGAAGATGAGTTGATCGTCGGCGAGCGTGGCCCCCGGCCCAAGGCGGTGCCCACCTTTCCGGAGCTGACCTGCCACAGCCTCGATGATCTCGACGCACTCGATTCGCGGCCCAAGACCCATTACCGGGTGGACGACGAGTGCCGCCGCATCTACCGCGAGAAGGTGATCCCCTACTGGGAGCAGCGGAGCGTCCGCTCGAAGCTCTTCGAGCGGATGAGCGACGCCTGGCACGACGCGTACACCGCCGGCATCTTCACCGAGTTCATGGAGCAACGGGCGCCGGGCCACACCGTGTTGGACGATAAGATCTACCGCCGCGGACTGCACGACTTCAAGCAGGAGATTGCCGCGTCGATCGACAGCCTGGACGCATTGACCGACCCCCACGCCCAGGCCAAGCGCGAGCAGCTTACCGCGATGAGCATCGCTTGCGACGCGGTGATGGAATTCGCCGAGCGTCACGCCAAGCTGGCCGAGCAGCAGGCCGAGGGGGCCGAACCTTCGCGGGCGGCCGAGCTGCGGGAGATCGCCACCGTTTGCCGCCGCGTGCCCGCCCACGCACCGCGCAACTTCCATGAAGCTTTGCAGGCCTACTGGTTCTGCCATTTGGCGGTCATCACGGAGCTGAACGGCTGGGACTCCTTCAGTCCCGGCCACCTCGATCAGCACCTGGCCCCCTTCTATCACCAAGGGTTGGCCGACGGCACACTCACCGAAGAGCGGGCCAAGGAGTTGCTTTCCGCCTTCTTCGTGAAGTTCAACAACCACCCGGCGCCGCCGAAGGTGGGCGTGACCGCCGAGGAAAGCGGCACCTACACCGACTTCGCCAACATTAACTTGGGCGGTCTGATGCCGGACGGCTCCGACGGCTCCAACGAGGTCACCTTCCTGCTCCTCGACGTCATCGATGAGCTGCATCTGCTCCAACCGAGCAACAACTTGCAGCTCTCGCGAAAGACGCCCGACGCCGTGCTGATGCGCACCTTGGAGGTGATTCGCCAAGGCTATGGCTTCCCGTCGATTTTCAACGCCGACACGGTCGTCGAACAGCAGCTCCGGCAGGGCAAGTCGGTCGAGGATGCCCGGGCCGGCGGCTGCAGCGGCTGTGTGGAAACCGGCGCGTTCGGCAAGGAGGCCTACATCCTCACGGGCTATTTCAATCTACCCAAGGTCCTGGAGATCACCCTTCACAACGGGTTCGATCCCCGCTCCGGGAAGCAACTCGGTCCGAAGACTGGGGCGGCCGCGGAACTCACCACGTTCGACAAGCTGTTCGACGCATTCCATCGGCAGTTGCGGTATTTCATCGACGTGAAGATGCGCGGAAATCAAGTGGTTGAGCAGCTATACGCCACGGAGATGCCAGCCCCGTTTTTGTCGGTCATCACCGACGACTGCATTCGCAACGGCAAGGACTACAACGCCGGCGGGGCGCGCTACAACAATTCGTTCATCCAGTTCGTCGGCATCGGCAGCCTGACCGACTCGCTGGCCGCACTGAAGGAAACCGTCTACGACCACGGCCGCCTCACGGCCGAAGAAATGCTGGCCGCGCTGGACTCCGATTTCGCCGAGGATGAACTGCTGCGACAACGGCTGATCAACCGCGCGCCAAAGTACGGCAACGACGATCCGCGGGCGGACGCCCTGATGGAACGCGCCTTCGAGATGATCGTCGCCGAGGTGGACGGCCGCCCCAACAGCAAGGGCGGCAGCTATCGCGTGGAAATGCTGCCAACTACCTCGCACATCTATTTCGGCTCGGTCACCGGAGCATTGCCCGATGGTCGCCAAGCTGGCCAGCCGCTCTCCGAAGGCATCTCACCCGTGCAGGGAGCCGATCGTCGCGGGCCGACGGCCGTGGTGAAGTCGGCCGCGCGGATGGACCACGTCCGCACCGGCGGCACGCTGCTGAACATGAAGTTCACCCCCAGCCTGCTGGGCGACCGCGAGAGCCTCGCCGCGCTGGCCAACCTGATCCGCGGCTACTTCAAGATGGACGGCCACCACATGCAGTTCAACGTGGTCCGCGCGGAAACCCTGCGCGCCGCCCAGGCAGAGCCGGAGCAGTATCGCGACCTGATCGTCCGCGTGGCCGGCTATAGCGACTACTTCTGCGACCTCTCCGTGGAGTTGCAGGAGGAGATCATCACGCGGACGGAGCACGCCGATTTCGCGGCCCGCGCGGCCGAGACATCCGCCCCGGCATAGGTTCGGGCTGTGATGGGATTTGGGTGCGGCGCGGCGGAACGATTGCAAAGTCGGTTTCTTCGTCATTCCCACGAAAGTGGGAATCCAGCGAAACGCTGGAAACGCCTGGATTCCCGCGTGCGCGGGAATGACTGATTGGGGCCCTTTCCCAGGCAAAAACGACTTTGCAATCGTCCAGGGGGGCCGGGGTGATGCGTGACTTCAAGGTGGTCGCGTGATATAATCGAACCTCGCTCCCCATTGGCGTCCCTCGCAATGCCCGCTTCCCCGCCAACGCCTCCTGCTACCCGCCGACAAGTCGCCTCGCGGGGGGATCCGGCCGCCTCCCCACCCACCCAGTTCAATCCCGAAAGGCAACCCCATGACCGGCCACCAATCGCTCATGCGGCTCCCACCGATCGTTTTGCTGATTGCCGGATTCGTCTTACCACTGGTCGAACCAGCCGGGACAGCTCTACAACCTGGCCGACGACATCGGCGGGCACCGTTGAAAGCCAACCACATCGACGGAGAAAGAGAATGTCCCGCAGCCTGAAGATTATCTGCCCAGTGCTGGCGCTCGCCGCCACGTTCACCGCGACAATCGTATCCGCCGCGACAATCGTATCCGCCGGCGACGCCCTCGCCGCGGACGCACTCGCCGCGGACGTTCCCGAGGCCGAAGCCGTCTCGGCCGAGATGCCTGGCGGGGACTCGGCCGGCTCGTCGGCTTCGCCCGCCAAGCCCGCGTTTGCCGAGCCACCGCGGCCGAATATCGTGATCATTTTCACGGACGACCAAGGATACGGCGATTTGGGCTGCTTTGGCTCGAAGACGAACAAGACGCCGCGGATGGACCGCCTTGCCGAGCAGGGCACGCGCTACACCAACTTCTACGCCCAGAACGTCTGCGGGCCGTCCCGCTCGGCCCTGCTCACGGGGCGTTACCCACAACGAAGCGGCGGCTGGGGTATGCCGGCGGAGGAAATCACCTGGGCGGAGCTGCTTCAGCAGGTGGGCTACCAGACCGCGTGTATCGGCAAGTGGGACGTTTCCGATCGGCGGGCCATCACCGAACGCATGCCCAACGCCCAAGGCTTCGACTACTACTTCGGCACGCTGGGCGCGAACGACAATGGCCGCGTCACCTTCCACGAAAACAATCGCCGCGTCGGGGCAACCGACGACATGGGTAGCCTCACCCGGCTCTACACGGACAAGGCCATCGACTTTCTCGTCCGTCGCCGCGACGAGGCCAAGCCGTTCGCCCTCTATCTGGCCCACACGATGATGCACACCGACATCGACGCGTCGCCCCGGTTTCGCGGCAAGTCGGATGGCGGGCTTTATGGCGATGTTGTCGAGGAGTTCGACCACGAAACCGGACGACTGTTGGACAAGATCGACGAACTGGGCCTCCGCGACAACACGCTCGTGATCTATACCACCGACAACGGTCCGTGGAATCAGCCGGCCTACACCAATCGGGAAAAGGGCCACCCACCCGGCGCTATCTTCTGGGGCGACAGTGGTCCGCTCCGCAACGGCAAGGGCTCTTGTTACGAGGGCGGCGTGCGCGTGCCCTGTATCATCCGTTGGCCCGGCAAGGTGGCCGCCGGCGCCGAGTCGTCCGCCATTTTCGCCACGCTCGATTCTCTGCCCACCTTTGCCACCCTGGCCGGTTTCGACGTGCCGTCCGACCGCGTGATCGACGGCGTCAACCAGACCAAGCTGCTGCTGGGTATCGAGCCGGAAGGAAACCGGCGCACGTTTATGTATCAAGCCCACATCAGCCGACGCGACAATACCTACACGGCCAACGGACTCCGGCGGGGGAAATGGAAGTTCCTCAAAGCCGAGCATACCGTCCCCGGCTACGCCCGCGACACGGAACGTGCCGAGGTCGTCGAACTCTACGACTTGGAGGCCGATCCGGGCGAAACGCAAAATCTGGCCGCCGAGCATCCCGAAATCATTGAACAACTCAGACGCGAACTGACTCGGATTGTCGAAGCGCGGTCGGAGTAACGCATCCGCGTCGGAGCCCCCCCGGATCCCCAGCGGTTTACCCGACCCCCGAATCCCCGCTCCCAGGAGCCGTGTCAATGCCCAGTCGTGACATTCATTCTTATGCCCACCCTTGCATCCGCCGGCTGCTGCCCGCGGTCGCGTTGCTGGTGGCCGTTGCCTGGTTCACCCCGATCTGCCACGCCGGGGACGCGGCAGAAGCAGCGGACGCGGAAACCGATCGGCCGAACTTCATTTTCCTGCTCACCGACGACCAGGGCTGGCAGGACATGGCGTGCGCGGGGCACCCCTACCTGAGGACACCCAACTTCGATCGCTTGGCGCGCGAGGGCACGCGGTTCGAGCAGTTCTACTCCGCCGCCTCGGTTTGCTCGCCCAGCCGCGCGGCATTCATGACCGGGCACTATCCGGCTCGGCACCACATTCATCGCCATTTCGGCGGCCATCGACACAACAGCGCCAACAACATGCCGGACTGGCTCAGCCCGCAAGCGGTCACCATCACGCGGCTGCTTCAGCAGTCGGGCTACCGGGTCGGGCACTTTGGCAAATGGCACCTCGGCCACGCGAAAGGCGCGCCCGAACCAGGGGCCTACGGGATCGACCAGTATCGGACACTCGTCGGGACGGGCCCGGGTTGGGACCGCCACGGCAATCGCACGCCAACCGACCTCGCTCATGCCAGCTACAACAGCTGCACAAGCAAAGACTATTTCTGGACGCACTCGACCGACCTGATCGTCGACGAGGCCATCGCCTTTCTCGAAGAGAAGCCGGACCAGCCGTTCTACCTCAATCTGTGGACGCTCCTTCCCCACGCGCCAAATCGGCCCACGGCGAAGCAGCTCGCCCGATATGAGCACTTGAAGGCCAATCCACGCGACTTCGGCTCCTGGATGCGCCAGTACGCCGAGGACGCGAAGAACCTGCCGTCGCAGATGCAAACATACTGCGCCGTGATCAACAACATCGACTCGGCCCTGGGACGGTTGCTCGACAAGCTGGATGAGTTGGATGTGGCGGACAATACCCTGGTCTTCTTCACCAGCGACAACGGCCCGGAAGACTACCACATCGGCAACGTCCGCAACTCCGGCATGGGCTCCCCGGGACCCCTCCGGGCTCGCAAGCGCAGCCTTTACGACGGCGGCGTTCGCATGCCGTGCATCGCGCGTTGGCCGGGGACCGTGCCCGCCGGCCAGGTCGACACAACATCGGTTATTGGGGCCGTGGATTGGCTCCCCACCATATGCAGCCTCGCCGGCCTCGAGATCCCCGACATCAAGCCCGACGGACAAGACGTCTCCGACATCCTCCGCGGCACAACCCGCCCGCGCGGCCAATCCTTGTTCTGGGAATGGCGGGCCGGAGTGGCCGGCAATCAGGCCTATCGGCCGCCCCCGCTGGCGATACGCGAAGGCCCGTGGAAGCTCTTCGCCCAGCCGGACGGCAGCGGGCTGGAGTTGTACCACATCCCCAACGACCCGGAGGAGCGGGAGAACATGGCGGAAGCCCATCCCGACGTGGTTGCCCGCCTGTTACCCAAGCTCCTGGCCTGGAAGAAGACGCTCCCGGAATGAGACCCGCCCCTTCGGCCGGGTTCGCGTCCCAACTGCTTGGACGCAGCGCTTGTGGGTGCGGATAGTACTTCTTCGGATCGACGGTGATCTGCTTCACGTGCCGGACGACTTTAGCGTAGCGAAAGCCCTTGTGGCCGTCCTCTTGCGGCTAAGGATCGTCGGCCGAACTGGGCGGCACAAAGTGATGCACCAGTGACCGCCCGCCTCACGCCCATTGGACGATCAACACCGGGTCTTCGAAATAGTCGCCAAGGACGACACCAAATCCGTACACCGGGCCGATGTACCCTTCATGGGAGTCATCGCCGGTGGTGAGCCAGCCCTGTTTCTTCTTGTCCGGGCAAGACAGATCCACCAGCCGCGGGTCGTCCCGTACGATCGGCTCGACCGCTTGTTCCAACAGGTGGCCACACACGTCGGACTTCCCTTTCACGAGCGTCTCCATGGTGCCGGGGCTGTCACCCTCGAGCTGCCCGAACCCGACCATGCTCGACTGACAGGCCTTGATGAATATCTTCAGCTTACCGTTGGCCGGGCAGGCTTTTGCCCCTTCAGCGGCGTTCACCGGTATCGTTTCCAGGAGCCGAAATGGCAACGAGGCGTATTGACAAACGTGGCAGTTTGGGCGCTAATGATATGACACTCGCAGTTCGCCCGCGCGCTCGCTGCAGTCGCAGCCTACCCACCGCAGCAGACGCCCCGCCACCCGCGGGGTTCCCCTTTTCGGAGCAAGTCATGACGCCGTTCCGTTCTAGCATTCGCGCGATTTGCTTCCCAATCGGCGCGATTCTCATCGCCATCGGCGCAGCCGCCTCGCTCGATGCCGCGGCAGCATCCCAAGTTGATCCGTCCACGTCGCTTTGGTATACCCAGCCAGCGACCAGTTGGCAAACCGAGGCCCTGCCGATCGGCAACGGTCGGCTGGGCGCGATGATCTTCGGCCGGGTCGACCGCGAGCGGATCGCGTTGAACGAGGAATCCGTTTGGTCCGGATGTCGGACCGATTGGAATCGCGAAGATGCGGCCAAGAATCTTCCGGAAATCCGCCGGCTCTTGCTGGAGGGCAAGAACGCGAAGGCCGAATCGCTGGTCAACAAGACCTTCACCTGCAAGGGCGGCGGCTCGCGCGGAGGAGCCCGGGGCCCTTGGGGTTGCTATCAGGAGTTGGGCAATCTGAACATCGCCTGGAAATTGGACGTTCAGTCCATCCCGCTCAACACCTGGAAGTACAAGATGATCACCGCGCCGGACATCACCGACCACCGAAGGCAGTGGCGCGAAATCCACCGGCTGGTCGATGAGGCCAGCAAGGTCGACGTGAACGAGAGCGGCTGGACGAACTACGTTCTCGCGGATGGCAAAGCGATCGAAGGAAGCCGGCGGTTCAGCGTCGGCGATCGAGCCGTGCTTCGCCACCATTTGATGCTGACGCAAGATCAGTGTTCCAATTACGGCGTGCTCCGAGTTGGGGCGAAGGCCCGCCAGGGCCGAGTCTACGTCAACGGCCAGGAAGTCGGTAATCTGCCCGGCTGGCAATCAGTAGGTCACAAAAACTTCGAACGAGATGTCAGCCGCTACCTCAAGCCGGGCGACAACGTGATCGCCATCTACTGCACCAACTACCGCCGCCAGGGCCAGATGCCGGTGTCGATTTCGCTCGATCCCAAGGTCGACGTCAAGGACTATCGCCGGAAGTTGGACCTGCGCAACGCGATTTCCACGGTCACCTACACCAAGGATGGCGTGGGCTACACGCGCGAAGCGTTCGCCAGCGCCCCGGACCAGGTAATGGTCTTCCGGTTCACTGCCGACCAGCCGAACAAGATTTCCTTCGCCGCGACGCTGGATCGGCTCCAAAGTTTCGAAACCGCTGCCGATGGCCCCCAGGGGCTGCTGATGACCGGCCGTACGGCGAGCGGAAAGCCGGGCGTGGAAGGCATGCAGTTCGTCGCACGCTTGCACGCGATTCCGCGCGGCGGGAAGGTCTCAACCGAGGGAAACACCCTGCGCGTCGATGCCGCCGACGAAGTCACCCTGCTCGTCGCGGCCGCGACCGACTACCAAGGCTTTGCCGGGCGTGGCACGGCCGACCCGCTGGCGGCTGCCAGTCGCGACATTGCCCAGGCCTCGGCCAAGTCGTACGATCAACTGCGCTCCGCCCACATTGCCGAGTACCGCGATTACTTCGACCGCGTGAGCATCTCGCTCGACGACGGCAAGCCCGAAAGTCGAACTGCGGCCATGCTCCCGACCGATCAGCGACATGCGGCACTATCCGAGGGTAAATCCGACCCGGCGATGGCGGCCCTCTATTTCAACTTTGGCCGTTACCTACTAATCAGCAGCTCCCGCCCGGCGAGTATGCCCGCCAACCTGCAAGGCCTCTGGGCCGAAGGAATCCAAACGCCCTGGAACTGCGATTACCACCTCGACATCAACGTCCAGATGAACTATTGGCCAGCCGAGGTTTGCGGGCTGGGCGATTGCCACCTGCCATTGATGAAATTGATTGAGTCGCTCCAGCAACCTGGCGCCGAGACCGCCGAGGCGTACTACAACGCCGACGGCTGGGTCGCCCACGTGATCACCAACGTGTGGGGGTTCACCGCGCCGGGCGAACAAGCCTCGTGGGGCGCCACGGCGAGCGGCTCCGCCTGGTTGTGCGATCATCTCTGGGAACACTACGACTACACCCGCGACGAACAGTTTCTCAAGTGGGCTTACCCGGTCATGAAGGGCTCCGCCCAGTTCTACCTCGACATGCTCATTACCGAGCCGGAACATGGGTGGTTGGTCACGGCACCGTCCAATTCGCCGGAGAACGCGTTCAAGCTGCCCAGCGGCGAGACCGCCCGCGTCTGCATGGGCCCCACGATGGACATGCAGATTCTCCGTGAACTGTTTGGCAATTGCATCGAGGCGTCCAAGGTCCTCGGCGTTGATGAGGAATTCCGCAATCGCCTGGCCGACGCCCGCGCCAAGCTCGCCCCCACGCGGATCGGCAAGCACGGGCAGATCATGGAATGGCTGGAGGATTACGAAGAGGTCGAACCGCACCATCGCCACGTCTCGCACCTTTATGGACTGCACCCCCATGACGAGATCACGCCCGAGGGCACGCCTAAGCTGGCCGAAGCGGCACGCGTGACGCTCGAGCGCCGCGGCGATGCCAGCACCGGCTGGTCGATGGCGTGGAAGGCCAACTTTTGGGCTAGGCTGCACGACGGCAACCACGCTCATAAGCTCCTGACCATGCTCATCACTCGTGGCGGGCGGAACCTGTTCTGCCAGCATCCACCGTTTCAAATCGACGGCAATTTCGGAGGCACGTCCGCCGTCGCCGAAATGCTCCTGCAAAGCCAAGGCGACGTGATCCGACTGCTGCCCGCGCTGCCAGACGCCTGGTCGAACGGGAAGGTCACCGGATTGCGGGCCCGAGGCGGCTACGCAGTCGACCTGGAATGGAACGACGGCCGCCTGACCCGCGCCAGGTTGACGAACATCGCCGGGCCGGCCGGCACCTGCGCGGTTCGCTATCGCGGTGTGTCCAAGTCAGTGAACATACCGGAACATGGGTCGCGCGTCCTGACGGCGGCAGATTTCGACCAGCAGTGAACCCCACCTTAACGAAGGAGTAACCGATGTCGGAACCGTTGATCACCACGCGTCGCCGTTTCCTTCAGACCACCGCCGCCGCGGCGGCCGCGGTCGCCGCCGCCCCCAACGTGCTGCGCGGCGCCACGCCGGAGGACGATCCGGTCCGCGTCGGGCATATCGGGACCGGCACCAAGGGCTGGCGACTGATTCAAGAAACCGGGGCGTCGAACTCCGCCCACGTGGTGGCTGTCTGCGATGTGTACAAACCGCACATGCAACGCGGGGTGAAGGCGGCCAACAGCGACGACCTGAAGACCTACACCGATTATCATGACCTGCTGGACGACGACCGCGTGGAAGCCGTCGTGATTGCCACGCCGGACCACTGGCACGAACAAATGGTCATCGACGCGGTCAAAGCCGGCAAGGCCGTCTACTGCGAGAAGGGGTTGACCATGTCGGTCGACGCCGCCAAGCGAATCCGCGCGGCGGTGAAGAAGGCCGACGCCGTGTTCCAGCTCGGCCACCAGGGGCGGGCCCTCCCGGCCTACGAGGCGGCCGGCAAAAGGATCCGCGCCGGCGAGATCGGCCCGGTCACGCTCATCAAGACCGGACGTTACTTCAATGGCTCCGACGAGCGGCCCCCGTGGCGTTGGTACGGCAACTACTCGAACTACAATCGGCCCGACCCCAAGCAAGTCATCGCCGATCTGGATTGGGAGAAGTGGCTCGGCCCGGCCCCCTCCATCGACTTCAACGAGCGACACTTCTGGCACTGGCGCTGCTACTGGCCCTACGGCACCGGTCAGGCCGGCGACTTGCTCTCCCACGAACTCGATCAGGTCCAATGCACGCTCGGCTGGGGAATCCCGGAAACCTGCTCCTGCATCGGCCACAACGCCTATTTCCACGACGACCGCCAAACGCCCGACACCTGGCTCGCCACCTACACCTTCGAGGACGAGAACTGTTCACTCACCTTCGAGGGCTGCATGAACTCGCGCCGCCAGCAACCGCCCGAATACGTCGGCAAGAACGGCCGGGTCATGTTCAACACAATCGGCCAGTCGGCGTCGCGTTTCCATGTCTACGGCGACGGGCCCGCCTATCCCCACATGCGGCGCGGCGAATTGGAACCCCGCTACAGCTACGACCCCAAGCAGGGCCCGCGCTGGCCGAGCCACATGAACGACTTCCTCGGCTGCGTTCGCACGGGCGAGAGGCCACGCTGCCACATCGACGAGGCGTTCATCGAGGCGATTACCTATCTGATGAGCGTCGTCTCCTATCGCGAAAAGCGACAAGTACGCTGGAACGCCGAGACCGAGGAAATTGTCTGATCCGGTGACGGAATATCCACCCCATTCGATCGACCGAAGCACGCAACCCAAATAGACCGAGAGCCCCACAATGACCAACACCCGCCTTCCGCTGGCCATCGTCCTGCTGGCGATCCTGGCCGCCACGCCCGCAACCCGCGCGGCACAACCCCCGCGCGACACCGATCCCTCGTCCGACACCAATCCCGCGCCCCAAACCGAGGCTCCGCGGGCGGCACAGCCCGAGCGGCCCAACATCCTCTTCATCGCCATCGACGATTTGAACGATTGGGTCGGGCACCTCGGCGGCCACCCGATGGCCAAAACGCCGAACATCGACGCCCTGGCTTCCCGGGGCACCACGTTCACCAACGCCCACTGCCAAGCGCCCATCTGCAACCCCTCGCGGACCAGCCTGATGACCGGCCTCCGCCCCTCGAATACGGGCATCTACGGCCTGAGCCCCTGGTTCCGCAAACTCCCCGAGTTCCGCAACGTGGTCACCTTGCCGCAATACCTCAAGCGGCATGCCGGCTACACCACCTACTCCGCCGGCAAGGTCTACCATGGAGGCTATGGTCGCAATCAGGAGGAGTTCGACGTCCTCGGTCCCCCAGCCAATGCCGGACCGTTTCCCCAGAAGAAGCTGGTCACCACCCCGTTTGGCAATCATCGGCTGGTCGACTGGGGCACGTTCCCCCACCAGGATCAGCAGAAGGGCGATTGGAAAGTAGCCTCCTGGGCCGAAAAGCAACTGGCCGACATGCCCGAGGGGCCGTTCTTCCTCTCGGTCGGTTTCTTCCTGCCGCACGTGCCCTGCTTTGCCACGCCCAAATGGTTCGAACTTTACCCGGATGACGATTCCGTGCTGCCGGCCGTGCTCGATGGGGATCGGGACGACACGCCGCGGTTCTCCTGGTATCTGCACTGGTATCTGCCGGAGGTGCGGCTGAAGTGGCTCCGCGAGAACGATCAGTGGCGGAACCTGGTCCGCTCCTACCTGGCCTGCACCAGCTTCGTCGACAGTCAGGTGGGCCGCGTGCTGGAGGCCCTGGAGCGGAACGGATATGCCGACAACACGATCGTCGTCCTCTGGTCCGACCACGGCTGGCACCTGGGCGAGAAGGACATCACCGGCAAGAACTCGCTCTGGCACGAGTCGACCCGCGTACCGCTCGTCTTCGCCGGCCCCGGCGTCACGGCTGGGCAAACCTGCCACCGGCCGGCCGAACTGCTGGACATCTACCCCACGCTGGTCGACCTGCTCGACCTGCCGGCCAACGGGAAGCTCGAAGGACACAGCCTCGTCCCGCAACTGCACGACGCCGAGGCCCCGCGCCGCTGGCCGGCCATCACCACGCACAACCACGACAATCACTCCGTGGTCACCGAGGACTGGCGTTACATTCAGTACGCCGACGGGTCCGAGGAACTCTACGACACCCGCCGCGATCCCCGCGAGTTGACCAACCTGGCCGGCGAGGCCCGCTTTGCCGACGTCATCGCCCGGCACCGCCAGATGCTGCCGCCCGACAGCCGCAAACCGGCCCCCGGCTCGCGCTCGCGGATTCTCACCTACGAGGATGGCGTGGTCACCTGGGAAGGCCGCCGCGTGCCGCCCGACGCCCCCATCCCGGGCGTCGAGACAAGTGGCCGGGAGAAACGCTGACCCTCTCCCCCAGTACGATGCACCGGGCTGTGGCCGTTACGCGTAGGGTAACCGTTCACGGGGGGCTGTGGCCGTTACGCGGGGGCAAGCTGAGGGGTGACCTTGGCCGCGCTGGGACCCCGCCGCACTGGCAAACCGCAAGCAATGGCGAGATGGTCAAGGGCTTCCGAGAGGGCCCCACCTGGCCACACCACCCCCGCTACCCGAAGGGTTTTTGGGCCCATTTGTCGCTTTCACAATATAATTTGGCGCGGAAGAGTATTGACCTTTTCTCCCGTTTCTGCCAAATTGGATGGTGTGGATGGTGGTGGTCCTACCGATCCGCACCCGGACGAAGAAGAGGCAAGACGCTTTCGGAGGCGTTTTGCCATGAGGCAGACCACAGTTTTACAATCTCCGCGCTCCACCGTGCCGCCGGGGCGGGCAACCGTCCCGCGCTCTCGGCCGGTGCCGTCGGTCAGCGCGCGCCCACCGCCCGGGCAATGGCCCGAGTTCTCGTCGATCCGTGGACCCCCGGCCGTTTTCTGAGCGACCGCGCGTGCCCGGCAACCCGTCCCTTTCCTCTCACTTGTGTAGCGCGTGTTTCCCTTCTTTCAGTTTCACTTCCAACGACTTTCTACACTTTGATTTCAGGAGGCTTCAGATGTTTCGGAAAACGTTTTTTGTCCTCGCCGCGGTTCTGACCGTGGCACTCCTGGCCAGCGCAGCCAATGCGGCCACCATCGGCACCGTCAACCCGCAGCTGTTAAGCGGCACTTCTCCAGGCGCGTACGACGCCACCGGCGCTGACAAGCTCGTCGTGATGATCGGCACCGAGTCGGGCTTCAACAACAACCAGGTTACCAGCGTCACGATGAATTTCAACAGCGTACAAATGAACCTAGCGGTCGAGAACACCGACTGGAACGGCACCAGTGACGGTGGCTACGCGGGCATTTTCTACCTCGATGATCCGTTCCAGGGCTCGGCCGACATCACCTGGAGCGCCACGACCACCGGTGGCACCCCGAACGGCGCACTGATGACGGTCATTGGCCTGACCAACACGCTTGACGGCGCCGTCGGCGATACCGGCTCGGCGCTGGGTGATTCGACCAGCCTGACGACGACCACCAATGACTCGCTAGTCCTGGCGGCGCACAACAACGCCGGCAATAACAACAGTGCGGGTACTCCGACTGCCGATTCTCCCCTGATCCAAATCCACAACGGTTTCTGGGGTAGCCAGTGGTCCAGCTTTGCTTCGGGTCAGCAGCAGGTCGCTTCTAGCGGTACCGCGCTGACCCCGAGCTTCACTAGCAACGCGAACGGCGGCAACCACCACACCGTCGCCGCCGAATTTCTCGCCATCCCCGAACCCGCGTCGCTCGCCCTCCTCGGCGCGGCGCTGTTGGGTCTGCTGGGCATCCGCCGCCGGCGATAGAAGCAGTTTGGGTCAGGCGCTCCGGTGCCTGACACACTGACAAAAACACCTCGGACGACATGCCTTCGTACGTCGGGGCATGCTCGTCCGGCGTGTGAAGAAAAACCTCAAGGCCCCGCCGGTTCGGGCACGGCCGGCGGGGCCGCTTCGTGCGCGCTGGGACCCACTGCACTGGCAAATCGCAAGCTGGGTGCCATGCTTGCTACACGAGCTGGGTGCCATGCTTGCTACGCGAGCTGGGTGCCATGCCCACGCCAAGCGTGGGCATGGCACCCGCCTTGTGCAACAGACCCTAATTCCTAGCCGTCACAAAGCACTAGCCCGCAAGAAAGCAAACGCCCAAGAACGACTTGCCCGACTTAGTTGCCCGACACTGAACTGCCCGAGAACACTGCGCTGCCCGACAACAAGTTGTCGGCATGGGGCACAACGCTGTCGGCTTGGGGTGAATTACCGCTTCGCCCCTGTCGCCCAGGCGAGGCCATTTGGCGCCACGGCGTATTGCACCCTCCCCGCGGCTCTGCCATACTGAACGCGTTGCTGAACGCCGTGCATCGCCCCGCCTCACTTTCCCACCCCACCCCGCCACACGGAGAAACCGGAATGAAAGCCCACCGGACCAACGCGTCACGCCTTCTGCCCATCTCGATTCGCGCGGCCCTGGCCTGTGCGGTCTGGTTGGCCGCGACGAGCCTCGCATCTCGGGCCCTTGCCGAGCAGCCCGCTCCGGCCGTCGAGTTGGGCGCGCCCTTCGCCGACAATGCGGTCTTGCAGCGCGATATGCCCGTGCCAGTGTGGGGATGGTGCGGCCCGGGCACGAAGGTCACCGTCGAATTCGCCGGCCAGAAGAAGACGGCCACCGCCGGGAAGGACGGCAAGTGGATGCTCACGCTCGATCCGCTGGCGGCCAGCGCCGAGCCGCGCGAGATGCTCGTCACCGAGGGCGACGGCGAGCAACGCGCGTTGGAGAACATCCTGGTGGGCGAGGTCTGGCTGGCCTCCGGGCAATCGAACATGCAGTGGATTGCCGGCAAGAGTTCCGCCCGGCAAATCATCAAACAACTGGCCGAGAAGGCCGGCGGCGAAGAGGGCAAGCTGCCGCCGATTCGCGAGTTCACGGTCACCAACTACTATTCGGCCCTGCATCCGATCGAGCGTGCCGAGGGCGAATGGAAGGACGGCAACTTCGACCAGTACAGCGCAATCGCCTTCGCCTTCGCCCACAAGCTGTACGAGGAACTCCAGGTCCCCATCGGTATTTTGAACTGCTCGTTCAGCTCGACGAAGATCGAGGCCTGGACGCCGCGCGAAGGGTTCGCCGGGGGCATGGACGATTACACGCGGGCCGTTTATCGGCAAATCCTGGAAGCCGATCCCACCACGCCCGAGCACGAGGCCGCCTGGAATGCGTTTTACGAGCGGATCGAGCAGACGCTGGCCGAAAACGCCGAGCGGGCAAAGGAAAGTCAACCGGCCGAGGCGATCTCCACCGACACGCCCGGGAACCTGAGCGGTAATCGCGACGCCTGCTGGCTGTTCAACGCCCGGCTCAACCCGGTGATCCCCTACGCCATTCGCGGCGGGATCTGGAACCAGGGCTACGCCAACATCGGCGGGGGGCTTACCTACTACACCAATCTGCACGACATGATCCGCGGCTGGCGGGCGTGCTGGGATCGGCCAGAGTTGCCCGTCTACTTCCACCAGTTCTACTGCCCGGGGCGATCCAGCGGAGAGGAATCGCCGCACCCGAGCATCGGCAGCACGGCGGAGATGCGACTGGGAACCGCCATGGCGCGCGACATCCCCCACGCCGACATGGCCAGCCAGATCGACATCGAGGGCGCCATCCACTATGGCCACAAGACCGTGCCGGGCCGGCGGCTTGCACGCCACGCGCTGAAAAACCAATACGGCAAGGACATCGTGGCCAACGGGCCGATGTTCAAGTCGTACGAGGTCGAGGGCGACAAGCTGATCGTCGAGTTCGATCACGCCGACGGTGGACTCGTGGTGGCCGAGACCCGCACCAACGCCGTGGGCCGCGAGGAAGGGGCCACCGGCTTCGCCGATCCGAAGATCATCCCCGGCGGCGAAGACCAGGTAAAGCTCTTCTACCTGGCCGACGAAAACCGCGTCTGGCATCCGGCCAAGGTGAAGATCGACGGCAAGCGGGTCGTTCTCACCGCGCCGGGCGTGAAATCGCCGCGCGGCGTCTCCTACGGCACCGGCGGGGTCGGCTTCCGGCCGGGGCTCTACAACCGGGCGCTGCTGCCGATGACGCCCTTCATCCAGTACGATCACCAGCCGGTCACCAGCAGAACCTGGCCGGACGACCCGCTGAAGATCGCCGGCTATCAGCCCGACCCCAGCGAGGGCGGCAAGCAATACGAGTATCGCAAGATGCCGCTGCTGAGTGCCCAGTTCCGCGACAACGCCGTGCTGCAAGCCGGCCGCCCGGTCACCATCTGGGGCTCCGCCGTGCATGACTGGGGCTACGAAGCCGACGGCGAGGCGGTCATCACGTTCCGCTTCGCCGGCATCGAGAAGGTGATCCCGGTCACGCCCGGCATGCGCGAGTGGCAGGTCACCTTGCCCGCCATGGAACCCAGCGCCAAGCCGCGGACGCTGCACGTGAAGTTCGAGATCGACGGCCAGCTGGTCCACGAGCGGATCGCCAAGAACATCGTCTTCGGCGATGTGTGGTACGTGGCCGGAGCGGCCCCGCGTCAGGCGTTGGGCGAGGCCGGCGACGGCCCGGTTCGCGTGATGACGCGCCAGGCCAAGCGTACCAAGTTCCGTGCTCCGAGCCGCTACAGCATCTGTGTCTCGACGACGCCGAAAAACCGCTTCGCCGCGGTGTGGAGAAACCCGGATGGCGGCATCGCCGCGGCCTTGGGCGAGCAAATCCATGCCAAGACCGGCCAGCCGGTGGGTATCGTCTACATGAACGGCACGGACCTGGAGTTGAAACACTGGATCGGCTTCGACCACTTGCAGGACGCCCCCAGCCTCGCGGCCGACTACAAGAATCTGGCCGCCGTCAAGCCGGGCAACCGCTACTACGACGCCAACGCGCGTCGCTACGTGGCCGCCTGGAAACGCTACTGGGGCGATTACATCCCCAAGCTGATGGCCAACAAGTTCCCACCGGATCGGGCCCAGTGGGGGAGCTATCCGTCGCTCTCCGCGACCGTATCGTCGGAAGCCACGCAGTCGTACAACGTGATGGTCTACCCGTTCTCCGATAGTTGCTTCAAGGGGATCATCTTCCTGGCCGGTCCCGCGATGGTCGAACAGGATCGGGGAGCCCACTACGGCGAGCAACTCGCGGCGCTGGCCGCCAGTTGGAAGGACACGTTCGCCGGCGACGACACGCCGTTCTTCTACACGCTGCCGGGCAACGACCTCGCGGCCAAGGCGACCCAGCCCAAGCAGATCGAGGGCGCCGCCACGGCGGTGCCGATCGACCATTGGCTGACCGCCGACCGGCGCGACAAGGAGGGCATGCAGGCAGCCATGCAGGGGCTTGAGAAGGTGTTCGAGCGAATGGTGGAAAAGACATACCGCTGAGCCCCCTTGGACGGACGTTGATGATTCGTTCGACCGGCGTTGGGGGATCCGCGTGTCGTCGTGGCGGTGGAAATTGGCATGGGACAGTATTGCAGCGCGGCCCGGTTCATGCCATAGTGGACCCATGGTCGGCGGCCGCGAGGCCTAGGGTCGGCGGCCATTCGCCCGTCGCGGCCGAGCGGCGCCGCTTGCGGTTCCGTTCCGGCCCGGCGGCATTTCCCTCCACGGCCTCCCGCCCCGCTGAGCAGATCAGTTACCCGTCGAGCGCGAGATCAGCGCTTCGCAACGCAACCATGTTTCGGTGCGGCTTCTGGCCGATGCCAACCACACACCCACGGTGAGGACGACTCGTCAAATGCCGCGACTTCATGGCCGCGGCAATGCGTACGACTCAGCCGTCGACGCCCGCGACTTGGTGTTCACCTACCGCACCGGCTCGGGCCAGATTTTCGCGGGCAGTGTGCAATTCGTTCCGTAGCCGGAGACGCTGCTGCTCTTGGCGAGCGGCCTGCTGGTGTTGATTGACGTGCGTCGGCGAAGGGTTTAGGGAGGACTTTTCTCGGCAGCCCCCCCGGTGAATTTGCTTCCGGTCGCGTTTTCCCGGCATCGGGAGCGGATTTCGCCCAAGTGTCGCTGGTGCGAACACAAATGGCACGGGAGAGTATGAGCGGGTTGCTCGGCGTACTCTGCCTGCGGTGGCGGAAGTAATCGCGACGGGCCTCAGGCATTCGCCCAACGGCGAATGCCCAACAACGAGTAGATCATCAACCTCGCCGGGAACGACCTCCCATCCCGGCGGGGTTTTTTCATGCACGCGGCCGCCGGTGATTTGGCTTTGGGCAAGAATTCAACGGCCAACCCCACGGGATGCTGCCCGTAGGCTGGGGGGGGTTACCCATGGCACCCCGGGGAGTCGGGGCTCTTGCCGCTTCGGCAGCGGTGGTTCAAGGTCCCGGGGCCATCCAGCGTGTCGCCCATTCTTGGGCCGAGTGTTGCAAAACGGTTTCGTTTGTGCGATAGTGGTGGAGTTGGTCGCCGACCGGCGAGGCCCTTGGGTCGACGGCCGCGCGTCCGTCGCGACCGAGCGGTTCCTTTAGTTCCGCCCGGATGCGGCGGGCTTATTCTGATGTTCGCGAGACTGAGTGAGTTGGTTGGATCCCGCTTTTTTTCGCGCGGGTGTCCGGCTGCCGTTGGTCGTCCTTTTGGTCGGCGAGTTGCGCGATCGTCGGTCAACATTCCCCCGCCCCCGAAACTCCCCTCACCTTGTTACTGTCGTCGTGCGATGGTCGCGCGACGTCCCGTCAAAACGGTCGGCATGCCGCTCGGGCCTCGGCGGCAGCCTCCACGGTTGTTTCTCGAAAGGAGAGAAGCGATGAAGATGACGCGACGAAGTTGGTCCCTGTTTTGTGTTGCTCTGTTGACGATGGCCGCGTTGGCCAGCAGCGCGCCCTCGGCGCTAGCGGCGGACTTGCCCGATCCCCCCGGCAAACCGGCCGACATGTCCAAGCCGGTCCAGGTGTTCATCATCATGGGCCAATCCAACACGCTGGAAATGGGCAAGGTGGCGGGCGACAAGGATGGCACGCTCGAGCACGCCGTCAAGGAGGAAGGCCTGTACCCGTTCATGGTTGACGATCAGGGCAATTGGACCGAGCGGAAGGACGTCCGCTACGTGCATGCCATGGGTAGCGGCGGTTGGAACGGCAACGCCGGCGTCCGCCGCAACATGTGGCTGACAGTGCCGGGCAAGAAGTTGGGGATCGAGCAGGGCATCGGCCATCAGTTGGGCCATGCGATCGACGCCCCGGTGTTGGTGTTGAAGAGTTCGATCGGCAACCGCAGCCTCGGCTGGGACCTGTTGCCGCCGGGCAGCGAGTCGTATGAGTTCACGGAAAAGGACCGTAAGACGGGCGAGATGAAGACCTATGTCTACGCCGGCTACGGCCAGAGCCCCTCGCGGTGGGAAAAGGGCACCGAGCCCAAGCCGATCGGCTGGAAGGCCGGCGTGCAGTACGACGGCGATGTCGCCCGTGCCAAGGCGGTGCTCGAGGATCTGGATACGTACTACCCCGGCGCCAACGGCTACGAGGTGGCTGGTTTCCTGTGGTGGCAGGGCGACAAGGACCGCTACAACGCGGCCCACGCCGCTCGCTATGAGCAGAACCTGGTGGCGCTGATCAAGGCGCTCCGCAAGGACTTCAACGCCCCGAACGCGAAGTTCGTGGTCGCCACGCTCGGTCAGACCGAGAAGGGCGCCGAGGGCAACGAAGGGGAAATCCTCGACGCGATGTTCGCCGTCTCTGATCCGAGCAAGTACCCGCAGTTGGCCGACGACGTGGCGACGGTCTACACCCACCCGCTGAGCATGGGTTCGGCCTCTAACGCCCACTACGGTGGCAATGCCAAGACCTACATGAACGTGGGGCTGGGCATGGGCGAAGCCATGGTCGAGTTGCTAAAGAAGTAACAGGGCGTGAACCTGTCCCGCCCTCGAAGTTCTGCGATCGCGCAAGCCACGGCGCGGCGGCGCCCCCCGGCGTCGCCGCGTCCGGGCCGCGCGTTGGTCGAATTGCTCGGGGCCAACCTCGGGGGAGCCACCCGTGAAACGCCGCGACTTCCTGGCCTCGGCAGCCGGCGTACCGCTCTTCGGCGCGTTGGGTTTCGGCACGCCAATTGAGACGGCCGCCACGGCTTTGTTCGTCGGCCCCAACGGCGTCGCCCCGGCTGATGGGCCGGCCAACCAACGGGCCAACCGTTACGACTGGTCATCGCTGTTCGAGGCCGGCAGCCCGGAGGTGTTTGCGCTGACAAAGCGCGTCATGGAGAAATGCGTTCTGGCGAAGGTCCGACCACCCACGCCGCCGCTCCGCAACCGCTGGATCGTTCCCGGCGGCCCGTACTACAAAGGGCAGTGGATCTGGGACACGATGTTCGTGGTCGATCTGCTGAGCATCCTGCCGGACAAGCGGGAGTTGATCCGCGAAGTCTTCCGCAACTATTGGGACTTCCAGGATCGCTGGAACCGCGACGCCCCGGACTATGCGCGCGACATGATCACCGTGGCGATCAAGACGGAACCGCAGGCCGTGCGCCAGTTCTCGCAAATTCCGATCCTCGCCTGGGGGCTGGAGCGGGTGTATCGTCGCAACGGCGACCGGCAACTCCTCCGCCAATGTCTCGCCCGGCTCGAACGATTCCACGAGTGGTTCTGGCGCGAACGCGACCTGCGAAACAATGGCCTGCTGGTCGTGGGAGCTTACACGGGCAAGGTGCAGCACGCCCGTTGGGAAACGTTCGACTACGAATGCAACATGGACGGCCAGGGGCTCACGCGTCACCCCACGCGGCGCGGCCCGGATGAAGGCCAGTGGTACGGCGACATTTGCGTGCCCGGCAATACGGCGTATTTGATTCTTGGCGAGCGGAGCCTGGCGCGTCTGGCCGAGGAAATGGGTGATGGGGCGATGGCCGCCCGGCGGCGGAAGCGGATCGAGCGTGGCGTGCGCGGCATGCGCGACCACATGTGGGACGAGGGCAAGGGCACCTTCCTGTCGGTCAAGCGCGACACGCTGGAGAAAATCCCGGTGGCTACCATCGGCAGTTGGATTCCGCTGACGGCCGGCGTGCCTACCGAGGCGATGGCCGCACGAATGGCCGACGTGCTGGCCTCGCCCGCCTGGATGACTCCGCTGCCGGTACCCACGGTGGAGCGAACCGACGAGCGGTGGAAGCCGGGCGCTTTTTGGCGGGGCGACGTGTGGCCGCCGACGAACTATCAGATCGCCTCGGGATTGGCCGCCTACGGTCATACCGACTTGGCGGCCACCATCGCCGACCGCACCGTGGCCAACGCCATCCAGCAGGGGATCGCCGAACACTACAACTCCATGACCGGCAAACCGCTGGGTGTGCCCGACTACTGCATGAGCAGTACGCTGGTGACCATGATGCTCGACGGCCTCACGCAACGGCACCAGTTGAAGCTAGCCGCTCGGCCGGAGCAGGGCGGAGGCCGCTCCGAAGCTGAGGATCCTGTAACACGTCAGCCATCTGAAGCACGTCATTTCCGCGCACGTGGGAATCCAGGCGATTGACACAACCCGCTGGACTCCCCGCGTGTGCCCCAGTTCGTCCTAGAAATGTCGCTCCAGCTGGCGATGGCTGTGCGTCCACATCAAGACCAAGGCGCCTGCGACCAACTCGTCGCGCACGTTGACTTATCGCCGGAGCCGAGGGATACTGGAGTCTGAATCTGCGCCCCCTCGAAGCCCATCGGCCGTCAAGCGTGTCGCGGGGAGCGGCATCCCGGCCCACCGAGGAGCATTGGTCAACCCACCGCCGCGCAAAGGAGCGTTTTTCCCATGCGACCCACCTCTCCCCCCCTCCGATCCGCTCTCCCCGCATTTCGGCCGCAATTGCTACGCGGAATAGCGAAAGCAATACTTGTCACCGCAACGGCCTTTCTGTCATTCGGTGCCGAAATCGGTGATGCGAAAACGCGGGATGGCGATGCGCCAAACGTCGTACTGATCATGGTCGATGATCTTGGCTATTACGACCTCGGATGCTACGGGCACCCGAAGATCGACACGCCCGTCCTGGACAAGCTGGCGGATGAGGGCATCCGGCTGACCAACTTCCACACAGGGGCGACCGTCTGCACACCTTCGCGGATGGCCTTGCTCACTGGGGCGTATCCCACACGCGTCGGCTGGACCCGGGGGGTGATGGGCTACCTGATCAGCACCCGCAAAGGGCTCAACCCCAAGGTGCTGACCATGGCCGAGGTTTTTCGCCAGGCTGGCTATCGCACGGGCATCAGCGGCAAGTGGCACCTCGGCGAGCGACCGCCGTTCCGGCCGCATCGTCAAGGGTTCGACTGGTCGTACTACGTTTGCAGCAGCAACAACCAGACCGACGAATTGTATCGCCTAGACAAGCTGATCGAGAAGCCGTTCGACAACCGCTTGCTCACCGAGCAGTTCACCGAGGCCGCCATCGGCTTCATCGAGAAGAACAAGGACCAGCCGTTCTTCCTTTATGTGCCATACACGGCGCCGCATTTCCCGGTGGAGGCCCACCCGCAGTGGAAGGGCAAGTCGGGCTTCGGGGCCTACGGTGATGTCGTTGAGGAAGTCGACTACCGGATCGGCGAGATCCTTGGCGCGCTCAAAGAGGCCGGGATCGCCGACAACACGATTACCGTCTTCCTTTCCGATAACGGGCCACAGCCGGGCGACTTGAGCCGGGCGACGCCCTTTCGCGGGACGAAGTGGACCTCGCTGGAGGGCGGGACCCGCGTGCCCTGTATCGTGAACTGGCCGGGACACATCCCCGCCGGGCGCGAAAGCAATGCGCTGATCGCAGCGATCGACCTGCTGCCCACGCTGAGCCGCGCGTGCGACATCGACCTGGGCGCCATCTCCAACGACAGCCCAACGATTGACGGTGTGGACGTGCTCGATACGCTGACCGGCGACGGCAATGCGCCGCACCCAAGGGAAGAACTGCTCTACTGGCACGGCAAGGAGGGGTTTCAGGCAATTCGCGTCGGGCAGTGGAAGCTGTTCCTCGATCGGCCCGACGCCCTACTGCCTGCGGAAGGCGACGGCGCGGGCAAGAAGACCGACGACGCGGGCGAAGCGCGTCCGGCGCTGTTCAATCTGTCCGAGGATGTCGATGAAACGAACGACGTAAGCGAGGAACATCCGGAGATTGTCGAACGCTTGCGGAAGCGAGCCCGCGAGCGGCTACGTGATATCAAGAGCGATGTCATACCGCTGGCCGAGGATGTGCCCGGTCAGTCAGCACGCCAGTCAGCCAAGCCATCAGGGGGCGACCCTCCACGGCCGAATATCGTGCTGGTCATGTCGGATGATATGGGCTATTCTGATCTGGGCTGCTACGGTGGCGAAATCTCGACGCCCAACCTGGACCAACTGGCTCGCGGCGGCCTGCGCTACACGCAGTTTTACAACACGGGGCGATGTTGCCCCACGCGGGCGTCGCTGCTGACCGGCCTCTACGCGCATCAGGCGGGCATCGGGCAGATGACCAACGACAGCGGGCAGGAGGGCTACCGCGGCAATTTGAGCTTCGAGGCCGTGACACTGGCCGAGGTCTTGAAGTCGGCTGGCTATCACACCTACATGTCCGGCAAGTGGCACGTCACGAAGCATCTGAACCCCAACGGGAACAAGGACAACTGGCCGCTGCAGCGCGGTTTCGAGCGGTTTTATGGCACGATTATCGGGGCCGGCAGCTTTTTCGATCCCTGGACCCTCACCCGAGGCAACAAGGCGATCACGCCCGAGAACGACGAGCAATACGACCCCGAGCAGTACTACTACACCGACGCGATCAGCGACAATGCGGTGGCGTTTGTCGAGGACCATTGTCGGGCCGGCGGCGAGAAGCCGTTCTTTCTCTACATGGCCTACACGGCCGCCCACTGGCCGATGCATGCGCTGGAGAAAGACATCGCCAAGTACAAGGGAAAGTACGACGAGGGCTACCATGCGATTCGCCGCGCGCGATACGAACGCATGAATCAGATGGGCCTGATCAAGGACGACTGGGAACTGAGTCCCGCGCCACAATCGTGGGACGAGTTCCCCGAGGAAAGAAAGGCCTGGGAACTCCGCTGCATGGAGGTCTATGCCGCCATGGTCGACAACATGGACCAGGGGATCGGCCGGCTAGTCCGGACACTCAAAGAGCACGACCGCTTCGACAACACGCTGATCCTATTCCTCCAAGACAACGGGGGCTGCGCGGAAGGCATGGGGCGCCGCCCCAGGAGGAATCGGGCCGAGGGTGTGGTGCCCATGGGCGAGGACGAACTGCAGACCAGTATGGTACCCAGACGCACGCGCGACGGGCATCCCGTACTACAGGGTCCGCAAGTGATGCCCGGTCCGGCGGCGACTTACATCGCCTATGGACGGAACTGGGCCAACGTGTCGAACACGCCGTTCCGCTACTACAAGGCGAGCAACCACGAGGGAGGAATCGCCACGCCCCTGATCGCGCATTGGCCGAAGGGGATCAAGTCCACCAACGAGTTGCGGCGTCAGGTGGGACATCTGATCGACATCATGCCCACGTGCGTGGAACTTTCTGGAGCAGACTATCCAAATCGGCGTCGGGGTCGCGACATCCAGCCCATGGAAGGCCGGAGTCTGGTCCCCAGCTTCAACAGCGACGAAACGGTTGACCGGCTGCTGATGTGGGAGCACTTCGGCAATCGGGCTATCCGGCAGGGGAAATGGAAGCTGGTGGCGCTGAGGGGTCAGCCGTGGGAACTCTACGACATGGAACGCGACCGTAGTGAGATGCACGACCTGACGGATCAACACCCGGAGAAGGCCAAGGAACTGGCAGCCCTCTGGGAGAAGCACGCCCGTCGCACGAAGATTTACCCCAAGCCCGAATGACGTCGAGGGTAGCGGCCCCCCGGCCCCCGGCTGCCATCACGGCGAATCGCAGCACACCCTTCTCGGTTTCTCGAAGGTTCCGCCATGCCAAGCCACCGCGTCACCCGCCGGCGTTTCCTGAAGTCCACTGCCGCCACTGGTACGGCCGCCTGGGTCGGAACATCCGGCCGCGCGGCTGCATTCCATAGCCCGAACCAGCGTCCGCGAATCGGCGTGGTGGGTTGTGCGTGCCGCTGGGATAAACGCGTGATGGACCCCAAAGGACGCTACGGCATCGGCGAGGCGTTCACCCGGTTCGGCGATATCGTTACCGTTTGCGACGTGGATCGGCGGCGGCTCGACGCTGCCGCGGCCCTGGTGAAGAGTTGGCTCGGCAGCAAGCCTGCCGAGGCGGTCGACTACCGCAAGGTGATTAACGACCCGTCGATCGACGTCGTGCATATCACCACGCCGGACCATTGGCACGCCAAGATCGCCATCGAGGCGATGCTGGCCGGGAAGGACGTCTATTGCGAAAAGCCGCTGACACTGACGATCGAAGAAGGGAAGCTCATCGGCGAAGTACGTCGCAAGACGGGTGCCGTATTCCAGGTCGGCACGCAGCAGCGCAGCGGCCGACAGTTTATCCAGGCCGTGGCCATGATTCGCGCCGGCCGGCTGGGCAAGCTCAAACATGTCCAGTGCGGGATCGGCGGCGGCCCGACCAGCCCGGCCATCCCCAAGGCAACACCCCCGAAACACCTCGATTGGAACCAGTGGCTGGGCCCAGCGCCACAAACGCCATACCTGTATCAAGCCGGCGCCACGAACATCGTCAACGCGTGGACCCGCGGCCACTATGAATTCCGCTGGTGGTACGAATACTCCGGCGGAAAGCTCACCGACTGGGGCGCTCACCATGTCGACATCGCCACCTGGGGCATGGATAAGACAACCACGGGCCCGGTCACCGTCGACCCAGTGATGGTCGAGCATCCGGTCGAATTCCGGGACGGCTATCCCGTGGTCGACAACCGCTACAACACGGCCACTGCATTCAAGATCAAAGCCACCTACGATGACGGCGTGGAACTGACCATCCGACACGACACGGACAACGGGATCCTCTTCGAGGGAACCGAAGGCCGCATCTTCGTCAATCGCGGACGCTTGACTGGGAAACCGGTCGAGGAACTGGCCGGCGATCCGTTGCCCGACGGGGCCCTGCAGGCAGTCTACAAGGACCGTCCACTGACCGACCACGTCACGAACTTCTTCGAAGCGGTGGCGGCACGGCGCGAGCCAATCTCCGACGTTTACAGTCACCACCGCGCATTGACGACGTGCCACCTGGCGGGCATCGCCGCCCGGCTGGGACGGACAATCCACTGGGACCCAGGCCGGGAACGCGTTGTCGACGACGCATTGGCTCAATCGCTGGTGGGCCGCACGCCCCGTGCGGGCTTTGAAATCGAAATGTGACGATGGCGAACCCCACGCAGCGGTGAACCACCGGCCAATCCAACAATCAGCGAGACTCCAATCATGCCTCACTTTGCCCACGAGCCCCTCGCGTCGCGACGTCTGTCCTTCTCAATGTTCCTGGGCGCCGTGCTCGGCTGCGTCGTCGTCGTCCCCGGTGGTCACTCGATGGCCACGGTGGCAAAAGCGGACGACTCGGAGAATGCCAAGCAGCCGGCCGACGGCGCGACTCGGGTGCTATCTGTGGTCGACCTGCAATGCGAGTATCGCGAGAACCCCTTGGCGATCGACACCCGCAAACCGCGGTTGAGCTGGCGACTAGAATCGTCGGTGCGTGGGCAAGATCAGGTTGCGTACCGGATCCTCGTGGCAAGCAGCGCCGAGAAGCTGCGTCGGAATGAGGGCGATCTTTGGGATACCGGACGAGTCAATTCGGGCGAGACGCTTCACATTGAATACGACGGGAAGCCGCTCCGGTCGGGAGAGCGTTGTTTCTGGAAGGTCCGCGCCTGGCCCACCCGAGGCGCGGACGGCCCCTCGCCCTGGAGCCGACCGGCCTGGTGGGAAATGGCACTGCTCGATGCCGATGACTGGAAGGCAGAGTGGATCAACGACGGACGCGCGAACCCGAAAAGCGACGCCGACTTCTTTAAGCCCGACCCCGCACCACTGTTCCGAAAGGAATTCTCCCTGGAGAAGCCGATCCGCCGCGCCCGATTGCACGTGACGGGGCTGGGCTACTACATGGCCCGAATCAATGGCCGGCGGGTGGGAGATCATCACCTCGACCCCGGCTGGACCGACTACTCCAAGCGCGTCTACTACAGCACCCACGACGTCACGCCGCTGCTGTCCGGACAGGATCGGCATTGTCTGGCCCTGAGCGTTGGCAACGGCTGGTACAACCCCTTGCCACTGCGGATGTGGGGTCGGCGAAACATCCGCGAGCCCCTGCCGACCGGCCGCCCTCGAGTCATTGCCCAACTTGAAGTGGAGTTCGACGACGGCACGCGTGCGACCATCGGCACCGACCCCAGTTGGCGCGTGGCCCCCGGCCCGATTCTGCGAAACAGTATCTATCTGGGCGAGGTGTACGACGCGCGGCGGGAACTGGTGGGCTGGGATCGACCGGGCTTCGACGCTTCCCAGTGGGCGCGGGCGGCCCCGGCCGAGGAACCGCTCGGCCCCCTGCAAGCGCAACCACTGGAGCCCATTCGCGCGACGCGGACGATCCACCCAATTCGCATCACCGAGGCGGAGCCCGGCGTCTTCATTTACGACATGGGGCAGAACTGCGCGGGCCGCATTCGCATGACGCTCGACGTGCCGGCCGGCACCACCGTGGACCTCCGCTACGGCGAGCTGCTCCATGCGGACGGCAGCCTGAACCCCCGCACGTCGGCCTGTGGGCAAATCAAGGGCAAGGCGAAATTCGACGCTTCGGGCCGAGAGCTTGGCGTCTGGGACTCGGTCTACCCCTCCTCGGCCTGGCAGGGCGACCGCTACATTGCCAAGGGCGTGCCCGGCGAGACCTACGAGAACCAGTTCACCTTCCATGCCTTCCGTTACGTGGAGGTCACCGGCCACCCCGGCAAGCCGTCGCTGGACATGCTCGAATGCGAACGCCTTAACAGCGACGTCCGGCAGGTGGGCCATTTCGCCTGCTCGAATCCGCTACTCAACCAGATTCAGAAGATCTGCCAGTGGACGTTTCTCAGCAACATCTTCAGCGTGCAATCGGATTGCCCCCACCGCGAGCGGTTCGGCTACGGTGGCGATTTGGTGGTCTCCTGCGATGCGTTCTTGCTGAACTACGACATGGCCAACTTCTACGCCAAGACGGTCCGCGACTGGCACGACGCGGCGCGTGGCGACGGGATGCTCACCGACACCGCGCCGTTCGTGGGCATCCAGTATTGCGGCGTGGGCTGGGCGATGATCCACCCGCTCTTGCAGGAGCGGTTGTATCGTTATCACGGCAATCGCCGCTTGATTGAACAGCAATATGCCACGTCGCGGCGCTGGCTGGATCTGGTGGCAAAGAGCAACCCGGACCACATCGTCAGTCGGGGGCTGAGCGACCATGAGGGCATGGAGCCCCGGCCGGCGCCGCCGATGGTCACGCCCCTTTATCGCTGGTCCGCCAGTCTGGTATCGGAGTTGGCGGATATTCTCGACAAGCCCGAGGAAGCCCGGCGACATGCTGCTTTGAGCGAGCAAATCCGCGAGGCATGGACCAAGCGTTTTGTCGAACCCGAGACGGGCGGCATTTCGCCGGACACACAAGGCGCTCATGCATTCGCCCTCTATTTGGACATGCTGCCGGAGGAGTTGCGCGCCGCCGCGAGCGAGCGGCTGGCCCGGAAGGTGGGCATCGAGCGAAACGGTCACTTGTATACCGGCATCTTCGGTACCAAGTTCGCGCTCGATGTGCTTTCGCGCGGCGGTTACGCCCAACTGGCCTACGATGTTGTCGACAGCCGCGACTTCCCCGGCTGGGGGCACATGATCGCCTCCGGCGCTACCACCCTCTGGGAACATTGGGCAATGAGCGACAACACCTACTCGCACAACCACCCCATGTTCGGGAGCGTCAGCCAGTGGTTCTTTAACTGGCTCGGAGGGATTCAGGTTGCTCCGGACGCGGTTGGCTGCGATCGGATGACCCTCCGCCCCCAGTTCGTCGACGACCTTCAGTGGGTCGACTGTCGGTACGACTCGATCCGCGGGCCGGTCGTCTGCAATTGGAAGCGCAAGGACGGCAAGCTGGAGCTGCAAATCGCCGTTCCGCCCACGGCATCAGCCGTGCTGTATCTGCCCGATGAGATGGCCAGTGGAGCCCGTGAAGGGAGACAGCCCCTGGCCGAGGTGGAGGGTATCAGCCGGCTCAAGCCGCAATCGACGAGCGGCGGTGGCGACGCAGCCGGGGGCGGTGTCCGATATCGCCTGCAATCAGGAGAGTATCAACTGACCATCGAGTGACGGCGATCTCGCGGATTGCGACGGAAATCGTTGCGATTGGGAGGACGGCGGTCGCTCGCCGTGGTGAGGTGGTTGCCGAGTCTCCGACCGTGGCTGCGGCGAAACCCGCAAAGGAGGATTGCATCCGGGCCTTCGCTCTGTCACACTGATCCCTTCCCTGGGCTGCTATTCACATCAACCCATCCACACCACCAACTGCAGAGGGCTGAATCATGTGTGATCAATGCACGCGCCGCGACTTCCTGAGCGCCAGTGTTCTCACCTCGCTGGCCGCCGCCGGCACCACTTGGGCCGACGCCCGGGCAGCCGACGCGCCTTCCCGCCCGCCGACACGAAAGGCTAAGATCTGTGTGCTGTTCACGGGAACGCCCGGGCCGGCCGATCGCGGCTGGAACGTCGACCGCCAACAGTTGGCCGCCGCGAAGGCGAAGCTGGCCGAGGTGGAGAAGCAGTTGGGCAACGTCGAGTTGATCCAAGCCGACGTGAAGAATGCCGAGCAGACCGCCGCCGCGCTGGATCAAGCCGGCCCCGGCACGCCCGTGCTGGCGATGAATCTCCATATCTTCGGCATGCTGCGTACGATTCAACCGGTCCTCGATCGCGGGCATCCGATGGCCGTCTTCTCGCTGCCGGCCAGCGGCCACGACTGGATGTACGTCCCCCGCTGGCGACGCGATGGGCATCGCGTTACCCTGCTGGCCAGCAGCGACTACGATGAACTGGAACGTGCGGTCCGCCTGCTGCGCGTCATTCCACTGATGCAACAGACCCGAATCCTGCTGTTCCCACCGGCGCGGGGAACGACCGCTGCGCGCGACGCCCGGCAGGTGCGGGAGAAGTTGGGAGCGGAAGTCCTGGCCGTCGATCAGTCGGAGTTCGACGCCATGCTGGCCGAGGCCGGCGACGACGCCACCAAGACCGAAGCCGAGCGCTGGACCAAGAACGCCGTGGAGATTGTTGAGCCCAACGCCGAGGATATCACCAAGGCCGCGCGGGTCACCGTCGCTTTGCAGAAGTTGATCCAGCGGCATCAGGCCCAAGGGCTGGCCGTGGGTACCTGCATGGGATGGCTTGCGCGGGGCTTCCCCTGCCTGGGCTTCACCCGGCTCCGCGACGTGGGCATCCCCGCCGCCTGCGAAGGCGACATGGACTCCATGCTCACCATGATGCTCTTCCAGTACGCCTTTGATCTGCCGGGCTTTCAGGGCAACGCCACCTTCGATACGTCGCGCAACGCCCTCTGGACCGCCCACTGCACGGCGCCGCTGAAGCTGGACGGCGTCGACGGCAAGGACGCACCCTACCTGCTTCGCGGGCATAGCGAGGTCGGTGGCAGCGGATGCGTTCCGGAGGTGCGATATCGCGAGGGCGAAACCATTACTCGCACCAAGCTGGTCGAACTGGACACGCTGTTGATCTCCACCGGCAAGATCATCGAGGTACCCGAAAAATCGGTCCGCGCGTGCCGAACCCAAATCGTCACGGAGGTGCGCGACGCGGCGGAGATGGCGGCGAACTGGAGCAGCCGCATCGACTCCGACGACGCCATGACTCTATTGCACCGAGTTGTCTACTACGGCGACCACCTGCAAAGTGCCCAACACTTGGCCAACCTGATGGGGCTAACGCTTGCAAGCGAAGGCTAACCCGTGTTGGTTTGCTTTGGCCCGTCCTGTCCGTGCTGACAAGCCGGTGGTTGCATCCTTGTTCAGCGAAGTCCATTTCCTCCCACTTACCCTCCATTCCCCTCTCCAGGAGACACCGATGCATTCACGAACGCGATTGTTCCTCGTTCTGGCCGTCGCTTTGTTATGTTCCGCGACCGCCACGACCTATGCGGAGGACGCGAGCGATGCGGGCGCCCCGCAGTGGCTGGAGACACATCGCATCTTTTCGAGCAACATGGTCCTGCAGCGCGGCAAGCCGATCGTGATCTGGGGTTGGACCGAACCGCTGTCGCAGAGCGGCGAGTCCACCCGGATGGTCAGCGTGCAACTGGGCGACGAGAAGGCCGAGACCGAGGCCGACCCACACTCCGGCCGCTGGGAGGTCACCTTTCCCGCCCGCGAAGCCGACGCCAGCGGGCTGAAGCTTACCGTCAGCGAGGGCGAGGAGACCATCGAGATGGACAACATCCTCATCGGTGACGTTTGGGTGATGAACGGCCAGAGCAACATGGCGTTCAGCATGGGCAAGACCCTCCGGGCCGACCTGGAAGGCGTTCAGGCCGACCTGCCGCTGCTCCGTCGGATCGGCATCTCCGCCAACGAATCCTACGAATTGCAGAAGAATCTTACCGACAGCAAAGTGGCCGGCTGGACCGTCTGCACGCCGGAAACGGCCGGCGGTTTCTCGGCCATCGGCTACGCCTTCGCCTCGCGCGTGCAGCGCGCGCTGGGCATTCCCATCGGCATCATCGACAACGCGCGCGGCGGTGCATCGATCGAGAGTTTGGTTCCCCGCCACAAGTTTGACGACGATCCGGTGGCCAAGCGCTACGCCGATTTCGTCGAGCTGCGGCGAGCCGAGTTCGATTGGGACGCGGCGATGAAGCCGTTGATCGAGAAGTGGCAAGAGAAGGTCGCCACATTGCGGGAGAAGGGCGCGGCCGAGGCGGATCTGCCGCCCAAGCCAACCCGCCAGAGCCTCCGCTCCTGGAATGTCCCCGGTCGCAGCCCGAGCGACGCCGCCGCCTGCTACAACGGAATGTTCGGCGTCTTCAAGGGGTTGGGAATTAAGGGCGTCGTGTTCCACCAGGGATACAACAACGCCATGTCGAGCAACTGCCGGCCCAAGCGTTATCGGGTGATGATGCGGCTGATGGTCGAGGGTTGGCGGGAAGACTTCGACGACCCCAACTTGCCGGTTGGCGTGATCGGATTCTGCGCGGGCAGCATCCCCCAGATGCCCGAAAACTTCGAGGTATGGTCCGTCTCCGGGGGCGCGTATATCCGCGAGGCGCAACGACTCGGTCTGGCCGATGTCGGCGATCCGGACAACACGGCCTTTCTGCCCGCCTACGACATCCAGATCCCCGGCCTGCATCCGCGGAAGAAGCAGCCCCACGGCGTGAGGGCGGCCCGGTGGGCACTGAATCGGGTGTACGGCGAACGCGTCAATTGGGACTCCGCCTCGCTGGTTTCCGCCGAACAGGACGGCGATACGATCGTGCTAACCTTCGACAAGAAATTAATGCCCGACGATATGTCGACCATCCCACGCGGTTTTTCAATCGCCGATGAATCGGGCAAGTTCTACTTGGGGCATGCACGCTTTCCGCTGAAAAAGGACGTGGGCATCTGGAACACGGCCAACAAGAGCTTCGACACCACCAAGGTGATCGTTTGGAGCCCGCTCGTCGAGGAACCCGTCGCCGTCCGTTATGCCTGGGCGACCAGCCCCATGGGCAACCTGAAAGTCGACGGCAAGCCGTGGCTGCCGTTGGCCAGTTTCCGCACCGACGAGTGGGATTGGCCGGAAAGCCCTGATCCGGCCGAAATGGCCCTGGATCGCGGCGAAAACAGAGCGCGGGGGAAGGAGGCCGCTCAACGGTGCGAGTATCGACGCAAGGAAGAAGCCAAGCACGCGGTGGAAATCCTCGAACGAGTTCAGGCGCTCGGCCGCTAGGGTGTGAGCCCACGGAGGCGATGCAGCCGACGCAGGGCAGGCAAAAAGGCATGTCGGTAGCGTGCTATGCCAAGCGTCTGAATCTGCCGAGCGTCACAATCACGGACATGGTCCCGCCCAACCAACAGAGGAGCTAACACTTCAGCCGTCTGAAGCACGTCATTTCCGCGCACGCGAGAATCCAGGGGCTTCCACATGTCATTCCCGCACGCGGCAATCCAAGAGCATCCACACGTCATTCCCGCGCACGCGGGAATCCAGGGAATCTGGCCGGGACACTGGATTCCCGATTTCTCGGGAATGACGGGAATTCGCCAATCTCGCCGCCCGCTTCAGACGGCTGAACTGTGACCAAAGGAGGAGTTCCTCGTGAGACTGTTGTTCTGGACAGTGGCGACGGCGACGCTCTTATGTGATCCGGCAGTCGGCGCGACCGCTGCCTCGGAGGGGTGGTCGCGGCCTTATCCTTCGGAGGCCCGGCGGACGCTCTCCCCGGGCCACACCACCTACTACATCGACCCGGCCGAGGGCAGTGACGCCAACTCCGGCTTGGAACGCCGCGCCCCATGGCGCAGCTTCGGCCGCGTGAACAAACTGATGCTCTCTGCCGGCGATCGGGTGGAAGTCATCTCGCCCGGCGAGTTCCACGGCAGCCTCGTGCTCCGAGGGATCGGCACGAAAGAGGCGCCCATCGTGGTGCGATTCGCTCCGGGCCGTTACGACTTTCACCCCGACAAGGCATTCCGGCACACCTACCAGATCTCCAACTCCAACGGCGATCCCGACACGCCCAAAGCCGTGGGCATCCTGCTCGGCGGGGCCAGGCACGTGCGGCTGACCGGCCCCGGTGCCCGACTGGTCTATCGCGGCAAGATGATCGAGATTTGTCTGGATGGCTGCCGCGACGTGGTGGTTTCCGATCTGGAGTTGGACTACCATCGCCCGACCGTCTCGGAGTTCACCGTCACCGCGGTCGAGCCCGACTACGCCGACCTAGACATCCACGAGGATTCCCATTACGCGATCGACGACGGCCGAATCACCTGGCAAGGCGAGGGCTGGAGCTATCGGACGGGCCTGGCGCAGGAGCTCGACCCGCGCACCAACGAGACCTGGCGGCGCCGCGACCCGCTCGACGGTCTGCGATTGGAGGAGTTGCCGGGCGGCGGTGTCCGCGCTCATGGGCCGCACAATATGACTGCGGGCCGAATCTACCAACTCCGCGACACCCACCGCGACTGTGTCGGCGTGTTCATGCAATACAGCCGGGATATCACCTGGCGAAACGTCACGTTTCGTTACCTGCACGGGCTGGGGCTGGTCAGTCAGTTCTGCCAGGACCTCACCTTCGATTCCATCGTCGTCGCCCCCGACAAAGCAAGCGGCCGCACCACTGCCGCCTGGGCCGATTGTCTGCAAGTGTCCGGCTGCCGTGGCCGGGTGCTGGTGAGGGATTGCACGTTCTCGGGCACCCACGACGACGCGATCAACATCCACGGGACGCACCTGCGCGTGGTCGAGCAGTTGGGAGATCGCGAGATCAAAGTCCGCTTCATGCACAAACAGACCTTCGGCTTCCCCGCCTTCAACACGGGTGACCAAGTGGAGTTTGTTCGGTGGGACTCGCTGGAGACCTACGGGCCGAACGGCGTGGAGCGGGCCAAGCTGATTTCCCCCCGCGAAATGCTGATCACACTCGCCAAGCCGGTCCCCAAAGAACTCCGTGAAAACGATTGCCTGGAAAACGTCACCTGGACTCCGGAAGTCGAGATCCGCGGTTGCCGGGTTTCGCGCGTCCCCACGCGAGGGTTCTTGATCACCACGCGACGCAAGGTTTTGGTAGAGGACAATCTGTTTCTCAAAACACGGATGAGTGCGATCCTTGTCGAAAACGACGCCAGCGGCTGGTACGAATCCGGGTGCGTGCGCAACATGACTATTCGCGGCAACCGCTTCGTCCGCTGTGGGGAACCGGTTGTGAACGTCAACCCACGGAACCGCGTGCCAAACCCCGCCGTCCACCGCAACATCCGCATCGAGGACAACCAGTTCATCCTCCGCGGCTCGACCAGCGTGCGGGCCAAGAGCACAACCGGGCTGGAGGTTGTCGGCAACACGATTTACGCGGATCGCGAATCGTCGGGCGGGACCACGATCCAGACGACCGACTGCGGCGACGTGCGGATCAAAGGGAATCGGCAGCTACCACTGTCAGAAGCGCCCCCGAAGGGCGTGACCAACTGAGGGCCCGCTGCACCGAGGTGTAGCAGTCACAATGTCAGGAGGGTTGCCAAGTTGATTACCGTTGGCGTTGGGCTTCCACACGTCATTCCCGCACGCGGCAATCCAAGAGCTTCCACACGTCATTCCCGCATACGCGGGAATCCAGGGAATTTGGCCGGGACACTGGATTCCCGATTTCTCGGGAATGACGGAAGAAATCGACTTTGCAATGCTCCTGCCACATGTTCGGCTGCTTGCCTTGCCGGGGCCAGTCGGCTACGATGGGAGGAGACGTTTCGCGTACCCGCCACCCTTTTTCCCACCTGGAGGTGCTCAATGTTCACCCGCTGCCTGCTTCCCTTCGTGCTCGCCGTCGCTGCAATTGCGACGCCCTTTGCTCCCGCCAACGGCGCTCCGCTGAAGGCTCTGATTGTGGACGGCCAAAACAATCACAACTGGAAGGGTACCACACCGCTGATTCGTGATATCCTGGAAGAGACGGAGTTGTTCACGGTCGACGTGGCCACGTCGCCGCCCCGAGGCGGCGACATGAGTTCGTTCAAGCCCGACTTTGCCGCCTACGATGTTGTCGTATCCAACTACAATGGCGCGTCGTGGCCTGAAGAGACCCGTCAAGCCTTTGAAGAGTACATTGCCGGTGGCGGCGGACTGGTTGTCATTCACGCGGCCGACAACGCCTTCGGCAATTGGCCGGCCTACAATGAGATGATCGGCTTAGGCGGCTGGGGGGGCCGCAACGAGAAGAGCGGACCATACGTCTACTACCAGGATGACAAGTTGGTGCGCGACACGAGCCCCGGCCGTGGCGGCGGACACGGATCGCAGTACCCCATTCAGATCGTCGTTCGCGAGAAGCAGCATCCGGCCGTGGCGAAGCTCCCCGAGCGGTTCATGCACAGTAAGGAGGAGTTGTACATCAAACTGCGCGGCCCCGCCAAGAACATGACGGTGCTGGCCACCGCACGTTCGCGCGACACGAAACGCGACGAGCCCGTGCTGATGGCCATCGACTACGGCCAGGGCCGCGTTTTCCACACGGTCCTCGGCCATGGCCCACACCAGTTCCGCAGCGTGGCATTGATCGTCACCCTGCAACATGGCACGGAATGGGCGGCCACGGGCAAGGTCACCCAGGAGTTGCCCGACGATATGCCCAGCGCCGACTCGGCAAGCCGCCGTGAATGAACGCGGACGGGAGTCTCTGTCGAGTTCTCTCCCTGCCGCGTGCCGCGAGGCCCTGCCGCGTGCTGCGAGGCCCTGCCGCGTGCCGCGAGGCCCTGCCGCGTGCCGCGAGACCCTGTCGCGCAACCATGGGGAAATGGCACCGAATAGTATTGCACACAGGGTGGATTCGGGACATACTGGATAGTGAGTGGCCGCCGTCCGGCGGGCCGCCCGCCGGGAAGGGCCGTTTTACCGCGCACCCGCTTGCAAGCGCGAGGCGAGTGTCCGGCGACCATCGTCGGGTGCAGTTTGCGTCGATCGGCCGCCCTTCAACCCCGCCCCCATCGTTCCGCCCCCCCACAACAAAGGAGCTTGATGATGTCCCGCCAAGGATTCCGCACGCCACTTGCTTGTCTGGCTTTGCTAACCGCCGCCTTGCTCGCCCAACCGCTGCCGGCCGCCGAGGTGCCCGATCCCCTCCCGGCTCCGTCCAATCAGTCGCCCGATTCGAGCACGCCGGTGAAGGTCTACATCATGATGGGCCAGTCGAACATGGTGGGGATGGGCGACATCAGCGGCGGCGGCTCGCGCTGGGGAGACCAGTTCATCAACCCGGTCGTCTCGGTCTACGAAGGCGACTACTCGCCCGACGCCAATTACGATGCGATGCAGCCCATCGCCACGAAGGAGTTACCCAAGTTTGGCGGCGTGAAGCCCACCCCATATCCGAGCGGCGGGACGCATGTCGTCCGCGGACAGGTGCAAATGCCGGAGACCGGGCTCTACCGCTTCAAGCCGGGCTACCACGGGTCCACCTACAACATCATGGAAGTGGACGGCAAGGAAGTCCATCGTCGCGAACCTGGCGAGGAATCGACCTACAACACCATCAAGCTGGTTGGCGGCAAGAAGTATCCCTTCAAGATCACCTACCTGACCAGCGACGTTAACGGATTGGGCTGGGTTCAGCGGATCGACATCCCCGGCACGCTGGAAACGGTCGCCAAGCGGGAAGGCAAGTTCCCCTATCTGGTCGACGAGGACGGCAACTGGACCGTCCGCAACGATGTGACCTACAAGGGTGTCATCTCCGCGGTGGGGCAGGGGCCGCTCACCCCCGGACTGCAGGGCAACACCATCGGACCGGAAATGGGGTTCGGCCACGTCATGGGCCATTACCACGACGCGCCCGTGCTGCTGATCAAGGCATCGATCGGAAACCGCAGCCTCGGTTGGGACATCCTCCCGCCCGGAAGCAAGCAGTACGAATACAACGGCTACACCTACGCCGGCTATGGCGACTCGCCCTCGCGCTGGGAGACGGGTACCAAGCCGGAGCCGATCAACTGGTACGCCGGCAAGCAGTATGACGAGTACGTCGCCGAGACGAAGAAGGTACTGAAGAACTTCGACACCTTGTTCCCCCAGTACAAGGACCAGGGCTACGACATCGCGGGCTTCGTCTGGTGGCAGGGCCACAAGGATGGCGGCGAACCCCACGCCAGCCGCTACGAGCAAAACCTCGTCCACCTGATCAACACGCTCCGCAAGGAGTTCGACGCCCCGAAGGCGCCGTTCGTCCTGGCAACCATCGGCTTCGGTGGCTGGGAGATGAGCGGCCCACACAAAACCGTGGCCGATGCCCAACTGGCCGTCAGCGGCGAGAAGGGCAAGTACCCGGAGTTCAAGGGCAACGTGAAGACCGTCGAAATCCGCGACTACTGGCGCGACGTCGACCAATCGCCCAGGAATCAGGGCTACCACTACAACCGCAACGCGGAAACCTACATGCTCGTCGGCGAAGCCCTCGGCCGCGGCATGGTGGAGTTGCTCGAAGGCGAATCGTCGACCAGCGCCAATACCGGCTCGGGCAGCAGCACGGGCGACGCGTCGGAAGATGCGCCCGCCAAAGCCGACGCATGCAAAGGCTGGAAACCACTGGTTACCGGCAAGTCCCTGGACGCTTGGACGACCAACGGCAACTGGTTCGTCAACGACGAGGGTTTGCTAACGATCGAACCGCGGAAAGGCGAGCGCGGCTGGCAACGCTTCGACGATTACCTCTGGACGAAGCAGCAGTACGGCGACTTCCAGATCAGCTTGGAGTTCAAGATTCCGCCGCGCGGCAACAGTGGGGTCTTCGTTCGTGTCGGCGACACCAGCGACCCGGTCGATACCGGAATCGAAGTACAGATCATGGACACGCACGGCAAGAAGAACCCGGGCCAACATGACTGTGGCGGAGTGATCCAGACCGTCGGCCCCTCGAAGAACATGGCCAAGCCGGCCGGCGAGTGGAACCAGATGCTAATCACCTGCAAGGGAAAGCAACTCAGCGTGGAGCTTAACGGCGAGCAGGTGGTCGACATCGACTTGAGCGAGACCTCCCGCAAGGATCGGCCGCTGACCGGTGCAATCGGCCTGCAAGACCACGGTCAGAAGTCGTGGTTCAAGAACGTCAAAATCCGCACACTGGAATAAAAGGTCAGCACGCGAACCATCCGTCGCGTCGCGGCCGGCCCGCGGCCGGAGCCTCTGCCGTCCATATTTCACGGCTAGGAACCATGCATGTTGAACGCACCTAATGTCCTCGGCGCTCGCTTCCTCACGGGGGCCACCTTCCTGTTGTTCCTAACTCTGGCGCATTGTGAAAGCGCCGCGACCGAGCCCGCCGAAGCGCCCGAGGATCAGCCGGCGCGGCAGTCGACCGAGCGCGTGCCTCCCGCTCAGGACTCGGAACCGGACCCGCGCAAACCGGTCCGCTTGCCGGGCATCGTGGTCCACCCGCATGAAGGCTATCTCGATTTGAAATCGACCGTCTGCCTGGAAGACGGGATGCTGGAGTTGATTGCCTGCGTGAAGGGCAGCAAGGAACACGAATCAGTCGTCGCGGTCGAGGCCCGGCCGATGCACATCCACGCGGCCCTGCTGGTGCTGGGCGCCGAGTCCGGCCACCCGGCCATTCGACGGCCGCTCAACGAAGAGCAAACCCGCTGGATCGACCTTCCACCGCGGGGCGACCGCGTGAAGGTGTCGCTGGTCGTCAAAGACGAGGCGGGAAAAGAGGTCGAGCGACCGATCGGCGATTTCGTCACCCGCACCGAGGGCGACCCGATGAACCCGGGCCTCCCCGGCGAACCGGCGGACACCGCGGACGACGCGGACGACAACGCGGACGACGACGACCCGGAGGACCAGTTCCCCAATATGTTCCTGTTCGCCGGGTCCCACGTGGTGAATGAGGAGGCGGGTGAGAGGAAGTATCTGGCGGACCAAAGCGGCCATGTAATCACCATCGCCACGTTCGGCGACGAGGTGCTCTGCCTGCCGGGCGTGCATACCCGGGCCAACGACGCCCTCCAGTGGCGTGTCGATCCGACGCATCTGCCCGAGGTCGGCGACGAGGTCACCTTGCGTCTGCGGCCGGTCAAGGAGACGGCGAAGTAGTGCTTCGTGACAGCTTGATCTTCGGGTGCCCGCCGGCGGCTCCGCCATTCGTTTCAACCACTCGAAAGGTTCACCACAATGCAGCGCCGCATTGCCCCATGCCTATTGGCTCTCGCCTCCCTCTGCGCAACACAACACGCATTGGCTGCCGAAAGCCCGGACGCCCAGCCAAACACCATCTCGCTGGCCGGCACTTGGCGGTTCGCGCTCGACCCGGACGACGTTGGCGTCGACGAGAAGTGGTTCGCCAAGGTCCTGACCGACACGGTCCAACTCCCCGGCACCACCGACGAGAACCGCAAGGGCATCCAGAAGGACGAGCGGCCGATCGACCGCCTGGCGCGCGTCTGGTACTGGAAAGGCCCGGCCTGGTATCAGCGCCGCGTGATCATCCCCAAGGAGTGGAAAGGCAAGCGGATCACGCTGCTGCTGGAGCGGAGCAAGAACACGCGAGTTTGGGTTGACGAAACGTTCTGCGGCTGGGAGGACACGCTCAGCGCCATGCAGGTGTTCGACGTCACCGAGGCGATGTCCCCCGGCCCCCACACAATCACCGTACTGGTCGACAATTCCAAGCTGCCGCCGGTCGGTCCATCGCACGCCGTGGACGAGCGGACGCAGACCAACTGGAACGGCATTGTCGGGCGGATGGAACTGCGGGCCAGCCCGCCCGTGTGGCTCGACGACGTGCAGGTCTATCCCGATGCCGCCAAAAAACAGGCCCGCGTGCGCGTCACCATTGGCAACATCACGGGCCAACCGGCGGCGGGTGAACTCGGCGTGGACTGCGTCAGTTACAACGTCGAGCAGCCGGCCAGCTTCGCCGCGCAGTCGGTGAAGTTCAACGCCGCGGAGCGGGAGACCGTTGTCGAGTTCACCTACAAGCCGGGCGACGACGTGCCCCTGTGGGACGAGTTCCAACCAGCCATGCTCCGGCTGACGATCGGCATGCAAGCCCGCGCCGCCGACACATCCTATCGCGACACCCGGTCGGTCAGCTTCGGCATGCGCGACTTCACCGCATTCCGCAACCGGCTGAAGATCAACGGCCGCGACGTATTCCTCCGCGGGCGGATCGACTGCTGCTTCTACCCGCTCACCGGCTATCCGCCCATGGACAAGGCTGGGTGGCTGCGCGTGCTCTCGATCCTCAAGGAGTGGGGCATCAACCACGTCCGTTTCCATTCCTGGTGTCCGCCGAAAGCCGCGTTCGAGGCCGCCGACGAGCTGGGGTTCTACTTCCAGCCAGAGTTTCCCAACAAACGCAGCGCGTTCAACGCCCCCGAGGACGAAGAGGCGGCGATCCACAACATCGACCGGCTCGACGTCGAAACCACTGAGACGAAGGTCTCCCTCTACGATTACGGCAAGCGCGAAAGCGAACTGATCTTCCGCCACTTCGGCAACCACCCGTCGTTCACCATGTACACGCTCGGCAACGAAATGGGCCGCCGCCAGGGGATGTTCGATTTGGTCGCCCATTTCAAGCGGATCGACCCGCGCCGCCTGTACGCGCAGGGATCGAACAACATGCACTGGAATCCCAGCCTGGCCGAGGGCGACGACTTCTGGGTGACCAAGGGCATCATCGACGCCGACGGCAACCCACTGCCCTTGCGGGGGGCGTATTACCATAACGCTCCGTTCAAGGGCCACATCGACAACCGTCCGCCCTCGACCATGGTCGACTATGCCGAGGCGGTCAGCGGGGTACCGGTGCCGCTTGTCGTCCACGAGAACGCCGAGTTCCAAGTGGCGCCCGACTTCCGCGACATCCCCAAGTTCACCGGCGTCACGCGTGGACGGAACTACGAAATCGCCCGCGAAGGGATCGAGGAAGCCGGTATGCTGGATCAGGCCCACGACTTCGTCCGCGCCTCCGGCGCCCTCTCGGCCATCTGCAAACGCGAGGACATCGAAGCCTCGCTGCGAACCGAAGACCTCGGCGGCTTCCAACTGCTCGACATCCAGGACTTCCCCGGCCAGGGCACCGCGCTGGTCGGCCTGCTGAACGTCTTCATGGAGTCGAAGGGGATCATTGAACCGTCCGAGCGCCGCGAATACTGCTGCGAGACGGTGCCCCTGCTGCGGATGAAGAAGTACACCTGGACCACCGACGAGACATTCATCGGCCGGGTGCAAGTGGCCCACTACGGCCCGGCCGATCTGTCCGACGTCCGCCTCACCTGGACCGTGCGCGACGCCGACGGCCGCACCGTTGCCGCGGGCAAGTTCGACCCAACCACGCTCGAGCAAGGCAAGGTGGCCGAGGTGGACTCGTTCGCCGTGCCGCTTACCCGGGTGGATGCCCCAGCGAAGCTGACCGTCACCCTGGCCATCGAGGGCACCAGTTACCACAACGACTATCCCATCTGGGTCTATCCGCCGAAGGTCGACACGGCCGCGCCCGAGGGCGTGCTCCTGGCCCGGCAGTTCACCGCCAAGGAGACCCAGGAGCACTTGGCCACCGGCGGCACCGTCCTCTTGCTACCTCACCTCGACCGCCTGCCGCACAGCGTGGCCGGCTCGTTCCAAACCGATTTCTGGTCGCCCATGTTCGCCAAGAGCGCGGCCAAGCGTGGTCTCGAAATACCGCCGGGCACGCTCGGTATCCTTTGCGATCCCGATCATCCCGCGCTGGCCGACTTCCCCACCGAGTTCCACAGCAACTGGCAGTGGTGGCACCTGGTGAAGAACTCGCGGCCGATCATCTACGACGACACGCCGGACCAGTACCGCCCCATCGTGCAGGTGATCGACAACTTCATGCGCAACCACAAGCTAGGGCTGATCGCCGAAACCCGCATGGGCAAGGGCAAGCTGCTCATCTGCTCGATCGACCTGCTCGGCCAGCAAGACAAGCCGGCCGCCCGGCAGATGCTCCACAGCCTGCTGCGCTATGTGGCCTCGTCCCAGTTCAACCCGAAAGAAGAGTTGGACCCCGAGGTATTGAAGAAACTCCTGCCGTAAGGCGCGGGTTTGTGTGGCGTCGTTGGCGTGAGTCGCCCGTCGCCCGGTGTCCCCAGGAGAAATGCAAAGTTGGATTCTTCGTCATTCCCGCGCACCTTCGTCATTCCCGCGCACCTTCGTCATTCCCGCGCATCTTCGTCATTCCCGCGCACGCGGGAATCCAGCGAAACGCCTAAAACGTCTAGTGCTTTGTTACGGCTTGATTTTTGGGCGTCTGCCACTGGCGTCCCGCCAGTGTCCCTCGAAGACTTGCCTGGAAGAAACCACCAAACAGAACAAGGAGCAATCCCATGTCGACCTTCGTGCCCGTGAATAATTGCCGCCAGCGTATCCTGCCGCATGCGGCGCTGACCCCGATCGCCTTGCTGACCGCGAGCCTGCTGCTGGCCGCTTCCGCCATCGCGGCACAGCCGAAAGGCCATTCGCCCAAGCTGGCCAGCGCCGAGGCCGACCCCGCGCTGCCCAACGTGCTATTGATCGGCGACTCAATCTCCATGGGCTACACCGGGCCGGTTGCCAAACGGCTCGCCGGCGAGGCCAACGTCTACCGCCCGGCCGCCAACTGCGGTCCCACCTCCCGTGGGCTGGAGCATCTCGACGGCTGGCTGGGCGATATCGAGTGGGACGTAATCCACTTCAACTGGGGCCTGCACGACCTGAAGTTCATCGACGGCGAGCGTCAGGTGCCGCTCGATCAATACGGCGAGAACATCGAGAAGCTCGTCGACCAACTCCAACGCACCGGCGCCACGCTCATCTGGTGCTCCACCACGCCGGTGCCCAAGGGCAAGGTGCGGCCGAAACGCATCCCGTCCGACGCGGCAGCCTACAACCGGGCAGCGGCCGAAGTGATGGCCGAACATGGCATCCGCGTCAACGATCTATACGCCTACGCCCTGCCACGGCTCGAGGAGATTCAGCAGCCGGTCAATGTCCACTTCACCCGGCAGGGCTCCGAGAAACTGGCCGAGCAGGTGGCCCAGGCCATCCGCCAGGCACTGGCCGAGAAGTGACGCACACCGGGCCACTCCGCCGGGTTTGACGCCGAAAAGTTTCCCGGACAGTCTTTTCCCGACTCATTCCGCCGGCCGCCGGGGTATGAATCGGCCATCCCGCGACTCCCCTAACCGCTTTGTTGCCAGTCGGTTGCGCCGCCGAGGAGGGGCTGCGGACACCCGCAGCGCGGCGGGCCGGCGTCATTGTCGCTCTCCCAATGCAAAATGGCGCGGAAGAGTATTGACAGGAATTTTGTTTCTGCGATACTTGTAGATAGTGGTGAAGCTCAGTGGAGCGTTTCCCAGGGCTTCCCACCGGAACAGAGACGCGGCGCGGCGACGGCAGCCACGCCGCGAAAGAGGCATGACCACCTTATTTTACCGCGTGCGACCGAGCCAATCGGCCACTGTGCGTTCGCGTCAAATGAGAGTTTCTACTTCTGTTCACCCTGATTCAGATGGAGGCAGCGAAAATGTGCAAGAGAACAGTGTTTCTGATGGCCGCGGCCCTCGCCGTGGCACTGGTGGCCGCGCCGGCCAACGCGGCAGTCGTGACCGTCGACGCGGTGACAGGTCACAACGGCGGTAACTGGCCGAGCACGCTAGGACACCTTAGCGACATGCTCAATGGGAACGGCTCAAACGATTTCGGCACGGGTGACCACGATCCCGGGATGGACACGTCGGCCGACTCCAACGACCCGGCAACTTGGTTGAACACCAGCACTTCTTGGCCGACCGAATGGCTCGCCGACGGTCGACTGGACGCGACGACCTCGGCCAACAACAAGATCGGCTGGGTGGTGATGGATTTTGGCAGCGTTGTAGCCAATCTGGAGAACATGTACATCTGGGCGTCCCAACATAACACCGCCGGCGAAGACGCCCGCGATTACAACCTGTACTACTCCAGCGGCGTCGGGATCGACGCCCTGCCGGCGATGCCAAACTCTCGGGCATGGGCGGGTGGGTCGAAGGCGAACGCCGACTACAACTTCGGCAACGGCGACTGGACGCAGATTGGTTCGACCGAGACCCTGTCCAGCCCCAGCGGCGACGGTGTCACCGCCATTCGGTCGCTCGGCAGCATTTCGGCCCAGTATATCGGTATTGAGATCCTGACGGCCGAGAACACCGACCCCAACGACCGTGTGGGCATCGCGCAGATCGAGTTCACCCAAATCCCGGAACCATCGGGCTTGATCCTGTTGGCCACGGGGTTGCTGGCCCTAGTCGGCCTGCGACGCCGAAAGTAGAAACCTCATCCGGGCACTCCCGCGTGCCCGATGCAAAAAAGCCGGCGGTCGGGCAACCCGTGCCCGACCCATGGGCTTGATCAGAGGAGTCCGCCCCGCCGGGATCTGCTCCTTTCCCGGCGGGGCCCTTTTATGCGCCCACGTGGGTGGCACGGACACTTCTCCGCTGTCCGGCTCGCCAACGGTTTCGAGACTGATCGGAGAAGTGTCCGTGTTGCCAAGCAACAAGAGGATTCAGGATGCCCGAGCGGAAACAGGAGAAATGCAAAGTCGTTTTAGCCCAGGATAAGGTCCCCCAATCAGTCATTCCCGCGCACGCGGGAATCCAGGGTCCAGCACCGACAGTTCGCCCTTGAGCAAATCGTCATTCCCGCGCACGGCCTGCCCTCGCGGACGCGGGGGCGGGAATCCAGGCGTTTCCAGCGTTTCGCTGGATTCCCACTTTCGTGGGAATGACGAAGAAGCCGACTTCGCAATCGTCCTGCGAGCGGAAACAAATCCTCTCGTGGCTCGGCCACCCTGCTACCCGGCCGCTCACGCCTTGATGCCGTACGGCGCCCGCTGCTCGCGTTGCAGCCAGCCGTTGGCCTCTTCGTCGCCGACGATTTGCTCCCCGTCTGGGTCCCACTTGAGCGGGCGTCCCAGCCGCAGCGAGATGTTCGTCAGGTGGCAGGCCGTGATCGTGCGATGCTCGATCCGCACCGGCGCGACCGGCTCCTCGCGCGTGCGGACACACTCGAAGAAGTTGCCCATGTGGTCCGTGCTCGGCCGGGCTCGCCAGGCGTCGCTGGGCAGCGGGTTGTCCTTCAGCTCGTCGACCGGGCCACCGTAGACGCCGCCCCGGTTGACGAACACCCGCCCCTTCTCGCCGATGAACATGATGCCGTTACGGTTGTAGCTTTTGATCTCCTCGGGCGCGTCGTCGCCGAACAGCCAATCGGTCTGCTCCGGAGGCGTCGGCTCGTGCTTCTCCACCGGCCCGTAGAACCGCCGATCGTTGACCGCCGAGAAGTAGAGCAACTGGACGCCGGTGGGGTAGGTCATTCGCGAAAAGAATCGGTCGGCCGTGTTGTAGCAGTCCGGCTTCCCGCCGTTGGGGAACACGCCCCGGGCGTCGACTTGCGTTGGGCCGGTCAGCTCGCAGTCCATGCCCCAGTGGGCGATGTCGACATGGTGGTTGCCCCAGTCGGTCACGATCCCGCCGGCGTACTCGTACCACCAGCGGAACACGCCGTGCGCCCGCTGCGGATAGTAGGCGTGCTCCGGCGCCTGGCCCTGGTAGAGGTCCCAGTCGAGCGGCTCGGGCACCGGCTTGGGCGAGAAGGGCCCGCCCTTGGTGCTGTAGTAGGGCAGGGCGACCCACACTTGTTGCAGCTTGCCAATCCGCCCGTTGCGGACCAGCTCGACGGCCGTTTGGAACTGCCGCTGGCTCCGCTGCTGCGTGCCCACCTGCACCACGCGACCCGTTTGCTCCACCACCCGGCGGAGGATCTTGCCTTCGTCGACGGTGAGCGTCATCGGCTTCTCGGCGTAGACGTCCTTGCCCGCGCGGCAGGCGGTCACGTTGATCAGCGTGTGCCAGTGGTCGGGCGTGCCGTTGATCACCACGTCGACGTCGTCCCGGTCCAGCAGCTTGCGGTAGTCCTGGTAGACGTCGGGCTTGCCGTCGAAGGCCTTCTTCGCGCGTTCGGCGTGACGCAGGTCGACGTCGCAGACGGCCACGACATCGCCGTGGCGGGCGGCCTGCTTGGCGTCGCCCATGCCGCGACCGCCCGTGCCGATGCAGCCGATCCGCGGCCGGTCGTTGGCCGAGCTGGGCTGGGCGGCGGTCGATCGCGATGGAAGCAGAAGCGGCGCGGCACCGAAGCCGGCGGCGGCCAACGCACCGCGGCGGATAAAGCGGCGGCGGGTAACAAGGCTGTTTCGCATGGAGGGCTCCAAAACGTGGGAGTGGCGGTGGTGAGCGATGGCCTCGATGCAGGGCGGCCGAGGTCGGCCCAGCGGGAGGCGGGCGGGTTCGTCCCGGTCACATTGAATTATGGCCAGCGTCGGACCGGTCCGCAATATCCTTTCGCGCCAGGGATACACGTTGACGCGACAGGCCCAGGCACTCGGCGGCGGCCTCCCCCCTGGAGGAAGCGTCGGCAGCGCGCCCTCAACCCGGCACCCCCTCCGCGAGGGGAACGTACCGCACCTTTTTGCCGGACGCCATTGCCCTTCGCTCCGCCGTGGACTATCCTAGCAGGGTCGCGCGATCTGTCACGGAATCCAGAATGCGCCTCGATTCGAAGACGGAATGGGGAACCAACCGCCATGAGCCAACCGCGACGCGTGGCCATCATGCTCGACTTGGAGTGGCCGTATAAACGACACGCCGAGACCTACGCCGGTGTTCAGCGTTACGCCCAAGAGCACGACTGGGATTCGTTCATCGACGAATACGCGGGCGACTCGTTGCCCGCCCGCCGGGGACGCGCCGTCCCCTACGATGGCGTCATCGCCCGCGCTAACCAGAAACTGGCTCGCCGGGCAAAGCATTTGGGCGTGCCGGTCGTGAATAGCTGGTTCAGTTCGCCTGTTTGGAAGTCGCTGCCGGGGGTCTTCCCCGATTATCAGGCGATCGGACGGATGCGGGCGGAACACCTGCTGGCGCGCGGATTCCGCCGCTTTGCCGCCGTGGTGGCCGCCGAGGATCGAGCACAGCGGACCGAATTGGCCGCTTTCTGTCAACTGATTGCGGAAACCGGCTACGATTGCACCACCTCCGAGGTGCCGCTGGATCCCAATAGCAGCCTGACACAGTGGCGCGAAACCCAGCGGGCGATGAGCACCTGCATCAAGCGCTGGAAACCGCCGATCGGTGTTTACGTGGGCAGCGAGTCCGATGGCCGGATGGTGGCCCAGGTTTGTCGGCACGAAGGCTGGCGGGTGCCCGAGGACGTGGCGATCATTGCCGGCTGGAACGAGGAAACGTATTGCGAACACCTTTCGCCCACGCTGACCAGCGTGGAGATCGACTGCGAACGGGTCGGCTACGAGGCGGCCCGGCTGCTGGATGAACTCATGGACGAGGCCGACGCCCGTCAAACAAGGGGCAAAAAGGCCAAGCCGAACAAGAAGGACAACGACAAACAGGACCCAGACGCAGCGAAGGCCGACCAGCCCGCCGAGCCGCGCCACATCTTGATGCCGCCGCGAGGGCTGGTGGTTCGCGAATCGACCGATTTCTTCGCCGTGGAGAATGAAGTGCTGCGCGCGGCCCTGGAGTACATCGCGGCCAATTGCAGCGAGAAGATTCGCCCGGCCGACGTGGCCAAGGCAACCAGCGTCGAGCCGAGGACGTTGCAGCGTCGATTCAAAAAGTACTTGGGCCGCGGGATCGGCACCGAGATTCGCCGGGTGCGGCTGGAGCGCGCGAAACGCGAACTGGCCCAGACGGACCGGACGATCGCGTCGATTTCCCACCACGTGGGCTTCGGCCCGCCGATGCGGATGTACGAAGTCTTCTGCCGGGAATTGGGCGTCACCCCCAGCGAATACCGCCGACAGCGGCAGTCGGAGTTGGGGGAGACATCGAGCGCGTGACTGCCGCGCGAGCCAGGTGCCATGCTTGCTACGCGAGCCGGGTGCCATGCTTGCTACGCGAGCGTCAGCCGGGTGCCATGCTTGCTACGCGAGGGTCAGCGAGCCAGCAAGCATGCCCTCGCCAAGCATGCCCACGCCAAGCATGCCAACGTCAAGCATGCCCTCGCCAAGCGTGGGCATGGCACCCGCCTTGTGCAACAGACCCTAATTCCTAGCTGTCACAAAGGGCCGGCCCCTCCCGGCCAGGCAAGGGACCGATATGCCCGATGAAACGAAGCAGGCCACGTATCGGCGGATATTGGAAACGCTCCAACGTTTGACGGCCGGCGAGAGCGACGCCGTGGCCGTGATGTCGACCATCTGTTGCGAACTCCATCGGGCATTCGAGCATTTCCATTGGGTGGGCTTCTATCGTCGCACCGCGCCCAACATACTGAAGGTGGGCCCTTATCAGGGGCCGCATGGTTGCCTGACGATCGATATCGAGCGCGGCGTTTGCGGGGCTTGCGCGCGCAGTGGCTCGATTCAAGTGGAGAACGACGTCTCGAAGGCCCCGTCGCATATCGCCTGCTCACCGGCGACGAAAGCGGAAATCGTCCTGCCGCTTTGCGACGCGGGCGGCCGGGTGGTGGCCGTGCTGGATGTCGATTCCACGCGATTGGACGCCTTCGACCAGGTGGACGTTCTGTGCCTGGGGCGTATCGCCGCCCTGGTTCCGCTGGCCGAGTTGTCGGCGGCCGGCGCGGCGCGCGGCTAATCCGCGCATTCGCCTGTTCGTTGGGTGATCGGCGGGGGATTCAGCGGCTCCCTCTCCCCGCCCGCATGCCGCAACGGCCGGCTCGCCGCGTCTACGTAAAGCAAGTCCGGCGAGATTGCAGCGCGACGGGGTGGCAAAGATGCTCCGCCGATCGCGCTCCCGCCCCCCCTGGCAGGAGGGGAAATGCTAGGCTCGGGCCGTTGCCTGCGAGGCCCTGTCGACCAAGTGTCGCTCTCGCAATATACTTTGGCGCAATAAAGTATTTACCTTTTCGTCGGTTCAGGCAATAATACAGGAGTGGCGAGAGTCCGGTTGGCAACCGCCGGGCCCCTCGCTTCCGCCCCCACGGGGCGCGCTCCCTTATCGCGGTAAACGTCGCCCCGGCCGGCCGAGCAGGGCAAGGCCTCCGGATCCGGAAATCCACGGAGAAACGACATGAGCAAACGAACCAAACACGGCCACGTGCACGGTTTTACCCTGGTGGAGTTGCTTGTGGTGATCACGATTATCGGCATCCTCATTGGGCTGCTGTTGCCGGCAGTGCAGGCGGCCCGCGAGGCGGCCCGCGCCGCGCATTGTCAGAACAACGCCAAGCAACTGGCGTTGGCCTGCCTCGGACACGAGAATGCCCACGGCTCGCTTCCGGCCACGGGTTTCAACTACAAGTATTCGGCCGACCCGGGCAAGGGATTTGGCGCGGACCAGCCGGGCGGCTGGCTGTTCAACATCCTGCCTTACATGGAGATGACGAGCCTCCGCGAGCTGGGCAAGGATGGCAGCGACTCGGAACGCCGCGAGGCCGGCAAGAAGATCTGCGAGACGGTCGTCTCCGCGTTTCTCTGCCCCACGCGCGGCGGCTCCGGCAAAATCGAATACGCGCTGGGAGGCCGTTACTCGTTCACCAACATCAACCGACCCTCGCATTTCGGGCGTTCCGATTACGCCGCCAATGGAGGGAACCGGACCAGTGGCATTTCGGCCTACTCCACGACGAATCAGACCGGCGTGATCTTCTCACGCAACCCGCTGGACCCCGCGGCGATCCACGACGGCATGAGCAATACTTACTTGCTGGGGGAAGCGTTCATCAGCTCCGGCTACTACAACATCCCGGGCTGGCCCTCGAACGACCAGGGCTGGACCGTGGGCCGCGACAGCGACACCGTGCGACACACCGACATCGGCTATCCGCCGGTGCCGGACGTGAATGCCCACTACCGTTATCAGTTTGGCAGCGCGCACCCCAGCGGGCTGCACATGGCCCTGTGTGATGGCAGCGTGCAGCATATCAGCTATTCGCTCGACGAGGAGATCCACTGGCGCTTGGGTAACCGTAGCGACGGCAAGGTGGTCGGCGCCGACGCATTCTAAGCGCGAGCAAGGGCCAGGCTCCCTCCAAACCGAACGGGCATGTAGAATGGTCATCCTCCACGGCGCTCGGGCACTTGCCCTCTCGTGCGTTGCCGAACGGCGGCCCGGCGCCGGGGGCGTTATTGGCCCGCGACCACACAACCGCTAATCAACCCAGTCACGGTGTACCGGATGTTCAATGTTGAAGCGAAGGGTGTTGGCTTTGTGCTATTATCCCTCTCGGTCGGCCTGCTAATCGGCTGCTCGGGGACGAATCGCCTGGAATTGCCGGACTATCCGGCGAAGGCGGGGCAGGCCGCTATCGACGCGTACGACACGAACGGCGACGGGGCACTCGGGGGAGACGAACTGAGTCAGGCGCCGGGTTTGGCTGCGTCGCTCAGCCACGTGGATGCCGACGGTGATGGTCGCTTGACCGCCGAGGAAATCGAGAATCGCATCCAGCATTGGCGGGAGGTCGACATCGCCCAGGTGGGCGTCCCCTGCGAAGTCACGCTCGACGGAGCGCCGCTGGCCAACGCGCGAATCGAGTTCGACCCCGAGCCCTTCCTGGGCCCCAAGGTGAAGCCGGCGCGCGGCACGACCGGGCCGACCGGCGGAGCGGCGATCTCCATGTCGGCCGAGGATCTCGACGACGTCCGCTTCCCGGGCGTCGCCTGCGGCTGGTACAAGATCCGCGTCACCAGCGACGATCAACCGATTCCCGCTCGCTACAATACCGACACCACGTTGGGTTGCGAGGTGGCGTTGAACACCCACTGGACAACGCCAGGGGTCATCCTTCTTCAACTCAGCAGCCAGCAATAAGCAATAGGACACGTGGGCCGAAAGGATGGACGAGTCGGCGTCGGTGGGCTTTACGCTTCGTTGCTAACGCCGGCCGTCCCCAGCACAGTTCCGTCAGGGGAGGACGATTGCAAAGTCGGCTTCTTCGTCATTCCCACGAAAGTGGAGATCCAGCGAAACCCTGGAAACGCTTGGATTCCCACGTGCGCGGGAATGACGTACAGATTCACCAATGTCGTTCGGATGGAGGACCCTGGATTCCCGCCCCCGCGTCCGCGAGGGCAGGCTGTGCGCGGGAATGACTGATTGGGGGCCTTTCGCACGCAAAAACGACTTTGCATTTCTCCTGTCCGTCAGGGCGTTTGGCTTGACAATCGGCTGCCGTTCGCCTATCTTGGCGAAGTGTTGATCGCGATATGGCGAGCCTGCCGCGCCACGTCGGCCGTTCCCCCAAGGCCACGATCCCACCCTCCTTCCCTCCGAGGTCGTCCATGGATGATTCCGTTCGAACTTCGACCGACGCGCCCCGCGGCTCACGGCGTCGCTTCCTCCAAATCTCCGGCGGGCTGACGGCGGGGGCCCTGGCCGGGGCGGCCGTCCCCCATGTTCACGCCGCCGAGGACAACACCATCAAGCTGGCGGTGGTCGGCTGCGGCGGACGCGGCACCGGGGCGGTGAACAATGCCCTGAGCACGACCGGCGGACCGGTCAAGCTGGTGGCCATGGCCGACCTCTACCCGGAGAAGATCGAAGCCCGGCACAACGCGCTCAAGAAGCGGCACGGGGCGAAGATCGACGTGCCCGAGGAACGCCGTTTCATTGGCTTCGACGCCTACAAGAAGGCCATCGACTGCCTCGATCCCGGCGACGTGGTGCTGTTGACCACGCATGCCGCTTTCCGCCCGCTGATGTTCGAGTACGCCGTGGAGCAGGGCGTGAACGTGTTCGCGGAGAAGTCGTTCGCCACGGACGGGCCGAACGTGCGTCGCTGGTTCGCCGCGGCGGACGCGGCCAAGCGGAAGGGCTTGAAGGTCGGTGTGGGGTTCATGTGGCGGCACTCGCCTGCCCGCCAAGCGGTGATCGAACGGATCCACAACGGCGCGATCGGCGATTTGCACACGCTGCGGATCTACCGCGTCCATGGGCCGGTCAATTGCCCCCGGTTGCCGGCCGGCGCGAATGAGATCGACTTCCAGATCCGCCACCCGAATAGCTTCACCTGGGTTTCGTCGGGCTTCTTCGTGGACTGGCATTGCCACAACGTCGACGTGGCCTGCTGGGTGAAGGACGCTTGGCCGGTCGAAGCGCGGGGCATGGGCGGACGCTGCTACGAGTCGGCCGGAAGCCAGTTCGATCACTACACGGTGGAATACACATTCGCCGACGGGGCCAAGCTGTTCGCCTTTTCGCGGCACATGCAGAACTGCTGGCAAACCTATTCCGATTACGCCCACGGCTCGAAAGGGTCGGCCATCGTCATGACGAACCTCAGCCGGCCGCTATCGCGAATCTATAAGAGCCAGAACATGGTTCCGGAGGAGATGACGTGGGAGTTCGGCAAGCGGGAAGCCAATCCCTACGTGGTGGAGTGGCAAGTGCTGCTCGACGCGATCCGGCAGGACAAGCCGCACAACGAGGCCCACCGCGCGGGCGAGGCGGAGGTGGCCGCCCTGATGGGACGCGCCGCCGTCCACACAGGCAAGGCCGTCACCTGGGACCAGATGCTGAACTCGGACTATCAGTTCGTCGACGACATCGACGGCTTCACCTTCGAGTCGACACCACCGATCCGCGCGCAGGAAACCGGCATCTACGCGCCGCCGATGCCGGGCATCACCGTGGAAGTATAGATCATCGGGCCGCCGTGACGGCCACGTGTGGCCCTTGTTGCGCGCACATCACACCGTTGGAGAAGCTCGCCCATGTACCAAGACCATGACCACACTCGGGCGCTGGCCGCGCCGCGGCTTCCTCGCCGAACGTTTCTGGGAGCGGCAGCCGGCATGCTGGCCGCGCCGCGGCTGGTGCTTGGCGGAGGTGAAGGCGCCGGCCGCTGGCGGATGAAGCTTTCGGCGTCGACCATCGAGTTCATGTCGCTACCGGTGGAAGAGGCGATCGAGCGCATCGCCGAGCTTGGCTTCGAAGCAGTGGACGTCTGGAGCGCGCATGCCGGCTGCCCGCACCTGGATGATGTGGCGAACCGGCTTGGTGCGGAGGGGCTGGTAGATTGCTGCAAGCAGCACGGCGTTGCCTTGTACGCCTTGAGCGTCTACAAGGGCGGTTTCCCCAAGTACGCCGAACTGATCGGCAAATCCGGCGGTGGAGTGGCCATTCGCGGTGCGGCCAAGGCCTGCCCACCCTCGGAACTGGCCACTCGCATGAAGGCCATGCTCGAAGAGCTCAAGCCGGAAGTCGAACTGGCCGAGGAACACAACGCGACGATCGCCCTGGAGAATCACGGCGGCAATATCCTCAATTCGCTCGACGGGCTGAAGGCCTTTCTCGATTTGAACACCAGCCCGCGGCTGGGCATCGCCCTGGCCCCGTATCACTTGCAGGCGGCCAGGATTTCGGTGCCGGAAGCGATACGGACGGTCGGCCCGTCGCTGTTGTTCTTCTATGCCTGGCAGCACTACCCCGGTCTGAAGCAGTTACCGGGCCACGGCCCGACGGACTTCAAGCCGTGGCTGGCCGCACTGGCGGAAGTGGAGTACGGCGGCTATGTCAATCCTTTCATGCACGGCGAGCCGCCGCCGGAGAAGATGGCCAAAGCCTTGGCTAAGTCGCGACAATATCTGATTGATTGTTATGATAAGATCGCATAGCACACAAGCGCGCGCCATATCCGCGTCAGCGGGTGCCACTGGCGCGTCGCCCAGATCCAGGGAGACCACTGGTGGCTTGCTCAAGAGTCCGGGTGCCACTGGCGTCTCGCCAGTGCTCCGTTGGATTGTCCGCCCAGACCGCCTTTGTAGGCACCGCATTGCCCAGCGCAAGGCGCCACCGCTCATCGGGCTGACCTGTTGGGCCGTCGTGCTGCTGGTTTCGCTCGGCACCCATGCCGGACCGCCACGCACGGGTGCGGGCTCGCAAGCCGCGGGTGCCGACGACGGCGCACTAATCGCCACCGAAGACGCCGACGGCCGATTTCCCTTGGTGCGGGACGGCCAGGCGGCCGACGTTTACGTCGATGCCGACGACTTCGCCGTCGCGCGCATTGCCGCGAGCCATCTGGTGGACGATCTCCAGCGGGTCACCGGCTGCCAGGGGCGACTCCTCCACGCAACCAAGCAACTCTCGTCGCGCGCGGTTCTGATTGGCACGCTTGGCAAAAGCCCGCTGCTCGACCGCATCGCACGGAGCGACGCCTTCGACGTTTCGGACGTCCGCGGCCGCTGGGAGACCTGCGCGATTGGGGTCGTCACCAATCCCTTGCCCGGCATGGAAGAGGCGTTCGTGATCGCCGGTAGCGATCGGCGGGGCACCGCCTACGGGGTGTACGAGGTGTCGCGACGGATCGGCGTTTCTCCCTGGTACTGGTGGGCCGACGTGTCGCCCAAGCGGCGCGACGCGCTTTACGTGAACCCCACTCGAGTCCGTGTCGGCCCGCCGGCGGTGAAATATCGCGGCATCTTCATCAACGACGAAATGTGGGGCATTCGTCACTGGGCCGAAGGGAACTTCGCGCCGGAGGAGGGTCGAGGCCTCGGACCGAAGACTCATCGCAGGATTTTCGAACTGCTGCTCCGACTGCGGGCCAACTACCTCTGGCCGGCCATGCATCGCCACACGATCCCCTTCAACTACTATCCGGAGAACAAGGTCGTCGCCGATGAGTATGCCATCGTGATGGGCTCCAGCCACATCGAACCCATGCTGCGAAACAATATGCATGGGGCGGAGTGGGACCAGGAGGACGGCACGGCGTGGAACTACCGGACCAACCGCCAGGCAATCCACGACTACTGGGAACGGCGAGTGAAGGCGAACGGCCAGTATGAGAACATCTACACGATCGGCATGCGCGGCAAGGACGACGAGGCGATGTACGCCGGCGGAAGTGTCGACGACAGAATCCGACTCCTGGAACGCATCTTCGCCGATCAGCGCGAAATCCTCGCCCAGCATGTCGATCCCGATGTCACCAAGGTGCCCCAGGTCTTCATCCCCTACACCGAAGTGTTGGGCCTCTACAACCGTGGTCTGAAGGTGCCCGAGGATGCAATCATCTGCTGGCCGGACGACAACTTTGGCTACATCCGCCGCCTGCCAACGCGAAAAGAGCGTGCCCGGGCCGGCGGGTCTGGCGTTTACTACCACATCCAATGGCTCAACGGGGCAACCACCGCCTACACCTGGCTGAACACCATGCCGCCGGCGCTGATCTGGGAGGAAATGCAAAAAGCCTACCAACACGATGCCCGCAGCCTGTGGGTGCTCAACGTGGGCGATATCAAGCCCGGCGAGGTGAGCATGGAGTTCTTCCTCGACATGGCCTGGCAGCCCGAGCGCTGGCGGCGGGACAACATTCACGAGTTCCTCGTGGAGTGGGCCGCGCGCGATCTCGACTCCCGCTTCGCCGAGGACATCGCCGACGTCATGCAGAAGCATTTCCAGCTCGGCTACACGCGTCGGCCCGAGCACCTGGTCCAGTATTCAGGCCGGCACGGCTGGCAATACTCCTGGTTCAGCCACGAACACCACGGCGATGAGGCCCAGCGCCGCCTCGACGCCTACGAGAAAATCGCCCGGCAGGCACGATCCATTTTTGAGAAGCTACCGCGAGAGCGGAAGGACGCCTTCTTCCAGTTGGTGCTCTATCCGGTCGAGTGTGCCTACCAGATGAACCGCAAGGTGATCAGTGCGGATCGGAGCATGAGCTATGCCGGTCAGGGGCGCACCAGCGCGGGCGAATACGCCGCTCGCGCGCGAGACGCCGAACGCCAGATCATCCAGCTCACGGATCACTACAACCGCGGGCTGATCACCGTGGGCGACAAGTGGAACTACATGATGACCTGGGCGCCGGGCCCATGGGGTCGGCAGCGGCACCAGTTCGAGATGCCGCCGCTGAGCAGCTTTGCCGGCAACGGCCCGCCAAGGCTCGGCGTGTCCCTCGAAGGCGGACGCCCCAACATTCTGGCCGATCTGAGCGTCTACACACGGCGCAAGCGGTTCATCGACCTGTTCAACCACGGCAAGGGTCCCATCGATTGGACGATCACCACGTCGGAACCCTGGATCATTTTGAGCCAGTCACGAGGACGGTTCGAAACCGAGCAGCGTGTGTGGATCGACGTCAAGTGGGATCGCGCACCGACGGGCGACGGCGCTGATGCGAGCTTGATCATCAAGGGAGCCGGCGATCGGCGCGAGGTGGTTGTGCCCATTTTCAACCCGGCATCGCCCCGACGCGATGAAGTGACGGGCTTCGTCGAAAGCCACGGCTGCGTGAGCATGGAAGCCGAGCACTTCTCGCGAAAGGCCGACCAGCCCGACGCGCGATGGGCGGTGGTTGAAGGGCTGGGCCGGTCCGGCGATAGCGTCACCGTGTTCCCTGCCGACGCCGCCACCCGAGGTGGCGCCGAGCAGATTCGCCAACGCAGTCCGAGACTCGAATACGACATGCACATCTTCCATACCGGTGAGGCGACCATCCACGTGGATTGCCTGCCCACGCAACCCGTCGGGCCGGAAGGCGGTGTCAGGCTGGCGATCAGCCTCGACGAGAATCAACCGCGCTTGCTGAGCACGACGACCCGGCAATCGGTCCTCTCGAACGTGCGACGCTGGACCGGCAAGCTCGACGTCGACTCCCCCGGATCACACACGCTGAAGGTGTGGATGGTCGATCCCGGCGTGGTGGTCGACAAGATCATCCTTTGTACCCAACCGATCGGCGAGTCGTACCTGGGCCCCCGCGAGTCGTACCGAGGCGGCCCGGATTAGTCGCCTGGCACACCGACCGATCACCGGGGTAGCGCGACATCGCCGCCGCACTGCCGCCGCACTGCCGCCCACTAACACCCGCCAACACCTACCAACACCCGCCAACACGCACGGGCTCTCGCCCACTCCCCGCCATCCCCAATCCTGCCCACCCCTGGAGGAAAACCGATGACCCTTTGCCACGCACGACTTTTCTTTGCGGCACTCTTGCTACTGGGAACTTGGGCTCTACCCGTGTCGGCCCGCGCGCAGGGTGGACGCGCCCAATATGAAGTGGCGAACCGGATTGAGATCGACCGCGTGCCGTCGGGCTTTCCCGTGCGGTTCTATCTGCTGACGCTGGGCGACCGGCAATACGCGGCCTACTACAACGCCGATCACCAAATGGTCGTCGCCGATCGCCCGCTCGGCGAGACCTCCTGGCGGAGGACCGAGCTTCCCACGCGCATCGGCTGGGACAGTCATAATTCCGTTACCATGGCCGCCGACAGCGAGGGTCGACTCCACCTGGCCGGCAACATGCACTGCGTCCCACTGATCTACTTCCGCACCCGCGACCCTGGCGATCCGACCACCTTCGAGCGGCAGCCGATGGTCGGACGCGACGAGCAGCGCTGCACCTACCCCCGTTTCTTCCGCGATAACGACGGCAGCCTGTTGTTCATGTATCGCTCCGGCGGCAGCGGCAACGGGCATCGGCTGGTGAACATCCACGATGCACAAGCCGACCAATGGCACCGCCTGCTCGACATGCCGCTGCTGGAAGGTGAAGGCGAGCGGAACGCCTATCCGCACGGCCCCGTTCAAGGGCCCGACGGACGGTTCCACATGATTTGGGTCTGGCGCGATACCCCCGACTGCGCGACGAACCACCATCTCTGCTACGCTCGTAGCGACGACTTCCGCACTTGGGAGTCGGCAGGTGGCCAGCCGCTACCTCTCCCCATCACGCTCGATGAGCCGGCAACCTGGGTCGATCCCGCGCCAACGGGCAGCGGCATGATCAACGGCGGGCAGCGTCTGGCATTCGACAGCCGTCAGCAGCCCGTGATCGCTTACCACAGGGCGGACGAGCGGGGTCACATGCAGATCTACGTGGCCCGCTTCGACGACGGAACCTGGCAAAGTCGCCTCGTCACCAACTGGGGCAAGGAAGTCCAATTCGGTGGCCGCGGCGCCATGCCCTTCATCGGGATTCGCCTCGGATTCCGCCATCTGCCGCCGAATCGATTCGTCATCGACTACCGCCATCGCGATTACGGCGCGGGCCAAATCGTCCTGGACGACGAGACACTTCAAGCGGTCGACGAGCAGATCGACATCAAACCAAAGCTGCCTCGCCGCCTGTCCCGACCGACGATCGACTTTCCCGGGATGCGAGTCCACCTCCTGCACGCTGACGGCGACGTTGCCGTTGAAGACGGCAACCGGATCCACGTGCTCCGCTGGGAGACCCTCGGTCCGAACCACGATCGACCGCGTCAGCCGCCGCTGCCGCCGGACAGCCCATTGGAACTGATCGAGCTGCAACCCCGGGGCGCGGACGGCTGAAGTCAGGCCACGACGTGATTCGGCATTCAGTCGCGCGGCGTGTGGATCGGGTGATCGAGGTAATGCTGGGCCTTGTCGCTGCCGGTGAGCTGTTCCTTCTCGGGGTCCCAGCCGAGCTTCTCGCCGGTGCGGATGGCGATGTGCCCGAGATGGCCAAGGGATGTGACGCGGTGGCCTACCTCGGCCGGTTCGAGTGTTTCCTGGCGGCTCCGAACGCAGTCGATGAAGTCTTGCTTCTCGCTCTTCATGCGGAAATGTTGATCATCCGGCTTGAGCTTGAGGCTCAATAGCGATTTCGGGTGGGCGTCCATTTCTTTGAACCCGGCGCGAACCCAGCCCTCGTCGCCCTCGATGAGGAAGTACGGCTTCTCGGTGCGGTAGGTCCATTCCAACCCGTCAGCGAACTTGTAGCGGATGTCGAATTTCAACAGCACGTTCCAGAAGCTCTCGGGCTTGGGATATGTGCCGGTGCCCTCGATTTCGACCGGGCCGGTGCGCTCGGTGCCGGTGGCCCACATGGCTCCGTTGTTCAGGTGCGTGCCCCAGTTGGTGATCATACCGTCGCAGTAGTAAAGGTGCCGCATCCAGCCTGGGCGAGCGTAGGAGCGTGGCGGGTGGACCCGTTTCTGTGTGTACGGTGCGCGCGGAGCCGGCCCCTGCCAGCGCTCGTAGTCGAGTTCCTTCGGCACCGGCATTTCCGGCTGAGGCGGACAAGGTATGTCGGTCTCCGGCACGCAGACGAGCACCTTTTGCACCTTGCCGATATAGCCGTTGCGGACGACCGACGTCGCCCAGTGTGCCGGTTCGCCGCTGCGGAACTCGCTGTCAACGCGAAACACCCGGTTGTACTTTCTGGCCGCCGCGATCAGTTGCTGCCCTTCGGCAATGGTTCGCGTGATCGGTTTCTCAAGCGCCACGTCCTTGCCGGCCTGCATCGCCTCCAGCGCCATGGGCGTATGCCAGTGGTCGGGCGTGCCGATCATTACCGTGTCGATGTCTTCCCGGGCGAGCACGTCCTGGTAGTCGAGGTACTTTTCCACGGGCGAGAATTTACCCTTCGCCTTGCCCGAATCGTACTGCTTCTTGACCTGCTTGGCTGCGTTATCCAAACGCCACGAGTCAACGTCACAAACGGCCAAAGCCTGCACACCCGGCGTACGGACGAACAGCGGAATGTTTTTGTGGTGAGTCTGCCGACCGCAACCGATGAACGCCATGGTGACGCGCGAGTTGGCTGCCGTTGCGCCGTCTCGACCGAGTGCACCGGCGGGAATCAGCGACGGGGCGGCTAGCGTTGCACAGCCGGCGCGACTGACCGTTCTCATAAAACGCCGGCGCGTTACGGGCTTGGGGGTGCGGCTGGTCATGAGTTTCTCCTTCGGGGGGGATGGCGGGGGTGTGATGTGTGGATGGTTGCGCTACCCGGTCACCCGAGCAACGTAATCGATTAAGTAGCGCACGTTTTCCGGCTCGGTTTCGTAGGGCAATGCGCCGGTGCCCAGGCACACGTTGGGGCGGTCACCGGCCAGATTCAGTACGCGATCGGCCTCGGCCTCGATCTGCTCGTGCGTTCCCGAGGCGACGATTCTCAAGTCCATATTAATACGGATGCGGATGTCTTGTCGATCCGTGACCTTCGCCATGAAGGTGGGTTGGTCGGTTTCGAAGGGAGCAACCAGGTAACCGGTGCCGGTCTCAATCATGGCTTCGACAATCGGCGCCGTGTTTCCCCCGATAATACAGGGAATGGGATGCCCGACCACTTCACCGATCCGCTGCATGATCTCCTTCAGGGCGGGCAACTCGATCCGCCGAAAAGCGGCGGGTGAGAGCATCGGAGGGCAAGCGGCCGACTCGAAGAACGCCACGTCGACCCCCGCTTCTTTGATCGCCCGCGCGAATCGCACCTGCCCCTCGACCAGGTGCAGCATGGCGTCGGCCACGGTGGCCGGCTCAGTGGCCGACTGAAGCAACAGCGTGTTGAAGCCGACCAGATTGCTGGCGATCGAGAATGGCCCGCTCACCGGGACCCGGATATCCGCCTCGGGGAAGCGCTCGGTCAGACGACTAGCCACTTCGATTTGCACGGGGATGCGGCCGTCGGTCGCCGGGTTGAGCGGCGGCAATTCAAGCAGATCGGCGGCTGACGAGAGCGGATGGTGGTCGATGCCCGGGATGCCCTGGCCGGTCGGCTCCGAGACCACGGCGCCGTAGGCCTCCGGCTCGAGGTTGTAGATGTCGATGCCCGGCATGATCGGCGTGTGTTGGTAGAACTCGTAGGCCGCCGCGTGAGCCTGGTAGATCAACTCGCCATCGCGCGACACCTCCCAGGGCGACCGACCTAGAAACTTCGCTGCATGTTCGTAAACCGAAGGGGAAACTTCCATCATAACTCGTTGGCTCCAAGCGGTAGGTCAGACACGGGGTGCCTGACAAAGCGAACTGGTAAATCCACCTACGCGGTCACACCCGGGGTGTATACCGACGGAACTACGTCTCAATCATTCCGCTGCCGGCTGCACGTCCATCTCCTCGATATCCTCCGGCAGCGGCTTGTCCTTGGTTTCCGGAGCCCAAATCAAGGCCACCGCGCCGACGACGTAGATGCCGGCCATCAGCGCCGCGGCGGTGCGGAACGACATCAGCGTACTCAGCCAGCCCAGCACGATCGGCGCCGGTGCGGCCAGGTAGCGAACCGTGTTATAACAGAACCCCACACCCACACCTCGCAGCTTAGTGGGGAACAGCTCGGGAAAGTAGATCGAGTAGCCGGCGAACAGCGAGAACTGGGCGAAGCCCATCATCGGCAGCATCCAGTAGGCGTCGGCGGCCGAGTCGAGATTATTGAACACGTACACCGTGGTCAGAAAGCTTAACGTGAACGCACCGGCGAAGGCCAGCCGGCGGCTGAGCATCGAAGCAATTAGTGTGAAGCCGAGCATCCCGAAGAACGCGCCAACATCTTGTCCGGCGGTGCCCCAGGCCCGGACTTCGTCGATCCGAGTCTGAGGTTGTCCCTCTAGGGCCGTGGTGATCAACTCGGGCGAGAAGAACCCGATGCCCCAGAGCCCCACCATGCCGGAAAGCCCGAGCAGCAACCCGATGATCGTGTTGCGGCGCCAGCGGCGATCCTTAAACAGTTGAAAGGGCGAACCGACCGAGCCGGTTTGATCTCCTTGGCGTGCGGCGTCGCGCATCGTCATCCAGGCCTCCGGCTCCCGGAGCAGCATGGCGATGGGGATCACCAGCAGCGAAGGCAGAATGCCGACGAAAAACAGCACTCTCCATCCCGCCAGGCCGAAGTACGATGACTCGGCTCCCGGCTGGATCCAGAGGCTCACCAGCGAGCCGGCCATGTTCCCCAGCGCGGCCAGCACTTGCAGCGAACCGAGTGCGATGGGGCGAAAATTACCGGGCACCGTCTCGGCCACCAACGTGGTGGCGGCGCCAAACAGCCCGCCGATACCCAACCCAACCAGAAAGCGATAGATCACGAAGTCCACCCACGAGACCGCCAACCCGGAAACGCCAGTGAAGACCGAATAGACCAGCAAGGCGGCGGCCATTGTTTTCACCCGCCCCCAGCGGTCGCTCAAAATGCCGAAGCCGATCCCGCCGGTCGCCCATCCGAGAATCAAGGCCGTAGTGGCATAGCCAAGATAAGTCTTCACCACGGCCGGGTCGGTGACCCCGGGGCTGAGCAGGTCGGTCAGAGCCGATTCGCGGGCAAGAATGAACAGCCTAGCGTCCATGCAATCGAACGCCCAAGCCGCCGCGGCGATCAGGATCACTGCCCATTGATAGCCCGTCACCCCGGCCAGGATGCCGCTATTCTCAGAGCCGTTGCCGATCTTTTGCTTCGCGCTCATGGGCGTTTCTCCTTCGCGCGAGATCCCACTCGCGCGTGGTGCGTTCGCTTATCGCATACAGCTTCTCTTCCTCCACCTCGACTCCCAGACCCTTGCGGGACATGAGCCACGGCGTTCTCGATGCGGATTGGTTCTCGGAAAATCGAAACAGCCAGAAATTGCGGACCGTTGAGTCCTGCCGCCGTGGGCAGGCCATGGGCGTCATACAGCCCAAGCGCGGCGGCCGGGGAGATGTCGAGGTCGGGCAGGCCACTTCCGACCCACCGCATCCCGTTTTCGACGCGGAGGTCGCTCTGATCACGGCAGGATGTTAGCCCCCCGCAGCGCGGCGCCTTCATCGCCACTCCATCGTGCATTTTCAGATTGTTGAATTCACCTAGTTCCACGGGGCGGACCACGCCTTCGTCCATTAAGATGGGTGCCCGATTCGATTCAGCGGCGTGATCGGGCTGCCCCCCCCGGGCTGCCCCCCCCGAGTCGCGCGCCGGCGATAATATACGATTTCCGCGGGACACCAACACACGCTTTCACGTCGAATCAAACCATTCTCCGCGAAAAAACGTGAACTGGCCCGCAAGTTTTGCTATATTCACGAAAGCCACACAACCGCCGCCGTGACCGACTTCATTCCGCATTATGAACTTAGAACGGCACCGATCCGGCTCCGTCTAGCTTGACCGACCTGAGGAGAATAATATACAATACAGGCATGTCGATAGCAACCCCCGATACAAGACACCCGGGCCACCCCGATCTCGATGGCCGCGCTGGTGCGTTGCGTTCCCAGATCGTCGAGCGACTGATCGGTGAGATTGTCAGCCGCCGCATCCAGCCCGGTGAGAAGCTAGCAATCAGTAAACTGGCCGACCAATTCGGCGTCAGCGCCACCCCGGTGCGCGAGGCCCTGATCGAATTAAGTGAAACTGGCGTGGTCGAATGGCAGACCAATCGCGGTGCCCTTTGCCGACCCTTCGGACCCCGCCAAATCCGCGAACTCTACGATCTCCGCCGACTGCTCGAAACCGAGGCCCTGCGCCGCTCCTACGATCACCTGGGCTATGAAGAGTTGGTCGATCTCCGCCACCGCACCCAGCAGATGGCTTCGCGCGGCGCGGCCCAAGATTTCGGCCAAGCCTATGACGCCGATCGCGGCCTGCATCGGCTGCTGGCCAATCGCTGCCAGAACGAGCGGCTCGCCCACGAATTGCACCGCTACGACGGGCTCATGGCCGCCATGTGCCGCTCGGTGCACAACGCCGACGACAGCCTGACGATCGGCCTTACGGAGCACGTGGAGATCATCGACTCACTTCTGGCCGGCGATCCGGAACGAGCCCGACTGCAGCTCGGACACCACATCGTGGCCACCGGACATCGAATCGCGGGGATTCTTTTCCCCCAACGGCGGTTAAACGCCCCTTGATGCCTGCCCTACCGCGATGGTCCCTTTCCCCGACGCTGCCGCCGCCGACCCTTGCCACCGCGGCCGGCCAGCGGATTCCCAATTTCGCCGGAGTCAAGTACACCTGCGCAACGGTGCACGAATATCAAACCTGCACGGAAATGGACGGAGGTCACTGGGATGTCCTTCAGGGAACCGATGAGATGCTCCTCTCCGCCCTGGCCGTTGGCTGCCGCGGGGCGGTCCCGCGGCGACAATGAGAATGAACTTGATCGGGAGGATGCCGAGCCGCACACTCCAGAGAGCGATGACGCCCGCTAGATCGCCGTGATCGACACAGTTTTGGCTCAGTTGAACTGGGTCAATGGCCAACTGGGTCAATCAAAAACGCCGACGCAAACGCTTAATTGAAAAGCACTTGCGACGGCGGTGAAATCCAAAGCGGAGGGCACGGGATTCGAACCCGCAACCCCGGAACGGGGCACCTCATTTCCAATGAGGCTGCTAGCCATTCGCTTACCCTCCGTAGCCCGACCAAAGATAGTCGCGGCCAACGCGGATCATCTCCGGCGCTAACCGGCGCCGCTAATCAACTTGATGAAGTCGTCGTTGGAATCGAACTTCCCGAGTTTGGCCGTCAGTTGTTCCATCGCATCGACGTGGTGCATGCTCGAGAGCGTGCGCCGCAGCATGGTGATCGCGTGGAGCCAGTCGGGCGGCAGGAGTTTCTCTTCGCGGCGGGTGCCGGATTGGGTGATGTCGATCGCCGGCCAGATGCGTCGATCGGCCAGTTTCCGATCCAACACCAGCTCCATGTTTCCGGTGCCTTTAAACTCTTGGAAGATCAGCTCGTCCATGCGACTGCCGGTGTCGACAAGAGCCGTCCCGACGATCGTCAGCGATCCGCCCTCTTCGAACAGCCGGGCCGTGGCGAAGAGCTTCTTGGGAATGTCCATGGCCTTGATGTCCACGCCGCCGCTCATTGTGCGTCCGGTGTTGCCGACCCACTTATTGAACGCGCGGGCGAGCCGGGTGATGGAGTCCATCAACATGACGACGTCCTGGCCCATCTCGGCCAACCGCTTGCAGCGTTCGACGACGAGTTGCGAGAGCCGCACGTGGCTTTCGATGTCGCGATCGAGACTGCTGGCCACGACTTCGCCGTTGACCGCCCGTCGCATGTCGGTCACTTCCTCGGGACGCTCGTCGATCAGTAGGACGATGAGCTTCACGCCGGGAAAGTTCTGCGCGACGCCTTGGCTGATGTGCTGCAGGAGGATCGTCTTGCCGGTGCGGGGCGGGGCGACGATCAGTGCTCGCTGCCCCTTGCCCAAGGGTGTCAGCAGGTCCATCACGCGGGTGGTGAGCGGCTGGGCACCGGTTTCCAAGCGGAGCCAATACTCCGGGTTGATGGGCGTGAGTTCGTCGAAGGTTTTGACGTCGCGATAGTCGTCGGGCTTCATGCCGTCGACTTCCTCGAGTTCCTTCAATCGCGGCCCTTGCTGTTTGCGTCCCGGTTGCACCTGACCTTTCAGATGCAGACCTTCACGCAAGCCATACTTGTCGATCATGCTGCCGGGCACGAAGGGGTCGCTGAGTTGGCGAACGTAGTTCGCCTCCGGGTCGCGGAGGAACCCGTAACCATTGGGGTGCATTTCGAGCACGCCGCCGCCGGGACGGATTTCCCCGCTACCACCTTCGTCGGCGCTGCCCTGGGGTCGCCGCCCATTGTCCTGCACACGGCCGGGGCGCGGGCGTTTTCTTCCGGCAACCTGTGAGCCCCCCCGTCCGCCGGAACGACCCTTCTTACGTTTAGACATTCTCTACCACCCTTGGGAAGTGAAAACTCGGCGGGAGCAACGTGCAACGCCTTGACGCGGGACACCGTCGCTCCAGCCATTGTTGCTTTGGTCGTGGGCTTTGCCCCCGACCTGCCAAATGTGCATCCGTTCTGGGTTTGGCTCTTTCAAGGAGACCTTGAACGCCCTGATGAAAAACTCTCCACCCCCGCCTGGCGGCCACCAAGAGAGCCGACTCGCTTGGAGCCCGGGGACCGCCCCAGGTTATTCGCCCGGTTCACTGTTTGCTTCGCCAACTGGAAGGTCGAGGCAAGATCGGCGTGTCGGCCAACTTGGCTGGCGCGTTACGAAGCCGAGCGTTTCCTGTTGCCTCGGCTCAATGAAGCCGTTGGCCGAGTCGTGAGGATCACGAAGCCGCTCGTCTTCCGCCGAGGGAACGAAAGCGACGAGTGATATCGCCGGGGACTCGACCTTGCGCGATTTGCAGATCGCGACCGAAGTGCCTGAACGTCAGGCAGACATCCTCCCACACGATCTTAACGGTATGATTGTCGCTGTCAAGCCTCGATCAACCTGACCACAACCGGATGATAGGGACGTAGGGCCAAGGGAGCGACCATCGTTGTTGGCCGACGGCGTCCGTTTGTACTATCGTCGGCCGTCGCAGCGGCGCTGCTGCCGTCGGCGTCCGATCCGTAACGCGGTCCCGAAAAATGGCGTCGCCGAACTTGATCCGCCAAAAACCATCGGCCGAAATTGGGCACCATCCATCGAGGGATCCCAATTCCGATGGGTCGACATGGCATGGGGAGCAATGGCCCCCCAAAAAACGCCATGCCAAGCCGGGGCATCAAGATGGCCGATTCGGCCACGGGACTTACCTAAACCGGATTGAAGAATCGGGCCGGCCCGTTGCTGGCCAGCCATCGAATCCGGAGCATTCGCCTCAAACTTCCCTTACGTATACAACATTTTGGACAACCCCGCAAGCCCAAAACCGGGAAAAACGAGACGCAGCGGCAGAATTTTGCCTAAACCGCAAGATTTCTCGTCACGCCCACCACCCTCCTAACCGATAATAACTCCCAAACCAGCATCATCGGCCAAATCACCCCCCTAGCGTGGGAAGGTGGGAGCTATGCGCACTTTGCGAGGAATTACGGCAACTTGTCTCGTCGCCCTTTCCGCGACCGTCCATGCCCAAACAGGCCCGATTGCCTGGCAGTCGGACTTGACCGAAGCCCGGCGGACGGCGGCCCATACCGACCGCATGGTGATCGCCTATTTCTGGGGGCCCTACTGCGGCTACTGCAAGCAGATGGAGTCGGAAACGCTTGCCAATCCAGGTGTTGCGGCAACGATTAACCGCCACTTCGTCCCGGTGAAGATCAATCAGCAGACGGCCCCCGAAGTCGCCCGAAACATGGGCGTCCGCGGCCTGCCCACAACGCTCGTCCTCTCGCCGGAAGGCGAAATCATCGACCGGATGCGAGGCCGGGTCCCGGCGGCCGAGTTGGCGAATCGACTGCAGCGGATCAGCACATCGCTGGCCAGCCACCGGTCGGCTGACGCCGCCGGCCCGCGACCGCCGGTCGATGGGGCCCGACGTACTGCCGCCAATCGAAACCAGCCGCCGAGTAGTCCGCCTTCAACCCAGGCGGGGCCGCCCTCGTCGCTAGCCCGGCGGGCGAACGTGCCCCCGGCGAATCCCCGCAACGTCCCACGTGGGACACCTCCAGGCCCAAGTCAACCTCCGGCGATGGCCGGTGGGACCCAGAACCCGGCGTCTCCCGGTACCCCATCCGCCGGACCTCAAGCCAACGAGCTGGTCGGCCCGCGCTATGGGTCGATGGCCTCGCAACCACCGTCGGTCGCTGGGCAGCCGCCACTGGAGCCACGCAACCCGGCTGGAGCGGCTGCCCATCCTGCTTACGGGAGCTACGGTCGCGGGGCTGGCCAAGCACGCCCCGCGCCCACCGGCGGGCCGCGCCCCCAGCCAGCTTCGCCTTGGCAGTCGGCCGGCGGTGACCGCCTCGCCGGGATGGCGCCGAATCATCGCGGGCCGCAGCCACCACAACAGCCTTACGGGCCGCAGCCTCCCGGACCACAGGCTCGGCAAGTCCAGCCGCAACCGACACAGCCAAGTCAACGGCCGGCTACCGCCGAACAGCCGGGGACCAACCCGCCGCTGGCCCTCGACGGTTACTGCGTGGTCTCGCTGTGGCACGACATGAAGTCGCGGAACCGCCGTTGGACAGTGGGTGACAAGAGCCACGGCGTGATCCACCGCGGTCGGACATATCTGTTCTCGGATGCGGACAAAGCGCGGCGATTCTTCGAAAATCCGGACCGTTACGCGCCGGTTTACTCCGGCTGCGACGTGGTGGTGGCCGCCGAGCAAGGCCGGAAGATCGAGGGGCAGCGAAGCCACGGGGCCATGTTCGGCGACCGAATCTACCTCTTCTCCAGCGAAGAGTCGCTGCAGAAGTTCGAGAACAACCCGAACCGCTATGCGGGTTTGGCCCACGAGGGCCTACGGACGGGCTTTATTCCGCGGGCGTCGATGCCACGGTAGTGGCCGGGCTGCGGGTGTGTCGCGGCTTGCTCCGGGCTGGATGGCAGCAGGCCGTCGTTTGCCGCCGATGCGCAATCCGGCGGCTACTGGTCCCGAATCACGCGTCTTCAACCATGCGTGTCAGCCGCACCACTTGAATGCGGACCCCTTCCAAATCGGGATTCAGCCGCAACGCCCGGCGAAAGCTCTCCAGGGCCGAGATGTAGTTCTCCAACTCCATGTAGGCCTGCCCCATGGTTGTGGCCGCGGGGAAGTGATAGGGGTTGATCTCCAAGGCCTCATGGCAGTCGCGCACCGTCTCGGGAAACATGCGTTTACCGAAGTGCGCCATCGCGCGCTGACTCCAAGCCTCGGCCAGGTAGGGCGCCTCGTCGATGATTTCCGTGGCCCGACGGATGGCGTCGTCCCAGCGGCGTGCGGCGTTCATGCGGGCCGCCACGGCCAGCGTTTCGCGCTGACACTCGTTGCCTGCCCTATTCCAAAGGTTACGGATGCCCGCCTCGGCCAGGGTGCGGACGGTGCGATCGTCGTCGAGCAGCGCGCGACCCATCGTATGGTTCGAGGAGTAATCACCCAGTTGCCCCAGGGCAAGAATGGCCGCCCGACGCACCTTCCGATGGGGATGCGAGCCAAGCCGTTCCAGTGTGCCGGGGGCGTAGTGTTGGGCCACGTCGCGACGGAAGAGCTGCGAGTTCTGGCTATCCAGGTACTGCTCGTATAGTTGTGCGATCAACGGTAATCGGACAGGAGATTCACTCACGGTGTTCAACTCCGCGATTAAGGGAAAGCTAGCTCTTCTCGGGCATCATTTCGTACTGCAGTGCCGACAAGAGTCCATTGTAATCGGTCGCGGCTCCAATTCCAGCGAAAACCATCGGTTCGCCACGGCGAGCGCTTCCCACAAGCGGGGTTTTCGAGCACAATGGAGGACCCGAGGAGCTTCCGATGATCGAAACGCTGCTTGCACCACGGAAACCGCTGCGCCGTCGAGACTTGCGGCCCCGAAACACCAGCCGGCGGCACGCCGTGTGCGGGCGCAGTGTTGGAGATGTTCCTCGCTGCGGCGGGGCAAAGGGACCTTCGCTGCGAGAACCGCCGACCGAAATATGGCCCATCCGGCCACAGCGCGCCCTGCCGCGGCTGGTCCTAGTCGCGCTGGTCCTAGTCGCGCTGGTCCTAGTCGCGCTGGTCCTAGTCGCGCTGGTCCTAGTCGCGCTGGTCCTAGTCGCGCTGGTCCTAGCCGGGCTGACCTCGGCCGGGGCCGGGCTCGCCCTCGGGGCCCCCGCTTCTCCGCCCGCGCTGGCGACCGGGCCAAACCTTCGCGAGCGTCTGGCCGAGCCGATCGGGCTGACCTGGAACGAAACGCCGCTACGCGAGAGCCTCTATCGCCTCGGGCGGACTCGCGGCGTGGGCGTACTGCTGGATCGTCGCATCGATCCGGAGCGCGAGGTCACCCTCTCGGTCCACGCCACGCCGCTGCGCCTGGTATTCGGTGAGATCGCCAGTCGGGCCGATTTGCAGGGCACATGGGTTGGACCGCTGGCCTATTTCGGCACGCCGCGGATAGTTGCCCAGTTGGAAACGCTCGCCGAGCGCGCGCATCAGGCGATCCGCGGGCTGCCCACGGCGAGCGCTCAACGCTTGGCCCGACGGCGCGGCTTTGCCTGGCCCGACTTCACCACGCCGCGCGATTTACTCAACCGCTTGGCTGAAGAAGCCGAGGTGGAGTTGGTGGGCATCGAGAACATCCCGCACGACCTGCTGGCCGGCGCGAACCTGCCACCCATGCCGTGGTGCGATCGGCTAACGGTGATCCTTTTGCAGTTCGACCTCACCTACCGGCTGACCGACGGCGGAGGCAAAGCCGTGCTGATGCCCATCCCAAACGATTTGGTACCGGAAGGGATCGCTGCCGACAGTCGCCCCACCGGAGGCGGACGAACCGGACAGGCCGGCGCGGATGGCACATCCGCTGTTGACCCCGCCATGATCCGGGTCGATCAGATCACGATCGATCAGGTGCCAGTCGGAGCGGTGCTGCGGCAACTGGCCCGGCAACTGGATCTGCAACTGGACATCGACCAGCAACGGATCGACGAGGCGGGACTATCGCTTGAGACGCGGGTCTCGGTCCAAGCCCAGGGCGTCACCCTGGACGAACTACTGCGCCAAATCGTCGACGGCACGGGCCTCTCGCTCCGCCGCGAGGGCCGGACGCTTTCGGTTGGTCCAGAAGCGGAGCGGTGAAGGGCAGGGCGAACCGAATGCAATTTCCCTACCGCACACACCGCTCCGCACAACAGCTCCACGAATCAGGTTTACGAATCGTTCCTAACCGCCGCAACCAACAGAACTCTTTCCAACCACCCGAGGCCCCACCATGCGAGGACCGACCGCCTACTTCGCCCGGCTGACCGGCCGCCCACTTCTTGCGCTGCTCGCCGTGGCCATCTTGCTTCACCCCGCGTCGCTACTGGCCAGCGAAGGAGAACCGGACACAGCAACCGAAGCCCTGGCGTCGGCCGCGGGGCGTCCCAACATCGTGTGGATTTTCACCGAGGACATGAATGACTGGATGGGCTGTTATGGCGACTCGACGGTACCCACGCCGCACATCGACCAGATCGCCCAGCGTGGCACCCGCTTCACTCGGGCGTACATGCCGGCGGGCGTCTGCTCGGCCACCCGCTCGGCGCTCGCCCTGGGCGCCATGCAGACATCGCTGGGCGTGCACAACCACCGTTCCTCGCGCCGCCGCGTGCCGGGCGAGGAGATTCATCTGCCAGCCGGCGTGAAGACGTTTTACGAGTTACTCCGCGAAAATGGCTACTTTGTCACCACGCAGGGTATAAACAAGAACGACTTCAACTTCATTTGGGAGGCCCGCGACCTGTACGATATCGACGCTTCGCGCCAGCCGCTCGACAAGCCCGTCTGGCGCGGCCGACCGGCGGGGACACCGTTTTTCGCGCAGATTCAACTCCGCGGCGGCAAGAACAGTGGCCGGTGGCAAGGCGAGGTCGATCCGGCGGAGGTTGACGTGCCGCCCTATTATCCCGATGTTCCGGTCATTCGCCGGGAGATCGCCCATCATTACGACACGATCAAACAGACCGACAACGAAGTGGGCCGCGTAATCGACGCCCTTGAGCGGGATAACCTCCTCCAGAACACCGTCGTGTTCTTCTTCACGGACCATGGCATGCGACTCTATCGGCACAAGCAGTGGCTTTACGAGGGCGGGATTCGCGTGCCCGTGGTCGTGGCCGGACCGGGGATTCCTCAGGGCAAGGTGCGCGATGATTTGATCAGTGGCATCGATCTGACGGTCACCACGCTGGCCTTGGCCGGCATCGAGCCGTCCGAGTGGATGGAAGGGCGCAATCTGTTCGCCCACGATTATCAGCCCCGGGAGTACGTGGTCAGTGCCCGCGACCGCTGCGACTACACCATCGACCGCGTTCGGGCAATCACCACCGAGCGATATAAGTACCTCCGCAATTTCCTCACGGATCGGCCATTCATGCAGCCGCAGTACCGCGATGGCCGCAAATACATGGAGGTGCCCCGTCAGTTGCACAAGGAGGGCAAGCTCAACGCCGTGCAGGCGTTTCCCTGGCGCGAGCAGCGCGTGCCCGAGGAGTTATATGACCTTAAGAACGACCCGCACGAAATCCGCAATCTGGCCGACGACCCGGCTCACGCCGAGGTACTCGCCCGACACCGGGCGCTCCTGACCAGCTGGATCGACAAAACCGGCGACCAGGGCCAGCAGCCCGAGAGCGCTGATTCCCTCCGCGGCGTACTCAAGCGATGGTCGAAGCAGGCGGTGAATCCAGAGTATGAGCGGGCGCGCGAAAAGGAATCAAGTCGCGCGGCGCACTCGAAGAAGGAGGTGACATTGTTGGACATCGACAGACACGTTACCTTTTTGATCAAGCCTGAACAGCCCGCCAAGATTGACGACCGAAAGCCCTGGGTGTGGTATGCGCCCACGCTTCACGGTCATCACCCCGGCAAGCACGAACGGTGGATGTTCGAGCGTCTCGCGGCCAAGGGGATTGCCGTTGCCGGCGTGGATGTTGGCGAATCGTACGGCAACCCCGACGGGCGCAAGGTCTTTCAAGCGTTTTATGAAGACATGATCAGTCGGGGTTTCAGCCGCCGTCCTGTACTGCTGGCCCGGAGTCGCGGCGGTCTGATGCTCTACAACTGGGCGGTCGAGCATCCCGACTGCGTGGCGGCGGTCGCGGGCATTTATCCGGTGACCAATCTTGCCAGCTATCCCGGGTTGAGGAAAGCTGCCCCGGCCTACAAGATGACACCCGAGCAACTGCGCGGTAAGCTCTCCGAGCACAATCCCGTCGATCGGATCGAGACGTTGGCCGACGCCCGCGTCCCGATCATGCACATTCACGGCGACGCCGACGACGTGGTGCCGTACGACGAGAACTCCGGCCTGCTCGCCAAGCGGTACCGGAAGCTGGGCGGACCCGCTGAAATGCTCCTCGTCCAGGGCCGAGGGCACGACCTCTGGGAGGGCTGGTTCCGCTCCGAGAAGCTTGTCAACTTCATGCTCGAACATGCGTTGGCCGAGCCCGTGGACAGTTCGACATCGCCGGGGAAACCCTCACCCGCCAACGATGCGCCGCCGGAGTTGGAGCCGGGTACCCAAGTCACGATCGAGGGGACGTTGCGCGGCGGAATGATGGCCATCGGGGGCGAGACCACCGGCTGGGTCTTGCAGTACGGCGCGGGAGATCGCAATTCGCGCATCGAAGTAGACATGCGGAAGATCCGCAACCCCCAGGCCTACGACGGCACTCGCGTCACCGTGACCGGCAAAGTCGATGTGAAGAACTACGTGGAGCGAGGCCGGGTGAAGATCCTGCGGGCAAGTCGCGTCCGCCGATCACAATAGCATCGAAGAGAATACCCCTCGCGCGCAGAGCACACGAGGGGCCTTGATTCGTCCGGCGGATTTCCGCGCGCGGTTCAACGCGGCGGCATTTAGCAGCCGTGCTTTTCCAGCTTTTCGCGAAGTGTGTCGGCCGTGAAGGGCTTGACCAGGTAGTCCGACACGCCGGCTTGGATGGCCTGCATCACGCGGCCCTTTTCCGCCTCGGTAGTCACCATGATAATCGGCACGTTGGCGTCTTGCGTGCGGATTTCCTGGACCACTTCGATGCCCGTCTTGCCGGGCATGTTCCAGTCGGTCAGCACCAGATCGAACTGACCGGGCTTGAACAACGAGACGGCTTCCGATCCATCGGCCGCTTCGGTCGTCTCGCTCACGCCGACCGCTTGAAGGGAGCGGAGGATGATCTTGCGCATGGTGCTGGAATCGTCGGCCACGAGTACACGAGTGCTCATTTTATTGCCTCACTGCCTTGGGAGATACTTGAATCGGGCATGTACCGTCGATCGCCCGGCGGAGGTCTGCCCCGACTCAGGCCATCGTGTAAACATAGGTTGCGGGCCGGGCTAGTCAAACTCAGCCGAGCCGGCTTGCCGCTCCGGAATCGCGCCCGCGGTGGATTTTCTCGCCCGTAACGGTTCAGCTTCTATATACGCCTTCTATAAGCGTCTGACGAAGCGAGAATGGTGGCTCCCCCTGCTCGCGCGGGCAATGGCATGCTTCTGGTGGCGGAAACGTGACGTATTTCTGGAGCAATTATCTTGCCCCCCCGGGCTATGCCAGGGTAAACAGGGGGAATCGCGCGCCCGAGGTGCCATTCACTTAACGACTTGCGCCTTTCCGCTTGCTGGGAAATTTGATCAGCCCGCAGCTTGCAAAGCATTTTTCTGACGTATAGTTGACGCGAGAGCGGGCATTGCCGCTCTTGGCCGCGTCATTGTTTTGCCGGCCGCGTAAGGGGGCATCGACCACCTGAACACTTCACACACGCCGAACACGGCCAACCGCGTTCGGTACCGTCCTTGTTTCGCATTCCACAAGGAGCAAAACCGTGTCCACTACGACTCAAGAGACTCTCGCCCAAGAGACCCAGACCCATCAAGCCGAGGGCAGCGGCACCATGCAACTGGTGAGCTTTCGCTTGGCTCAAGAGGAATACGGCGTCGAGATCACCAAGGTGCAAGAGATCATCTTGCTTGGCGAGATCACCCGCGTGCCGCAAACGCCGCCATATATTAAGGGCCTGATCAATCTCCGCAGCACGGTCATTCCGATCGTCGACTTGCGGCTCCGATTCGGCCTGCAACAAGAGGAAGCCACCGACGAAACGCGGATCATGGTCGTCAACGTGGCGGGCAAGACCATTGGCATCATCGTCGACGCAGTGAGCGAAGTCTTGCGGATCCAGCAAGACCAGATCGCCCCGCCGCCGCCGACGGTGGCCGGACTGGGTCGCGAATACCTCACCGGCCTGGTCAAACTCGACACGCGACTGTTGATTCTGCTCGACATCGACAAGATCCTCGGCGAGGAAGAAGTGGCCGCCGTCGAAGCCGCCACCGCCGGACTGTAAACACAAACGGGGGGTCGGGCTGGGTCCATCCCTCGCGGTGACCCAGCCCGATATATCCCTCGCGGCCCTGGGGCGGAGGACGCTGCCCGCACGCCGTGGTCGCCTTCGTCGCGACCCACCGCGGCCTCGCAGCCGCCCACCGACCAAGCAACCCCGAGCCTCCCACCGCTAGCCAACTCCACCCGCCCAACCACGTCGCACCCGCCACGCGTACCGCGTCCCGCCCTGCCTCCGACGTCAACTCGCCCGAACATCACCCACCCCCATGACCACCGCCCCAACCGTTGTCGCCCCGGTTCTGCCTCCTGGCGAACTACAACAAGTCACCGACGGCGAATTGAAGAAGTTCGCCGAGTTGATCTACGAGCGCACCGGCATCCGTGTTTCGCCGCAGAAGAAGACATTGCTTTCGAACCGATTGCGTCGCCGCCTGCGGGTAACGGGCATCAAGACATTCGGCGAGTATTTCCGCCATCTCAAGGGTCTGCGCAGCCGCGATCCGGAGTGGGACGGTTTCCTGCAAGAGATCACCACCCACGAGACCTACCTGTTCCGCGACGAAGCCCAATGGAAATGGTTTCGAGATGAATACCTGAGCGAGATTTCGAATCTGGCGCGGGCGGGGAAGATGCAGCGGAAGCTTCGCGTTTGGTCCGCCGCGTGCAGCACCGGCGACGAGGCGTTCACCGTAGCCACCTGCATCGCCGCCGCGCTGACCAGCTACAGCCAGTGGAACATTACGATTCTCGGCACCGACATCGGAACCGGTGCGGTGGAACAGGCTCAAACGGCCCTCTTCGGGGAACGGGCCATGCGCTTGGTGCGCCCCGAGGATCGTCGGCGCTTCTTCACCAAGGCGAAGGACGCCGACCTGTGGCAAGCACGCCCGGCCTTGACCGATATGACACGCTTCCGACAACACAACCTGTTGGAGCCGTTGCGTGAACCCCCGTTCGATTTGGTCATCTTGAAGAACGTGTTGATCTACTTCGACCCGGCTTCGAAGAAGACTGTCATGAACAACATTCGAGCCATGGTGCGGCCCGGCGGCCTGATGATCGCCGGCGCCGCGGAGGGCGTGGCCGACATGTTGCGAGACTTCGATCGCCTTCACCCTTGGCTCTACCGCAAGCCAGCCACCTCCCGGAGCTAGGACCATGAGCGAGTTGGACGCCGTCGCACGCGACGAATTTTTCGACAGTCTGCTCGGGGACTTCCTTGATGAGTCGGGCCAGTTGCTCGGCCGGCTCAACGAGAACCTCTTGCAGTTGGACGAATGGGTCGGCGCGCTTGCGGACGAACACACTGAAAGCTGCGATGAAGATCTGCTCAACGAAATGTTCCGGGCCGCCCACAGCCTAAAGGGGCTCTCGGCCATGCTCGGGCTGACCGACATCAACACCTTGACCCACAAGGTGGAAAACGTCTTCGACGCCGCGCGCAAGGACGAGTTGGTCGTGCGGAGCAACGTCGTGGAGTTGATGTTCCAGGCCATCGACCGCCTCACCGCCCAGGTCGAGGCCCTCAAGGACCCGGACGCCGAGTCGGTCGCCGCCGGCGAGATCATCGACGACATTGGGAGCCTGCTTCGGGAAGCGGGCGCGGAACGCAACGCGTCGTCTCAATCCGACGCTGAGAACGCCCTCTCGGACCTCACCGCCGACGTCGCCAAGGCCGAACCAACCGACACGGCAACAGACGCGGCAACCGACGCCGCCCCGGCCCAGGCCGCCACCACCCCCGCGGGCGTCCCGCAGTCGGGCCAAGCCGTTGCCGAACTTACCGGCCAAGCGTCGGACACCCCGGCCGCGGACGGTGACGAAACGTGGACTGTCCCTGGCGACGCACGATCGCCGGAGTCGGAAGTCGATCTATTCGCCGACATCGGCGATGAATCCGAGGCTCCGTCGAAGTACCTCTCGATCTTCATCGACGAGGCCGAACTTTCCCTGGATGACCTGACCGAACGGCTGCTGGCCGACGAAGAGGAAGCCGAGGGGGAGACCGTCGAAAAACTGCTCGTGACGGCTCATCGCATCAAGGGATCGGCTGCTTCCGTGGGACTGAACCGGGCGGCGAAGCTGGCCCACCTGATGGAAGACGCCCTGCAGACGCTCAACGATACGAAGCGGCCCCTGACCCCAGCCATCACCGACGCGCTCCTCGCCGGCGCCGACGGACTGCGGCGGTTCGTCGAAGGGCTCAAGGTCGGAGAGTCGCGCACCGAAGATTTCAACCAGTTGGCCGGCGCGCTGATTGCCGCACAATCGGCCGACGGTCAGGACGAGGTTGGCCCGGTCGCGGCGGAGATGAAGCAGGTCGCCGAGGAGCAATCCAGGGCCGCCGGCGACCCGACCACAATGGCCGGCCAGCCCGCCACCGCTCCCCCCGACGTCGCGGCAAAGGATGTGGCCCCTGGCGTACCCGGCAATGCCACTCAAACCGCCGAGAACCAACCCCACGACAACGTAGCCACCGCCGACAGCCAACCGGCTCACGCCAATGTCGACACCAACGCACCGGCCAAATTGCCCGAGCAACTCCGCGGGCTGGTGAGCGCGGTGTCACACGACCAGGAACGTACGCTCGTTGGTCGCGTCGTATTCGAGCGAGAGTTGGCGTTGGTCGGCCTCAAGGCCCAGCTTGTATTCGAGAAGCTGGCCAATCTCGGCGAGATCTGCTACTTCGATCCCCCCGCGGACAAGCTGGAGGAGCTCGAGGTGCTGGAGTCCGTCTGCTTCGGGCTAACCACCGACCGCACGGCGGATGAGATTAGTCGGCAGGTTTCCCTGGGTGGGGTGGCTGCCGTGACGGTGGAACCGCTCGAGCCGTCGGGCGTCGGTCAAGAAGCATCCACGGCGAAGCCCGACGACCATCCCCCAGCGACGCCACGGACGGACCAGAGCCCCGCCGAGCCAAAGCAGGAGGCCAAGGCCACCGGGTCCGAAGCGGCTGCCACCTCGGGCAATCCGGCGCCCGCCCAGCCCCTCACCGACACGGACAAACCGCAACCGAGGAAGCCCACGCCGGCGAAGAGCCGCGCCGCCGAGGCGGCGTCCAAGCCGGCCGAGACAATTCGGGTCGACATCGAGCGACTCGACCAACTGATGAATCTCGCCGGCCAACTCGTGATCAATCGCGCCCGCTTCTCGCAAATTGGCGAGGGCATCAAGCTGGCCCTGGGCAACAAGCAATCCACTCAAGTGTTGAACAATGCCCTGACGCTGCTTGGCCGGCTGGCCTCCGAGAGCCAGGCGAACAACAGCCTGACGACCGCCGACCTCCAGGCGGAGTTGGAGCAACTCCGCGGCAGCGCGCGGCGGATCCAGGCAGATCTGGAGACCGTCCGCCGCGATGTCGATACCCTGGGCACGATCCGCGTGGCCGCCAACGATCTGTTCGAGACCATCCATCAACTCGACCGCGTCACCGACGGCATCCAGCAGAGCGTGATGGACACCCGCATGCTGCCGATCGGCCCCTTGTTCGCCCGCTTCAAACGAGTCATCCGCGATATTACCCGAGGCAACGGGAAGCAGGTCCGGTTGATCATCAACGGCGAGAAGACGGAACTCGACAAGCGGATGATCGACGAACTCGGCGACCCGCTGATCCACATGGTCCGCAACGCCGCCGACCACGGGATCGAAAGCCCCGAGGAGCGTGAAGCGGCGGGCAAGCCGCGCGAGGGCACCGTCACGCTCGACGCCTTCCACCGCGGCAACAGCATCGTGATTCAGGTCACCGACGATGGTCGCGGACTGGATGCCAATGGCATCGTTCGCAAAGCTATCGACAAGGGTCTGATCACCGAAGCCGACGCCGAGAAAATGACCCCGCACCAGATCTACCAGTTGATTTGGGAACCCGGGCTCAGCACGGCCAAGAAGATCACCGAAGTTTCCGGGCGCGGCATGGGGATGGATATCGTCAAGTCGAAAATTGAAGACCTCAACGGCACGGTCGATCTGGACAGCGAGCTGGGCAAGGGCACCACGTTGCGGATCAAGCTACCACTGACCCTGGCCATCCTCCCCAGCTTGATGGTCGACATCGACGGCGACGTCTACGCCATGCCACTCGAAGGCGTCGAGGAGATCGTCCGCGTGGGCCGAGAGGACCTGACCACCGTTTACGGCCAGTGGACCGCCCGCGTACGCGGCCGCGTGGTGGGACTGATCCGGCTGAACGAAGTCTTCAACTTCAACGACACCCCGACCGACGCGGACCGCGAAGATTCCGATGAGACCACGATCGTCATCATTGGCGAGAATGGGCGGAAGATCGGCATGGCCGTCGATCGCGTGATTGGCGAGGAGGACATCGTCATCAAATCGATGGCGGAGAACTACCGCAACGTGGCCGGCATTGCCGGCGCCAGCATCCTTGGCGATGGCCGGGTTTCCTTGATTCTCGACCTCGCCGCGCTGATGGAAATGGCATCCTCCAAGGAAACCACAGCCACGGTCGCCACAAGCTGACCGTGAACCGGAAGCGACAGATTGCCGCGAAGACGACAACCCTCGGAGCCCCGGCCGCCGACCAGGCGTCTTGGCCCGTGCGACAGCCTGTCCAAACAACTCGGCGGCCACGAGCCGCGCAAGGAGAGTAACTATGAGCGATGTTGCAATAGCGACCGATCCGAAGCTGGTCGTACTTCATCAGCTACTCGCATCGGCCACGCACGATGCGTCCGCGGCCATGTGCCGGTGGACCGACGGCCTGATCACGCTCAGCCTCGACGAGGTTCGCGAATTGCCGTTGGAGGACGTCTGTCCGGAACTGAACCTTGGCGACGAGCTTCTGACCATGGTCGTGCTCAGCCTCGACGGTGAGGTGGGCGGCGAGATGATCTTGACGTTCGACGACGAAAACGGCCGGCAACTCGTGGCCTCGCTCTTGGGACGCGACGTGGCGGACGACCCCGAGTGGAGCGACCTGGAGAAGTCGGCACTCACCGAGACCGGCAATATCCTCGGATGTGCCTACATGAACGCCATCACCCGGCTCATCGACCACGAACTGGTCCCCAGCGCTCCCTATTTCATCCAAGACTACGGTGCCAGCGTGCTCCAACAGGCTCTGATGGCCCAAGCCATGACCACCGATTCGGTCTTGATCTGCCGCACGGGCTTCCATCGCGAAGGCGAGGAGCTGAACTGGCGGGTCATTTTCGTGCCAACCGACTCGATGCGTCAGGCAATGGAAGACGCGCTGCATTCCGTCCCATAACCCGAGGAAACGATCAATCGCGAAGGCCGCGGCGACCACCGCGAGCCACCGGCGTCTTTCGACGGATGTCGCGAGAGCCGCGAAGGAGATACCGAAACGATCGATCGCCGGTCGGTTTGAGAGAAACGAGTCGGGGCAGATTCGTCAAGACATCCACCACTGACTTCAACCCGGAAACGAACTTCCATGTCTTCCTGTATCATCCAAGAAACCGCCACCTCGAACCACGTCGGGATGGGCCAGATCGCCGTGGGCGAGGGTGACGCCGAGCTGACCGCCATCCTGGGTTCCTGCCTGGGGGTCTCGCTCTACGACCGGCAGCGACGAACGGGCACACTGGCCCACGTCGTGCTGCCCAATTCCGGCGGCCGCCCCTCCGCGTTTGGGAAATTCGCCGACACGGCGGTCCCCCAGATGATGGAAATCATGGCCCGACGCGGCTCCAGCAGCAAGACCATCGAAGCCAAACTCACGGGCGGCGCCTGCATGTTCACCAGCCGGACTTCCGTGGAGATCGGCAAGGCCAACGTGGAAGCCGTGCGGCGGGCGCTCGCCGCGCTGAACATCCCGGTCGCGGCCACGGACGTGGGCGGGGAATGCGGTCGCCGAATCACTTTCCGTTGTTGGGACGGGGGAGTTCACGTCGAACGCATCGGAAAACCATCGTCGACTATCTGATTTACAGCACCCTCGGACGAGGTCGTCCAATCATGTCGAAAACACTACTTGTCACCGACGACGCCCTAATCATCCGCGAAATGATCAAGGACGCCATGACCGCGGCCGGCTGGACAATCGTGGGCCAGGCCACCAACGGCCAGGAAGCGATCGAGCAGTACCGCGAACTACGCCCCGACGCCATGACCCTCGATCTGGTCATGCCGGAGTTCGACGGGCTACATGCCCTGCGCGGCGTCACGGCGTTCGACCCCGACGCGCGGATCTGCGTGGTCAGCGCGCTGGAACAGCGTCAAGTGCTAAAAGACGCGTTCAAGCTGGGCGCGAGCGACTTCATCGTCAAGCCGTTCGACAAGCAAGTGCTCGTCGATACGCTGGAAAAGCTGGTGGCCGTGACTTGCCCCAGCCCGGCCGACTGAACAACGGCTGCGGCTACCCCATCAAGCGGCTGCCGCATCAAGCGGCCGTTTCCTCGCACGGCCGTTTCCTCGCGCGGCCGTTTCCTCGCGCGGCTAAGCCAACACGCCGGCGATTTCATCCCGCACGCGTTGTTCGATCGTTCCGCGGAACATGGCGGCGGCCAGCGGCAGGTCGGCGTCGACAGTCACTCGCGTCGGCTCGACGGCCACCACGCCGGAAACGCTCATCCCCACCACGCGGAAGGAAAACCAGAGCTGGTCGTCTCTCCACTCTTCCTGGAGATCATTCACTTGATCGCCAAACATTTCGCGCACGCTACCCATCTTATCCTTCAGCCGGCGCGACGCTTCTTCCTGGCCCAGGTTGTGGGGCACGTCAACGGTTAGTTTAGGCATCGAGATTCTCTTTCAATCGGGGGAAGGACTGACAGGCGGGTTTGCCACGCAATTGAGGCTCGCTACGCGCTGCACGACTCCAGATCGGCGGCCTGCTCCGCTTGATGGCCGGCCAGTGGATGAGCCGCGCAAATCTCGGCGACCCCGCTCGCCACCCGCTCCCGCACGCCGTCGTCCTCGGGAGCGGCAAGCACCTCGAGGATCCAACCGCCGATCCGCCGCATCTCCTCCACTCCCATGCCGCGCGTGGTCAGGGCAGCCGTACCCAGCCGGATCCCCGAGGGGTCCATCGGCCGTCGCTCGTCGAAGGGGATCATGTTCTTGTTGACGGTAATATGGCAGCGTCCCAGTGCCTCCTCGGCCCCGCGGCCCGTGCTTCCCACCGAGGTAACGTCGGCCAGTACCAGGTGATTATCCGTGCCGCCGCTGATCAACCGCAACCCGCCGGCCGCCAGCGACTCGGCCAAGGCGCGGGCGTTTTCCACCACCCGGGCGCCGTAGGTCTTGAACTCCTCGCCCAGCGCTTCGCCAAAGCAGACGGCCTTGGCGGCCACGGCGTGCATCAATGGCCCTCCCTGTACGCCGGGGAATACGGCCTTGTCGACCGCCTTGGCATGCTCGTCTTTGCACAGGATGATACCGCCCCGCGGGCCGCGAAGCGTCTTATGTGTCGTGGAGGTCACGTAATCGGCCACGGCCACCGGGTCGTTATGCACGCCCGCCGCCACCAGTCCCGCATAGTGGGCCATGTCGACCATCAGCCGCGCGCCGCAATCGCGGGCGATCTGGGCGAACTCCGCGTGCGGCATCTCGCGGGGATAGGCGCTCGCCCCGGCCACGATCAATTTCGGCCGGTGCTCCCGCGCCAACGCCGCCACCTGATCCAAATCGATGCGATGGTCGTCGGGCCGCACCCCATAGCTGTGGAAGTGATACAGCATCCCCGAGGTGTTCAACCTCATGCCGTGCGTGAGGTGGCCGCCGTGGGCAAGATCGAGTCCCAGCACCACGTCGCCCGGTTCGATAGCCGCCAAATAGACAGCCATGTTCGCCTGGGCACCGGAATGTGGCTGCACGTTGGCATGCTCCGCCCCAAACAGCCGACAAGCCCGCTGCCGCGCGGCTTCCTCCACCCGGTCGACGAACTCGCAACCGCCGTAATAACGCTTGCCGGGGTAACCTTCGGCGTATTTGTCGGTCAGCACCGTACCGCACGCCGCCCGAACGGCGGGGCTGGTATAGTTCTCGCTGGCGATCATCTCCAGGCCGTCTTGCTGCCGGGCGACCTCGCCCATCACGGCCTCCCAAACCTGGGGATCCTGCTTCTTCAATGGATTCATCGGCACCAATACCTACTGCTCGAGGCGAACTGATAACGGCGAAACCACCATTCTGACGGCTCGCCGGCGGATCGTCAACGGCCTCCGGCGGTCCGAGCCCCTGGCGCAAAGCCCCCCAACCCGCGGAGGGAGACGGCTGCGATTTGACTCGGGGCGGACAATGACGGCGGGGTAGGATCCTCCGCCCCCGGCACCGACTACGACGACTCGACCAATTCTTTCAACTGCTCCAGATGCGACTTACCCACCTGTCGGCCGGTGTGATGCACGAGCCAAATCACCCAGCGGAATAACACGGAAAAGGCGTTACCGCGGCGTCACGCGGACTGAAAGCTGTCCCCGGTTGCCCGCCAGTTCGACCGGTGAGTCATTGATCTTCAGCATCAGGGTACCACGCACCGACGGTTTGATCTCGCCGTTCAAGCCGATGGCCACCGGCCAGAGCAGGGGGGTGACCGTCGGAGTGGTCTGGTCCGGCGGCGCATCGCCGTCCGACGTCGGCGACGCCGGCTGCACGGCGGCCAGCAGCATGCCCAGCGGACGTCCGGCGTGGTAGCGGATGGTCACGCCGTTCGCTTCACACGGCCAACCGGCTTGCAGTGCCGCGATGGAGTCGGCCGGCTCCGGCAGCGACCCGCCGTCCGGCCACAATGTCGCGGAAGACGGCGATCCATCCCCCCGAGAAACGGCCCGGGGGGCCAGGGTGAAACGTCCGCGCCCCGTCAAACGATAAGTGCGACCCGGCTCCAGCCGCCAGCCGCTGTTCTGCCAGCCGCGATCGGTGGCCACTTCCACGGTCGCTCCATCGGCTGGCAAACGGCGGCCCGGGCTGAAATCGATCACCGCCCGGGGAATGTCGTAGCCGTAGTCCAGCCCGTCGATGAATACCTGCCATTGGGCGGCCAATTCCGGCCAGCGGTCGCCCACCGCGCGGTAGAAACGCGCGTTGAAATCGGCGCGTGTCACATGATCACTCAATCGACGGAAGATCTCGCGATAGGCTGGGTGCCGGTCCAGCAGGATGGCCGCTGCCCAGCACCAGGCATAAGGTTCCGTCTCGCGATGGGCCGAGAGTGGGTACTCGACCACCCGCTTCAGTGGCATGGCTCGACGTTCGTCGAACGCATCGCGGATTAGTTTCACGCGCCCCCAATGCGGCACCGCCTCGGCCGAAGGCGGCATGACGTTGGTCCGCAGATGCCCGTCAGTCCAGTCGTGCGTGGCGAGCAGCTCCGCCATGCCCTCCATGTACCAGGGCGGGCCGCAGGCGCCCAGCAGCGTGTTCATGAAGCTGTGGACCCCCTCGTGCAGCAGGAGATGCCGTCGGTAATACTCGCTCGGCTGCTCGTAGAGCCAGAAATCGTAGTTGCGGCTGTAGCCATGTGGGAATGGCGGCAAATTATCCGGCAACAGGCCCGCCCGCCGGAAGCGATCCTTCTCGCGCATCAGCATGCCCGTGCAATGCCAATCGGCGTGCTCGGTCGGGTCGAGGCGGAAGTACTCGCACCACTGCGGGAACGCCTGATCGAAGGCGGCCGGCAACTCGTCGAGCGACGCGTCGGGCGGCAGATCGGTGTAGAGCGTGAGATGCTTGCCGTCGATTCGTCGGATGCCCTCGGCCGCGGCCTTCCGGTCGTTCACCTCCAGCCGCGGGATTTTGGGCATGAACCGGGCCGCCGAGTCGGCCGTCTGGTGCATCAAATCGGCCAAGCTGCCTGGTTCGCGACGCCCACGCCTCGGGGCAGGGGCGGGAGAGTGCGGCTCGCGGGACGGCCCGAATCGATCGGCGGTGTTGCCAGCCCGGTCGCCGACCCGGTTACCAACACTGGCGCCGCCGTTGGCATCGCTTGCACCACTTCGGGAATCGGGCGAGGGGAACTCCCCAAACGTCGCTTCGTCCGGGTCGGGCAGCAGATCAACGGGGTTGGCCTCGCGGGAGCGGGCCCCGCCGGATCGCGCATCACTGCCGGAATCGCCCGCGCCCGATGAATGCGACGGCTGGCCCTCGGCGCGGGATGATGCCTCTTCCCGGGGCCCACCACAGCCGATGAACAGAGCCAGCAACGCCAATCCAACAGTGGCGAACAGACAACGAAAGGAGTGCGTCACCGACAGTGCAGGCGAGGGCGCAACGGCAACCGGCGTTTCGAGAACGGCCGTGCCATCACGCTTCGATATCCAACGTCCAACGTCCATTGGCGACACCATCGGGGGGAACACTTCGGGCGACGACCATCATTCCGTGACGTCTCTATCATTCTATCCCGAGCGGCGAGCCAGCCCAATGCCGACAGGCCGGAAACGCGAAGTCGCGGGGCGAGAGAGCCTGCGGGAACATCTGCGAGCTACCCTTCAGCCGATTTGGTGGTGGGGCGGGAATGCGGCGTTCGCGAGCCGGCGGCGGCCGCCTTCTTCCCCAAGCCGGTTGGCGAATCACCCCACGACGTCTGCCAATTGTTCGGCCTGCTGGTGCGTCTCCGCCACGGCCACCCGGGACCCCTCGTGTGCGGAGCGGCGCGCGGCATCGAGTGTTTGGAGCACATCCCGCCCAATCTCCCCCTCACACATGGGGTGAAACGGCCGACCGTCGCGCAAGCAGGAGATGAAGTGGGCCGTGCCGTGTCGCATGGTCTTATCGCCCGGTGGGGCCATGATCGCCTGGCCACCGGGTTGCTTGGCATCGGAATACCAGAGCTGACCGCCTTGGTAGGGTTCGACCAGCAACGTACCCTTCGTGCCGTAGATGGCAGCCGCGTAGCTGGTCAACTCGCCGATCTGGCTCCACGAGGCCTCGGCAACGGCCGTGGCCCGGGCGAAGTCCATCACGATCGTGGCGTTGTCCTCGACCGGCAGGGCCGGTTGGCGGAACTGACCAACGCTTGCCGCCACCTGTTTTGGCTGTCCGATAAACATCCGAGCGACCGCCACACCGAAGCCGCCGCAATCCAGCAGAGCCCCACCGCCGCGGGTGGGATCCAGCATCCACTCCGTGCAGAACTTGGAGAAACCCATCTCCCGCGGTCCCGGGTGGGCCGCGCGGAATCGCACGTGGTAGACGTCGCCCAACTGCCCTTCGTTGACCAACTCCAGGGCCGCCTGCATTTGCGGCCAGAAGGCGATCGACCAGTGGACCATGAGCCGGGCGTTGCCATGGTCGCGGGCGGCAAGCACGGTTTGGGCTGCCGCGGACGAGGTCGCCATCGGGCGCTCGATCATCACGTGCAGACCCAAATCCAGAGCCCAGCCGGCTAGTTCGGCGGCCGAACCGCTGTCGTTGAACACGAGCACGGCGTCGAGCGGCTCGATGTCGAGCATCTTCTCGCAGCTTGGATACACCTCGCAGCCGAACAAGCTTCGCGCGCGGTCCAGCAGCGGTTGGTTCGGATCGGCGACGGCCACCAACGTGGCCTCCGATTCCTCGGCCAACTGCTCCAGATGCCGCCAGGCCTGGTCGTGGATCAGTCCAATGACACCGACACGGATGGATTTTGCCATGGTTGCTCTATCAAGTGCTGCGCTATCCGAAGAGGCTGTCCCGCGTCCGAAAAGCATCGGGCCACGCGATTTCCGCCCGCCGAAAAGGTGCCCCCGGGGCGGCAATTCGCCGCCAGACTGGTCGCCGCCGGACAGCGTTTATTGATTCCGGCGCAGCCGATGTTCGCGCTTCCGAGACCAGGATGGGCACGCTTGGGCCGAAATCCGGAGATTTCCGCTGAGTCTAGCTATCCCGACCCCGCTCAGCCGTTCACTGGCAATGCAACCCTCAATAGCCGCCTGGGCGGTCCTCCTCCCAAAAGCATAGCTTGCTCCCGTGGTTCCTGGCTGATCGGCGCGATGCGAGCGGAGAATAGAGACCACGGAAAGCCGGCAAGGCCGAGCCATTCCCTATCATCCGCGTAAGCGGACCGCCAAGGGAGCCACCGGTTGCCTGAGCCTCCGCGGTGAATCGCCAGAGAATCAACCGGCGCGCCGGGCCGCCTGATCGAGGCAACTAAAGATCGAGTCGACCACCTTCTCGGTCTCCATCTTTCGCGCCACGCCGATGTTCCTGCGCCAGGCGGGGACGCGACGACGGTCGAAGACGGTCATGCCCATGGTAATCTCGCCCATGGTTTCCACTTCGCCGGCCATCTCTTCCAGCGTAAACAACTCGGGATGCAGTACCGACATCAGGGCCACCGTGTCGTGGGCGTGAATCCCCTCGACGGCGAACCGCTGCCGATAGGCCCGAAAAACGGGTGGCAGAATCCGGTGCAGAATTTTTCCGACTTTGGTCTCTTCGTCGGGCAGCCGATTCAGCAGATCGTAGCCGAGTACCACCTTGTTGCTGACGTCCAGCGGGATGAGCGCCTTGGTGCAATGCGAGCGAAACACGGCTTGAGCCGCGGCCGGGTCGCAGTACATGTTGAACTCGGCCGCCGGTGTGATGTTGCCCGGACCGGAAACCGTGCCGCCCATGATGATCAACTCGCCCAGCGACTGGGCCAGTTCCGGGTCGCGCGCGAAAACGCGGGCTACGTTCGTCAGCGGCCCCAGGGCGATGATCGACACGGCCCCCGGCGGATGCTCGCGGACCACGTCGCAGATCACCTTCTCGGAAGGATGCACGTTGTGCAATTCGGCCACCGGCAGGTCGGCCCCACCCAGTCCGTCCACTCCGTGAACGTGCCGACCATCGAGCGGCAGCCCACGCTCCGGCAGCGAAGCCGCGCCGATGCGAGGCCATCGCGGAGGGTCGAGCTGTTCGATCACAGCCTGGGTGTTGCGCGTCGCCTGAGCGGGCGCCACGTTGCCCCCAACCGCCGTGACCGCCAGCACCTCCAACCGGGGGTCGAACAAGGCCAGACAGAGCGCCATGGCATCATCGATGCCCGGGTCGACGTCGAGAATTATCTTCCTGGCCATAAGCTGCTCGGAAAAAAGGGTCTGCTGGATGGCCTCATCGCTGGGGTGCTCCGAGGAGAACCCGACCGTTCAAGCGGGCGATTGTAAGACTGACGCCCCCCACTGGCAAGGGCATTTGTCGATAATTGAAGTCATCTTTTGGCCGACTTGGCGGCCACTGACCACCCTCACCAATACTGGTCACCAAGACGCAAATACCGAATTCCATCGACCACGGCCGCAATTAACACGAAAACTATAACAATTCCTGTGGGTGGTCGTCAGGGCTTCTTCAGCGGCAACCGGTCCAGCTTCACCACAGCCCAGCCAGTGGTCGGATGGACGGAAACATCGGCCACCTCCGCGTTCGATTCGGCGCCAGACGAAGCGTCGCCCCCGCCCGCCGAGCGAAGCCGGTCGAGCGTCTCGATCACCGTCGGCAGATGTCGCGCCGCCCGCGAGTAGTTGACGTAGACCTCGGCCGCATCGGGGGCGGGCGCGGTCAGCTTCGGCCCGGGGCCGGGCCGGCCGTCGCCCACAAGCACGTAGATCAGCAGTTGGCCGGCGTCGGAGTCGAACGAGAGGCGGATGGCGTCGGTGTCGGACTTCGTCGCGGCTGAGATCAGCTCGTGGAACACGGGGCGGTCGTTCATCTTCTGAAGTTGTGCGTCGGCCGCCTCGTCGAACGATCGGGCCACCCGTCGCCGCGTGTTCTCGACCGTCTGCTGGTCGGCTTCGCTCTTGGTCGCCGCGATCCGCCGCTGGGCCACGCGATCGACGATCTTCCCCCGCACCCCGCCGGCCATGGCCTGCGGCTCGGTCCGCGACGCACGAATTTGCACTTCCACCTCGGCCGGCCGAGGGTGGAAACCGGTCGCGTCCAGCGTGACCAGTTTCGTCGCCTCGAATTCCAGCACGGTGTGGCTCTTGATTTCGACCACGTCCCGGCCAGCCGGGCCGGCTTGCCCCGCAGTGTTGGAAACGGAGGTCCCGCTCAGGAGGATTTCAAGCTCGGCTTCCCCTTGCTTGGGCGAGGGCAGCAGCTTGAGCGAAGTGGCGCCCTCGACGTTGGCCGTGCCGCTGACGTGGGTGCCGACAATCGTCTCCGACACCGGGCGATGGTCGTCGATCTTCGTTTCGGCCACCGGGGCGAGCGCCGCGGTCGGTACCCGGATCAGGGCAATCACCGGCGCCTCGCCCGGCTTCACCGGCTCGGGACCAAAAGGCGGCCAGAGGATCAAACCGACCACCAGGGCAATCAGCAACAAGACGGACGCGAGGATCGGCAGGGGTCTGATTCTCATCGGCCACGACTCCTTGGGGAAGCGTAACGGCTCCACCGGCATACAAGCCGTAGGCAAATATAGCTCCCGCCGGGTGGGTCGTGAGAGCCGGAAGATCAATGCCAGTGAAATCCGTGAAATCCGTAAATCACTGGCGGACAGTGACTTGTGATCCGCCAAGGCTCGCCTGGCAACCGCCGGCCGCGCGGCGGGCGACCGTCGCGGCCCGATCGCATGCCCATTCCCGGGCGAGTCATGCCCGGGCCAGTAAGTAGAGAAGCTGAAAAAAGCAGGGTGGATGATGGGACTCGAACCCACGACTTCCAGATCCACAATCTGGCGCTCTAACCAACTGAGCTACACCCACCATGTTGCGCCGCAAGGGTTTACGTCAGGCCAAGCCACCTCCGCGAGACCGCCCGACACCCGTTCCGACACCCGCAGGGCCATCTCGTCGGGAAAAAGGGACACCGGCCGACGCAACGGCATTTCCGGCGCATCGCCCGACGGGACCATCTCCACTACGCATGTATGCTGACACGAAGACCAATTTTACCACCCTGACGCCCGCACGCAAGAAGCCCCGCACACCAGCCAGGAGGATTGCAGAGTCGACTTCTTCCGTCATCCCCGAGAAATTCTTCCGTCATTCCCGAGAAGCTTGTGCCCGCGAAAGCGGGTATCGGGAATCCAGTGATCCGTCCCAATTCTCTGGATTCCCGCGTGCGCGGGAATGACGCCGCCTCTTTGCGGGTGGCGGGGAGCTGCGACGCAGGATTCCCGCGTTTGCAGGAATGAGGGGAATCCTACGCGGGAATGACAGGTCGCCGCCCGCTTCAGACGGCCGAAGTGGCGCCCGGAGAACTGAAGTGGCGTCCGGAGAAACGCCACCCCATTGTCGTTTTCCGCCAATTCGCATGAAGGGCGTGGTTTTTATTGTGGTTCGTCGCGCGGCAAGGTACGATGGTCTCGGCGAGGCACCCCGCCACCGCACCCATCCCATCGCACTGATCTGGCCGGAATCCCCCATGCGTGTCCGGCTCGGTCTCACCCCCGAACAGTTCCGCAACCCCCCCGACCATCCGCCGCAGGATTCACCCCATGAGAACATTCGACACCAAGCTGATAATCTTCTTAGCGTCTCTCTGCTTGGCATGCGTGACCCTTTCGGCATCCGCTGGAGCCGATGCGCTCGACGAGGCCGCATTCCGCAATCCCCCGCCCGAGGCGGGCATCCGCTGCTTTTGGTGGTGGCTGAACAGCAACGTCACCAAGGAAGCGATCACACGCGACCTGGAGGAGATGAAAGCCAAGGGCTTCAGCGGGGCGTTGATCTTCGATTCCGACGGCAGCAGCCAGCGGGGCAATCGTCGCGTGCCGGCCGGACCGGTGTTCGCCAGCCCAGATTGGACCGAGCTGTTCGTCCACGCCTGCCGCGAAGCGAAGCGGCTGGGGCTGGAGTTGAGCCTGAACCTGCAAAGCGGATGGAACCTGGGCGGTCCGAGGGTGACCGCCGAAGAGGCGACGCAGCGACTGGTCTGGTCGAAGACGACGCTCCAAGGGCCGGCCACCGTCGAGCAGGCGTTGCCCACGCCGCAGCACCGCGACTTCTACCGCGACGTGGTCGTGCTGGCCGTGCCCTTGCCCGCCGATGCCACGATGCGACCGATCGAGAATCTTCGGTTCAAGAGCGCCACGCGCGAGCTGGGCATGTCGGCCCCCGATTGCCGGTTCCTGCTGGAGACCTCGCCGGCGAAGCCCGGGGAGCTGGCCGTCAAAAGCCAGGATATCTGCAACATCTCGGCGAAGATGGACGCCTCGGGCACGCTACGTTGGGATGTACCCGAGGGCGAATGGGTGATCTTGCGGATGGGTCACACCGCTACCGGTGCCCACGTTTCTACCCATAGCGCCGGCTGGGGCGGTCGCGTGCTGGACTACATGAACCCCGACGCGCTGCACGCCTACTGGGAGCGCAACATCGGGCCGCTGATCGAGGCGATTGGCCCCATGGCCGGCACGACTCTGCACTACGCCCACACCGACAGTTGGGAAGGCGGCGGGATGAACTGGACGCCGGGCTTCGACCGCGCGTTTCGCGAAAGCCGAGGCTACGATCCCTTGCCGTGGCTGGCCGTGCTGGCCGGCTACGTGGTCGATAGCCGCGAGGCGTCGAACGCCTTCCTGGCCGACTTCCGCAAGACGATCGGCGATCGGGTAGCCGATCACTACGGGCTGCTAGCCGAGCTGGCCGGCAAGCACGGCATGGGCACGCACCCCGAGTGCTCCGGTCCCCACGCTGGGCCGCTCGACGGGCTGAAAAACTATGGCCGTAGCGAGTTGATGATGAGCGAGTTCTGGTCACCCTCGCCGCATCGGCCAAGGCCGGACAATCGTTTCTTCGTCAAACAGGCATCCTCCGCCGCGCACACTTATGGCAAGCGGCTGGTCGGAGCCGAGGGTTTCACCACCATCGGACCGCATTGGAACGACATCCCCTGGGCGCACATGAAGCCCAGCTTCGACACCGAGTTTTGCGCCGGCTTGAATCTGTTATTCGTCCACACAACAACTGTGTCCTTCCGGCAAGTGTGTGTGACGTGATGGGGGCGGGGGCGGTATGATTGGCTGTCTGGGGTTCGAGTGGAAGACCGAGGAGGACAGCCGATGGGTTCGCGAGGCATGGGGCGGGACGT